>JGI26470J50227_1001030_pt1 | contig 10405 bp, 9 predicted proteins | sample FreactTroBogLake_FD_50227 | JGI IMG/M metagenome (IMG submission 50227) | reverse complement strand
ACCATGCGTAAAGATAAAACCCTGACAGTCATAGAGGGGCGCTGCGCTAAGTTTTACCTAAAAAACACAAACTATGCAAGGAAGTAAGAATGAAACTTAGAGTATGGCGTAGAAAGTTGACCAGGCGAGACACGGGTTTTGTAAAGTCAATGGATAGGTTGATGGAATTAATTGCACATCATTCAAATAAGCTTTCAAAATCATTGCAAGAAATCTATCAGAAATCATTACAGGAGAAACAAAATGGGTGACGGAGGCAAGGGATCAAGACAAAGAACAACGGACCAACAGAAGTTTGCAGATAACTTTGAAAGGATATTTCGCAAACCTTTAGCAGAAGCTGCTGAGAAGATATCTGAAATCGTTGATAAGCAAAATATAGACATGGAAAGAGAGAGGGCAAAAAAGAATGAATCTACATCCTGACTCAATTGAGCAACTACTCATCGCAGCAAGTAACATGAAAGATGAGGAAGGTCGCTATCACGGTTCAACCATGATGTACAAAGTCTTATCCAATGAGTTTCTAAATGAATACGTCAAACCAACTGAAGAGTGGATCAACAAAATGCTCAACGGAAAAGATTAGGGTATTATGGAAATATACTAATTACTACAAGAAAGTTATTATTTATTCCTGGGAGCGTAAGAATCTACGAGGATATGTTGAAAAAAGATTTCCCAAATTAAAAGATGATGAACAGTGTATTGGATTATTTGATACTGATAGCGGTGATTGGCCTTAGTGCGATATGGATCACTGCCGTGTTTTGTTATGTGTTATTTTTACTAGGAGGCTACGATGACTGATGAAGAGAGAGAACTGGATCTAAGGTTGGGAGATGCGTTAGCGCGTATTGATTTATTAACAGATATTGTGGCTGAGGCTACCATTATTTGTCAGGATGTGGAACAAGGACGGTACGGGGATGCGCTAATGCATAACCAAAAGTTCTGGGCAAAGCTTGAGAAGTTACGTCAATATGAGGAGAAGGGTTATGGAACTGAGCAAACGTGAAATGACTAAGCTTGCGCTTGAGGCTTTGCGCGGCGGTTATATTGAGAAAGCCTATGGGCTTATTGAGGATAGTTTAAACGAGCCTGTGCTGGATGAGGGCAGCCACGAATGCTCTACTTGTCACTGCGTTTACACGGATGACGAAGGCGGAATAGAAGGATACTTTGGTGTGCTTTACATGTCTTTCTGCGCCACATGTTTTAGTTCAATCTGCGACATGGCAGACTTATTTAATCAACGTGAATGGATAAGTCTGACTGAAGAGGAGGTTAATGATATTTACAAACGAGCACAGGAAAAGGTGAATGAACATTGGAATTCAGGTGGAACTACCATGATGTTTCCCATAACGTTGTATAAAGAAATTGAAGCTAAACTAAAGGAGAAAAACGATGAAAGCATTTCCTAATCCAAACAACACCCAAGAAGGCGGTATGGACTTAGAAGATTGGTTTTCAGGGTTAGCTATGCAGGGTTTACTTCAGCATGTAGATGTTAGAAATCAAATATCTCAACGGTTTGTTGCTGAAATAGCTTATGAAATGGCAAAAGAAATGATGAAAGAAAGAAATGACAGGATGGAGGAAAAAACAAGTGTTCCAAAAGATTAACACTTACGAAGGTCGGGAGTTAGGTGTACGCACCGGGGAAGTTAAACAAACGTTTAAACCTGCCTGGATGTGTACCACCTGCAAAAGGATATTTTTCCATAAAGAAGAAACAGAAAGGCATACCCATGTACCGAAGCAAGAAGCTGCTTGAAGCTGTCAGAGAATCCCCCTGTCAGATATGCGGTGTAAACAACGGTACTGTGGTTGCCGCGCATTCCAACCAATTGCGGGACGGCAAGGGTCGTGGGCTTAAAAGCCACGACTACCGGATTGCGGCTTTATGTTTTACTTGCCATGCCGAGATTGACCAAGGATCTAAAATGTCTAAGGAAGAGCGTTTAAACGCATGGGAGGATGCCCATCGCAAGACCATAGGTTGGCTATTTGATAATGAAATCATTGGTTTGCGATGAGTTTTTTAACCTCCTTAATGTTTTGCGTTAAGTTATTCTCAGCCTGTCCCAGTTCCGTTAGCATAGTAAGCTTTTCATCCCCAAGCATTTGCATTCCATTTATCTTCTTACGCAAATCACGGTAGACTTTCATTGTCTTATCAAGCTCATTAACGTAATCCTTATTAGCTAATATAGCCTGATTTTCTGTAACGTATTTCTCAAATTCACCAGGTGCTCCAGATGTTTTGAGGTAATTCTCGGTCTTCACTGCCGTGTCTACTTGGTGTTGGAGTTCATAGAATGCAGTGATATTTCCTCTTGCTTCTTTGTCCATCATGAAGCGTTTAAACACTGCCATTTGCTCCAGCCGTTTATCGGCTTTGGGTGCATCGTCTGTACCACTTAGGACTGTGTCGATTAAGTCTGTTGCGTAAGTTCCCACCGCTCCCAGGTAGCCCCGAATCATGTTGTCTATCTTAAGGGGTGAGTGGTTAAAATACTCCCCTAGTTTCTGAGCCGTGACGGATGTGTTAGGTCCTGTCTGATACCTTGGCTCCAATTCCATCACACCCTGGCTGACAATAGGTCTCATAGTGAAGAAGTTGAAATTGGTCACATCCTCCACGATAGGCTTGACCGCCTGGGGTATTGGGTTAAACGCAAAGGTATTAGCCAGGTTCCGGGCAGCAGAATTCATCAAGTCCTGACCAGTGCTATTACCCATGTAATAGGAAATGATCCTCTCAGGCATGACCTTAAAGAGTACTCCGACCTCGAATGGTATAGGTATCTTAATACCGGCTGAGGGCAACAACCAGTAATTATCCTTTGTCTCCTCTTCCTGCTTCTCATAATCAGGATCTCCTTGGACACAAGCATAATACATTGCGGTCAATCCCATGAGGAGTAGACCACGCTTAATAAATGCTTTTTGCATTTGTTTCGCATTGGGGTCGTTTAAACCACCGGATGCTGTACGCCAGAACACGTCTAAACCTTGGAACCTAGCGTTAAGAAACGGAACCGCTGCGGTAAGAATACGCACGACAGGCGAGTTACCCTTACGGTTAAAGTTCATCACCTCTAAAGCGCGGTATAAAGCTTCCGCTTCATTGCCTGTTTCCTTCAGCACGCGCTCATAGACAAGCGCCCTGGTCGCGGCATCAGATGCAGTCGTACCTTTCTCCAGACCTTCCCAAACCCAGTTGGCGGTGTTGAGGATTGAGCCAACTACACCCTTTGCCGGAGCGTTCTTTCTGGCTAAATCTTTCTGAAGATTGATCCCGCTTTGCTTGACGTTCTGTGAGAACTCATACCCGCCCAGGATACCGGCATTCATCAATGCCTCAAACTCCGGTGAGTTACCTTTTAAGGATTTGGTAAATTGTCCAAGCGTACCGATGAAAGGTTTCATGTCTTTACCTGAGGTCACCCAGGCAGACAAAGAATCTCGCATCATGTTAGCCAACATAAATCCTGGATCTTTGGTTACAAAGTTTCTAAGGATATTTGACGGCGCAGAGATAAGGCTCATGAACGGAAGTTCAGGCATGTTTAAACTCTTAATCGCATCTACGAATAAAGTGTCGCCTGTGCGGTAGTGTTCTACCTTACCGTTCTCTAATACGGAAATAACTTCAGGACCTGTAGACTTCTCGCCGGGTTTAATCTTTTCAACCATGCCCAATTGATCTGCGACATTAATTGCCCGTTGGGCTGCCTGGTTTTTCATTCCCGCGTTGATTGCAGACTGGGCGTTCCTGACAACCGTCTCGAGGAAATCCGCAAGCGGTGCTTCACCACCCTTTAGTTTCTTGGGTTTCTTGACGTTAGAAATAGCCTGGTTCACATTAGGACCGAGGGTATTCTCATTAACCTCACGGTAAAACGGAATATAGTCCATGTACTTAAGGAACTGCTCACCCTCTTCTTTGGATAGAACACCTGTGTCTACCTGGTACTTTACGATACCTTCGTTGTAAGCCGTGTAATCCTTCATCACCTGTTTAAACTCAGGATGCAGCTTTTCCAATTCCTTGGCGTAGGCGTAATCTGCGGCAGTAAAGTTTTGCTCTCTACCCTCTTTGTCCAGTCTGAATCCACGGATTGAACCCGCCCAATATTGGAAACGCTGATAGATTGAAGGATCACCGCTCTTGGCTAAAGGAGCTAAAGCCGCGACCAATCCCTTGACGGATGTGTCTATGGTGGTAACTCCATTCTTAAACACAGGGATACCGCCATGTCTATCTCCCACACCGAAAGATGATGCGGCAACTCCGGCTCCAAGGTCAGACATTAACGCTGCGGCTTCAGCACTTTGGTCGGCTAAGAATGCTGAACCACCCATCTTCTCAGCAAGCATCTTATCGTAGACGGATAGTTGGTTGTATCTGTTTAAAGCTTTCTGTCTCCAATAACTTGTCTGCTTGGGAGAGATGGCTTCAGTCATGCGCTCGTAGAAACCTTTCTCTTCACGTCTTGTTGTTGTCTCATTGATACGATCTTCTATATCTTTAGACAAATTAGGGAGGCTATATTTAATTTCTGCTTGAGAAAACTTTTCTTTTATTTCATTTATGTTTTCGTAATTAATTGGGATTAAAGATTCAGCTACAAAGCCAGATGCACCGTATTCATTTTCGTTAAATTTTTGAGGATGTAAATATAAATCATCTATTGGCTCTCTGTTTTCTCCACGGTAAAATTGAAGTACCACAGGAACTTGTTCAATACCCGCATCTCTTAAAGCCATCATTCTGTGACGGCCTTCGTGACCCGTCACATCTAATTCATGTTTTTTACCTTTGGTTTCATCAACAAATAAAATAATAGGTTGACTTTCTTTTGTCAATTTAGTTAAATCTAAAGGCTTTTTCTCTGCTTCAATTGTTTCTTTATAACTTTTTGAAACGGTTGCGTTTAAGAAATTTTTGGGAGATACATAAGCAATGTAAGCTTTTGTTTTCTTCTCAGCATCTGATTGCGTGTAAACATATGTATTAATTAATCTATCAATTCTTTCATCCGTAAGCCCAATATTTTTTGTATTTTTAGAAGAAGGAGGAAGACTAAACCTGATATCTTTGTTAGCGCCAAAATCACCAATGTTCCCGGTAACGGATTTAACCTGGTCAGCGCTAAATACGGCTAGATTCCTTTGTCCTTGTTCTATGACATAAAAAGAATCAAAGCCATTTTTCTTTAGAATATCTTGTACGTCTTTTGACTCAATGATATTCCAAGCGCCATCCGCAAGACTTTCTTGTATGTCTGCGGGATACCAATTTTCTCCGTCAATAATGTAACGACCATCCTTTTGCTTTAAAGCATTAGTAACCTGAGTGACGTGCTCTGGATTCTTGTAATCAAAGGGAGTTTCAGATCTAACCCAAAGTGGGTAGACTTTCATCTCTCCTCCTTCTCCTTGAACAACTTTGTTCTTTGCAAATTGTTCTGCAAACTTAGGATCGGGGCTTACAAAGATAGGTACATTCTCACGGAATTGGGTAATATCCTGGTCTGTACCGTGGTACATAACCTGTGGTCTTCCCTCATCCTTGGCTTTGCTTGCGCCAAAGAACAGTTTAAACTCATGTGTCTCAGGCGGAGCTTTTTCATGGGCAGCATCTTCTGCTTCCTCGGCGGTAGGATAGTACGTCTTAAGGCTTAACTTCTCTTCTTGTTTCTTAATAAACTGGACAGGCTTGCCTGGCTTAAGTTTACTTTGGTCAAGAATCTTAAGCTCATCGCCATCACGTTCCTTGTCGTAATCCAGGAAAAATCCTTTGTGCTCCTTAGCGGCATCCTCAGGCTTGGTTGTATTGTCTTTGTTGGTAAGACCAATAATCCATCCTTTGCCATCCTCGCGGGTAGGATCAAGGAACCTGGCATCATACTCATCGCCATTCCATACTTCAAATTTTTGACCAGTCTTTTCATCTACGACAAATTTAGGCATATCGCTACGGCTTGTGAAAGCCATTGCCACATTCTTGCCTTGGGTTAAGAACTTCTCAACCATTCTGTCCCAGTTGGATTCTTTGTTGTAAATGATCTCGCCATTAACAACCTGAGATGCGCCGGTAGAACTGTATGTCAGATGATGGTTAGGTGCAATTGGCTTGGTCTCTAACTTGGTGTAGTCATAAAATTCCACGTCAGGGAACATCTTAATGATGGCCTCAAACGTAGAGGGCTTAAAGTCGGAAGTGACGTTTAAACGTATTGCTGGATGGTAATCAAGCGCTTTAGCAGCCTTACGGAATGCGCTGATCTGCCTAATAAGAGAAACTGTAAATGCTTCAGGATTGACAATTAAAGCTTCTGTCTTTAGATACTGGGATAAACGTGGACCGGCACGGAACTCATCTTCTCCGCCGTACAGTAGATTCTGCCCCGATGTTTCGCCTAAACATAAAGCCTCACAAATAGCAGACTTGGGACATGTTGTTGCCATCTGCTCATCATTAATCTTTTGCGCGGAAGCAAATCCAAGACCGGTAGACATGACCTTCTTACCTTTGTAAGTTAGTCCATACTCACCTATGTTGGTCTTTTCTAGCTTAGAGTTAGCGCCAAAAAGTTTAGTGATGTTGTGCTGAGACATGAGCGTGGCTTTGGAATCCCTAGCCATTTGCTTGCGCTCTTCATTTGATGCGTTTGCCCATTTTTCTACCGTTGCGTTAATTGCTTCTGCAACTTGAGACAATGTACGATCTGGATGCAAGCCCTTTGTTCTGGGTGCATTCAGTGTAAACATCTTGGTCAATGCTGCTTTCTTAGCGAAAGCTTCGCCTTCTGCAATGGGAATAAAGAAGTCCTTACGCCCATCTGCGTGTTCCTCTAACAAGTGAATCATAGACGGATCGACTTGTAAAAGTACGTTAGCACCGCCCAAGGGCTGCTCAATCATGCCGGGATTATTCATTACCGCAGGAGCGCTTGACTCATTAGTCAGGTAAATACGGTTAGCCTCAGGACTATGTCCCTTTAGCTTTTTGGTACGAGCCAGTTCCCTCGCGCCTTCATTGGTCGTTGGGTAGTACAGAGTCACTGTACCGTCCTGATTCATAGGAAGTCCAGTGATTGGATCATTCTTAAGAACCTTGAACTTTTTACCTTCAGCCTGTCGCTTTTGTTCCCTTGCTAAATCCTTTTCTGTGTAAGCTCTCTTTAGAGATAACTTACCATCCTTAGACTCAAGAGACATGTCAATCTGCCCCTCGGATGTGTAAGGGTTGATGCCGTGCTCATCATCGTATTCTTTAGCTTGCTTAAGATCTGCTTTACTAGCCTTCCAATCCTTAGGCGGAATCTTGGCGGGTTGCAGTTCACCCTTTTCAATCTTTGCAAAAATATCCTCGGGCTTTTCAAATCCTGCCCCGGTAAATGCTTCACGCAGCGATTTAAAGAATTGACCTAAGCGTTTAAACAAAGATGCAATCATTCCTGGCGGAGGATTGTTGTTCATCTCAAAGTCCGCAAACGCATCGGCAATTGCTTCTTCAAAAATNTCAGAATCTGACAAGCCAAGTTTCTTGTACGCATCATAGCGAGACATGATCTCACCATCCAACTTGGCGCTGACATTCTTTAGGTATTTATCTACCCAAGTTGATTTGGCTTGTTTCTCTAGTGATGACCACTGCGCCGGAGTAAAGAATCCTAAGTCTTTAAGTGCATGTAATGACTCATGCCTCATTGTCTGGATAGGATTGTCTGCGTTATAGGCAATCTGAATTAAGTTATCCAGGTAAGAGCCTTCTGCGCCGTTTTGTAAAGACTTGACAATCTTTAAGCCAACATCTTTCAGCCCAAACTTTGTGAGCATCGGAATAAGCTTGGCTTCAATCTCAGCAATCTTTTCTTGCGCTTCAGGTCTTAGGATTCCAAGACGTTCTTTTAGCTCGGTAGAAGATTTCTTACCCTGAGCTTTTGCCTCTCTTAAATCTAATTCTTCCTGGGCGTGTCTCTTAATAGGACCACGGCGTTTATCGTTGACGATGTCCCTTAGTTCTTTGTCATCCAATTGAGCAACGATGCTCTTCATTGCAGATGCGCTATCAGGGAAACTACCTATCTTCTTACCGTTTTTGATGACCGTATGAACCTCACGGGTCACAGTCTTTTTGCCAACCGGTTTTGTTTTAAGCGGTGCGTTTAAACGTTCAATCTGGTCAAGCGTGCGCTCCATGCGTCTACCCAAAATATCTTTGGCGCGACCATGTTGAGCAGACAGTTTCTTATACCCTTCGGTATTGCTTTGACCCAATGCTTCCATGCGGGTCAATTCTTTAGCCTGTCTCTCTATGACTTTATTGTTCTTTTCAACGTCCTGTAGGAGTCGAGCGGCTTCTTCTTTCCGCGCTCCTTGCATCATGTCAACCTTTTCCTGAATTCCCTCTAAGGTGGGCACAGTGGTCAAAGGCTTCTGTTGCCCTTCAGGGATAATGGCGTGACCTTCAGGTTCCTCACCCGCCTTTAAGGTTTCCTTTTGGATCTCATAACCTTGTGGCAACGGGGTGCGGACTGTCTCAGGCTTTATCTCAGGAACCTTGGGTCCGATTTCTTGAACCGTTTCCTTTTGTACTTCGTAACCTTTTTTCTTACCAATAGTAACCTGGGCTTCCCTTTTGCTATCGTGGGTAGAGANAACTTCGCCGTCTTTGGTGACGTTAAACACATCCCTAGAGGTCTTGGTTAAGTCCTCATCTTTAATGGCTTGGTTGAGTAATGCCTCGGCATCTCTATTGTTGTCAAGACCTGTCCTACCCTTAATTTCCTCAATCACATCCTGAACTGGCTTGGGTGAAGTCAGATCTGAGGTGACATACTTAAGCGCACTGTCGTATTGCTTTTGGGTATAACGAGATGCGTTAGTTCCTTCTGGCAGGATCAGATGTGAATCATTCTCTGTCCTGTTTAAATCCATCAATGCTGTAAACGCAGAATGTAGCTGCGGCTGGGACATAGCGTTTAAATCACTTGCGCCTGTCGTTCTGGCTAAGAAATCTTTAAAGCCTTGGGTTCCTGTTGCTACATTATTCTTAACCGCCGCGTTGATAACATCATCAGGTGTGTATTTCTCCTCACCTGTATAGCCGGTCTTTGCTACGATAAATGAATCTAACGCCCCTTGCTCACCCTCAGGGTTTACATTGGTCATGGCATCTTTAACATCTTCGATGCTATAAGACTGGAGCTTGGGCATACCGTTATCTTTGCGGTACTTGTCGATGTACTTAACCACCTCAGGGTTAAGCTCTTCTTTGGTGAGATTACCCAGAGGATTCTTAAGTTTATCTGCCTCGCTAACCTTTTCCTCCGCTTTCTCAGCCGGGGCGGGTAATAAAGCCTGAACTTGGTCAATACCTAGATTAGCTCTTGTTTGTTCTTGATTTTTTTGGTATTGCTCAATAAATGCTTGGCGCTTGGCTTCTTCTTCCTGAATAGCCTTTTGTCTTCTGAGTTCTTTGTCAGCTTCGTAATCAGCTTGCTCTTGAGCGTGGGCGGTGTGTGAGAATATGCCTCCGGCTAATGCTCCGGCTAATGCATCCCTAGCGGCTGAACCGGCAACGCCTTGGAATGTAGGTGTTTCAAACCCTTCATTTTGCATTGCCACGTTCTGTGCCAGTTGACCAAATCCGCCTTGTAATCCTTCGGGCAGACCTTCTTCCAGCATGGATTTAAACAGTGTGCCGCCTGGTGTTGGGGCTTTGAGCGGGTTTTCAGATAAAGATTTAAACGCAGTCTGTAAACCTTCTTGTGTAAACGCTTTGGTCTCAGGATGAATCGCTTCCCTTAAGGCTCTGGAGGCGGAAGTCTGTATACCCGTTGCAGCATCTAACGCTCCGAATGCTGCACCGCCGATGAGCAGAGGTGCTGTTTTAGCAGTGTAAGATTGGGCCTCAATAGCCTTTTTCTCTGCATCCGCTTCTGAAAGACCCTTTTCAAGATAAGCTTGCTTGATCTGATCATGTATGTCTCCTTTGGTTTCGCCAACACCTTGAACTGCACCCATGAGGGCACGAGCTGCAACGTCAACACCTAAGACAATACCCGCCGGAGCAGCCTCGGGCAATACGGCTAAACCCGCAACAATAGACGGGACGGATGATCCAAGCGCTTGTAAAGTAGACTGAAGGGGTGCTTCAGCAACCCCTGCAAGGTTAGCGTACAACTCTGATCCAAGACCTTTATCCTGTGCACGCTTGGTCAACTCTTCACGTCTAGCCATTTCCTCTTTACGAGCCTGGCTCAGTCCGCTTTGTAAACCTTCGTTAATCTTGCCAAGGAAGTTAGACGTTTCTGACCCCGCGCCAAATACGTCAGCCAAGGACTTAACGCCTCCAGTAACACCCATGCCAAGTGAACGTCCT
>JGI26470J50227_1001029_pt1 | contig 10408 bp, 6 predicted proteins | sample FreactTroBogLake_FD_50227 | JGI IMG/M metagenome (IMG submission 50227) | reverse complement strand
CCTGTTCCAACAATAATTGCACCTGATATATCTCCTAAAGCAAAATCAGGATCGGTGCTAGTTGTTGAATATTTATCGCTTGCTCCAGAAAAGCCGCTGTAACCTGAAATTCCACTATAGCCACTTGTGCCAGATGCTCCATCTTGACCGCTATAACCAGAATATCCGCTTATGCCAGATGCGCCAACTGCGCCACTATATCCAGAGAATCCAGATGTTCCGCTTTGACCTACTGCTCCGCTATATCCGCTGATTCCAGAATAACCTGAGTAGCCGCTAATCCCTGAAAAGCCAGAAGTTCCACTTGCGCCATCTTGTCCTGAATAGCCGCTGTAGCCACTAACACCACTACCAGAATAGCCAGAAATGCCGCTATAGCCTGAGAATCCAGAAGTACCAGATGCTCCATTTTGACCGCTAATACCAGATGCTCCAGACCAGCCAGATATTCCGCTAAATCCTGATAAACCATCTTGACCTGAAATGCCGCTAAATCCGCTATAGCCTGAAATACCAGAATAGCCGCTATATCCGCTAATGCCAGATTGAGCAATACCATCCAATCCTGAATAGCCTGAGTAGCCACTAAATCCTGAAATTCCAGAATCTCCAGAATAACCAGAAATGCCAGAATCCCCTGAGAATCCGCTTATGCCTGAAAAACCAGATTGCCCATCAATACCTGAAAAGCCACTATAACCTGATATGCCGCTATCTCCAGAATATCCTGAAATGCCAGACCAACCAGAGTACCCAGATATTCCAGAGCCTGAATAACCGCTTATGCCGCTATCGCCAGAGTATCCGCTAATACCGCTATCGCCTGAAAAGCCACTAATCCCAGAGTAACCGCTAAATCCTGAAATGCCGCTGTCACCAGAATAGCCAGAAATGCCTGAAAAGCCTGATTGTCCATCAATACCGCTATAGCCAGATGTTCCTGATTCGCCAGACCAACCACTAATACCAGAGAATCCAGACCAACCGCTTACTCCTGAACCAGAATAACCGCTGATGCCAGAATCGCCTGAATAGCCAGAAATGCCAGAGAATCCTGAAATACCGCTATCTCCGCTGTATCCAGAAATTCCTGAAAATCCAGAAAAACCAGAATATCCAGATTGCCCTTGTGGACCAACAATAGGACCTACATTAGTCCAAGAGCCTGTCCATACATAAAGATCGCCATCAGATAAAACGATATACGCATCGTTTAAATTACCAGTAGGGGGTAAGTCGGCTGGGGTAGCAACAGAGCCTACAATATTGATTGAAGTGCCTTGCTGTCCGCTTATTCCTGAAAAGCCGCTGTAGCCTGAAATACCAGAAAATCCGCTGATTCCAGAATATCCAGATTCGCCAGATGCACCGCTATATCCTGAAATGCCTGAAAAGCCTGATTGTCCATCTGCACCAGAGATTCCTGAAAAGCCGCTAAATCCTGACCAACCAGAAATGCCAGACCAACCAGAAGATCCTGATGCTCCAACCTGTCCAGATGCGCCACTATAGCCGCTATATCCTGAAATTCCTGAACCTGAATATCCAGATTTACCAGATTGTCCTGAAAAGCCTGATAAGCCGCTTGCACCGCTGTATCCGCTAAAACCGCTATAGCCTGACTGACCGCTAAAGCCAGATGGACCATAGTAGCCTTTATCAACTACTAAAGTAACTTGATTGCCAATGCCGACATCGACATTAACTGAATCGCCACTAGCGCTTGTAACTGTTAATTCAGCCATGACGATCCTTAATTATTTACGATTGCATCAGAACGGACTAAGAATAGCAAAAAGATAATTAAATCGTTTGCTGGAGTAGAGCCATCTACAGGAAAGCTGATCTTAATGCGACCTGAAAAGCCTGTTCCATTTATATTGGCAATATCTAATCCAATTTGACCAGCTACCAAATCCCATGAAGAATCATCAATTACAAGAGTAAATGATCCGTGTGTACCATCCACATTACTAATAGTCAAAGAAATGGGATCAGGAGTTGGGGTGTAATCATTAATATCAAAGGCTAGACCATAGCGGCTATCTCTGACATTTGTAAGTTCTCTACGAATAATTTGAGCATCAATCGTGGCTGTAGATAAATCCATTGGAGTTCCATCACCATTCGTAAGTGCTAGATTCCAAAAGGTTTTTTGCTGATAGACTAACTCTCCAGCAATAATTTGATTATCAAACCCACTTACTTGCGTAAGGGTGTTTTTATTAAACACAGCCATGATCTCTCCAATACTCGGTTAATGAGGAATGGAACTCCACTCACTCACGGATCGTGTTTTATATTATTGCCTTATTTTAACCACATAAATAGATACAGGCAACCAAAATTGGAGTAGTTGTATCAGTAAATGTTACAGCTTCCCTAGCTTTAGCAACTGTGATATTCATCACAATTCCATCATTTTGCTTCATTCCTACACCAGCCGTTGAACTGGTAACTATTAGATCGCCAGCCGCAATATTGCCATTTTCTCCGCAAACATAAACTTGACCTTCTCCTACAGCATTGGCGGCACAATAATTATATTGATCTTTGTATTCATCATATTCTGGATACATAACAGGAATTGAAGATGCAAACTGATCTTCTGGATATTCATATTTTTCAATAAATGCGGCTGGTTTCATATTAGCTAATAATCCATTGTTTACTACCATAATACCAATAGGCACTTGATTTGGTGCAGTTGATATAGTTACTTCAAATACAGTATTAGAAATATTCTTTTTAACCAAGCACTTAACATCATTTACGATATATCCAATAGGAATGTCTTGATCAATTGGAACCATTACATCATGCGCCCCTGTAAATGGACCATAGTTAGTACCATTACCATCAGCATAAAAATCATAAGCAATAGATGTCCCAATTAATCCGCTTGTGGATACATTGCCATTTGTTGCCCTGTTTACTCCTCGTACACCATGATTTGTGCCGCCTGTCAAACTAGCACCGCCAAAAACACCGATGCCATTAGTTGCGCTTGATCCTTCTACTCCATTTCCTGTAGTGTTAGATCCATAAAGAACTGGTATATCTGCGCCTGGATAATTTCCACCTGAAAATGTTCCATAAAAACTACCTACTGGACTATATAAAGAACTGCCGCCAGCAGTAGCATCTGCAAATACAACGCCAGATGGTCCTCCAATTTCACCAATAATTGTTCCGGATGAATTGTAAACTTTTATGTAATTATCAGAACCAGTAATAGTAATTCTTTGACCACTTGTTGCGGTTTGAATTACCCCACCAGTAATAGTTAAGCCATTAATATTTCCAGCATTTACAGTCCCTAAATTGGCTGTAATAGCTGATAGTTCGCCTACTTTAAGATTGGAAAGGTAAGGCACATTCCATACAGTATTGCCTGTAACTGGACTATAAATACCATCTGATTGATAAACGGATTGACCAGCACTAATACTAGGTGGTGTTGCCACCCAAGTTTCTGATCCACCCCAAGTATTGTATGGTGGGAAAGATGAACTTCCAGAAGTAGTATAAGTTGTAGGAGTTGAACTTAAAGAAGATGATGTAGTTGAAGCATAACAAATTCTTGAAGATGAACCAGATTGTCCAGAATACCCTCTTGCTGTAATACTTGCAGTTGTCCAGCTAATAGTAGATGTTGCTACAGATGCACTATCTACTAATTGAACAGTTGCACCCCAAAGTGTATAACCCGGACTTGGCGATGATCCGGGAGTTAAACTCCAACCACTAGGAGTTGGGGTAAATGAAGTAGTTGCCCATGTATAAGTAGATGTTCCAGTAGGACCAGATGGAATAGTTGCCGCCCATTGAAATACTGTAGGTTGTGCAGACTGTAAACCAGCCGCACCATTTTGAGTTATATTGGAAACACTAAACCCACTTGTCCAACTTATTGATGTATTAGTTGCAGATGCAACATCGGTTACTTGTTTTGATGCTTGCCATAATTGTATTGATGGAGTTCCCGGATTTGAAGAAATGCTGGTTTCCCATCCATTTCCGCCAGTATAACTAGACATTGAGCCATCAGCCCAAGTATAAATAGAAGTGCCATTAGGATTACTGGGGGTTGTTGGTGACCATTGATATAAATATCCAGTAGCATATTTATTAGCAGATGCTCCAGCAGTTTGATAAGCATATTGAATAGTTGCTGGCGATACTTGATGAACTATTCCAGCTAAATCTTTATATCGAACTGGTACAAGCATAGTGGCTGGACTTGCTGGCATTGCAGTAGGAATACCAAAATCTGCATGAGTTCCGCCATCAGTAGGATTTGGAACTGTAATATTAGTTTCTACAATATCGCCATAGCCAGTAGTAGAGCTATTGCCTATGCGCCATGTGCCATTTATAAAAGCTGAATCACTATCATTTTGTGATACTACAAAATCAACACCACCTAAACCATTTTGTCCATATAATTTACAAATTACACCAGCAAAGTTTGGTGACCCGCCAGAATAAGGTACTTGTAAAGTAGCTGGGTTAAAAGTTAAAGTAAAACTAGAAGCATTAGATGGGTCTGGTGACCATACAAAAGATGTAGAAGTGGGAGATTGTGTTGATTTTCCAGCAGAGCTATTACAAATATATGAAAAATAATAAGTATTTGCTGGTAATGTTATATGAGCAAATGTATATACACTTCCTGCAACAAATGGATTTGAATTAGAAGCTGTTGCAATATTCCAAGTTAGCCAATCTGCTGTAGTCGGTGATGCAACAGTTGTATAAAATAAAGTAATTGAAGTTGTTGTTCCTGTTAATGGAACTGCACAATTAATATCAAAATAAGGAACAGAAATATAAGGATATGAATCTACTACATTTGGTGCGCTTAATGCACTATAAAAATTAGGATTTGTAATGCCATTACTATTAGGTGTTGGACTGTATTGTGTAATATCAGAAGTAGCATAAACATTGGGATCATAATCTAGTAATTGAAGTTCTGCGCCTAAATTACCATCTGACAATGCAGTTTCTTTAGTTTGCATTACTCTGAATTGTTTATTTGACCAACCATAATCAGCATTAGTAATTGTTACTACATCACCAGCATCTACTTGAATACCATCATAAGTAGTAGTAATACCAACAACTAAATCTAATCTAGCTTGTTCTAAAATGCGATTTGCCAAATATTGTGCTTGAACATTATCATTAACTAAATCATATTTAATAGATGATTTATTAACTGGTTCATTTGGATAAAGCAAACCACTTGGAGTTTTTAATAAAACATATCCAGCTTGATCTCTATTAGTTTTATCATTATATTGAGATTCAATTTGATTGATTGCTTGTGTAATGTCTAAAGCACCAACAGTAATTGCTCCCATAATATTGGAATCATTAAAACTATATGATGGGGATATTGCTTGATTAATAACAATAGACCATTTTCCATTGCCTGTGTTGTATTTCATCCAAGAATCACAACACATTAGCATTAAATCTATATTAGATAATATAGTTTGCCCAGTATCTAAAATTCCATTAAATCTGTATCTTGGTTGAGTTTGTGGGTTTCCATCAGGATCAAAATAATTTATTAATTGATCTGAATATGAATTTAATGCTGTAGCTGATGAAGAATCTACAAATGATGAATCAACTGCTCCACCATAAATAGGATTAGTCATATAGTCGTACCAAACATCGCCGGGCTTTGCTACACCAGTTCCATTTAAAGTTTGGCTACAATGAAAAGTAATTGGTTGTAAAGTTTCTGTACCTATTGATCCTGTGTTATAAAACAATTTAACAATGGCAAAAGCTGTGCCATTCATTCTTCTTCCTGTTGATGCCCATTGATAAGCAGAATTAAGTCCAGAATCGGGACCCATATTATGCTCTGTGCCAGCTTCCCAAGGTTTATATGGAGTATTAATTGGGGTTACATTTCCAGCTTGATCTGAAATATATAATGATATAAATAATTTACTGCTAATAGTAGTATCTACATTGCCAGCTTGATCTGTAAGACTAGCTACTGCCGCTAAATCACCAGTATCAGTATGAAAAGTTATTAATTGATCTTGATAATAAAATTGAGTTGTATCAAAAGTAAAAGTTCCATTTGGACTAATATTAGAAATAACCATTACATAATACATAGCCTTTTGATCTGTAGTTAATGCGGCATCTACAAATCGACCACCAGTATAAGCTGTTCCATAAACCATAGGAATTGAAGCTGTAGGGTCGGGTGGAACTTGTTGTCTTACATTAGTTTGTTGAAGTGATTGAGAGGTATTGTTTGCATTAGGGGAAAAAATCCTAGATGCCACAACAGATACAGCAAAAGTTGCCGCCATTTGCCAGCCAATACTTAATCCATCAGTTAATATGGCAGTAGCAATAGTTAAAACTGCTGGCAGTAAATTTTTAAATCCGCTAAAGTCAATTCCTAAAAAACTCATATCTTTTCCTTATGAAACAAAATGCACAATAGGTGCAGGATTTTGTTGTGTTGATCCAATCACTTTTGATTGGCTTCCGCTGGTTGGGGTTTGACCAAAGCTAAAATAGGTTGAAGCAATAATTGGAACTCTATCCATACTGGTATCTGTAGGATAAACTGCTCTCCAGCTTGATGGATTGGTTTTTATTCCAGCAACTCTAGAATCTAATACTAACCGCATAGATGCGCTTGAAATAATACAAGTAGCTGTTCTTTCTCTTTTGTTGCTATCAAAAGTTTCATTAATGGCAATATTATTGACAATGCCTTGGTATCTTAAAAAGAACTGTTGAACTCCACCAATAGTTAAAATTTGATTATCTGAATCTAAAAATCCTCTCCAAATTTTAATTGGGCTACCTTTAATATTTGCGCCTAAAACAATATTAATATTTTCCGGAACAAGACCAGAAATAGAAAGTTTTACATCTGTGCTAGTAGCTTTCATATCTTGTTGAATGGTGGTAACACCTAAATAACTACCCATACCATCAAAAGTAATGCCATTAACAGTTACATTAGATGCCGCATTAGTTAAATTATCTGTATAGGTAGGTGTTACTAATTGCACAAATTCCGCATATCGAATTGATGAGGAATTTAATGCCGCCATTGTTGTGGACATAATATTTCCTTAGTTTGTTATATCTTCTCTAAATACAAATGGACCAGACCATTCTACAAATGCACCATTCGTCATTGGTGTTAAAGTATATGTTGGACATTGTTCTGCTATTAAATTAAATGAAACTGCATTTCCCATAGTAACTGTATCACCAGCAGAAGGAGAACCAATAATAGGTCTATTAATATAAACTGTTGTACCAGAAGAATCTGCGGTTACTTTATAAACATATCCGCCAATCTCTATAAAATCTCCAGCTTTAAAAGTTCCATTAGAACTTAAAGTAAGAACTTGGGAATTTGGCAAAGGTGTGGAAGCCAATGTAGCGGCGGTTGCTGTGCCTTGCATAGTGGTAAACCAACTTAAATTTGAAGAATTAAATGTAATGGTTTGTGGCAATTGACGATCCAAATTATCAATTTGCTGAATAATGGCTCTAGCAGTTGGATAATATAAATAGTTGTGCGGAGTTACAGAAAATACCCAAGGCACAGAAGTTAAATATTGAGCTATTCTTAGCTGACCTGATCTACTAACTTGTTGAGCAATCAATCTTCTGTTATTCACAGTCATCTTTTGTTGAATCTCAAATATATCTTGAAAGCCAGCCATTATGTCCTACTCCTAACTGTATTGATATTCTTTTGTGCATATTGGTTAGCCGCCCAAACTGCACCAGAACTTCCATAAAGTCTATCTTCAAAAGACTTGGTATCAATAGCTTGAATATTGTAATTAGTTACATTGGTTGTGCTACCTAATGCACCGCCTAATTGATTATTTGGGATTACAGTTCCAGAATTTTTAGGAATAAATAATTCTGGTCCATTTTCTCCAACCAATGATGGAACTCCAATTGGGGGATCGCCACCACCAGCAAAGGCTTGATAAGATGGACCATAAGCACCGCCGGGAGTAGATGCTCCACCAGTAAACAATCCATCTCCATTACCAAAGGGGTTTCCTAAACCCGTTAAAGCCCTCATTACCATTGCTTTAAGAATAATTTTTTCTAAATCTTGCAAAATGCTTACTGCTAAACTAGCAAAATCTAATTTTCCTTTTGTTACAAAAGAATCAATAGCACTATTCATAGAACCAATTACTGATGAAAAAGCATCTTCAGCTATTTTGGCATTATTATAAGCATCTTCTTTAAATTGATTGAAGGCTTTATTCCAACCAAAACTAAAAGTCCTTTGAAAATCAATAGTAGCTTGAATTTGCTCTTTAGCACTTTCAATATAAACATCTCTTAAACTTAAAATAGCGGCTTTTTGTTTTTCATATTCTGCTATTAATGCCGCACCGCCTTGTGTTCCTTTAGCGGCGGCAATTTGTTTATCAATAGCATCTCTAGCTTTTTGATTTGCATCAATTACTTTGTTTACTTCTGCTTGAACTAATGCTTCATCTTTGGTTAGGTTTAATAATTCTCTGGCTTGTATAGCCATTTGTATTTGCAAATCTGCTTGTCTTTTGTATTCAGCAGTTAAATTTTGCGCTAATCCTAATTTTTTCGCATTAGCATTAATAACATCTCTATTTGCTTGACCACCAGCACTATCACCACCAGATGATTCAGTATTGGCTTTTTTTAGCTTTTGCAAAAACTCAATATAATCAGCACCATCTTTTTTAATTTCAGTTAAACCACCTTTAAAATGCTCAATTGCTTTATCTATGCTTAATGTCAAAAGATCATTAACTGTATAAGCTAACATTTTGATTACATCAATTACATACTTTACAGCAGTTACAGCGGCTTCTCCCCAAATAGCAAATCCAACAATAAGATACTTCAATCCAGAAGCAATATAATCTAATGCACTACCAGCTTTAGTCATTTCATTGTAAACAACTAAAAGAGTTGGAATTACTGCTTCTGTAAACATCAAAGAAACTTTCCTGCCGGATGCTTCAATTTTTAAGTGAAGTTCATGCGCCATATTAACAGCTTCGGCATATCTATCAAATGAGCCTTTAGTTTCTTCTAAAGTTTGAGCAAGACCAACAATATCAACACCTCTAATACCTTTGCCAAGAACTTGAAAAGCAATACCATTTCTAGTTACTGAATCTTCAATTTTTGATAAACCAGTAATAGTTTTTGCAAATAAATCTTGGGAAGATAGAGTTTGAATGTCTTTTAATGACACCCCAAGTCTGGCAAATGATTCTTGAGCTTTGGCACTACCTAATGCGGCAGTTTCTACTTTTTGATTAAATCCAGAATATATGCGCCCAGTTTCTTCAGCATTGCCACCATTTTCTTCTAAGGCTTTAGATAACTCTAAAACAGATGCAGTAGTAACATCATTGGCTTTGGCTGTAGTTGTAATGGTATCAGCATATTCCATTGCCCTTTTTGTCATTTCAACAAAAGCGGCAACACCAACAAGTTCTGCTAATTTTTCTTTTAAGCCGTCTAATTTCTTTTCAACCGCCTGAAGTCCAGTAGTGAACTCGGCAGTATCCAGCCCCATTACTACACCCAATCTAGCGATATTATTACTCATTTATATCTTTCCAATAACTCTTTTGGTGCGCCCGGATGCATTAATGCAAAGGCTATTAATTGTTTACTTGCCGCATCTTTCTTTTCTTGCTCCGACAATGGGGGATATAAATAATCGTAAACTGTAGGAATAATGTCTTGTAGCTTATATGGGGGTGCATTAGCACTTCGCATATAATTATAAACCCCAGCAGTTAAATTGCCTAGGGTTTCTAAAATCCTATTATTTCCAATTAATCCATCTGAATACATCAAACAAATATCATTAAAGGTTTCTTCATTTAGTTCATTTGGATCAGTACCATGAGCAGTTAAATATGCTTTAACTTGCCTACGAACCGACCCTAGGACTTTCCCCTGACAGTTTTATAAGATGGGGAAATAACAAGGCTGATTTCTTCAATTAATTGGATTTGAACCGAAAATGGGAATAATTCTTCCACCATATCATAAGTAATAGTGGACATATCAAAACCATCTTCTTCTGGCACTATTAACTTAATTAATGACAAAATTCTATTTTCAAGAATAGCTTTATTTTTAGCAGTTTCTCTTAATGAAGTGCCTTTTAATAATATGTCATTATCTGTAAATACTACATCTTCTTGTTTTTCAAATTCAGTTTTATTATTAATAAATTCTTTAGATAAATCATCATAATATTGATTAACTTTATTATCATCAATAATTTTGACGGATTCGAGCATATTCTCATATTCGGCAGTTAATGGCACTTTAACTTTGAAAGTATGCCCACCCATATCGAATGATC
>JGI26470J50227_1001028_pt1 | contig 10423 bp, 12 predicted proteins | sample FreactTroBogLake_FD_50227 | JGI IMG/M metagenome (IMG submission 50227) | reverse complement strand
AGTTATTATATTATTTAAAAGATAAAAATACTAAAATAGTATTATACACTTATGATGCTATATTATTAGATTATGATAAAAATGAAAAAATATTACAAGATATAATAAAAATATTAAAATACCCAGTAAATATTAAAAAAGGTACAACATATAACAATTTAACTACTATATAATGCTACAAACATCATTTATTAATAATTCTGACATATTTATCGACAATGGATTTACATCATCCGAGAATATGGCTAATAAATTATTTTGCACTTTTACAGCTCCGGAAGAATTAGATAATACTATCTTTAACATAAATAACCGTTATGATATTACTTACGGAAAAATATTTATCCTTAGTTCAGAACAAAGTTCTGAATTAATTTGTACTTATAATATTGACATAGGTAATTTCTCAGACTTCCAATTACCAAATACTGTATTATTACATCGTAAAAAAGAAAGTAATACATTATATACAATAAATGCTCTAAATAATCTTATTAGATCATTAAATAATGGTTTTTTAGATAAAAGTTTTATAATCGATTGGAGTCAATATAAAAATTGTATATTACTTACTCAGGGACCCGATGTACGCCGTTTAGATACATCAATACATAAGATAATAAATCTTACAAAATAAAATAGTTTATGAACGAATCAATGTTGCAGAAGGACTTTAAGTCTAGAGATGTACAGCGCATGCGTAACATCATTTCTAAAAAATATACAGACAAAGTATCTACACAAACAGGTTATACTAAAACACAAATAAAACACGTAGAAGGAGATGTATGGGAAGAAGATGGCAAACAATGGACAATTAAAAACGGGTTAAAACAAACAATAACACGATTTGATAAATTAAAAAAATCAATAATGTTACCTATTGTATGTCCTAGTTGTAATACTCCTATGTCTAACTATGCTATTAATAAAACAATGTGGCCTATTCACGGTAAATGTTTTGATTGTGTCATTAAAATGGAAACAGAATTAAAACGTGATGGAAAATTTGAAGAATATCAACGTAATATGATGGTTTCTGGTATAAAGACCTATATTAAGGAATTAGAATCATTTTTATTAGAATTAATGTTAGATACTAATAAAGAAGAATTTGTGACTGAAGCTGGAGATATTGAAGAATGGACAGGAGGTGTTGTAGATAATACAAAAATCATAGAAGATTTGAAAGAATATATAAATAAACTTAAAGTTATAATAAACTCTTAATATTTATTATTAGTTAATTAATCTATAATTTTATACTAATATATTCTATGATACCCTCTTCTATGACGTCTACTGTTATTGCTCTGATTAGTGCAGGTTTAACAAGTATAGTAGGTCCTATAATAGTACATTTTATTCAGTTACATACTGCTAAAAAACAAAATAAAGATTTAATTAAAGAATCGTTACAAACTAATATTTTAGTAGAAAATAAAATAGAAAAAATTAAAGAAGATCATGAAGCTGATCGAGTATGGATTACTCAATTTCATAATGGTGGAAATTTTTACCCTACAGGTAAATCAATACAAAAATTTAGCATGTTTTATGAATCAGTTGCAATTGGTGTTTCTTCACAAAAAATGTCTTTCCAAAATATACCAGTCAGTCTTTTTAATAAATCAATGAGTGTTTTAAGTGAGGATAGTATTATTATTATTCCTGATTTTAACGATATTAAAATAGCTACATATGGTTTAAAACATATTGCTGAAGAAACAGAATGTAAAAGTTCATATTTATTTGCTATCAGAAATATTGAAGATAGGTTTATTGGTGTTTTGGGCGTTGATTATACTAAAGAATTAAAAAATTTAGATGAAGACGAAATTAATCGTCTTGCTATAGAAGCAACATCAATTGGTGGTGTATTAATGGGAAACAAATCATGATAAAATTATTAGACTTAATAGAAGCAAAACAGGTTGGTGTTTTATACCATTTTACTAGCTATGAAAGTTTAATACAAATTGTAAAAGATAATTTTATTCTTAAAACACGTTCTCAAGTAAATCAAGGTCATAAATACGAACAAAATTCTAATTATATTAGCTTTACTAGAAGTAAAAATATAGAAAAAAGTAGTGTACCTCAAGAAGCTAGAATAACTATTGATGGTTCTAAATTATCAGAACGTTATAAAATAGAACAATATGCGGATTATAAACAAGGATATGGTCGGGGATATAACAAACATTGGAAAGAAGATAGAATAGACGAATCAGAAGAACGCATAGATGCAAGTAAATATGGTGGTAAAGTTGATATATCAAAATGTGTATTAAAAATTGATATTGTTAGTTTTGAAGAAGAAACATCATATAGAAATAAATACGATACTGAAGTATTTCCTAATAGTTTTTTTGATAAAATTTATAATAATTATAAAGAACTTATTACATTATTAGATAATAAAAACATTCCGTATAATATTATTCAAAAATTTTAAAATGATAAAATTATTAGACTTAATAGAAGCAAAACAGGTTGGTATTTTATATCATTTTACTGATTATTATAATTTGGAAAAAATTATAAAAGATAATTTTATTCTATCTATTCAAAAACCAGTTGTTCCAACACTTACACAAACCAATCCTTATATTAGTTTTACTAGAAATAAAAGTATGAAATCTACATCTGTTCCTGATCAGATCAGAATAATGATTGATGGTAATAAATTATCAGAACATTATAAAATAGAACCATATGCTGATTATGATCGAGGATATGGGAGGGGAAAAAAAGTAGACGAATCAGAAGAACGCATAGATGCAAGTAAATATGGTGGTAAAGTTGATATATCAAAATGTGTATTACAAGTAGATTTAAAAAATTCATTACTTTCATTAAAAATAAAAAATAATCCTTTAACTATTGCTTATAATAATTGTATAGAATTATTAAAACAAAAAGAAATAAAATATAATTTAGTTCAAAAATTTTAAAATGATAAAATTATTAGACTTAATAAAAGAATCTCTTTATTTTAATAATTGGAGAATGCCTTCATTACAGCAATTAAAACAAGAGTTTCATGTAGAACAGGAACTTAAAAAAAATAAATTTTTTAATTCTGAAGAAGACTATTTAAGAGCAATGAAAAATGCTCAAATAGTAAAAATAACCCCATCTGAAGATCAGAATATAGATTATAGAAGTGGTACTCAATCTAAAGAAGAGTTATTAAATTTAATTAAAAGTTATAAATCTTATCCTGAATTTAGAAATGAAAAAACTATAGATGCTCTTTATAATGGTTTTGAAAAAAACCAACCCATGGATTATCCTATAGTGTTAGAATATGATGGTGAAAAAAGAGTATTTGCTGGTAATACTAGAATGGATGTAGCATTTCAATTAGGGATAAATCCTAAAGTATTATTAATTCAAAGTCAAAATTCTTTTTGGTAAAATAAATTTGGCTTATAATATAAAGATTATTATATTTAAATATTAAACAATTAAATAGTTATAAAAAATGGATTTAAGTTTTGTAAAACAAAAGTTAGCCGATAGCGCTAACAAAGGTAATCGTGAAAAAGTAGACTACAGTAAAATTTTCTGGAAACCAAAACCAGGTAAGTATCAAATTCGTATTGTTCCAAACAAATTTAGGAATGAGTGGCCATTACGTGAAATTCATATGCATTATGGATTTAGTAAAGGACCTATTATTGCTTTAACAAATTGGGGTGAAGAAGACCCAATCGTTGATTTTGCTAAAAAATTACGTAAATCAGCAGACAAAGATGATTGGCAATTAGCAAACAAAGTATCACCTAAAACTCGTTATTTTGCTCCTGTATTAGTACGTGGTGAAGAAAATTTAGGTGTTCGTTTGTGGGAAGTAGGTAAATTAGTAAATGATCAACTAATGGGTATTGCTTCTGATGAAGATTATGGTGATTTTACAGATATTACAGACGGACGTGACTTTACAGTTGAAGCTGTTGAAGAAGTAATGATGGGTAAAAAAGTAGTTAAATGTAATCTTCGTATTAAACCAAAAACATCTCCAATTTCTGATGATGCTAATATTGTAAAACAAGCATTAGAAGAACAACCAGATATTTTGGCTATTAATAAAAAACATGATTTTGATACTTTAAAAGATATTCTCCAAAATTGGTTAACACCATCAGATTCAGTTGAAACATCAGAAGAAACTGAAACTGAAACTGAAGAAGGAGATGAATTTCTTAAAGAAATGAATAAACCTTATACGTTAGAGGTTAAAACTAAATCAAACGTAACCGACAAGTTTGACTCATTATTTAACGAATAATTAAAATGGCTAAAAAAGACAGTTTATCTCAGGTATTATCTGAGTCTCTAAAAAAGTCCTTTGATATTGATGCTTTTAAAAAATCTAAATTTTTAAATAAAAGTGTTAAGTTTAAGCCACAACAATGGATCTCATTTTCCCCAGCGCTGCAAGATGCGTTGGGGATACCTGGAATTCCTTTGGGTGGTATAACATTACTTAGAGGACATTCAAACACAGGTAAATCAACAACATTAGCTGAAATAGCAGCTAACGGTCAAAAAATGAATATACTACCTGTATATATCATTACTGAGATGAAACATGATTGGGATTTTCCTAGAAAATTAGGTTTTCAAATGGAAGATGTTGTTGATGAAGAAACAGGTGAAGTTATAGATTATAAAGGTTTCTTCTTATATGCTGATAGGGATTCATTAAAAAGTATTGAAGACATGTCAGGATTTATTGCTGACTTATTAGATGAGCAAGCTAAAGGTAAATTACCTTATAATTTATTATTTTTAATAGATAGTATTGGTTCTATTCCTTGTAAAATGAGTATTGAAGCTAAAAACAATAACGCTCAATGGAATGCTGGTGCTTATAGTCAACAGTTTGGTAACTTTATCAATCAACAAATTACATTATCTCGTAAAGAAAATCAACCATATACTAACACTTTAGTAGCTATTAATAAAGTATGGGTATCACCAGCAGAGACTAAATTTAGTCAACCAAAAATGCGTAATAAAGGTGGTGATACTATGTTTTATGATGCTTCTTTAGTATTAACATTTGGTAATGTTACTAATTCGGGTGTAAGTAAAATTAAAGCAACCAAAAATAAAAAAGAAGTTGAATTTGCTACTCGTACTAAAGTTAGTTGTGATAAAAATCACGTAACAGGTATTACTAGTAAAGCTACTGTTGTAATGACACTACACGGTTTTATTGAAGACGATCCAAAAGCTATTGAAAAATACAAAAAAGATCATAATAATGAATGGGCTGCTATATTAGGCCAATCAGGTGAAATTGAAATTAAAATCGATGCTAGTGAATGGGAAGAAGACTTTCAAAATATACCTTTATTAGATGAAGAATAAAACATGGTAGAAAACAAATACTCCGAATTAATTTCAAGTATTCAGCCAGACCAACGTACAGCATTAAATTCAATATTATTAGTAGATGGTTTAAATTGTTTTCTTAGATCATTTACAGCTATAAACCACGTTAATCCCGAAGGTTATCATATCGGCGGGTTAACGGGGTTTTTAAAATCTGTAGGTTATGCTATTAAAATGCTTAACCCAACTAAAGTAATTATTATATTTGATGGTGCTAATGGTTCTAGTGCTAGAAAAAACTTATTTCCGGCTTATAAAGCCAACAGAAACGCTAATCGTATTACTAATTACTCTATATTCAAATCAAAAGACGAAGAATTAGAAAGTATTAAAAATCAAGTAGAACGATTAATACAATACCTTAAATGTACTCCTACTACAATAGTTAGTATTGATGGGTTAGAAGCAGACGATATTATTGGGTATTTATCAAATCAGTTTGAAAAATTTGATGAAACTAAAGAAGTAAACATAATGTCTGCTGATCAAGACTTTCTGCAATTAGTAACAGATAAAGTAAGCGTATATTCACCCACTAAAAAGAAAATTTATACTCCTAAAGACATACTAAACGAGTATGGTATTAATAGTACTAATTTTCTTAATTATAAAGTATTAATGGGTGATAAATCAGATAATATTCCTGGAATTGATGGTTTAGGACCAGTAAAAATTAAAAAATTATTTCCTGAATTATTAGAAAATAAAAGAATATTATTAGATGATATCATTTTAAAAGCAGCAGATAATATAGACTCTAATAAATTATATTTTTCAGTAGTTGAACGAAGACATCAACTATCAATTAATGAACAACTAATGAATTTAAATGGGCATTTTATATCGCCTGATAATAAACAATTAGTAAAAAGCGCTTTTAATAACAGTTATGAATTGAATACATATTTGTTTCATCAACTATATGTAAATGATAAATTAGGTGATTCTATACCTAATGTTGAAGGATGGCTTCAAAATACTTTTGGCTATCTTAATAGTTTTAATTAAATTATAAAAAATAAATAGGTTATATGACTACACTCTCGAACTTAAGCAAGTACGGTTCTAATTTTCAGACTAAAGTAATTGGTGCTTTATTAACTCAAAAGAATTTTCTAGTAAATGTATCTGATTCATTAGATAAAGAATATTTTGAAAATTCAGCTAACCAATGGATTATAGATAAGACATTAGCCTACTTTAATCAGTACCATACAATACCCACAATGGAAGTATTGTCGGCTGAAATTAAAAAAATTGATAATGAAGTATTAAAAATTGCTATTACTGAATCACTTAGAGAATGTTATAAAGAATCACAATCTAAAGATTTAGAATGGGTTGAAGCAGAATTTACTAATTTTTGTAAAAACCAACAAGTAAAGAAAGCTATCATGACATCAGTTGACTTATTAAATATGGGAGATTATGATAGTATTCGTTCATTAATTAATAATGCACTTAAAGCTGGTGAAGATAAAAATATAGGACATGAATATGATAAAGATGTTGAATCACGTTATAGAGATGATGATAGAAATGTAGTACCATTTCCATGGCCTGTATTTAATACCTTAACTCAAGGTGGTATGGGTAAAGGTGATTTAGTATTAGTATTTGGTAATCCTGGAGGAGGTAAATCATGGGCTATAGCTGCAATGGGTGCTTTTGCTGCTTCATTAGGTTTTAATGTAGTACATTATACATTAGAATTAGCTGAAGGTTATGTTGGTAAAAGATATGATGCTATATTTACAGGAATACCTGTTGATCAATTAGATTATCATAGATCTAAAATTGAAGAAGTAACATCTAAAGTAAAAGGTAAAATTATTATTAAAGAGTATCCACCAAAACGTGCTTCTATGGATACTATAACAGCACATTTACAACAATTAGAACTACAACATGATTTCAAACCAGATTTAATTATTATAGATTATTTAGATTATGTTCGTACACGTTCTAGAAAAGATCGTAAAGAAGAAATTGACGATGTTTATGTAAGTGCTAAAGCATTAGCTAAAGAATTAGGAGTTCCTGTAATATCACCATCACAAGCTAATAGAGGTGCTGCTAAAAATAATATTATCGAAGGTGATAATGCTGCTGGTTCATATGAAAAAATAATGATTGGTGATATCATTATTTCATTAGCTCGTAAACGTAAAGATAAAATAAATGGAACGGGATTATGGCATTTTATGAAAAATAGATATGGCGCTGATGGTCTTACGTTTAGTTCTAAAATAGACACATCAAATGGTCGTATAGAAATTGATGAACAACCTCTTAATGATGATGAAGATGATGATGATTATTCACCATCTAAAAAGTCTACTAGTGCCTTTAGTAATAATATTAACGATGATGATAGAGATTATCTTTCACAAAAGTTTTTTGAATTAGCAAAAGGTCAATAAACTCTTATTATATTTATAAACACACAAAATAAATTTTATGATTAAAATAAAAATTTTTAAAAGTACTTGGTGTCAACCATGCAAACAACTAGCTCCTATAATTGAACAACTTAAACCAGAATATCCTGAAGTTATATTTCAAACTATTGATGTAGATAAAGATCCCGAAATTGCTAAAAATTATGCAATTAAATCAGTACCAACAATAGTAATTGAACAATACGATGAAATTAAACAACAAATTGTTGGGTTACAACCTAAACAAACATATATTAATATTTTAAATTCACTTATCTAAAGTTTACTAACAATGGACGTAACACAAAGTATACTCTCGGAGATTACTACTTATATGAAATATGCTAAATTTATACCTGAATTAAATCGGAGAGAAATATGGGAAGAATTAGTTACAAGAAATAAAGAAATGCATCAAAATAAATTTCCTCAACTCAAAAATGAAATTGAAGAAGCTTATAAATTAGTGTATGATAAAAAAGTATTACCTTCAATGCGTTCTTTACAGTTCGCTGGAAAACCTATTGATTTAAATAATTCTAGAATATTCAATTGTTCCTTTTTACCTATGGATGATTGGAGAGCATTTAGTGAAATAATGTTTTTGTTGCTAAGTGGTTGTGGAGTAGGTTATAGTGTTCAAACTCATCATATTGAAAAATTACCTGAAATTAAAATTCCAACTAAAACTAAACGTTATTTAGTAGGTGATAGTATTGAAGGATGGGCTGATGCTATTAGAATGTTATGTAAGGCTTATTTTAATAATGGACCTTTACCTATTTTTGATTTTAGAGATATTAGACAAAAAGGAGCTCAACTTATTACAGTAGGAGGTAAAGCTCCAGGACCTGAACCATTAAAAGAATGTCTATTCCAGCTTCAAAAAATATTTGATAGAAAACAAAACGGCGAAAAATTAACATCAGTAGAAGTACATGATATGGCTTGTCATATTGCTGATGCTGTATTAAGTGGAGGTATTCGTAGAGCAGCATTAATCTCATTATTCAATTTAGATGATGAAGATATGTTAACATGTAAATTTGGAAACTGGTGGGAAGAAAATCCTCAACGTGGTCGTGCTAATAATTCTGCTGTCGTAATACGTCATAAAATTGATGAAGAAGAATTTTTTAAACTTTGGAAAAAAATTGAATTAAGCGGTTCTGGAGAACCTGGAATTTATTTTAGTAATGATAAAGATTGGGGAACTAACCCATGTTGTGAAATTGCTTTAAAACCATTTCAATTTTGTAATCTATGTGAAGTAAATGTTTCTAATATTGAATCACAAGAAGATTTAAATGAACGTGTTAGAGTAGCATCATTTATAGGTACATTACAAGCTAGTTATACTAATTTTCATTATTTAAGAGATATTTGGCAGAAAACTACTGAAAAAGATGCTTTATTAGGTGTTGGTATGACTGGTATTGGTTCTGGAGCTGTATTAAAATACAATTTAAAAGAAGCAGCTGATGTAGCTAAAGAAGAAAACGTTCGTGTAGCTGAACTTATAGGAATTAATAAAGCAGCTCGCGTCACAACAGTTAAACCATCAGGTACTAGCTCACTAGTATTAGGTACTTCTAGTGGTATTCATGCTTGGCATAATGATTACTATATTCGTCGTATTCGTGTAGGTAAAAACGAAGCAATTTATACTTATTTATCAATATATCACCCAGAATTATTAGAAGACGATTTCTTTAAACCTACAATACAAGCTATAATTTCAGTACCACAAAAAGCACCAGAAGGTTCTATTTTACGAGACGAAAATGTTATTGATATGCTTAATCGTGTTAAAAAATTTAACACACAATGGGTAAAGAAAGGTCATCGTAAAGGAGCCAATACAAATAACGTATCGGCAACTGTATCTATTAAAGAAAATGAATGGGAACAAGTAGGTAAATGGATGTGGGAAAATAAAGAAACATTCAATGGTTTATCTGTATTACCTTATTTTGGAGGAACTTATACTCAAGCACCATTTGAAGATATTACTAAAGAACAATTTGAAGAAATGATTACTCATTTACATGGTATTGATTTAAGTAAAGTAGTTGAATTTACTGATAATACATCATTAATGGATCAAGCTGCTTGTGCTGGTGGTGCTTGTGAAATAGTTTAAAAGTTTGTTTTTGTCAAATTAAATTATTATATTTAATCTAAATTTATATAAATGATAAAATTAGTTAATTTATTAAAAGAAGCTAAACAGGTAGGTATATTGTATCATTATTGTCAATTTTCTGATCTTTATCTTATAATAAAATCAAATTTATTAAAAGCAAGTGAAACAACAGATTTTATTAATAATAAAATAAGTAATCCTCAAACCAAATGTGTTTCTTTAACTAGAAGCAAAAATAAAGATCAATTTTTAATATCTTATGAAAGTGACTGTGTTTTAGTATTAGATGGAGATAAATTATCTAATAATTATAAAATTTCACCACATCATGATCCTAATCAATTATATTATGTTGATGAAGAGCACGATGAAATGGAAGAAAGAATATGTGGAAAAGATATAAAAAATCTAAATAATTATATAATTA
>JGI26470J50227_1001027_pt1 | contig 10429 bp, 5 predicted proteins | sample FreactTroBogLake_FD_50227 | JGI IMG/M metagenome (IMG submission 50227) | reverse complement strand
GCGGGTCATCCTAAAGACCAAGCGATAGCAGCAGCATTAGATACGGCTCGTCATACCAAGGCATTTGGCGGACCTATGCCTAAATTTATGCACCCGCCAAAGACGCCCAAAGTTCCCAAACTATTCAGCGGCCCAATTCATAGTCCTGTCGCCGGTCGTACCGACCACCTCCCAATGCACGTTCACTCTGGTTCGTATGTTATCCCTGCTGACATTATTTCGGCAATGGGTGAGGGCAATACGATGGCCGGTTTCAAAGCAGCTCGCAGGACGTTTGGCGGAACACCCTACGGCCAAGCAGGGGCGGCATATGGCGCTACTTCTGCCCCTTATGGCATGAATATGCCTCATAAGGCACATGGCGGTGAAACACACGCTGTGCCGATTGTTGCGGCAGGTGGCGAATATGTTATTCATCCGAGAGATGTGATAAGGATTGGCAATGGCAGCCTTGAAAGAGGCCACCAAGAGCTCGATAAGTTCGTGAAAAAAATGCGTCGCAAGACGATTAAGACACTGCAAAAACTGCCTGGCCCAAAGAAGGATTAAGCATGACCGTCGAGTTAAAGATCCGTGTTGCTGTTCCAGAGGATGTCCATGAAATTATGGATCTCGCTTTGTCGGCTTGTGGTGAGAACGGTTTTGTTAATCCTAACCCTGAAAAGCTCCTGGCGGACATCTGGCCAGCTCTTCATCGCGATCACGGCCTTATCGGCGTTATTGGCCAGCCGAACGGCAGGATCGAAGGAAGTGTTTTGCTGCGCGTTGGCGCAATGTGGTATTCAAATGAGCCTGTTTTGGAAGAAAAAGCAGTCTTTATTCACCCTGAATTTAGGCAAGCCAAAGGCGGTCGAGCCAGCCGGTTATGCGAGTTTTCAAAGCAAGTCGCTGATTCTCTTGGTATGCCTTTGATCATTGGTATTTTAAGCAATCATAGGACAGAGGCAAAAGTCCGTCTTTATGAGCGCCAATTCGGTAAGCCTAGCGGCGCGTTTTTCCTGTATGGCGCACATACGGGTCAGAATAAAATGACGGAGCACTAAGATGGGTGGCAAAACCTCACAGTCTACATCGCAGGTTTCTATCCCACCAGAGGTTTTGGCGCGGTATAATTCCGTTAATGCGCAAGCACAAAACACAGCCGGTACGCCATTCCAAGAATATAGTACAGACCCAAATGCGTTTGTTGCACCATTAAATCAGCAACAGCAGGCAGGTATTAGCGACATTAATCAATATGCAAATGCAGCTCAACCGGGATATAAAGCTGCTCAAGCTGGAACTATGGCTGCAGGCGCTGGAACAGGCCAAACTATTGGCCAGCTTGGCAATATTTCGCAGGGCTACAATGCACCAAATTATCAGGCTGGTGTACAGGGTTACATGAATCCATATTTGCAAAATGCAATGGGTTCTACCGCCGCCATGATGCAAAATCAAAATCAACAACAACAACAACAGTTGCAAGGAAACGCAATCAGTCAAGGTGCGTTCGGTGGAGATAGAGGCAATATCGCCCAAGCCGCCCTCATGGGTCAGCAAAATCTTGCTATGGGCCAAACGCTTGGTCAAATGGCAAATACTGGTTATCAATCAGCAGCGCAAAACTATATGTCTGGTCTTGGCCAACAGGGTGCATTGGCTGGTCAGCAGGGTGCTATGTATGGCCAATTGGGTAATCTTGCCAATCAATATGGGCAACTTGGGGCTGGTGCTCAAACAGCCGGTCTTCAGGGGGCACAGGCGCAGGTTGGTGCCGGTACGCTTGGCCAACAGACGTCACAGGCAGGTCTGTCCGCACTGTACAACCAGTTCCAGCAACAGCAGGCTTATCCATTCCAAGTGTCGCAGTTCCTTGCGAACATCGCCGAAGGCACGGGTGCATTGTCTGGCTCGACCACGACAACTACGCAGCCACAGTCGTTGTTTGGATCTGATGCTCGCATCAAAGAAGACATCAAGAAGGTTGGCACTGCCGACAACGGCTTGCCGATCTACACGTTTAAATACAAAGGCGATCCTCAAGAGCAGACGCATATTGGCTTTATCGCTCAGGACGTCGAGAAGGTTCATCCCGAAGCTGTCGCTAAAGATCAGCGTGGCATCCGGTATGTTGACTATGCCAAGGCTGCCGAACCGGCTCCTCACCATCGTGCTTCTGGCGGATTAGCTCCCGCTTCTATGGGCGGCCATGTCCATGCAGGTCATGCTTTCGAGCATTATGCTGATGGCGGGTATGCTGAAGGCATGGATCCTTTGCTGATGCAAAAGGATATGTATGCTCCGTTCAGCGCGGCTGGAATCTATGGGCATTCCCCTTCCGGCTTGCCTGGCGGTAAGGGGATTGTTCCTCCTGCGTCGCTTTCGGTCGGACATTTAATGACGGCCAATGCTCCCCAGATGCAGCAGCACAATGATCTTCAGACTTTGGCCGGTGATGTAGGCGCTGGCAAGGATCTTTATAAAGATTACCAGTTTGCCAAGGGATTATTTAATAAGCCAGAGGATAAGCCGACAGATCTAAGCCAGTATCCGGCTGCCCCTGCTGGGACGCCAATGCCTCCGACTCGCCCTGCGGATCTTAATACCGGCTCTGATTTTTCGTCGGTTGCTTCTCCTGAATATCGTGGCGGAATTGTCCACGGCTACGCTTCTGGTGGCGATATTCCTTATGGATCTGATGATCCTTTGGAAGAAGTGGTTCAGAGCGGTGAAAAGACGCCAGATTCGCTTAAAACTGCCCAGACGCCTAGCCAATCAGGTGGCAGCGGCCTTGGCAACCTGACGTCTATTGTCGGTCTGGGCAAAGATGCTATGGCGTTGGCCCCTGGGATCGGTACGGCTATGTCCGGCATTGGCAGCGCGGCTGCTGCCGCTGCCGGTAGTATTGGCGACGCTCTTTCAGCATTTCCATTTTTGTTCTTGTCTACAGGCGGCATTGCCGGTCGTGAGCATCATAATGGCAGTGATGGTAATGTTGTTGGAGATCAGACAGCAGACCAGACAGCAGACCAGACAACCGATCAGACGCCAGATCAAGACTCTCTTGATGGCAAGATGCAATACAAGATCGCCCCTCAGAGCGTTAATGATATGGATCCCGCGCAGCAGCAGGTCGTTAAAACGATCTATGGTGGCGAGAGCGGTGGAAAGTATAACATCCTCAACGGCGGCGAAGAGTTTGATCCATCCAATGGCCATCCGCATCGCGTAGGTAAGGGTGGCGAATCTACTGCTGCCGGTGCTGGCCAATTCATTGGCAGCACATGGGACAATGTTACCGGCGGCGCACCAATGACGCCGGAATACCAGGACGCCGCTACTTGGCAGCTTGCGAACGACGATTACCGCAAGAGAACTGGCCGCGATCTTAAAGCCGACGTTTCCGAGAATGGCTTCACCCCTGAAATTAAAGCGGCCCTTGCTCCGACATGGACATCGCTTGGTGAAGGCAAACCTTCCAAACAGGCAGGGGATCAGGCTCCTTCATCGCCTCCGACGCCTTCTGGCGGCATTGCTGGCGGCCAAGACGGGCAGTCCAGCATCTGGGATAAGCTGACGAGTGAACAGGTTCTCTTGCCCCTTCTGTCGGGCTTGGGAACGATGGCGTCGTCGAATAGCCGGTATCTGCTGCCAGCAGTCTTGCAAGGCATTGGTGGCGGCGCTCAAACCTATATGCAGCTCCAGAAGCAGGAAAGCGAAATTGCCAAGAATACGCTTGGCCTTGCAGCTCAACGCTTCACGCCTATCGGTAATGGCGAATTTTTCGACCGTACACGCGGCGATACAATTCCTCTCGCGGAATACCAAAATCGCTTGGCTCAAATGCCAGGTATGTCGAAATATATGGGCATGGCCGGTGCTAAACAGCCATCTGCCGGTATTGCTGCACCTACCGCTCCTGCCGCTCCTGCGGCCAGCAATATTGCAGCTCCTACGGCTGCTCCTGCAACGCCAGCCGGTATTGCTGCCAAACCAGCAGCGGTTACCCCCGTTGCAACGACCTCCCCTGCCGATCAGGCAGCAACACAGGCTGCGGAGACTGCCAAGACTGTTACGCCACAGCCTACAACGGCGGCGGGTCAGCAGCCAGCACAGCAGCCAGCGCAGCAGCCTGACATCGTATCGGCGGCTTTGTCACAGGCTGAAAGCAACCCACAGGTCAGCGATCTCAGGAAGCAAGCTCAACAGTGGCAGAGTTCGATCCCTACCCTTCAGGCTCAACTTAATAACGCGACAGATCAGGCTCGATACATCCCTGGCATGAACGCACAAGCCACCAAGCTACAGGCTCAATTGCAGTACGCTCGCGAGCAGTACAACAGCTACACAACTCGCGCTGATGCACTGCGGACGCAGATTGCACAGCCTACCATCGACAATGCCAAGGCTGCGGCTACTGCCGAAGCCACAGAAGCAGCGAAGCTGAGGTATGGCCCGCAACAGGCTCAAGCCGAACTGCAAGCAAAGGTGCTGACGCCAGAGCTTTATAAGGCCAACATTGCGACCAGAACAAACGCCTACAACGAAGCAATTTCGGCGAACGAAGCTATTAACCAGTCGAAGCAAATGATGGATCTTATGTTTGATCCTCAAACTCAACAGGCCGTCATCAATGGCGGCCCATTGGGCGAGACGTTGGCTAACAGTGGCGCTATTCTGAAGCAAGCTGGGTTTAGTGATGGATTTATCAATCTGTTTACCGGCACTGATCCCGCTAAAGCTGGCGCTCTTGATAAACTCCGCACGGCGATGGGTACTGAAATTGCGCGTCAGGATCTCGGCCCTGGCAACCAAGTTCGTCAGCAAGAGTTCTTGCGGTTCCTCAATTCGACACCTGGTACTCAGATGCTGCCTGAAGCCTTTAAGTTCATCAATGAAACGATGATCCAGCCAAAGGCTCAGGTTGCCAAGGGTGCGTATGAAAAGATTGCTGCATTAGATCCTGCAAAAGATGATCTTCAGAACGCTTACTACTCGTATCAACGTGACAATGCGTGGTATCATCCAAAAACAGCAGCACCGGCTCAGGGCGGATCCCAACCGGCAGCAGCACCGCAACAAGTTACGCCTGACATACAGGCGGCAGCTAGAGCGGAATTGGCAAGGCGTAAGGCACTTCAAGGAGCACAATAATCATGGCCGATGGTATGACGCCCGATTTCAGCTCCATGTCGGATGAACAGTTGCAAGCTCTTGCAGGTGGCCAGCCTCCTGCGGCAACGCCACCGGCAGCTCCTGCGGCTCAGGTTGCACCTGCTGCACCGGCAATGCCTGATTTCAGCAAAATGACCGACCAAGAGCTTGAGGCTATGGCCGGTCAAGGCAAGACGCTTTCGAACGCTCCTGGCGAAGGCACTGAATCGGCACTGGCCAAGGGTGTAGGAACTGCTGCCATTAAGGGCGGAGCTGGCATTGTTGGTATGCCTGTTTCGATCATGCAGACGGGCGATTATCTCATGGCCCGCGCACAACAAGCCCTCGGCATGGGCAATGCCAGCGACATCTTGGCCAATCAGGAAAAAGATCGCAAAGAGTTTGCTGCCGCGCATCCTTACCTGAAATATCTTGCAGATCCGATGAATTTCCTGCCGTCGCAAGAAGACGTGCAAGCTCCTATTTTGGCTCGTACCGGCGAGTATAAGCCGACGTCTGGCATAGGACAGGCCGCGATGGCTGGAACGGAAGCAGCCGTCAACATTGTCGGTACTATGGGCCTGGGCGAAGTCGGCGCTGGTGCTAAGTTAATCGGCGAAGGGGCGAAGCTGGCTCCGACATTTTTAGACACGGCCACCAACGTCGCAAAACAGGCGGCGAAGGTCGCCCCTACCGCCTTTGCTTCTGGCGTTGCCGGGGATGCCGCAACTCAGGCAACGGGGGATCCTCTTGCAGGTCTTGCTGCCGGTATTGCTGTCCCTGCCGTTGGAGGAAAGATCGTCAGTGGTATTACATCGCCGGTTAAGAAGTACCTTGCTCCAATTATGCCCGGCCAGCGGGCTGGGATCGCAGAAGAGAAACTTCTCAGCCAGGCTACAAGCCCTGAAGAAGCTATCGCTGCGGGCGCTGCTGGCCCTCGGCCAGATGCCTTTGGGCCAGAAACCTTGGGCGAAGCATCTGGCGATGTTGGCCTCTTGCAAGCTCAGAAGGTGGCTCGCACAACGAGCCCGCAATTTGCTGCTGCTATGCTTGATCGCGAAGCCCAACAGAACGCATCCCGATTAGGTGCGATTCAAGGCTTGGCCCCTGAAGCCGCAGACGTAATGAAGCCAAGCGCGGTGCTCGCGCAGCATAACGCCAACATTGACGCTGCCGAACAGGCGGCTATTCAGAGCTTGCAAAATAACGCCGACGCAATTCATGCCTCAATGCCGGAAGGCACGGCTCCAGAAGAAACCGGATCCGCTATCCGATCGTTGCAGCAGGAAGTGGCCAATGCAGCTCGCGACACGCGGTCGGATCTTTATAAGGCTGTCGATCCTGATGGTCGGCTTTCTGTCGTCACACAGAACGCCGCACAGGCGGCAAAAGATCTGCAATCGACGATTGATCCAAGCGTAACACTTGCAAGCCCTCATGCGGCTCCTGTGATCAATATGGTGGCAAATCTTTCGGATGTTACGCCTTACAGCAAGCTGATTGAGCTCGACAAAACCATCACGGCCAAGATGGCGGAAGCCAACCGCTCTGGGGATTACGTTGGCAATGGCCAACTGCGGCAGATGAAACAGGCCGTAATGAATGATATAAACAATGCGGTCGATAACCAGCACGCCTGGGAACAGGCTGGGGTTCAAGAAGGTCGTATTGATCCGGCCAATACAATCGCTGAAAGGTTCAGGCAGCTTGGAACACAACTCGCAGGAACCGCCGGAGAAGCAGGTGGAGAAAGTGCTGCTAGAGCTGCCGCCACCGGAACGACCGGCCTTCCTCCAGAGGGCGTGGGTCAACGCCCAGGCGGTGGGGGACTTCCAGGTGCTGAAGGCAATCAAGGCGTACCGGGATCAAAGCAAACGCCTACCAACTTTCAGGGCGATCTGAACAATTACACGATCTTTCATCCGAAGGGCCAACTTCAAGCGCGGTACGAGCTGGCCGACGCGAAAGATCTTGTCACGTCTCACGATACCGATTTCCGTGAAAATCCTTCTTACCCGCAACAGCTTCAAAGCCGTGATCGCGGTGCTGTCGAATCCCAAAATCAGATCAACCAGATCGCCAATAGGCTGAATCCTGAATTGCTTGGCCCATCCAAGCAGTCGGCCTTTGGTGCGCCTATTGTCGGGCCAGATAACATCGTCGAGAGCGGTAACGGGCGCACCCTTGGCATTGTCAAAGCGTATGAGACAGGCAAGGGCGAAGCCTACCGGCAGTGGCTTGAAAAGAACGGTTATGACACGACCGGCATGGAAAAACCTGTTTTGATTGCTCGCAGAACATCTGCCATGACGCCGGAAGAGCGCCAGATCTTTGCTGAAAGCTCGAACTCCTCGACCGGCCTAAAGATGAACGCCGGAGAGCAAGCCGAATCCGACGCGAAGATGATCTCGAACATGAGAACGCCTCTTGAGCCAGGGGATATTTCATCCGCTGCCAATAGGCCGTTCATCCGTGAGTTTTTGTCGAAGATCCCGGAGAACGAACGGGGATCTATCCTCGATGCTGATGGCGTTTTGTCGTCTGACGGCGAGCGTCGCATCGCGGCGGCGGTTACACGTCGCGCTTACGGCGACAGCTCTCTGATTGATCGGGCATTCGTCAGCGGCGACAACAACATGAAAAACGTGACCGGCGCACTGGCCGACACGGCTGGCGTTTGGCACGAAATGCGTCAGGCGGCTGCAAACGGTGAAATTCCTGCCGAGCATGATGTCACCAAGCAGATCATGGATACCGTCAAGCAAATCATGCGGGCAAAGGACGAAGGTAAAAACCTTGGTGACGTCTTGAGCCAAGCCGATATGTTCCGCGATCCAGAATCAGATGCAGTCCGCAAGTTCTTTGCCCCCGATGGCAAAAAGCTCGTTGGCCGCGCCAAGATCGCTGAAAATCTCCAGAACTACGCTGAACAGGCGCTTAAAAATCGCACCGAAACGACGATGTTCGGCGAGGCATTGCCTCCTGTAAAGACGCAGGACATTCTCGACAACATCGTCAAGAAGATTGAAAAAGAAACGCCAGCGGCGGAACAAGCTCCTGCGGCTGCACCGGAGGCGGAAGCCGAAGCACCGGCAGCGCCGAAAGAGAAAGCGAAGCCATTCCTGACGCCTAATTTCAATGAGGAAGCTGCAAACCGCCTGGCGGAAGCCAAGAAGGCTCACGCCGACTATGCCCAGACCTATCGCAAGGGGCCGGTCGGCCAGATCCTGAAAGAAGACGGCTTCCAAGGCCAGTACAAGGTGCTTGATTCTGCGGTGGTCAACAAGGCGTTCACGACCGGCGACAAGGGCTACCAGGCCACCAAGGCGTTCATCGACGCTGCCAAGCGTGGTGATGTGGATAATACGGCAGAAGTCGTCAGCCACCTGAAGGATGCCGCTGTCAGCAAGCTGCGCGACATGATGAAGGGCGCTGACTATCTGACGCCGAAAGTGCTGCAACAGTGGCAGCAGAAATACGCTCAGTCGCTGCGTGCTATCGACGAAGCATCGCCAGGCTTTACGAAAAAACTCAGCAACATTGCAGACGCCACCGATGCCGTCGCCAAGGCGCAAGCTCGCGCTGATGGCATTACCAAGTCGTCATCGTTGGGGGTCGCCGGTAAACTGATCAACGCCAACACGCCTGACGAAGTGAAGGCGGCTGTGGGTAATATGATCCGCGCTTCTGACGGCCCTACGCAGATCAAGAACCTGATAACCCGCATCAAGCAGGATCCAACCTTGCCTGGTCAGGAAGCTATCGACGGTCTGCGCCGAGCTGGCGTCCAGCACATAATGGATTCGCTGCTTAACAACGGCATGGCTGGCGAGGAGCATATCTTGTCGAGTGCCAAGCTCCGCAATTTTATGAACAGCAACCGCGATTCGCTCCGCGCTTTGTACGGTGATGACGGTCTTGCCAACATGAACCGGCTCCTGGCGGATATGGAGCGGTCACAACAGGCGCTCGATGCCGTCAAGGTGAAGTATGGATCTGACACGGCTCAGAACAAATCCTTCATTGCCAAGGCTATGGAAGCCGGTGGACACAACACGACGGTCGGCGGTGCGTTTGCTCTTGCCGGGCTTGAGGCTTACCAGCATTTCGGCGTAGCCGGTGCTCTCGGCGTAGGAGCTGCTGCGGCTGCGAAGGCTCTTGTCGGTAAATTACGCGCCAACGGCATTGAAAACGTCAACAAGCTGTACGAGGAAGGGCTGTTGGATCCGAAGGTCGGAGCTGCCATGATGCAACGCGCTTTAGACGCCCGTGGGCAGATCAAGATCGACGCTTTGAACCGTCTGGCTGCCAGGATCGCGGCGTCTTCTGAAGGGGCTGCACAGGCTCATAAGGATCAGGAGGCGAAGCGCGAAGATCTGCTTCAGCGCAAGGCGCTTGGCCGTGCATCTGGTGGTCGCGTTTCGGATATTTCGGATAGGCTGATCAGTGCGGCTGAAAAAGCCAAGAAGGCCGAAAGCAATCAGACCGAATCTTTTCTCAATATACCGGATGATTATATCGCCCATGCGCTCAATGTGGCTCAAGCGGCGATCTAAATATCTTCTTCTGGTCTTAGCTCGGTGCGGTAGCAAAGATTGGCGTGTGCCGGGCAGTAAGATCCTCGGCTGGTTCTTTCGCCACAATAGAACACGCCCTTGTGCTTGGGCGTGTCGATGATATAGCGGCAAGTGGTTAGGGTTAATTGATAAATTTAAAGCCCTGGCTGGGCTGGGGGTTTCCGGTAGCGTTTTTTGTATTCCTTGGCCACATCAATCCCCGATCCAATGTTTGTCGCGGACGAGGTTTTTTATGGATTTGATCGTCTTCTCTTGGTCAACGCATTTATCGAGGGCTTTCGACAATTGCGTCTCCAGCATATCAATGCGTTTTTTTAACTTTATGATGTGATCCAAAGTTACCGGATCCGCGTACCGGTCAGTCGGCTTGTAGGGGCCGAGCCATCTGGTTGTTCCCCCCATTACCAAGCTCCGAACCAGATGCCTGTGCCGTGAACGATGGCAACCGGAAAGGCCAAAGCACCTGCGATCAGGAATCCCCATGATGCTGTTTTGATACATACGATCACATGGGTTAGCCATGCGCCAAAAACCCACATACCGATCAAACTTCCGATTACGCCGCCAATAAAATCACTCATTGTTTTCCTCCTTCAGTGCATCAGTCATTTTGGCGGCTCCGGTAATTTTCTATATTTATTATTTCTTATGTCTCTTACGTATCTTTCACTGACGCCATATTTGGCAGCGGCTAATCTGCTTGGTCCAGTTTCTTG
>JGI26470J50227_1001025_pt1 | contig 10438 bp, 9 predicted proteins | sample FreactTroBogLake_FD_50227 | JGI IMG/M metagenome (IMG submission 50227) | reverse complement strand
GCTCATCTTCCTTTGTCCAAGGCTGAGCATTAGCTCCTAACAACGCGATAATCTCAACTGCTGTTCCGGCACCCGGGAATATCAAGTTAGCCACATCTTCGATTATAGGCAAGACTGATGGCGCTAAAGAATTTACAATAGTTTTGGGATTTTGCTTATGACCTATGCCTAAAACAATTGTGGGTATAGCGGCTGCTAGATCATTGAGAGTAGCTATCGGAATAGCTACTCCCTTTATGACTATTGCCCCACTTGTTATCACGGAACAACTTGGCTTGGAGCAGCGTTCGGAACAGTACCAACAGACGCCTTAATAGCAGAAACTAATGGGCAAAGCTGTTGAGCTACCGCATAGTTAGTATTTAAAGCATTAACAACGGTAGCCGCACTAGAGCTATTTGGAGCCGTGATTTTTAAAATATTGGTAGCAACTTGAGTTGTAGAAGCTAAAGCTGGTGAACATTCAGCCTGAACCAAAATGTTGCTCACCATGATAATATCTTTGCCAATAATAGGACCGTATGTATTAAACCAAGTATTTGTTTTAGTTAAGTTAGATTGAAAAGTTGCACCAGAACAACCGGCTAAACCTAAAGCTAAAGCACTAATTAAAATAAATTTCTTCATCATTTTATTATCCTTATGGTAGGAATTATTTTGAAACAACCTTGGTTTGAGTAGGGTCTGCAAGCATATTCCCAATGCCATCAGTGGCAGTTGGTTGAACAACAATTTTTTCTACATCAGGCATAGCAGCAACTTTAGCGATAGCAGCTTGATCGGTTTTAGTCAATTGTGACCAAGCGCCGACAACTGTAGCCGCAATTGCCGCTGCAATTTGAGTTTGAACAACTGGATCAACATAGCTACCTAAAATAGGCCATTTAGCTATGGCTGCAACAAATCCAGCAGCAACAGCAGCACGAACCCATCCACCTAATTTATTAGCGTCAACAAATTTAGAAGCTAATGCAACAACAGAATTAAAATGATTCATACTATATCCTTTCTATAATATTTAACGTGAAACAAACTCAAAGTGCATGGGGTCAGTACGACCTTTATAGTCACCACCCCATAGAGCGCCTTGATTTTTAAAAGCATTTATAACAATAGGCTGCATATGCCCATGCCCCGTATTAAACCCATTATTCTCCGGGTCAAGATCAATAGCGCAAGCCCAAGAATGATTTGAGTAATTGTCACTTCCAGCTATGCGACGAATATTAAAACATCCGCCAAAATTGCTAGCTCCTGTCTTATCAAGAGTAGCTTGATCTTGCCCACACTTACTCCAAATTTCTTTAAAAACCAAATCCAAAGCAGGAATGATTTTTTTATGAACTAAAATGCCATGCTCCATAAGTTGTTTTGAATAATACATTTTAAATGGAGGTATGTAATGAGCAAGATTTAAATCTTGCCATCCTTTAGAATTAAAATCACCATAGAATGCGATTTTAGAGGGAGTGTTATCTTTAGGCCATGTAAACATTTTGATTATCCTGTGTGATAAACTTAACACGCAATTCTCCAATAGGTACATTGATTGGCCTCTATATTTGAGCGTTGACCAGAATTAAAACTCAAAGGCCAATTTCCGCTTTCTACCATATTCCCCGTAAGAAAGTTTCCGCCAACATTGGCGGCAATACCAATTTGTTGAGTTGTGGAACCAGCGTCAATTACCAATCCGGTAGTATCAGACGCATCAACCCTTACAACTGAACTGCTGCCATTAAAAACTAATTGAAGTGCGTGCCATGTGGCGCTAGACGCAGCTACAGAACTTGATACGGTAGATGTTCCAAGAAGTTGAATATTAGCAGAACTAGAGACAAAATAAGCATCGTTTACAGCAGAAGAAAACCCACCTACCCAAATAGTATTATTAACTGCGTTTGTTGAAGCGCGATATACAAAAGTTGATACTGAAACAGGTTGTGAAATACTAATATTTCCAGATGTTTTATATTGTTGGCTGCTACTACCTAAGAAACTTGCGCATGGGTATGATGTATTTATACAATTAATTACAAAAGCGGCTCTATTAGCAATTGTTGACTGAACTGCGTGATTTCCATTTCCAGTTTGATCGTAAAATTGTTTAATTGTACAAATTACAGTTGAATTATTGCAGGTTGATCCGAATGCACCTAAAACTAAATTACCATTAGAAATGTTTTCATCTTCGCAATGAGTGTCTAATGGCAAACATAAATTTATAGCAGCGCCGGAGAACGCCGTATTATATCCACGTAATCCCCACCATGAAGTAGCTCCTGCTACAATATCACCGGGGCCTATATAATTACCACTCAATAGCAACGGCTGAAACGTCCCCGGCGGGTTAGCATTAGCCAACCCTCCAACAATAGTTAATAATAAAACTAATATTAATTTTTTAATCACGGATTATAACCTTTAGAAAGTGCTGCTATGCATTGGGTAGAGCTACGGCAAGAATAAGAAAGATAATCTATCGCACTTGCAGAGGTAGTTAGCGTTGGATAAGCCGCGCCAGCAAATCTTAAAACTGTAGAGCATGTTCCAGTATTAAACGCCGCTGTACGAGAACCAGTGCCATCTTGAATATAAGCAATAGTACCAGCTTGACCTTGCTTCATATTACTACAATTCATTGTAGTAATATTTCCAGTTAGCGTAACTTTGGTATTTATAAATGTACTAAAATCAAAAGCTGTGGTTGTCCCATAAGTTGTAGTAGTTTCAGGAGTAAATACCACATTGGCGTCTAAAAGTTTTTGAGAAGTGCCAGCTTCAAAATTAGCAACCGTAGCAATATCTGGCGTTATAGTAATCGTTGTGCCTGTTGATACAATATTTAAACCAGAATTGGCATTTAAAGTTAATGAACCAACTAAACTATTAACGGATGCCACGCCAGCCACAACGGAACCTGCGATTGCACCGGGAGTAACATTTTTTATAGCTCCCGAGGCATGATCGTAAATTGGGATATAATCTAAAGTTGCGCTTGGCGAAGCTAAATTAGTCAAACCTTGAATAGTAAAATCTTGAACATTTGCAGAAGATGTAGTTGGATTTCCTTTAAGTGTGGCTGCTCCAGCTTGAGATAAATTAGAATTAGTAATGGTATTAGTTGTAATATCTCCTGCTACAATTTGAGAACAAGTTGGCGGCGTTCCACCATGAACAACAGTAGTTGTGGTAGCGCAAGCGATTGTAGTCGGTGCAGCACCAGCGCCACCACCAATCATAAGTTGATTAGCTGTTAATAAATTAGAAGATGATATTGAAGAAGTAGAATTAAAATAAAGAATACCTCCACTAATAGCAGATGAAGGATAAGCAATCCCGCTGATATTAGCGGTTCCTGTAACAGCTAACGCATTAGAACCTATAGAAGCTCCACCTAAAGCTAAAGAAGTGCCTGTGGCGACCCCGATAGTAGGAGTAACCAAAATGGGGCTATTTAAGGTAGCTACATTAGAAGTAGAAATTGTAATAGCGTCAGTTGTTGCACTGTTGGTTAAAAAGTGCATTGCATTAGAAGTTGTAGTACCTAAAACAAGATCGCCTGTTGTAGCGGTTAAATAAGTAGCGTTAGCCTTATTTAAAGAACCGCTGCCAGTAAATCCAGAGGAGTTGATACCAAAATTTCCATAATAAGTTGTAGCTGTTCCAAGATTGTTTGAAACTACAATATCAGTAGAGGCTGTACTACCACTAGATGTATTTTGCCAAATAGATTGAGCATAACTATTTACTGATGTTTGAAACGCTGAAAATGTATTAGTATCAGAATAGCTTAACAATCCATAAGCAAAGGGAGCAGTTGCCAATGATCCAGAAATTGAATTAGTTAATGTTAAAGACGATCCAGTGATTGAGCCGGTAAGAGATAAAGAGGTTCCTGTAGCGGCACCAATAGTAGGGGTTACAAGTGTTGGTGAATTTGACAACACTACGCTGCCAAGCGAACCAGTAGTATTAGCGGCTTGTACAGTCGAGCCATTGCTNTAAACAATTTGACCGTTGGTAAATCCACTTGTAGTAGTAGTATTTGCCGTAATAGCCCCACTTGTGCCAGTTACACAAGTAGAACAAGTTACATTACCAGTTGTAGTATTTATAGCTAATGGAGAAGAAGCTGTAACGACAGGAGTACCGCTAGAATTTCCCCACAATATTACTGGATTTCCAGTAACAGAAGGTACAGTTTGACGTAAATAACCACTGATAGACCCATAAATATCAAATAAGAAAGAAGTACCAGCAGCGCCTAATGTTAAATTATTAGGACTAATGAATATAGCGTTAGCTGATCCTCCGAACGAACCGTCAGAATTACGATATTGTAAACTTCCGGTAGAACCACCAGCTAGGACATTACCGTTAAAGCTTATAATATTCCCTGTACATAAAATACCAGTACCACAAGAAATAACTCCTGTCATACCACCAATAGAATAAACACCAGTGGCTATTGAAGTAGAGGTATCAGGAGTTATTTTAATAATATAGTTTATAGTAATAGTAGGTTGAACTATAGAGAATGACAGGTTCGAACCGCTCAATGGAGTGGTGCCAGTCATTTGAGGTAGTGTAGACGAACCTGTTACATTGCCAAGCGAACCAGTGGTACTTATGGTAGCAGAAGAACCACCACCACCATTAGCCGCTGTTAATAAAGAATGAGTATGAGCACCCTGACCTGCTGCAATAGTAGTAGTTAAAGTTACATTAGGTAAATTGGCTTGTAATAAAGTTTCAGATTGAGAGCCACCTATTGCGCCTAGACCGGGAGAATTAAAATAAGTTGAGGTTAAACGACCAGCAGGGGAGCCTCCCATATTGTCACGACCAGCAACAGCGTAGCCGCGTAAATCTGGAACATTAAATGTAGTTGTTCCGTTACCATTTCCGTATGGAAAAAATGTGGCTACTGCATTTATAGAAACAGAAGAAGGATTAGAAAGAGTTACTGTAGATGTTGTTTTAGAAACAACAGTAGTACCTGCATTTACGCATAACGATAATTCAACCGGAGAGCCAATATTTATCTGACTTGTATCGGAAATACCAGTTAAAGTATTGCTAGATGCACTACAAATAACATTAAGCTGCTGAGTTACAGCAGTATAAAAATCAGGGTAAGTAGTACGTGAGATTTCTTGTCCATACGCAAATACNTATTGATTAGGAGCTTGTAATCCAGACCAAGGAAGAATTGTACCAACTAAATTACCATCACCAACTAATGTGGGAGTAGAACCTCCTGATCCAGTAGGAGAAGTAACGGCATCCCAAATAGTATTACCATTTCTATCTTTCACAAGTTGACGATAAAGGCCAATACCGTAAATACCGCTAGAGCCGGGAGGTTTACCACCAGCATTTAATGTAATTGGATTTGTATAGGGAGTAGCCGCTGTACTATCAGTATAAACACTTTTAAATGTAGAAGTGCCAACATTATAAAAATAGACTTGGCCGGAAGAAAGAGGATTGCCAGAACTATCAAAAAACTGCTGGACAGCATTAGGTAAAAGTGATGCAGTTTGAGCAATGGCTGGATTGTAAATTAAATTTCCAAAAATTAAAATACTAAGAAAGCAAGAAATAATGCCAATGTTTTTTTTCATATTCTTTACAATCCTAATATCTTTAAGTAATCCAATATTTTTAATTTTAAATCTAATTATATTTTTAACTTTAAAATATCACCGCGTAGTATTTATACCAACAATTCTCATTATAACAGCTTACATATGGTGGAAGCTGGAGACACCTTACTGGTATTTAAAAATCAAGGCTTCGCAACTGGTAAAGAAAGTTTTAATTTCTGAGCCATAGTCAATTTAGTCTGAGGAACGTGAGCTTGTAAAGCTTGAATTAAATTATCTCTTGCCTCGCCAACAGAAGAAGCCAAATCAGCAATATTGACATTGGTTTGACGGTCTAAATTTTGGCCTATTTTAGTAAGTTGGCCGCGTAAAAATGGATAGCCTACACCAGCTGCTAATCCTACAGCCGGTAATGAACCTCCACTTAAATATTGACCACCTGCTTCTAATGCTACAGGCAGAACATATTTAGTAAATTTAGGCTCATAATCAGGTCTAATTTTTGTAGCATCGGCTCCTAACATACGCATTGCTGTTTGAGAACCTTGAAATAATTTAGAATTTGTATCTGATATAGCTCTTTCATCTTCCAAAGCCTTAGACATTTTTTCAACTTCAGGCTTACCGAATAGAAGCCCTAATTTTTCTTTATTAAATTGGATCAAAGGAATTTCTGTTCCTTTACGGGCTGCATTAGTCACACTACCCATTTGATTAGCATATGCCAAGCGAGCGCCTTCTTTAGCTGCGTCTAATTCAGCAGGAGTAGCTTCTTTTATCCATTTATCCCAATATGACGGGTCATCTTCTAAATTACCTAAACGATTTTTAGTTATAAGTTGACCTTTTTTAAAAGCATCCTCAATATCATTAACATCACGATATTTAGCCAAAGCTGGTTTATAGGAACCTGTTACATTGCCAGCAGCATCAGTAATTTGTGGGGAAGATTTATCAATAGCATTTACAACTTGATTACGAACATCCATTAAAGCGCGTCCAAGCTGTCTATCTTGACCGCTTGTGCTTGATAATAAATCTTCTGCTTTAGCCCTTAATGAAGATTGAAAAGTATGTAAACTTTGGGGGTCGGTTCTATTTTGTAATCCATCCGTTATGAAGCCTTTTACTTTTTCTAAGCTTTTTTCAATATCTCCTAACGGCAAAGGTTCACCAGCAGTAATTACACTATTAACTCCCGGATTTAATTTTGCGTCAATGCTGGATATAACAGGAGAAATATCAACAGGCTTTGTATTTTTTACAATTGGATTTATTTCAGCGCCAGTAGCTTTGATTTGATTTTTCAAATCAGTCATTTTATTTAAAACATTTACAGGAGTACCCAAACCTTCGTCAATAGCTCCTGTAACACTATCTAATTTAGTATCTGTCCTGCCTCTTACCACCTTATCTAAAAGGTTGCGAGGCTGACCGGGAGTTGCTGCTAATCCTTGTGTGATTGTCTGTACACTTGGATTAACATCCATTAAAGTTAAACGTGGGTTAGATTGTAATTTTTCAATTACAGAAGGTATATTTTCTGGCCCAATGGCTTTTACAATTTCACTTACAGCACGACTTGAGGGCATCGAAGCAGCCGCAGCTTGTGTTAATTTAGATACTGGTAATCCGATTGTAGCAACTAAAGAAGCTCTATCTGCAAATTCTGGATTACCTGTAATTTTAGCTAATTGATCTGTTCCTTCTGCTATAGTGGGGGCTATGCCAGAGGCATTTGAAGCTTGTGAGATAAGACCTAAAACAATTTTGCCCACACCACTAGCAGGACGACCTGTTGTAAGGTCTTGAAAACCTGAGCTAGTCATATCGGTAGCTTCTTGCATCCCCTTTACATACTGGCGAGCAATAGGAAGTTTATTTAATTCAAATGGAGTGGGCTTAGGATTTTTAATATCAGCGTAATAAGCAGCTTCTTCTTCAGGTGTGGCACCAGACAAAGGAACTCTAGGCTCAGGTAATGAAGCTTGAGCAGGAGCAGTCGCTTTAACAGTACCGCCACCAAACTCATTAATTAAATCAGCATGAGGGGTAACAACATCAGGAGTTGCTTCACCTTTAGATGACCCAAATTGTTTAATTAAATCTGAGTAATCCATTATTGATAAAATCCTTGATCCTTAGCCATACGTAATGTTTTAAAAAATTTATCAGCTTCATTACGATCACGATTATTTTTAGATTTAAGTTTGGTAGCCATGTCGTCAACCATAGCCTTACTTTTTTCTTCAGGTTCTAAATCTAAAGTTAAAGCCTTTTCGTCTACTGATTGTGGGAATGTGCCCTTATGCTTAATATAATTTTGATAGTCTTGTCCTTTAAATGAATTAGGCATCATTGCTTCAACACGATCTAGTGCAACAGCATCTTTAGTTAATTTAATCAATGCTGGTAAAATTTGTACATTGGGGTTGGGGCTAGATGCTTCTTTTAAAGTTTGAGCAGCATCAGAGCGTTGACCAACAGGGCTGCTGGAAATATATTGAGCAAGTTTTTTAGAAACTTCTTGTCTAACTGCCGTCGGGTCAGCATTTTCATCAATATTAACCAAACCTATTGATTTTAAACCAGCAACAGCTTTAGTGAATTGATCCGTCAAGGGACCTGACAAGAAACCTTTACTTTGCATTAGTGGTAACGCTTGTATAGCTGGTTTAAGAGCTTGCATCTTTGCACTAGCATTTTGTTGATCTTGAACATAAGCCTTTCTACCCTCCTCATACATAGGAGGAAGGCTAGTCGGAATACCGCTAGAAGTTGGATAGCTATTAGCTACTTGTTGATTTGGAGTAGGTACGTTTTGAACATCAACACCAGTTATTTGCCCATCATTAGTCAAATTACCTTTACCTACAGGTAACATTGGTCTTGGTGGTTGGGCGGGTGTTGGTTGATTATTTTGTATAGGTAAACGCGGGCTAATGCCTTGACCCGGCAAACCTCCGGGATCTTGCTGCATTCCAGCGGGAGGGTTAATAGTAGCAGGGCCTATTAATTTTTTGCTTCCATAATTAGGGTTTGGGACTTCTTTACCATCAGCATCTATTATTGTAGGATGCTTATCGACAGTTTCAGTATCGGGTTTATTTTGATATTGAATAGGACCACCAACAGGAACAGGAGCACCTCCATTACGCAACGGACTTCTCATTGTAGGTGTTCTAGTTTGACCGTTATCATCAAAACCCGGAGTACCATACAAAGTATTTACTTTTTCTTGTATAGAAGCTCCTCTAACTAAAGCATTCTGAGCAAAGCTTTTTACATCAGGAGCCGTATCAAGTTCATTCAGCATATGATTGGTAACTTCTGGTTTAAAACCAAAAGTATTTGCAAATGTAGTTAGACGCGCTTTAGCTTGCTCTTTAGTTACAGAAGGATCATTAGCTAAAGTAGAAAGTTCATTATTCATTAAACCAAATTGGTCATTAATTTGTTTTAATTTGGCTTGACTAATAGCAATTGAATTGCTATCAATCTGCTGATATTGCTGGATTTGGTCCAGCATACTTTTTTGTGCTGGATATGGAGCAGGTTTGGGATAGCTATCAGTTGAAAAACCATCGGCCATAATTTTAAACCTTACTGAATAGCGTTTTCGCTACCGCCAAATATACCATTAGTACCATTAATAGTACCCGGATTGAGTTGGGTAGGTAAAGCTCCCCCATATAAACCTTTATATTGGTTGTACGTAAACGAACCTATATTATTAGCCGCATTGCTAACCGCAGCGCCAGTGGCATTAGCCGCAGCCGCTTGAGCAGTACCAGCTTGAGTATTAGCTGTTGAAACTTGATTGGCCGATTGCTGTCCTAAAATACCAGTTTGAGCAGCGGCAGTTTCACCAGTATTAACAATACCAGCTAAACGATTATAAGCATTAGTATTGTTAGTATTGGCGTTGTTAAATTGATTTTGATAAGTATTATCCGCAAGACCTGTTGCGAATGCAGATGCACCTTTTAATGCCGCACCCGATACTCCTAATCCTCTAGCAGCAGCGGAATTTTGAGTAGATTTTAAACCTTGAGTTAAATTAAATTGATAACCGGGGGTTTTTTCAAGAGTAGCTTGGTCCATAGTGATTGGAGCAGTATAATAGTTATTAGCTTGTAGTGTAGAAAGTGCCCCTTGACCTGCCGTATTATAAGGAAGTAAATCAGCCCTAGTTTGAGCTTGCTGAGCTTGCTGAGCAGCTATGCTAGCATTAGCTGCATTAGTTTGAGCATTAGCGGCATTTTGACTACCGATTATGCTGGCCCCTCCACCAATAATAGCACTTCCTATAATTGCGGTAGCTACCCACATAAGTCAGTCTCTTTTTCAAAATTTAAACTAAGCTGATTAAAATTAATAAAATTTAAATAATCTTGTTCATCTTGAGCTATAAAATATTTTTCAACTTCTCTAACATCAGTTTCTTTAGTCGCATGAAAAGTCATCCATATGCTATCTTCATGCGCTCTAAAAATACGTCTAACACCAGCAGGAGCAGTTATAACTTTAGGACCGACAATTCTTTCAATTTTATTATCAATGGATACAGAAATATCACCTTTTGTTAAAACATTCAAATTGTCAAATTTATGTATTTTACCTGTAAAGATGCAACCCTTNGGTATAAATAGCTCACCTGTAAAAATTCCACNGCAGCTATAATATTTTACAAATAATTTAATTTCTTGAAAATTAGGAGCCTTNACCATTTCCTTTTCAAAGAAATTAATTTGCTGTCTAAATTCAAAATTAGCATCGGTTTTATTTAATAGCTCTTTATCCATTTGTAGTATTTACCCCATAAG
>JGI26470J50227_1001024_pt1 | contig 10441 bp, 10 predicted proteins | sample FreactTroBogLake_FD_50227 | JGI IMG/M metagenome (IMG submission 50227) | reverse complement strand
TGCTTCAGCCCAACGGTTAATGCATAGGCACCATTGATCGCCTGGTAGAAGGCCAGGAAAGGCAAATTCCGGTCTTGGGGTAATAAGGTCATTACCTTTTTTTAGGCTAAATTGCAAAAACTCTTTTGTAACAATTGCGCAGATAAGATGTCTGCCAAGATCGTTATCATCTGTTTTGCAGCAACCATCTCGAAAGAATCCAGTTAAGGGATCAAAAGAACAGGGGACGAGAGGCTGCCCTAAAACATTGAGATCGACTTCTTTAAGCATGTAGTCCTTATTTGATTAGTTAGATTTAAAAGAAGTTTATTTTAGATGTTATTTGAATCCAATAGCCCCCACTAGAAATTGGGGGTTTTGTTTTGGGTTCTTTGAAAGTCATTGCCTTTTGTTTTTTTCAGAATTAAAAGGCACTTCCTATAGAATTAATTGGGTAATGGATAACTTTGTTAAATAAGCCTCAATCTTTAGAAAAGCAAAATGAATATAGACCCCTCGGATAAACAACGCGTAGCGGTAGTAACGGGTGGCGCGCGAGGAATTGGGCTTGCAATTGGTGAATGGTTTTTACGCCATCAGTATAGAGTTGTTCTTTTGGATATTGATGCCGCTACGCTTGACGCAACTGTTGAGCAGAGTGGCGAACCCAATCAGGTTTTGGGTATTCATTGTGATGTTTCCAATCCAGAACAAGTAAGTCGTGCAGCTGATGAAGTGATTTCTAAGTTTGGACATGTTGATGCTTTGGTAAATAACGCTGGAGTGGCTGTATTTAAACCTATCTTGGAGACTTCCTATGAGGAATGGCGCACGGTACTAGGAACCAATTTAGATGGTGCATTTTTATGTTCCCAGAAATTTGGTAGTTTGATCGTTAAAAATGGTGGGGGTGCAATCGTCAATATCGCCTCCATCTCCGGCCTCAGGGCAAGCACTTTGCGGGTTGCTTATGGAACAAGCAAAGCTGCTCTAATTCAGTTAACCAAGCAATACGCCATAGAGTTAGGTAATGTTAATGTCCGAGTCAATGTGATTGCGCCAGGGCCAGTAGATACCGAAATGGCTAAGCTTGTGCATAGCGTTGCAATACGCTCGGATTATTACGATGCCATTCCTTTGGGCCGCTATGGCACCCCCGAGGAGATGGCCAATACAGTTGGCTTCCTATGTAGCGATGCCGCTACATTTATTAATGGCCAAGTAATTGCTGTAGATGGCGGTTTTGAAGCATCTGGCGTTGGATTGCCTACCTTACGTCGTAATATGGCAGCTCCTAGTGGAGATTAGCGTGCTGGTTTTCCCTTGATTTTTCCTGTTTAATTAAAATCTGACCGTATATTAAGAGCATTGCCAAATGAGTATTTGGTGGCGCTAAAAGTTTATTAAAAATAATCCAATGGAGACAAGATGACATTTACAAGACGTGACTTTATGAAGCATGCTGGTATTACGGCATTACCTTTAGTANCTGGNAATACCTTTGCACAAAGCGCAGAGTTTAATTTAAAGTTTGGCAGTAATTTACCTGCTACGCATCCATTAAATATTCATGCTTACAAGATGGCGTCCAAAATTAAAGTGGAGACAAAAGGACGTGTTGATATTCAAGTATTTCCTTATAACCAATTAGGAAATGATACGGACATGTTGTCTCAATTGCGCTCTGGCGCACTAGACTTTATGACTTTGTCACCTCTGATCTTGGGTTCTTTGGTGCCGCAAGCACAAATTAATGGTGTAGGCTTTGCGTTCAAGGATTACAAGCAAGTATGGGCTGCGATGGATGGTGAGTTAGGGGTATATGTACGTCGTCAAATTGCTGCGACTGGCACTATCTTTGCATTCGATAAGATCTGGGATAACGGCTATCGTGAAGTCACTAATAGTGTGCGTCCAATCAATAAGCCGGAGGATTTAAAGGGGATTAAGTTACGCACCCCTCCAGGCCCAATGTGGGTGTCTTTATTTAAAGCTTTGGGTGCATCTCCAACACCATTAAATTTCGCTGAAGTCTACTCAGCGCTTCAATCCAAAGTGGTCGATGGTCAAGAGAATCCTTTGGCTATTATTTATACCGCCAAGCTATACGAAGTGCAAAAATATTGTTCGATGACAAACCACATGTGGGATGGTTATTGGTTTATGGGTAATAAGAAATTATTTGAGCAGTTGCCCTCAGACTTGCAAGCCATCGTGACTCGTAATGTTGCGGAATCCGCAGTGCTTCAAAGGGCTGACGTACGTAAGATGAACGATGGCCTACAGGCAGAATTGCAGGCAAAGGGTATGGCGATTAACTCCACGAATGCAGACCCATTCCGTGAAAAATTAAGACAGGCTGGTTTTTATTCGGAATGGAAAGCGAAATTTGGGGACGAAGCATGGTCTTTGCTTGAGAAATACACGGGCAAGCTTGCGTGAGTTTAGTCGGTGTGATCTCGGGTGTGGAAGCAGTTGTTGCCAAGATAGTTGAGTGGTTCGCCGCTTCTCTTGTGCTGGCTTGTATTGGAATTTTATTTTCTGGAGTAGTGGGGCGGTATTTACTGAATGCCCCATTAGTTTGGTCTGATGAATTAGCCTCCATTTTGTTTTTGTGGCTCGCAATGATGGGTTCTGTCATTGCCTTAAAGCGTGGCGAGCATATGCGCATGACGGCATGTATCAGCAGATTAGGCGTGAGCAAAAGAACATATTTAGAGGCTTTTGGTATTGCGGCCTGTTTTTTCTATCTTGTCATCATCCTACGTCCCGCATTTCACTTTGCGCTTGAAGAGATTATTGTTACCACGCCTTCGCTTGAGATCTCAAATGCATGGCGCGCTTCAGCTATCCCGGTAGGCATTATTCTGATGATGTTCTTCTGTTTGTTTCGGCTAGGTAGAATTGCAAGCTTAAAAGTGGTTGCTTTCAGCGTACTGCTGTTTCTGTTGGGATTCGGTATTCTGTATTACCTTTCGCCTTGGTTTGCTAATCTTGGCAAATATAATTTATTAATATTTTTTGTTGGGGTGGCAGGTTTTAGCATTTTGGCGGGAGTGCCGATTGCTTTCGCATTTGGTCTGGGCACGGTCGCTTATTTAGGTTTGAGTACCCACATGCCTATCTCCGTAGTCATTGGCCGTATGGATGAGGCCATGTCACATATGGTCTTGTTGGCAGTCCCTTTATTTGTATTTCTTGGCCTCTTGATGGAAATGACTGGGATGGCTAAGGCAATGATTGCCTTTTTAGCGTCTTTACTTGGTCATGTGCGTGGCGGTCTTTCTTATGTGCTGGTTGGTGCGATGTATTTGGTGTCGGGTATATCTGGATCTAAGGCAGCCGATATGGCTGCAATTGCACCAGCATTGTTTCCCGAGATGAAGCGCAATACGCCCCCTGGTGAGTTAGTCGCATTATTAGCGGCTACTGGGGCGCAAACTGAAACCATACCTCCGAGTCTCGTATTAATTACGATTGGATCTGTAACAGGGGTTTCAATTGCCGCGCTCTTTACAGGCGGCATGCTACCCGCATTTATTTTGGGTCTCATTTTGTGTTTATTGGTTTGGTGGCGCAATCGCCATGTTCAGATTGAGAATATTGCGCGTCCAAAGATTCTTGCAGTGTCTAAGCTTTTCTTGATAGCCCTTCCAGCACTGGCTTTGCCATTTGTTATAAGGGCTGCGGTGGTGGAGGGTGTGGCTACAGCTACCGAGGTCTCTACGATCGGGATCGTATATGGGTTGGTTTGCGGAATTGTGGTTTATCGAAAATTTGATGTGAATCGCATCCTACCGATGTTGATCGATACAGCTTCTTTATCAGGAGCCATTTTATTGATCATTGGTGCGCTACCGGAATGGCTTGGGGATTGACCCAGTCTGGGTTCTCTCAAGTGGTAACGCAAATCATGGCGGACCTTAATGGCGGCCAAAACTTATTTCTACTGATTTCCATTCTGGCGTTTGTGGTCCTTGGTTCAGTTCTAGAGGGCATTCCTGCAATTGTGCTATTTGGCCCACTCTTATTTCCAGTGGCGCGTCAGCTAGGTATTAATGAAGTGCACTATGCAATGGTTGTCATTCTATCGATGGGCATCGGTTTGTTTGCGCCGCCTTTAGGGGTTGGTTATTACGCTGCGTGTGCGATTGGCAAAGTAAATCCTGATGAAGGTGTAAAGCCTATCATTGGCTACTTGTTTGCATTGTTGATTGGAATTCTGGTGATTGCATTTGTACCTTGGTTATCTACAGGATTTTTATCTTGAGTCTGGCAATTGAATTTTCTGGATTTGGTCCTAAGGCCTTCAAATTTTTGGAAGAGTTAAAGGATAATCAAAATAGAGTGTGGTTTGCAGAACATCGTTCTGAATATGAAGACTTTGTGCATAAACCCATGAAGCGCTTTACTGAAGCGCTCTCGGAAAGTTTAAATAATAAAGATGTCCCCTTGTGGGGTGATCCCAAAAGATCTCTCTTTAGAATTAATCGAGATGCTCGGTTTTCAAAGGCAAAGCATCCCTACAACATGCATGCTAGTGGTTTATTTACAAGAACAGGCGATAAGCATTCTCCTGGAGTTTTATATTTTCGTTTAGATCCTCTGGGAAGTAGGTGTGCTGCAGGTTATATGCAACCTGAAAGCCATATCCTAAAAAAGTTAAGACAGGGCATTCTAGATAACCCAAAAGGCCTGGATATCTTTAGAAAAATCACTGAAGCGCAAAGGCTACGACCTTGATTACACCAATACGCTGGCGCGCATTCCCAGGGGGTTTAATGACGTACCAAAAGAAATTGAATCGGCTATTAAGCTAAAGGGTTGGATTATTAGAAAGCAGCTGCCACGATCGATTGTCTGCTCAAAAGATTTAATTAAAGAGGTCTCAAGCTTTGCTACAGACATGCTCCCGCTGCTTAGTTTTGGTTGGCATGCATTAGCTAAGTTTTCTGATTAGACTAGCAAGCGCAATGTGCTTGGTAGGTACTATTAATGTCGCAGTAATATTTATTTTTCTAATGGAGGGGGTTCAGAATGAAGTTAGTCCGTTACGGTAAGCAGGGTAAAGAAAAGCCCGGCTTGATTGATAGCAAGGGTCAATTACGAGATTTATCCAAAAAGATTGCCGATATTGATGCTGAGCAATTGGGTAAAACTTCACTGGCGAAGCTTGCAAAGCTCAAACCCGAATCTCTGCCTTTGGTAAAAGGTAAGCAACGTTTTGGCGTGCCAGTCAATGGCGTTGGTAAATTCATTGCGATTGGATTGAATTACACTGATCATGCAATTGAGGCCAGTATGGCGATTCCTGTAGAGCCTATTATTTTTTTTAAAGCGAACTCTAGTTTATGTGGCGCCAACGATAATGTGATCTCGCCCAAAGGCGCCAAGAAACTCGATTGGGAAATTGAGCTTGGCGTAGTGATTGGTAAAAAAGCTCGTTACGTTAGCAAAAAAGAGGCTCTACAACATGTTGCCGGCTATTGCGTCGTTAATGATGTATCGGAAAGAGGGTATCAATTAGAGCGAGGCGGTACTTGGGACAAGGGCAAAGGCTGCGATACGTTTGGACCTGTCGGCCCATGGTTAGTTACCACGGATGAAATTAAAAATTCCAAGAACCTTAGCATGTGGCTAGATGTGAATGGAAACCCAAGGCAAAGAGGCAATACCAAAACCATGATTTTTGATGTGGCAACCATTGTTAGCTACGTCAGTGAATTTATGACTTTAATGCCCGGAGATATTATTGCTACTGGTACCCCTCCTGGGGTGGGGATGGGTATGAAACCAAAACCACAGTACCTTAAGGTTGGAGACACACTTTCTTGTGGTATTGAGGGTTTGGGTATCCAGACACAAAAGGTGGCGCCCTTTAAAAAATAATTCTTAGGATTAGGGAATACCCGATTAAGGGCTCATTTTTTGGGTATCTACTGTATAAAGAGTGTGAGCAGTAAATCAAATACAAAATAAGTAGGAGACACTAAATTGAATTATTTACTCAAAAAAATAACCTTTGTTGGCGCTTTGTTGTTAGGTGCGTCATTTCAGGCGAATGCNGCTGATCCTATATTGGTTGGGGTGGCAATTACCCAATCCCCCCCTGGCTCAGTGGTGCAAGGTGCCCAAATTAAGGATGCTCTCGAGATATATCGCGACATTGTCAATGCTAAGGGTGGGGTGCTGGGTCGCCCAATTCAATTAGTGTTTGAGGATAGCCAAGGTTTGCCAGAGAAAGGGCGCTCAGCTGTTGAGAAGCTCATTACAAAAGATAAGGTAGTTGCGATTGCGGGCTCACACCAAAGCTCTGTCTGTTTAAGTGAAATCGAAGTGGCNCACCGCTATCAAANTCCTTACGTCAACACTAACTGCTGGGCAGATTCAGTNCGGGAAAAAGGATACCCAGAAGTATTTAATACCTCNCCCTATAATTCAGTGGTTGCAAAATCAATGGCTGATACCTTGAAGGCCATGAAAGTGAAGCGCGTTGTCGCATTTGCTGAAAATACAGATTATGGTATTGGTTTGGCCAAGGGCTTAGGTGTGGCATTGAAGGCTGTAGCACCGAATGTTGATTATAAATTTGAAACTCTAGACCGTAGCAGCAAAGACTTCACTCCAGCCATCTTGACCTTGAAGGCTAATCCACCTGATGTAGTTGTTTTAACAATGCTACCGCCAGGTGCTTACATAGCCCTNAATCAACTNTACGAACAGGGCGTTGCTCCATCAGCAAAAACCATTGTCTATGACGGCGCTGGAATGGCTGACTATCCAGACTTCTGGCAAAACGTGAAGGATGCGGGTAAGTACCTGATGACAATTGGTATGTACCACCCAGAGATGAATCAAACCGATTTATCGCGTCAAATTGCGGTGGCTTACAAACGTAAAACTGGTAATGATCCAAATAGACTGATTTTCCAAGCAGTGGATTCATTGGTAGTAGTGGTTGATTCTATGAGACAGGCGAAGAGTACTGATCCCGCGAAAATGCTTGCAGCAATGGGANCNGGTAAGTTTGAGGGCGCTCGTGGCACGATGACTTTTGATTCACGCCAAGGCGTCACTTATCACCAGTGGGTCAATATTCCTTATGTGAATTATCAATTGACTGCNGTGAATCAGGCTACAGGCAATACAACTCTCTTGCAGGGTCCTGGTATGCCATTGAATATTGGTAAATTACAGTATCCCAAGTAGATTTAGATTATTAACGTTACTTTTATAGATATCTTCTGCCTGCAACACTGAGGCAGAAGAATTTTTTATGCCATTATTTCTCGATTTAACTATTAACGGACTCATCATGGGTCTGTTCTACGCGTTGATGGCCGTAGGTTTGNCAATGATTTTTGGCATTCTACGCATTGTGAATTTTGCGCATGGTGAATTTTTCATGGTGGGTGCTTATGCATATGCTTTAACAGCCATGAAGCTAGGAATCAACCCTTGGGTTGCTCTGGTTCTTGCAGCAGTAGGAGGCGCATTCCTAGGGNTCATCATTGAGAAATTATTGATGCGCCCACTGTATCAGGGCTATGCCAGTTGGTCGATTGTTAAAGATGAATACGCGGTAGTAGTGACATTTGCTCTATCGTTATTCTTAATTCACTTTGTTGATAAAGTGGTTGGCCCATCACCATTTATGGGGCCAAGCCTGATGAGTACACAGCGGATTGCAATCGGTCCGATTATGTTAAATGGTCAAAAAATAATTNCTGCTGGTATTTCGATTTCTTTGCTATGTGGCCTAGCCCTTTTTATTAAAAAATCACTTTGGGGAAGACAAATCCAAGCGGTTGCCCAAAATCGATTTGGCTCCTCTTTGGCCGGTATTGATCCAGTGAAGACAACCAGTATTATTTTTGCGATTTCTGGGATGTTAGCTGCGCTCTCAGGCGCTTTGATGGCCCCGCTAATGAATCCCGCTCCTGACATTGGATCATTTCCAGCTATCAAGTCATTCATTATTGTGGTGTTGGGCGGTATAGGATCGATTTGGGGAAGTATGTNTGCAGCCTTANTGCTCGGCGTTTCTGAATCTTTCTTTGCTGTATATATTTCTTACGACTACCGCGATGCCTTCGGNTTATTTATATTGGTTGCGGTTTTAATNTTTAGGCCTCATGGTTTAGCTGGTCAAAAAGGGCGNGGCGCATGAGTCAAATTGAGAATTTATGGTCTCGTAGGTTGGNGCGCGACCTCAAGTGTTTACTGCTGCTTTGTGCCCTGATGTGCTTTGTGCCCTTGCTAGATTTAAGTCCGTATACCTTGGGGATCTTAATTGTTGGTTTCTACTTTGCGTTGATGGCTTTGGCATGGAATTTATTAGCTGGCTTTACTGGGCAATTTTCAATGGCGCCTGCTGCTTTTNCCATGATTGGCGGATACTTTACTGCCTTACTAAATTTTCATCTTGGTGCCACTCTGTGGATTGGAATCCCTGCGGCCATTATCGGTTCTGCATTACTGGGTTTTCTATTGGGCGCCACAGTATTGCGTTTAAAGGGACCTTATCTATCTTTAACCACTTTGGCATTTGCTGAAATTGCACGGGTCTTTATTGGCAATTCACATGAATTCACGAGAGGAGATCAAGGTTTAAATGTGCCTACCTTGATGGATGACCGTATCGCCTACTACTATTTTTTCTTAGCACTAGTTATATTAATGGGTTCACTGATTTTTCTGCTGATGCGCAGTAAATATGGCGGTTATTTATTGGCCATTCGTGATGATGCGGATGCTGCAGAAAGTAGAGGAATTCCGGTAGTACGCTTTAAGTTACTGGCCTTTACTATCTCAAGTGCCATGTGTGGCTTCGCTGGATGTATGTATGGGACTTTTAGTCAACTGGTGAGTCCAGAGATGGGTTTGCTGCAGCAAACTGGCTTGATTATTTCGATGGTGGTAATTGGCGGAATTGGTTCTATTACAGGCCCCGTTCTAGGTGCGTTGCTGGTTTATTTAAGCTCAGAGTGGCTAAGAGATATTGGAAATATTCAACTGATTGTTTTTGCCTTATTGGTCATGATATTTGCGCGCTTTTTCAGGACTGGCCTATGGGGTATTTTCCTTGAGATATACGCCCGCTTGAAATCAAAGAAACACAATTAAGATGAAAGTTGAACCTTTATTACGTATTGATGGCATATCGAAACGCTTTGGCGGTAACCAAGCGGTTGATCACGTTTCATTTGATGTACCACACGGGATCATTCTTGGCTTAATTGGCCCNAATGGCTCAGGTAAGACCACAGTATTAAATATGCTATCAGGTGAGCTGTTTCCTGATGAAGGTATTACCTATCTCGAAGGTAGCCCCATTACTAGATTGTCACCGTCACAATTAGCTCATTTGGGTGTGATTCGAATGTTTCAGATGACTCGCGTCTTTGGCCGTCTATCTGCATTTGATAATTTATTGATTGCCGGGCGGGCNATGGGCTTAACTGCGGCAGAGGCATCAACACGCGCTCAAAGCCTTGTTCAGGAATTAACGCTGGAGCATGTGCAGTATTTAGATGCTGGTCAACTTTCTGGGGGGCAAAAAAAATTACTAGAATTTGGTATGTGCTTTATGTGCCCTCCAAAAATTGCTTTATTAGATGAGCCTTTTGCCGCTGTACATCCAGTCATGCGGGAAACAATGTCAAGGTTTATTCAATCACGCAATCAAAGCGGGCAAACCTTTTTGTTAGTTAGNCATGATATGCCGATCGTTAAAAGCTTATGCCATGAATCCATTTGCATGAATACTGGAAAAATTATTTCTCAAGGCCCCACTCGTTCGGTGCTTGAAGACCCGAATGTAATTGAAGCTTACTTAGGCGGCGATNATGAGTGAGTACCTATTAGAATTGAATGCTGTTACGGCGGGTTATGCTAAAGATATCGATGTATTGCGAGATGTTNCTTTGCATGTGAAGGCCGGAGAAATTAGTGGGTTAATTGGCCTAAATGGCGCNGGTAAATCTACTTTAGTAAAAACCATTTGTGGTTTTTTANACCCCAAAGATGGGGAGATTCTTTATGAAAATAAGAGTATTAATGATCTCGAACCACATCANTTGATTGATTTAGGCATTTGTTGCATTCCGCAAGAATCTAGCTTATTTCCTTTTTTGACTGTAAAAGAAAATCTTTTATTACCAATTCAATCGCGTATGCCCCTATTTNCCGAGGTTTGGAAGACGCGCTATGAAGAGGTGATTGAGTTGTTCCCTGCACTTAAGGACAAGCTGGGGCAGGCTGCTGGGGAGTTATCAGGGGGCCAGCAAAAACAACTAGAGTTTGCTAAGGCTTGGATTTTGCAGCCCAAATTGTGTTTGGTCGATGAGCCTAGCATTGGCTTATCCCCTAAAGTAGCCGAGGAGGTTTTTGTTTGGCTAGATCGCTTTACTGAAAGGGGTATTGGAGTCTTATTAATTGATCACAACGTGCGGCGTGTGGT
>JGI26470J50227_1001022_pt1 | contig 10465 bp, 17 predicted proteins | sample FreactTroBogLake_FD_50227 | JGI IMG/M metagenome (IMG submission 50227) | reverse complement strand
CCACATGCCCCGAGCAGATCGGCCATCAGCGTGGTATCGACCATCGATGTCTCATCGACGATAACGAACCGCTGCTCAAGGGGGTTTCGTTCGTTCCGGGTGAATCCCCAGCCCGCGCCATCGTGTCCGTTCCGGCCGATCTCTAACAACTGGTGGATCGTAGTTACGCGGATATCAAGTCCGAGATTGCGAAGTGCTTCACATGCTCGGACAGACGCTTTCCCGGTCGGGGCGCATCCGCAAATGGCATCGCGTCCATAGTCCCGAATGATCGACCGGAGCAGATAGGCGAGCGTGTGAGTCTTCCCCGTCCCTGGCCCACCTGTCAGAGCGCAGACGGTCGCCGTGGTCGCTTGGCGTAACTGGTCGATCTGGTGTTGAGACGGAAGCCCATCGCCTTCGACTTGGCTAACTGGTAGGTCCGTCGGCCACAATGGGGAAGNCTGGCGGAGTCGTTTGACATGCCCGGCGACTCGCGCTTCGGCGTCGGCCTTCTCTCGGACTGCGAGATATCTTTTCGCTCCGTCTCGGCGAATCCGGAGCCATCCGGCTCGGATAAGCAACTTGATAGCCTTGATTGGCTCGGCACTTCCCGGAATTAGTTTCTCGATCATCGAGACGCATTCGGCCGCATCCAACCAAGTGGACCCGGTGCGGTCTTCTCTGAATGCGTTCCATCCTGCGAGAGCCTGTCGTTTCAGCGCGGTCGGTTTCCCGCCGTTGTCGAGGTACAGTTTGTCTACTCGCCGGAATCCGCATGAGGGAAGTTTGTCGATCATCAACCGATACGGGGAACGTCGAATCAGATCCGGGGACGAGACTCCATATTTCCCGATTGCTGCGTCGATTAACTTTCCGTGGAAGCCCCGGCCTGCGAATATCCCGAATAGGTCAATCCGGGTCTTCTCGATGTGGGCATACTGCTGTAGGTCTTCGGCTGCGGTCGCGGCGGCGTGTTCGTCGAGGATTCCGGCGTCGATAACCTTTCCGGGTTCCTCTCGGAGAATCCGAACGGCATCCGGCCCGAATTCCGCCCAGAGTTTCGCAGCGGTCTTTGTCCCGATGCCCCGGCAGTTATCAGATAAGTATTTGACGACGCCTAATTCAAAGTGTGGCGCGTCGATGGTATACGTATCGAAGTGGAAATCCGGGCCGAATTTCCCGTCGATCCACTTCCCGTAGAAACGGTATTGCTGGTTCTTGAGGAACATTTCATAGGAACCCGGACCAATGACGGAACTCCCGTCGATAAGTCTCAGAATCACTTTTGACCCGTCTTCGGCCTGCCATTTGTGTTCGGCGACTCGGCCGATATGTTCCTTTTTGGATCGGTCAAGGGGTACGAAAGCCCCTCGGCCGCGTGTGGCGGTCGTCATGGGTGGAGTTCCGGGGGATTAGAGGTCGGTCAGGTCAGGTAGGGCAGGGGGAAAGATTCAAGTGAAAGTTAGTCGGGTCCGGTCATACTGTCAGACACCGGCACCAACACGATGAGGAAGCAGTTACCGACTACTTCCAACCCGACTAGGCATGAATGCAGGAATCGAACCTGCTTCCAATCGTTTCCCAGTTAGCTACTCTGAACGACTGGCGAAACCTTGCGGGGATCGGCGATATCCAAATCGCTTATTCATGCATAAATTCGCCGGGGGATAGCTTGCGAGTCCTACCAGCTATTCCCCCGACTTTCACTCGCCCACACTCGCGCGGGAGTGACACCGCGCCCCGTCAGTAGCTACTCACTACCGACTGTGGAAACTGCGTAGCCCTGTATCCTTACAGGTCCGCGATTGCTGCCCGTTTCGTCGCTGCTGCGGTCGATGCCGCCGAATTGGTCCGAGATGCCGGTGCCGTCGGGGTCTTCGGGGCCGTCGTCCCGGCTCCGGTTCCCGGCTCGCCAGAACTTCCCCCCTGCCCCACCTGACCAAGTTTCTCGATAGCTTTCGGATCGTTCTCGAAGAAAATGCCGTTGAATTCCAACTTGACCGAGATGCCCTTCTGCCCGTCCTTCGCACGCTCATATTCTTCGTTCTTCACGAAGATAATCACCTTGGTATCGAGGCAGTCGCGGAAGTCTACTTTCCCTTCAATCGGTGCGTATTTGCCCGTCTCCGGGTTCTTCCCGATAAGTCCGAGACGATGTTTAAACATCAACACGCGATTGATACTCGGGCCTTTGTCACCGTCCCAGAGGGTATCGGTAACTTCCTGGCCGTCGTGAGGCCCACCGATGATTTTGAACGTCAACTTCCATCCGAGTCTGCCGGATTCCTTCGCCGTCGTGGTCTCCGCGCCGTTGAGATACGCGCGGTAATAGCCCGCCGGAACAATCCCGCCGGATTCCATCTGTTCCTGCACCTTATCCGGGTCGTATTGGGAGTAGTCAAAATCTGCTGAGAATGCGCTCGACATTGTGTAGGTCTCTACTGGGTTTGGTGGAAAATAGTTAGGTGGTTACTGGAACTCGGGAGTTAGAACGGGTTTTGCTTCGACCGCATGTCAATGACCAACAATCGCAAATCCTCAAGGCTCAATTCCTTCGCGGAACTCACCTTGTAAGGCTCCAAAACCTGCTGCCATTTCTGCTTGGCTTCTGCCGACTTCGTGTCGTGAATCCCATTCGAGGTGAATAGGTAATCTCGATACTCGGCAAGTTTCTCGAATAGTTCTTCCTGGGTCGCGGTCGCCGGGTCGAAGGTCGTCGCGGTCTCGGCAGTCGGGAGTAATTCGACCGGGTGAGCGTCGGCCGTCGCCGGGATTGGTTCTGGCTCTGCGACTCGGGCAGGTAGGGCAGGGGAGGGAGTAACCTTGTGAGTGATCGCCTGAGGAATGTTGACCATCGGTGCCGGTGCCGCCACGGTCATTCGAGGGCTTTCCGCCTGCCCCACCGGCTCGATATCGCGGGCTTCCTCCACGAAAATCATGCCCTTCAAAACGTCGCCGAACTCATCCCGCGTTGCGAAGCTCCGGGCGCGGAACATCATCATCCGTTCCGGGTAATTGGTCCAGGGGCCTTTCTTTTTCAACAGTTCCGCGCGCCTCGCGTCCGCGATTGAGAATTTCGCCACTCGGGGTCGGGCCGCTCCGAGTCGCTTGACCTTGCAAACTGCCGTGAAAGAATCCGATCCGGGTTCCCCTTCAAAGGTCTCTTCAATGTCTTCGAGAAGTCCGGACGAACGAATCAACGCAAGTCCGGCGTCTCCAAAAATCGTCGGGCGTCCGTTCATAATCATGATCGACGCGAGAGCCTGAGTCGGGGACAGCCCGATATCCTTCCCGCACTCGATAATCGCCGCGACGGTCTCCGGGCGTCCGGAACCCTGCCCGCTGGGGATCAATCCGCCCTTGTACATCACTTCGGAGTAGGACTTGAGAGCTTCGACGTATTCAATCGTGATCGGAGGTCGTTCCGTTTTCTTGGCGACTGCCGGGATCGTCGTCACTGCCACGGTCGCCGGTAAATTTGCTGTCTGTGCCACCGTTCGCCCTCGGTTGTCTATGTTCCTGGAATGGTTACTTCGTTTCCGTCGTCAACCGTCGCAGCGTATCCCGGTAATCACCCAAAACCCTGGTCATCGTCGCAACGTCTTCACTCATCGCTTCGACATGTCGCAAGTCCGCCGCCGGGAGTCGCTTCGCCGCCGTCGCCAGTTCCCCGGCGAGAATCGCTATCGTGCTGTGTGCGATCTGTGTTTTCTTCAAGCAGTCAACCAGAACTGAAAGTCCGGCTTGAGTCACGTTCACCGGGGGAAGTGGCTTGACTCGGGGAAGTTTCGTCCGGGGTTTGGTGAGTGTTTCGCTCATTTGTTCTGTCTCTTGGTTTGTGGAGGTCGTTTCAGCACATCGTTGATACTTTTCTTTTGTTGCGTTTCGGTCGCCGCCGTTCCTGCTGCCGCCGCGATTCGATCCTTCTCAATCAAAGCTCGTCCGTACATCGCCCGGATATCCTGACCCGGAATCATCCAGACTCGGGAACCCATCGGTTTGAACGCATTCGGGAACCGCCCGTCCAAACAACACTGGACTACCCATTGCCGGGTGAAGCCGAAGAATGCCGCGACTGCCCCGGTCGAATAGGGTGTGCCTACCTGGAACTCGGCTATCGTTGGCCTGGGTTTCGTCGCTGTCGCGGACATATGTAAACCTCCGTCGGTTGCTGTGTGACAAACGATAGACTCCAACAACTCGAAAGTGAACTGCCCGAATCTGCCCGAATTCGCCCCGGACAATCGCGGGCACTCGACCTATTTGTCCGGGGCAGTCCGGGACACTTCCGGGCAGTCGCGGGCACTCGCGGGCAGTCAGTCGGGCAGTCGCTCTACTCCCTGTCGCGTAACTCGTGCGATATCAAGGGTTTTCAGGAACTCCCGCAAGTGCCCGGAATTCGAGTGGTTCGCCCGGCGAGCAATATCCGTCGTCTTCAGCACTTCGCCGGGCCGCATCGACTTCACGACCGCGTAAACTCGCTCCTCCATCATTGAGAGCGATTCAGGGTCAATACTTTCCCCCTGCCCCACCTCGGGGTCGTCATAGACCGGGCGCGGCTTCTCAATCACATGAGTTTGGCCGTCGTCGGTCTCAACTGTGATCCGGATGACTCGGAGTCCGAGATATTCCCGGCCTCGGGCAATCGTGATAGCCAGGTCGGGAACCGAAATACTGGGCAGTACATCGGGGGGCATGGTGTCGGCCTCGGTGTCAATGTCGATGTCGATATCAGTGGGACAGGTCATTTCGCTCGCTCCTTCTGCGAAACCCGAAGTCGAACTCCCTGAGAAGTCGTCGAATCCAATCGCGTCGGTTTTCGGGGTGTCCCGTACCGCGATGGTAGGGGGTCATGAGAAATCCTCTGGGGTTTGGGCTTTCGGGTTGTACTTCAAGTCCTCGATTGCTTGGAGAAGTGCTTTCACCGTGCCTTCGAGGTTGTCGTAAGCCTTCACCATCAACCGGGTGCCGTCACCAGTGATCGAGGTACGTTTGCAGGGCAGTCGGAAGAAAAGGTCTGTAGGACAGTCCTTCTCGGTCAGATACCAAGCGTCATTTCGCGGGCTGTCGCGGATGATGATCTTGACGCTTTCGGTGCGATCCGGTTCGGCCTGCTCGGTTGCGGTCGTCGCGGTCGCTCCCGTCTCCGTCTCTTCCAGGTGGGGCAGAGGGGAAGACTCTTCCAGTACCTTCTGCCGCTCAATCAACATCGCATCCGCGTACTTGTATGCTTCCGCCGCTGCTTCCTTCGATGACAACTGCTCATCACACTCCGCCGGGGAGAACGACAGTAGCCCTTTCAGAGCTTCGGCCGCGAAGAAATCCCGGACGGTGACGCCCGATCTGACGGAATAATGAACCGTGTCGCTGCCGCCGCCGGGGAGAAGACCGCCGGTGCGGTTGAGATATTGAGTGAAGCCGATCATAGTTAGCAAGCTCCGGTAAGTTGTGGGGTATCCAAGTTGATGGAAAACCCAGGGGTGAAAACCGTCTCGGTGAAGTCAACAGAGTCGTACAATCCGAACGAATCAAGCCATTCGCCCATCGTCCATTTCGTCACAAACAACTCGAAATCCGACTGCGGGATAGAAACCAAGCCTCTCGACTCGTCTAACTTCGCGTTCGGATACCAAATCCGAATCAGTCCCCAGGCTTCCCACTGAGGCAACGTCAACCCAGGCGACAGCACAAAAGGATCGATATCCATCTCAACAGTCGGCGACTCATCTGCCGACACTTCGTCCCAGCCAGCGCGCGGAATCTCCGCGACTCTCGGTAGAGAGACTGTCATAGGAATTGACTCTCGGTATTAGTTAGGGTGAGGGAATTGGGGCCATCATCAGGAACCGCGTCACGGTTCGACCGGGGGCAGGGCGCTTCCTCCCCGCACACACCCGGTTTCGGCCTGTTAGAAAATGTCCTGATCCGGCGGCATGTAATACTCGCGATCGGTATTCGACACGTCCGAATCCGGATTCACCAAATCCGCTTCCAGATACAGCGCACCTTGGTCAATCACCGCTTTCAACGAGCCGATATGCTTGCAGTGCCCGAACCGCGTGAACCCATGACAATCGCAAATATCCTCACTTCGCGGGCCAGCAGTCGCCAACAACACATCATAGCCTTCCCCTTGCCCCACCTTGGAAAGCCGGAACGCCCGCCCGTCGAAATCATGGTCGAATTCGGTGACTTGATAGGTGTCTTTATTTCCCTTCTTATCGAAGTGAAAAATCGTCAATGTCCCGTCACAAGTCCCGTCGATGCAGTTATCGAACCGGGCGACTCGATTATGCGAACACTTGTGAGTTTCAATCTGTGCGACGAATGGCATGGTTAGGACTCCGGTAGTTGAAATCGTTCCGGTGAGTTGGGGGCCGGAACGGTTCCAGGTGGGGCAGGGGGAAAGGTTTGGTAACTGTGTCGATCCGGGGAATCAATTACTCGTCGGTATCTTCGGCGAGCGTCACGACCGTCATCACAATCGAAGCTGTGCCCGCGATCAGCGACACCGCAGACCCGGCCGGGAACAGCAAGCAGATTGCGAGGACGAAGAAGATGGGGGCGAATCGGGAGAACATGGTTTCGGTCCAGTTGGGGGTGGTGTTGGCTCGACACAATCAATAATAGGCGAGTAGCCACGCCACGTCAAGCCAGACCACGCCGAATTGCAAAAATAATATTTTGGACTGTCACTCGTCGATTGCTTATGATTCAATAAGTGGCACACTTGCGTCTCTTGGGCCGTCGCGTATGATTTCTGACATGAGCAAACCAAAAAAGACGGCGAAAGCCGAACCAGCCCGTAGCCCGGTTATCACCATTCGTCTTGGTCATTCCCGAGAGGCGCGGCTTGCTACCTGGATGTCAACCCAACGGGTTGAACCAGAAAAGACCGCCACGATACTAAAAGCGCTGGATGAGTTCCTTGACCGTGAGGGAGTTCCCCAGGTCAAGGAAGATGATTCGGGCAGGTAATCCTTTGTACACCTACTTTATACGCTCCAAATTCTCCTGGTCAAGAAATCGGGGGAGTTTGTATTGTCGTGCGCGAAAGGAATTGAGAAATGAGAGGAATTGCAGGTCGGGCAGGGGGAAAGGGATTGGGAGGTGAGGGGATTGGGGAAATGAAAAGCCCCCGGTGAAGGGGGCGAAGTGGGGCGGGTGGTTACTTCCGGGTCAGGTAGGCACTGGCGACGACCGCGAACAACTGATCCTTGCTGTAGGCCGTCACGTTGATTTTGAGGATTCGTTCCATTTCCTCGGTGTTGCAGATGCCAGCTAGGATTGCTTTCATGGCCCGCGTCGTGATCCGGCCCGAAGCCTGATCGTAAATCGCGTTGGTCATGACTGCGACTTCGGCTCGAACTTTGTTGGACAAGGTAGCGGTCATCTCAGTCATCCTCTCGGGGTTTTGTGGAAGGGAAGCGCCCCTTGCGGGGGCGAGTGTGGGCGGGCCGGTTATGCTTGGCCGCTGTTGCGGCGGGCCTTTTCGACGGTTTTGGGGTGTGGGTTTTCGATCCATCGATTGCTCAGGGCTGGGGCGTTGCAGGTTGGGCAAGGGCCAGCTAGTTCTCGGAATCCTGTAGTGACCTCGGTTCGACACTTTACGCAGTGCGTAACGCAGACGCGAACCTTCTTGGTAGTCTTGCTCATTTCATCATCCTCTCGGGGTTTGGTGGAAGGGATGCCCCCGCAAGGGGGCGGATGGGTTTAATTTTGAACCTTGATGTACTCGACAAATTCGATTCGGTCATGTCCGAACCATTCCACCGCTTTCCGCTTCGCGTCTTCGAGGTCCACGCCGTAGAAGCTGGCTTGCTGTTCGTAGTTTCCAAGCATTCCGGTAAACTTGTACATCTCAGTCATCCTCTCAGGGTTCCCTGTCGCGGTGTGCGTCAGGTGATGTCGATACTATATAACGCGATATCTCCGAAGTCAATACGCGATATCTCGGAATTCCAAAATAGTTACTCGGCTTGTTGTCGGCGGGCATACTCACGGTCCACTGCCTTGCGAACACCGGCAGCTAGGGTGCCGTCACCCAGGGCTGTGAAATACACGGCCATTTCCGGGGGGATTCGGACCAACACAGGGGTATATCGCTGGTCGGGCTTCGGGGGGCGTCCCAGGCGTTTGGGGGTGGGCTTAGGCTTCTTGGCTTTCGGGGGCATTGTGTGACTCGAAAATAGGGTAATCTTTGTTTTCGATTTTGGTAACAAGGCGATCTATTCTGCCAATCCAATACGGACCATCTCCGGTGTGTGGCAACTGGTCCCACTGGCGTATCGATTTCAGCAAGGCGAGCATTTCATCGACGTAAGTTTCAGCAACTTCGGCCCGGCACGACAGCCGGTGAAATTCGCCAAACATGCCCACCGACCCGGATGCCAACGATACCGCGTTACGCATGTCCTCGTAATCGCGTTCCGCGTTTGGATGCTGGCACCGAATAAAGCCCACGGCCCACGCAAGAGCCTCGCGGAGTCGGTCTGTTTCCATTGTGTAACACCAAAGGGAAAAGCCCCGGAACTCTCCGGGGCGGGTTTAGTTCAGTCGCCCATAAATTCGGCGTACTGTTCGTCCCACACTTTCGCATCGACTCGCAGCCAAAGGGCGTAAATCGTGTTACTGTTCACATCGCGGAACCGCCAACCATAGGCACCACCTTCGACGTTCAGATTAGTAGCGGTGAACTGACCATCTTCCCCGATCTCTCCTTCGATATCGGAAAGGTCGAAAGGCAGTTCCGTCTCGGGCGGAATCCAAGCAACATCACGGCCAGCGGGGGAACCTTGACTTGCGTAACGGACGATCACGTTTTCATTGGAGTTTGCGAATTCCAGGGCCGTCAGTTTCGTAGCGTTCATCTCATCTCTCCGTTCGGGGTTTTGTCTCTCAACACAGGTAAATATATAACGCGATATCTCCGAAGTAAATAGAGATATCGCGGAATTGTGGAAAAAGATTTTAGACGTGTGATATCTCTCCCCTTGCCCAACCTGCTGATATCTCAATTACCCCCACGATTTCGCCACTTCCGCCGCTCTCTGTAAATCCGCGCCAGCGTAACCTTCCGTAGCTCCCCCGACCCTATGCCCGAGAAACACCCGCGCCGCGTCCCGTCCGTGTTCCTGCTGGACTAACCGTGATACCTGATGTCGAATTTGATATGGACTCCACTTCGCAATTTTCGCTTTTTCACATCCGCGCCGAATCGCACCATTGAAAATGACTGCGGTGTAAAAATCTCTCGATCTCTTTTTGTATTTCCGCCGCTTCTTCGCCGCTGCTGGTCTCCTCGCCGCCGCGTTCCGCGCCCGCCGAACCGCGCCCGCGTGAATGACCGCATCGAGAGGCGGAATTAGACTCTCTCCCTCTGCCCGACCTGAAAGAAGTTCGGCGAGAACTACCTGAGACTTCGACCCGAAGAATATTACTCGGTCGTATTCGGTGTGGTCTTCCTTGTGTTGTTCTTTCACCGCCGCCCAAACTTGGAGGGTGTCGAGGTCCAGGCAGATACCCGACACTGCGAATATCTTCCCGGACTTTCGGATATCTCCGACTCGTAAGGTCAATATCTCCGACGGTCTCGCGCCGGTGTACCAGAGGAGTTTGATTGCTGCTGCTACTTTCGGGGGCAGGTGGGGCAGGGTGGGAGATAATTGGTCCCAGGTGACGCCTTTTCTCTTCAATGCTTCTTTCACTTGTCCTTTCGCCGGGGCCGGGACAAGTTCGAGTTCCCGGAACTGGCTGTATTCCACTCGACCGCCGATCAACCCCCACTCGAAACACTTCCGAACGAGATAGATACATCTCTTCACGACCGCCCGCGAATACCCGTACTCGCATAGATTTCTCTGATATTGCCGAAGTTGTTCCCCGGTAAATGAGTGAACCATTGAGTACCGCCACGGTCCCGGTTCCTCCTCAGTCCCGAACAAAAACCATTCCGCCCGGTCCGAATCCTCATCCCGTTTGCCGACACCGCTCCCGGACTCCGGGGACGCTCGCCAGTCGGTCCAGAGGATTGCTAAAGGAGTTCCGGCCGAATTTGGATTCGGGCCGTTGGGATCGGTTCGCCAGATCGATTTCAACTCTTCGAGGCGTCGCATCGCCTCATCTGTCGGGGCGTTCCTCTTCACGTCCCACTTACCCAGGTGCCAGGACTTCCCGTGCCAGTTGACGACCGCCGAATCCCCTTTCCGGAGTGCGATGAGTTCGTATAGCTGCTTCCACGGTCTGGCCATGATGAGAGTACCCGCCGAGTTATCGGGGAAGACCACCGAAAACCCCTATGATATTTGAGAGGCGAAATGCTTACTGGAAAACGTGACAATTTCCCTAGAAATCCTAGAGGATTATTTGAAGCAGCCCCCGCCAAATTCACCTAGTTCGTCCCTTCCAGAATCGAAGTCTAAAAATTTTCCATTTTATATGCAAAATGCTAGGAATTCTAAGGCGAAATACTTTTCAGTCGTCA
>JGI26470J50227_1001021_pt1 | contig 10465 bp, 23 predicted proteins | sample FreactTroBogLake_FD_50227 | JGI IMG/M metagenome (IMG submission 50227) | reverse complement strand
GGGTTGCGGCTACTCATCAGACAACCCCCACGACAACTAAAGTAACTACAACTTTTAGCGCTCCCGCGTGGAAGGCTAGTGATTTCGTGCCTAAGGCGAAAAGTGCTTCGACCCTTGCCGTAGAGAAGGCTCTTTTTAAGGCTGGATTGCTCCCTGCGGTCGCCGAAAATAGTGCTTGGACAATGGGTGACCAAAGCGCCTTAAAAGCCTTCCAGAAGGCTCACAACCTCGTCCAAGGGGCTATGAACCAGACCACCTATGATTTACTTATGAAAGAACTGCCATGATTCGTTTCCATGTAACCGACCCTAAGGCGCTGACGCTTGCCGCTGGTACTGCCATGACCACATGGGGCGCTACGGGATTTTCTACTGATATTAAAAAAGTGCTTATGTATGTCCTGCCAAGTTTTATCGGCGGGGGTTGCGTTCCCCATAACCCAACCAGCCGCCCAGATGTCCAGCCCGAGTCGCATATCGTGACTCCGTATGTCAACAATCAGGTGGTTTCTTAACTTCCATCTTTAAGTCTTTACTGCTACATTTCTTTCATGGCTTTATCAGACGCAATTCAGGCTCATGTAAAAAAAGAAAGCAATCTTTGCGCGGTTGGTTTGCTTATTGAGAAACTATCCGAAGGGGATAGAAAAACCCTACTAGACGCCATCGCTAACGGCGTCTCTACTCACGCTCTCGTCTTGGCACTTCGTCAAGAAGGTTACCGAACCAGCGATAATAACTTTAATACTCATAGGCAGGGGAATTGCAAATGTCCGACCAAGTAAAAAAGATTCTAGAAAACCGTCAAGAAGAATACGGTGACCCGCTTCCCAACTTCCGCATGATTGGTCGTATTTGGGGAGCCATGCTTAATCTCACCCACGACATTCCCGCCTACCAAGTGGCGCTCATGATGGACGCATTTAAGTCAGTACGGTGTATTGCCAACCCCGACCATCTAGATTCATGGAACGATAAATTGGGTTACACAACTCACGCCCTAGACATGGTGAAGTTCCGTCATGACTCTTGATAAGCGTTTAAGTGAGTTGCCACCAGAAATCGAATCACAAGATGTCACGGAATTGCGTAGGGCGCTTGTTCGCACTCAAAAGCAATTACTGGAAGCCAAGCAACGCACTAACGAATTAGTTGAGGCAACTATCCAAGCAGCGCGTGACGCTACTTTGGCTCTTGGTGCTATTCCCGCTATTACTCCACCAAAAGTAGATACGCGCAAAAAAGCGGCAGAGGTCGCTCTTTGGCACATGACCGACTGGCAAGGGTCAAAGATGACTTCTTCTTATAACTCGGAAGTCATGCGGAAACGCGTTTTTGGTTTCGTGGATAAAGCAGAAAAGATTACTGACATCCAACGCACTCACCATCCCGTCAAAGATGTGGTCATTCTTTTTGGTGGCGATATGGTGGAAGGTCTTTTTAACTATCCCGCTCAACTTCACGAAGTAGACGCAACTATCTTTGGTCAGTATGTAAATGTCTCGCGCTTAATCGTTGAGACAGTACGGCGGGCGCTATCTATTTATGAAAAGGTAACTGTCGTTGCCGAGTGGGGCAACCATGGAAGAATTGGTAGCAAGAGAGCGGATGTTCCTAAGAACGACAACATAGACAGAATGTGCTACGAATTAGCGCGTCAGTTGCTCGAAAACGAAAAGCGTCTAACTTGGGAAGATTGCCCAGAGGATGTCCAGAGAGTCCAAGTAGGAAACTATCGCGCACTTCTTATTCATGGTGACGAAGTGGGGCGTAATGGATTTGCCTCTCCCACCGCTATCGTCCAACACGCTAACCGTTGGCGCTCAGGTGCTTACCCTTGGGAATTTAGAGATGTCTATGTCGGTCACTATCACACTCACGCTTGCTGGCCGATGGCTAATGGACTCGGAAGTGTCTACCAAACTGGTTCGACGGAGTCAGATAACCGCTACGCACGAGACTTGCTAGCCGCTTCAGCCATTCCTTCACAGAGACTCCATTTCATAGACCCCGATAAAGGTCGGGTTACCGCCGAGTATAAAGTCTGGCTAGATTAAATCGAGAACTGAGTCGTCAATTCCATCTTCGGGATTGCGACATTCAGAAAACTCGTAGACATACGCGAAAAGCGGGGGCAACTAATCCTCGTCCTCGTCATCGTAATCGTCAAAATCTGGAACCGTTGCGTACTCAGCCAACGGGTCTAAACCTTTCTCCTTGCACATTTCCAGAGCCTCATTAAGCAGGTTCTTAGTGCGATTAGTAATGTCATCTATTGCGTCAGGATAGTTGGCGTCACTATCTATTCCAACCGTCAAGGCACCGAGGGAAACGAAGATGTAGGTCATATCGGGATTCTACCCCTAACAAAATAATTGGTTAGATTGGTTGGTTTTGTAACACTTCTATCCTAAAATTTAAGCATAGACGGCGCTCGGTCGTCTAGTTAAACAAAGGGGTAGGAAATGTCCAAGTCGTCTAACCAACGCGAATCGTTAGTTTCAACCGTCTCAACCGTTACAGTTATCCAAGGCGAAAGCATTATCAAGTGGTATAAAAATGCCACCAATAAGTTTTACCAAGAGGCAGTTCTTTACTCAACTGCCGAGGAAAATGTCTGGAATTCTCGCCGCTACCATCTTGCCGCTTACGGCGAAAAGGGTTCGTTCATTCTTGCTACTTACAGGAATGCCGATATGGCGCTCTTTGCTTTCGAGACAATTCTTAAGACAGGAGACACCCCACGCTGCGCGTGTGGCGATACTGACTTCTTTAAACTCGTCAAAGGCATGGATGGACGGAAGTTTCCATACTGCCATACCTGCTATGACGATGTTAAAGGTTTCCCCTTCGAGCGTTTCGTGGAGGCATAATGACTCCCAACTGCAATCGCGGAAAGAAGATTATGCGCGTCAAAGAAATGGCGCGCATAGCGGAAGTAGATACCACCGAACTTGATTTCGAGACACTTGCTCCAATCTGGCGAGCAGCAGAAGCAGATGAGTGGGCGTTGGTAGAGGACATGATTTGGGCGGCAAAAAAAGTTAAAACTTTTTCCTAAAATTTGGTTGTCCTGCTTAGAAATTCATCCTAAAATTTAAGCATAAGACGGCATCGGGTCGTCTAGAAAATAAGGAGCGGCAAATGTCTCAAGCAACTATCTCAGAAAACCAGTTAAACTCGTTGGTTTCTACCACCGTTACTATTACTTGGAAAGCCTTTGCTGCTACGGCAGCAGAAAAGGGCAGAATTGTTTCTTCTGTAAGTTTCGTTTTGCCTCACGACTATTCCAACGGAGAGCATACGCTTTGGTTGCTTGACTCGCTTTACTCAAATACCAATCGCTACCAAGGTGTCCTCTGGAATACCATCGAGCCACTTCTTGACCCACGCCGTACTCATACCGCTCTCAGCGTTGGTGACGAAATTCAACTTTACTATTCTGAAAGCAAAACCGTTTACACTTGGCGCGTAGAGGAAATGGGCTGGTTGCTCGTTTCTCGTATCTAGCAGTAATCGCCTACTTTGGAACTTGCGAGGGTTCGATTCCCTCGGTAGGCACTAAAGAATCCGCAGGGGATTCTTTTTAACCGAAAGGCAAATCATGCTAGTAAAACCAGCAAATCGCGTAGCACCGCAGTACCGTCTTGGCGCTCGCGCCCAGTCAGCAAGCACCATTAAGGAGGCGCTCCATATCGCGGGTCTTGACGGCGAAGTAAAGGTGTCAGATTACGCCGTAAACGCTACTGTGATGACCGAAGAAGGCGTTTCCACCATTTCTGTACCAGACAAGTTTATGACCTACCGCCAAACCGCGACAGACCTTGTTCCTCTTGGTGTAGTCGGCAAGCGTTATGTTCCTATCCAAGATGTCGAGGCGTTCGATTTTCTTAACCTGCTCGTAGATGAGTCGGGTGCTAATTTCGATTCTGTCGGCACTTTGGCTGGCGGCAAGCGCACTTATGTTTCTATCGAAATGCCAAGCACCGTCACTATTGCTAACGATTCAACCCAGATGTATCTTTTCGCTTCTAACTCCCATGACGGTTCGACCGCTTTTAATGTCGGCGTCACTCCTGTCCGTCTTGCCTGCACCAACCAGATTCGCCGAGTTGTCCGTAGCGCGCCTGCCAAGATTTCGCTCAAGCATACGAGCGGATTAAAGGGCAAGGTTGCTCAGGTTCAGGAGACACTTGGTCTTATCTATAAGTACCAAGACGCTTTCGAGCAAGAAGTATACGAACTTCTCAACGCTGACTTTTCTAGCACCGATTACGAAAAGTTAGTCGAAACTATCGTCCCTATTAACTACGACATGGATACCAAGACCAAGATTACAACTTCGGAAACCATGCGCGGGGATTTGCTTAACCTCTGGAATGCTCCAACCCAAGACGGTATTCGCGGAAGCAAGTACGCAGCATTTAACGCAGTTGCCGAATACGCTGACTGGTTTAAGCCAGTACGCGGTGGCAGCGATAAGGAAGTAATGCGCGCAGAGCGAATCCTTACTGGCGCTGGTGACGAACTCAAAACTAAGGCGCTCGCGCTTCTCTAAAAGTTAAGTGGTGGGGGAGATACTTTTCCGTCTCCCCCGCTAAAACTTTTCTAAAATCTTTTCCTGAAGATGGTTGTCCAACTAAAAATCTCATCCTAAAATTAAGGCATAAGACGGCGCAAGGTCGTCTAAAAGAAAAAGGGTAGGTAGTAAAAATGGCAAATAACCAGTTAAATTCGTTGGTTTCTGACAATGATTTAGTAATTGCTTTTAGTGATAACGGACAAGGTCGTTTCCGTTACGCGGTTTCTTTTGAGAATGAAACTCGCGGTTGGGTTTACGCTAATAACAAAGCCGAAGCAACCATGCTCGCTGACGAGTACGCAAACCGTATTCTTAATACCAAAGTAACCCAGATGTATCGTCTCCATATCAGCCAAGGAGACGCATAATGCTAAATCTAATCGTTGGTTTCGTGGTAGCGCCGCTAGTCGGCGCTGCCCTCTCCTATGTCTTTGGCACTTGGGTTGAGCGCGAGTCCACTTGGCACTTTACCCGCCGAGGCGTAATCGTTCTTTTGGTCTTTGGAGCGATTGTCGGTGGTCTTATCTACTATGTCGATTGCAACCTCTGGTGGGGTTGTAATGGCAATACCTGCGGATACCGATGGGGGAAAATTTAATGGACGCTCATGTTCGTATGTTTATGGTTAATGCTGCGGTTAATCTCAAGAAGGCAGTAGCCGTAGATGACCCCGCTTTGACTTGGGCGGTCATTTCTAATCTCCATGAAGTTATCGGCAGTTTCGAGGAAAAGGCGTTAGAAGATATGAAGGAAAAGTTACATCCATCGGGGAAACCCAGAATCAGGAAGGCAAGCAAATGACACAAAACGCAACTCTCGCCGTCTCACCCACGCAAGGTTTCTGGGATGAGAAGCAAGTAGCAGCACTCAAGCAACTAGGTCTGGGAAATGTAAGCAAGGGAGATTTAGCAGTCCTTCTCCACTATTCACAGAAAACTGGCTTAGACCCATTCGCACGACAGATTTACATGATTGAGCGCGGTGGTAAGGCGCAAATCCAAACCAGCATAGATGGCTTTCGTATTATCGCGCAACGCTCTGGCGAGTACGCAGGTCAAACTCCGACCGAGTGGTGCGGTGATGATGGTGTCTGGAAAGAAGTATGGCTCTCCAAAGAGTTTCCGTCAGCAGCGCGTGTAGGCGTTTATCGCAAGGGTTTCGAGGAAGCCCTCTACGCGATTGCTAAGTGGGATTCCTACGCCGTTCCTTCTAGCCCAATGTGGAAAAAAATGCCTGACCTTATGTTGGGCAAGTGCGCTGAGGCACTCGCGCTTCGCAAAGCATTTCCGCAAGACTTGTCGGGTATCTATACCAACGATGAGATGAACCAAGCCGAAGAACCTGCTAATCGGTTTATGGTGGAGTCACCAGCAGTTGTCGTAGAAGCACCTGCTATCCCGCAAGCAAAGGCTAAGAAGGATTACAAACCTACCGACCCTGAGGCTATCGTTTTAGCAATTGTCGCAAGCAATAACGAAGATGAGTTGCGCGATATTTGGAAGAACTTCGAGCCTCAACTTGATGAAGAAGTAACTGTTAATGACCAGAAAGTTTCTTTGCGTAATTGCATTCTGGAAGCGCGCAAAGCCTTTACAGAAAAGGTGGGGTCGTGACCAAGCCAAAGTATTCGCGTGAATTCGTAGATGACTTGATTAAGGTCAAGCAGTTGGCTTTGGAACTTATTGACCTTACTCAAAATCTTGTAGATGAAGTCGTTCATGGCAACGCNGAAAACGAACTCCANAAGCAGGAAGAACTTTATTCTCCGACCAACCCGAGTCCTTTCGGTTCGGCGGTTGGCGTTACTGCGCGTATCCGTTGGAAAGAATCTAAGGACGAAAGTGACGCATACTTTTCTTTTGAGCAGGTAGACGAAGAAACCATGCACACGCCTTCGGGAATTTTTGCGGGTGAAATCTTTATGGTTTGCACTCCCAAAGAATTCATGGAAGGTTTCCCGCTAGAACCATTCGAGTTGGTGTGATATGGACGAGATAGATTTCTCAGAGCCAATTCTTCCTTACGCTGGCACTTCGGGCTGGTCGGGAAGCGAGACAAGCAAAGAGCGGGCTATTTCGCAAGACGGTGACGGGACAACTTTTCGCCGTCAGAAAATGGTTCTTAATTACTTAGACGGTCAGCATGATTACGGTATCACTTGGGCAGAACTTGCTAACCATTTTCGTTGGCATCATGGTACTGCCTCGGGAATCTTGTCGGTTCTACATAAAGCGGGATTGGTTGCGCGTCTAACGGAAAAGCGAGACCGTTGTGCTGTTTATGTCCTTCCGCCTTTTGTAGAAGGGCGAGAAATCGTTAAGCGCAAAGTCAAAACTTGCCATAACTGCGGGCATGAACTATGAACTGCCTTGATTGCCGTACAGAGTTAAACGCTTTTAACAAGTGGGGCAAGTATTGCTTTAACTGTTTCCACAATCGTTATATGGAGTGGTCAACTAACCGAGTCATCGAGAAGGAGAACGCATAATGGGTGACCCAAACGGAGACAACGCAGCACCTTTGCTTATAGGTCTTGTTGGAGTTATTTTTGCCATAGTTATAGGTGTGGTAATTGCGAACGCTCACGACCGCTCAGTAAGCACGCCCGCAACTCCCAGTCCGCAAGTGACTGTGGCGCCAGACCCTAAGACTTCTGTAGTGTCCCTACCTAACGGCGTCTCTGAGTTTTGCAACGGTACCACCATGATATACAAGACCACCCAGGCCCTAACCGCCGAGCCTAATAGCGCTAAGTGTCAATAAGGAGTAGATAATGGGAAAAAAGAAAAAATTGCGCGAAGAGGTCGCCCTTATCCCTTTTTGACTATTCAAGCCATAGAGAAGGAGTTGGCGTGATGGCGAAATGCACTATGTGTGACGCGGCAAATAAGAAACTTTATAAAGGAGATTACTTAAACTTTCGGGTTTATGTTTGCAAAGTATGTTCGATTAACTACCAGATAGAACTAAAGGAGTCAGCATGAAAACTCTTTATGAAGATGACTGGGAAAAGTGGAACGAGATGATGTATTGGGAAGATTTACGGGATGACGAAATGCGCTACCAAAAGTTTAAGCACGATTTACTCATGTCTCGTATCGGCTGGACATTTGCTTGGGCAGCAATTGCGGTAGCAATCTTTATCGGTTTTACGCGCTGGTGAGCGAACCCGTGAAGCGTTGTGTATGTGGTGCTTGGTACTACCAAGGAATGAAATGTAACTACTGCGGAAGGGATAACGATGGCAATTCTGACGCCAGAGAAAGTGGAGCAACGATTAGTCGCTCTGAGTAAAGAAATAGATAACGCGCACCATGACTTGGTGGAAGCGGAGAAGGAATATCACCTAGCCTTCGGTGCTTACCAACTTGGGGTCGCTAAGGTGCGGTTGAGTTATCGTGGTACGGATACCAAAATGCGCGTCCAAGAAGTAGAGGACTCGGCTCTGGTAGCCAACGAAAGTGCTTTTCTCCGTCTCAATACGGCAGAAGCGATGGTTAAGGCAGCAAGAGCAAATGCTCAAAGGCTTCGCCAGCAAGTAGACATAACAAGGTCAGTAGGTACGAGCGTTCGTACCTCCTATGAAGTGGGGGCATGATGGAGATTCAGGAATTCTTAATTGACGCGCTACAAAAAGCAGACAAGGCGCGTGACCGTAGTAATCAGGTGGAGATAGGACCGAGCCAAATCGGTGACTGCCGACCTAAAGTGTGGCTACAACTTCAAGGCAAAGAGGGAACGAATAAGACTCTTAAACTTCCTGCTCTCATGGGTACGGCTATCCACCATGAAATCGAGCGAGCCATCCACCGACTAGACGCCTTTGGTGAAAAGTTTATGCTGGAGACGGAAGTGGAATATAACGGTCTTAAAGGTCATGTGGATTTATTTATCCCAGAAAGTGGCGCGCTTGTAGATTGGAAAACTACAAAAACTAAGAACCTTGCCTATTTCCCGAACCAGCAGCAACGGTGGCAGGTTCATCTCTACGGCTTACTCTTGACTAAAAATGGTCATACGGTCAAGACAGTTTCCCTCTTTGGAATTCCAAGAGACGGAGACGAGCGTCATATAAAAGTCCATACCGAGGAATGGTCAGAGGAAATCGCTGAGCAGGCGCTCGCGTGGCTAGAAGATGTGAAGTCCAGAGACGAGCAACCAGCGCCAGAGCGTGACGCGGTTTCTTTCTGCCAGCACTATTGCGAGTATTTTGGTGACCTTTGCTCGGGAAAAGAAAAAGCGGCGGCAGCCAGTTCAGTAATCGAAGATGAAATTGCCGTTAAAGCCGCTTCTCGCTACTTAGAAATCAACCGCTTGGTAAAGACACTAGAGGACGAGCAAGCGGGTCTCAAAACCGCCTTAGAAGGCGTTTCTGGGGTAAGTCCAGAAGGGGTCACCGTTACATGGAGCGAGATGGCGGGTCGCTCTACGGTAGACGAGGCGGAAGTGGAGAAGTTGCTAGGTTATGTTCCCAAGAAGGTGGGCAACCCTTCCACCAGATTGTCGGTGAAGTAGGTGACTTGGATTAAGTTAGACGATTCCTTCCCTGACCACCCGAAAGTTATTGGCTTGTCCAACGAAGCCTTCCGACTCCATATCGAGGCGCTTTGCTACTGCGGGCGTTTTCTGACGGATGGATTCGTGCCTATGGGAGTAACCGCCAAGTTAGCGAATGGAAATATGTCGCTGGTGGTGGAATTGACTGAGGCGGGATTATGGCGCGAAATGCCAACGCGTAACGGTTTCGACATTCATGACTACTTGACCTATCAAAGCAGCAAGGCGCAGGTGGAAGCGGATAAAGAAGCCAACCGCAACCGAGTCAAAAAGCACCAAGAAAAAACTAATGGCATTACTAATGCATTAGTTAATGAATTACTAATGGAACCAGATACAGATACATATACAGATACACATAATTTACAAACATCCTCAGAAATTGCTATCGCAATTCCTCGGGTGAAATCGGCAAAGTTATCTGTTGAGTCAATTCAGAACAAACTACAAGAAGCGCGNCAAAATGGGATAAATGCNTGGAATATCTCAAAACTGGTNGAAGATGAGTGGGACAAACTTCACGCGTCTAACGATATTGGTGGTGCTATTGCTCTAACGGTTTGGTATGTTAGTGAGTTACAAAGTCGAAAACTGACTGCTAGTGAGATAGGGAGAATCGGACAGATGACTAAGCGCTTTGGTCGAATTGCTCTCTTGGCTATTGACGAGGCAGCAAGCAAAGACTTAGACGACCTAGTCAGTTACGCGTTTCGCGTAGCGCAAAATCTCTACAAGGCAAAGAAAGTAGGTTAGCGTGTTCGGGAAATGCAAAGGTAATCATTGGAAAGTGGAGAATGGTCAGTTAATTCTGGACACTCCAACTGGTAGGCATGATGATTTAACGCGCAAAATGGTCAAGACTTTAGAAGCCCAGATTCGCCAAGAAATCGTTAAAGACATCATGGCATGGAAACCTGTCCAGAATCGTAAGCAAATTATGAAAGCAGCAGGAAGCCTCGATAACGCCTTGTTAGGAGTCCAAGCAATTTGCGCTGATATAGCCCAAGGCAAGCAAGATGAGTGACGCCCGCTATCGTCTGGAGCAACGCAAGAAACTACAAGCCCTAAAGAAATTTACGGCTTTCCAACTTGCCTACTCAACGCACGATGTCTGGGGAATGATTGACGCAGTTGGTATCCCAACTGAGTTACTGGAAGAAATGAGCGATACCGATGTCGCTGACGCAATAAATGTTAGGGCTTTTGATTTAGCCGTAGCAGCAGGACTACAACCTATGAGAAAGAAGGAAAAATGATTACAACTATTTGCTTGCTTGGTTGGGGCGTTATGGGTTTGCTTATTATTATGGCGGGTAGAGCATGAGCG
>JGI26470J50227_1001020_pt1 | contig 10465 bp, 5 predicted proteins | sample FreactTroBogLake_FD_50227 | JGI IMG/M metagenome (IMG submission 50227) | reverse complement strand
CTTTCTCTTATTGCTTGTCCCATTGGCCGCGATTGCAGTAGCTGATGGTTTAGTACAGTGGTTTCAGTTTCGCAAACAGATTCGTATGAGTCCCGAAGAGATGAAGCAGGAATTAAAAGAGTCTGAAGGTTCGCCGGAAATTAAATCGCGCCTGCGTCAGAAGCAAAGACAGATTGCCTCATCTCGGATGATGGCGGCTATCGAAAGAGCGGATGTGGTTTTAGCTAACCCGGATCACTACTCAGTTGCTATTCGTTATGACGCTGATCGTATGGCTGCCCCAATCGTCGTGGCTAAGGGCGCTGATATTTTGGCTTTGCGGATTAAAGAAATTGCTAAAGAGCACGACGTGCCGGTTGCTGAAATTCCGCCGCTAGCCCGTTATTTATATAGCCAGATGGATGTTGGGGAGGCGATACCCATGCAGCTTTTTGAGGCAGTAGCGAAAATACTCGCTTGGGCTTACGATGTAAAGGAAGGCAATGTTAACAATACTGGACTACCAGAGGTGGTCTTTAGTGCTGAACCACTCAAACCTGGTAGGCCAGTCCTGCAATAAGTGAATTATTCTTGAACGCTCTTGGCAAAAGTGGTACCAACATCTTCAGGGAAAAAGTAGACAAGCATTAATTCATTGCGATTATTCATACTTCGACCGATCTGAAAAGCGATTTGGCCACCACCAAAAATATAAGTTTTCGATTTTCGAATGCCAGCAGCAAAAGCACTTTCTTGCCCCTCAGTTGGTGTGAAGTCTAAACCGTATTTAATGGTAAATCGCTCAATAATCGTGTCAGCAACGGTTTTATTAAAGTAGCCCAATTCCTTTTTCATGAGTACCATGCGACCAGCTTCGTTATAAATGAGCCAAATTTGCTCCTCGACATCTCCATTTTTGATTTTGCAACTCAAAGAGAGCTCATAGGCTGTGCAACCAAATTTATCTTTGGCTTCCTCGCGGGCGATATTAAAGGGGATGCCGAGATATTCCTCCATCGGCAGTTTGACCACTGCTGTATCAGGTAGCCAGGGTTTAGTATTGGCTTCACTTTCATTATTCGTGCAGCCGGTCAATAGTAAGTAGCCAATAATAATTAAGCAGCTCGAAATTAAACGGCTGTAGGTTTTCATATAAACTCCCGGAGCGCTAAATTTAGTATTGTGAATTGAATAAATTAAATGATACAGTGAAATTAAGCGCTATATGGAATAAATTCCTACGGGGGTTTTGGTCTATAAAATCACCAAAAAATCTCACCGGCGTAGTATTTACAGTATGGACAGATTGCATTGCATGTTTGAGTTTTTTTAACCCTTTTGCAGCATTTTAGCGGCAAGTTTAAATTAATGAATATTACTGAAATTATTTCTGCAGCAGAGACTAGCTTTGCAGATACTGGCGATAATACGTTATCAGCAAATTTGTACAAGACTTGGCTGGCAACTCACGGTGCAGACGCTAATTCTGCGCCAGCTTGGTTTAATTATGGGGTAGTGCAATCTGCCATTGGTGATAAAGATGAGTCTGCGGAATCCTATCGTGCAGCCAAAAAACTTATGCCTAATTTATGGCAGGCGTCTGCAAATTTAGCGAACTATCATGAATCCTTGGGTGAGATTGCAGCAGCAGTTGAGCTCTATCAGGATGCCCTAGAGCTCCCCCTGGATCGTGATGGCTCTTTGTTTATCCGAAATCAATTGGGCCGACTCTATGAGGGTGCTAGAAGATTTAATGATGCCAAAAATTTATATGCTCAAAGTTTGGCGATTGACCCTAGCCAAAAGGATGCTTTTCAGCATTGGTTTTACTTGAAGCAAAAGCAATGTGATTGGCCATTAAACACATTTCCTAGGCCATGCTCGATTCGAGAAATTGCCGCTAGCTTAGGCCCATTATCAGCAATGGCTTATTTTGATGATCTTGAGCTTTTAAATTTCTCGTGTACTCAATGGATGGATCGGTATAAAAGTAATAAGCATTTTTATCATTTGGTTGAGCCAACTAAAAAATATAGCCATAAAAGACTCAAGATAGGTTATGTTTCTTGTGACTTTAGAATGCATGCGGTAACTTTTTTAGCCGCTCAAATTTATGAATTGCATAATCGCGCCCAATTTGAAGTGTTTGGCTTTGACTTCTCTGTCGACGACAATAGTCCGTGGCGAAAGAAGATTATTGATGGAATGGATCAATGCCACCCCATTCACTCTTTGTCTGATGAGGATGCCGCTAAGTTAATAGCCAGTTTAGAAATTGATATCTTAGTTGACATGGTTGGTTTAACCGCAGGCGGACGTCCAGGTATTTTTATGTATCGCCCAGCTCCAATTCAAGTAAGTTATTTGGGATTTTTAGGCCCAGTTGGAATTCCAGAAATGGACTACATTGTTTGTGATTCTTATGTGGTGCCGCCCGAGAGCGCAATCTTTTATGGAGCTAAGCCAATTTACTTGCCGTTTTATCAGGTTAATAATTCATTAAGGCAGTCAGCAAGTCCCCCAAGTCGCTCTGCCGTAGGACTACCTGATGATGCCTTTGTGTTTTGTGCAATCAATAATTCCTATAAGCTGACCCAAGAAGTTTTTTACCATTGGATGCAAGTTCTTCTGCAGACTAATAACTCTGTGCTCTGGCTGCTGGAAGAAAACCCTGAAGTAAAAGAAAATCTTTTGAGGGAGTCTAGAAAATACGGCATTGATCCAAATCGTTTGGTTTTTGCTAAGCCTATTGATCCCTCTGATTATTTGGCGCGCTTTGCATGTGCAAATCTCTTTCTGGATACCTCACCGTATAACGCTGGGATTACCGCGAGTGACGCACTTTGGATGGGTTTGCCGGTTCTGACATGCCCTGGGAACACCTATGTTTCTAGGATGGCCGCAGATCTATTAATCCAGATGGATTTAGCTGAGTTTGTTTGCCAGGGCTGGGGTGAGTATGTCAAAAAAGCTGTCAATTACTGCCAATCCAAAGATATGGCTAAAACCCTTTTTAATCAGCGGTTTACAAGAAATAGTCCAATTTTTAATAGCAGTCAATTCGTGCAAAATTTAGAGGCCAAGTACCTAGAAATTTCTGCCTAATAAGGTAGTAATTTCTTGTTTTTACCTACCGATGAAGCCTATTTCGGCAATATTTGCCGAAATAGGAACTTAGCCCTTAAATTGCGGGTGAAATCCTTTGCTTGGCATGATTATTGCTTTTCTTAATGTAATTCATTTGGCTTTTAGCTGAAATTATTTCATTTAAGGAAATTGCAATGAGCTTATCCGTACTTAACTCGCTAAATGTCAATATTTATTCAACGGATAACATTGGCAAAGTTTCCACTGCCTCCATTGCAGCTTTAACTACAGCTCAAATTCAGCAATTAGATAAAAATCAGATTGCTGCCTTGTCTAGTGCACAAGTGGCTGCTATCAGTACCAAGGATATTTCAGTCCTCTCTAGTGCCCAAATTCAGGCATTTACTGCCGCGCAAGCTAATGGCTTAAGGGCGAGTCAGCTCAATACTATGGCAGCCCAAATTTCCTCTCTCATCGGCTACTTAAGAACTGATGTTGTGTCTGGTATCAGCACTACACAGCTATCCCAACTAACCGCAAAAGCTCTATCTGTCTTTACAGCCAATCAAATTAAGTCTCTTTCAACAGATCAAATTGGTGCCTTGGCTTCGTCCCAAATCAGTGGTTTAACAAGCGTGGAATTAAAGGCGCTTGGCACTCAAAACATCTCAGCGCTTTCTACAAAAGCCATTTCAGGCCTAACCACTTCTCAACTTTCCACCCTGGGTACAGCTAGTGCTGCAGCTTTGACAAGCGACCAAGTTGCTGCATTGAAATCGAGTCAGATAGGTGGCTTAACAACATCTGAGCTCAACGCACTAGGATCGGATAATATTGCCGCTATTTCTACAGGCGCTATTGCCGGACTTACTTCAGCTCAAATTAGCGGGCTTGGAACTGCCAACGTTACTGCGCTTACAAGCGATCAAGTTGCCGCCATGACTTCTAGCCAGGTTGGCGCATTCAGTGCCTCAGAGCTCAATACGATTGGCACGGATATTTTGACCTCTATCTCCACTGATGCTATTGTTGGCTTAACCGCTAAGCAGTTATCGGGATTGGGTACTGTAGCCATAGCGAACCTAACAACGGACCAAATTGTAGCCCTGACAACAAGTCAGTTGGCTGGTCTTGGAACGGTTAATGCAGCAGCCTTAACAACCGATCAAGTCAGCGCATTAACTTCTTCACAAATCAGTGGATTGACTACATCAGAGCTCAATGCTTTTGGATCTACGGATATCGCATTAATTACGACTGATGCCATATTGGGATTAAGTACAAAGCAGTTAGCAGGTCTTGGAGCTGCAAACATTACTTCCCTAAGCTCAGATCAGGTGGGCGCATTAAGTTCGAGTCAGATAGGTGGATTGACTACCGCTGAATTAAACGCATTGGGCACTACAAAAGTTGCCAACATTAATAGCGAGTCGATTGTTGGGTTAACTACCAAGCAACTGGCTGGCTTAACTGCTTCAAATTTGAAAGCTTTAACAGTTGATCAGCTTGCAGGTTTAACATCACTGCAAATTAGCGGGCTGGGATCTGTAAACGCAGCTGCCTTGACTAGTACCCAGGTGGCTAGCTTAACTGCAACTCAAATTAGCGGCTTGACCACGGCAGAATTAAATGCCTTGGGGTCAACGAATATCGCAAAAATTAGTAGCGATGCTGTAGCAGGGTTAACTAGCAAACAAATATCTAGCCTAACAACGGCTAATGCTTATGCTTTAACTAGCGAGCAAGTAGGGGCCTTAACGTCGGATCAAATTTCAGGCTTTACAACGGCTGAATTAAATGCACTAGGTACAACAAAGATTGGCAATATTAGTACAGATGCAATTATTGGGTTAACTACAAAGCAGTTAGCCGGCCTTACGAGCACTAATATTATGGCGCTTAGCACTGATCAAGTATCAACATTAACATCTGACCAGTTGGCTGGGCTTGGTACAACAAATGCAGCGACACTAACAGGAACGCAAGTTGCAAGTTTACGATCAGATCAGATTGCTGGTTTTAGTACTGCAGAATTAAATGCTTTCGGAAGTACTGACATTGGCCTAATTAGTAATGATGCTGTATCTGGCTTGACCACTAAGCAAATCCTCGGCCTTGGCACAGCAAATATAACAGGCCTAAATTCAGATCAAATTTCCCAGTTGACATCAGACCAAATCACAGGCTTCAGTACTGACGAACTTAACGCATTAAGTACTACGGTAGTTGCCTCAATCAGTGCTGATGCATTTTCTGGATTAACTTCAAAGCAAATTAGTGGAATTAATTCGACAAATATTGCTGCGGTGACCAATGACCAGATAGCAGGATTAGGATCAGATCAGATTAAGGCGCTTAGTACAGCCGCATTAAACACTTTGGGCGCAACTAAGATTGCACAATTTAGTTCTGATGCTATTGCAGGCTTAAGTACTAGTCAGTTATCAAGCCTTAGCACTGCAAATGCTTATGCAATTACTACAGATCAAATTAGTAATTTGAGTGCTACACAGGTGGCTAGCTTAGGTACTGCTAACATCCAAAATTTAAGCGCTGCTCTAGTAGGCAGCCTTTCAACCAGTCAGTTAGCGGGATTAGGTACGGATAACTTAGCAGCATTAACCGGGACACAAATAGCAGCCTTAGATTCAGATCAAATTAGTGGTATTACAACTGCAGGATTGAACGCATTGAGCGCCAGTCAGATTTCCAGTATTCGCTCAGATGCAATTCAAGGCTTAACAACTAGACAGATTTCAAGTATGTCGACAAACCTTGCTGCATTTAGTTCAAATCAAATTTCTAGCCTGACTACCACGCAAATGTCAGGAATTACAACTGCTAATGCCACGTCCTTAACTGGCACTCAAATCGGCTATCTTGGATCAGATCAGATCGGTAGCCTAAGTACAGCAACCTTAAGCGCTATTGGCTCAACTAACCTTGGAAATATTAGCGCAGAAGGTGTTCGTGGTCTAACAAGCAGTCAATTAGTAAGTTTTGGTACGGCTAATATTAACGCCTTGAGCGCAACGCAAATTGGAGCATTTAATTCTGATCAAATTGCATCACTTACAACGGCCGAAATTTCGGCATTTACAACACCTTCCAATATTGCAAGTATTCAGAGTTCAGCATTTGCGGGTATCACAACAGCTCAAGCTAGCTCATTGACAAATACTGAATTGGGCTATGTAACATCAAATCAAATGAAAACTCTAAGTAGCGCACAGCTCAATGCAATTGGAAGTTCAATGAGCAATGTGACTGGCACAGCATTTGGAGGCCTAAGCGCAAATCAGCTCGCTGGCATTAATACCATAGCGGCTGCAGCTATTACAGCAAGTCAAATTGCCCAATTATCAGCCACTCAGATTGCTGGATTAAGTACTGCGGCAATAGGTGTCTTAGGAACTAATATGAGTAGTATCCAAACCTTGGCAATATCAGGTCTAACTACAGCACAAATTGCCAATATCAATACCATAGCGGCTGCAGCTATTACAGGAAGTCAAATTGCCCAATTATCAGCCACTCAGATTGCTGGATTAAGCACTGCGGCAATAGGTTTCTTAGGAGCTAATCATATGAGTAGCATCCAAACCTCGGCAATATCAGGTCTAACTACAGCGCAAATTGCCAATCTTCCAAACGCAGAAATTTTTGCACTCTCAGCTAGCCAGCTGCACGCGATGAGTACTACACAAATTGCTGGATTAACAACAGCTCAGATTAGTTACTTTAATACTAATACTACAAATATAGGCACTCTTGGTAGTAACGTTGCAAGTGTTTTATTTGGCACTACAAATTTAGCAACCATTAAGTCAAACAATGCTGTATTAGCTGGATCTTGGAATTAATAATTGATAATAGAATAGAGTATTCATATAAGAAGCCAAATTTTGTATCCTGTTAGGAATTACGTAGGAATTAAAGCTTTAGATAGAGTTCTGATAATAGGTTTGGAAGTAAAAAATGCATACCCAGAATTTTCAAGGGATTCTCTGGCGCTTGTATTTTGAAGAAGCAAGAGGCAGTCATTGAGCAAGTTATCCATTGAAGTTAAATGAATTGATTTGGATAGATCTTCCTCAAAAAAAGTGTTCTTATCAATGACAGAAACAACAGCTTTCCTGTTGGCTAAAAGATAAGAGACTCTGACTATTTCAAATATTTGAGCAAAGTTGTATAGGTTTACATTGAGAATAATTTTTGACCTAGCGATCAACTGATCTCGGGCATCACCGTATAACCCACTAAAAAACATCACCTTTAATCCAGCTTGAGAAAGTATTTGGAAGGCCTCCAATCGCTTGCCGCCAGAGATGCCATAAAGTAGGACATCAATATCCTGTTCTGCAGGCTTTAAGATCCTAGTTAAAATGGGCGCATAAGCAATCCGAACAATTTTGACATTGGTGGCACCCAGCATCTTCCAAGCATCTAGATTTGCATTGCTGTAATCCCAAATCGTAAATTTAGTGGCTATAAATTGGGCCTGCACTCGGACTTGAGATTTTTCCAATCCTCGCATTTGTTCAAAGTTATAAATAATTGAGTTTTTTGGTAATGCTTGCAGTGCCTCTAGCGAGAGTACCTGGGCCCCGAATAGTATATTGATGGCATCAGATGCAATAGTGTTTACTGAGTAGTGTGAATCATGCCCGAGTTCTTTAAGACCCCAATCAAGAGATTCAATGACTTCTTTGTATCCGTTTAGACCATGAAAACAAGGATTTTCAGAAATACAGTGCACTAGATTAAATTGGGCCATGGCTGATTTCAATAAGATTGAGGCGGGTATTTTGAAAGAGTAATCTGACAATGCTAAAGAAATATAGACCAAATTATCGGAAAGAGGACAAATTTTCAAAAGCCATGATATAAAAATGCTATGAATAGTAATGAGCTTGCAAAAAATCTAATAAATCCAAGTCAATCTGAGCTTGAGAGCTTAATTGCCACTGGATTAACGAGTCATCAGCAGGGGCAAGCCCTGATTGCAAAAGCACTGTATGAGCAGGTCATCAAGTACGCACCTAAAAACTTTAATGCTCTGCAATTACTAGGGTTACTATATGCACAAAATGATCAGACTAACTTGGCATTGGAGTATTACAGACAAGCCTTAGAAATTGACCAATCAAATCCCGATGTTCTTTATAACTATGGATTTTTGCTGCACCAATTTAAAAAATATGAGTTAGCCATCCCTATTTACGATCAAGTAATACATTTACGGTCTGATTATGGTGATGCTCATTTAAATCGTGGTGCAGCTTTAAAAGAGCTCAATCATCCTGAGGCGGCCATTGAGAGTTACGAGCGAGCTATTGCATGCAATCCAAATAATGCTATTGCACATTCAAATAAAGGTAATGCGCTCCAACAGTTAGGAAAATATTCTGAGGCAATAGATAGCTTTAATAAAGCCATTGCAATTAAATCAGACTATGTTGAGGCTTTCTCTAATCGTGGCGCCGCCTTACTGGAGCATGGGCAATGGCAAGATGCTGCATTAAGCTACCAATTGGCACTTGAGATAAACCCTAAGGCAGAATATGTCTTAGGCGCACTGATCTATCTGAATGCGCGTATTTGCAATTGGTATGGGTATGACCAAAATATCACTAAATTAACTGAGGCATTAGATTTGCATGAAAAGGCATCGCCTGCTTTGGCTGTCCTATGTTTGGTACCAAGCATACGATCAACTCTTCAATGCGCCCAAATTCTGGCGCAGGATAAGTATCCAGAGAGCACTGCTTTAGGAAAAATTGATAAAAGAAAAAAAGCTAAAAAAATTAAGATTGGTTACTTTTCAGCAGATTTTCATAATCATGCAACTGTATCATTGATGGCGGGCTTATTTGAAAACCATGATCGTGAGAAATTTGAGATTATTGGTTTTTCTTTTGGCCCAGATCAACAAGACGATATGCGAAAAAGGGTTGTTAAGTCCTTTGATCAGTTTCACGACGTTTCACATCAAGGTGATCTTGAAATCACTCGGTTAGCTAGAGCTCTAGGGATTGATATTGCCATCGATTTAAAAGGCTATACCCAAGGTCATCGTACGGGTATTTTTGCTTATCGTGCCGCCCCTATTCAGGTCAATTATTTAGGCTATCCAGGAACTATGGGCGCTCCTTATATCGACTATCTGGTTGCAGATAGGGTATTAATTCCCGAAACAAGTCGCCAGTATTACTCTGAAAAGATAGTGTATTTGCCTCACTCTTATCAGGTGAATGATCGACAAAGGGCGATATCTGAAAAGGTGTTTTCAAGGCAAGACTGTGGCCTACCAGAATCAGGCTTTGTCTATTGTTGCTTTAATAATAATTATAAAATTACTCCCGAAGTTTTTGCTTCCTGGATGAAGATACTAAGGGCCGTTCCTGGGAGTCTTTTATGGCTATTTGAAGATAATAAATTGGCTGTAAATAATTTAATTTCGCATTTCAAACTTAGTGGCATGGATCCAGGCAGACTGATTTTTGCTCCAAGAATGGCATTACCAGAGCACTTAGCCAGACACGGGTTGGCAGACCTATTTTTAGACACATTACCTTGTAATGCACACACCACAGCTAGTGACGCTTTGTGGGCAGGTTTACCAGTCCTTACTTGCCTTGGGGAGACCTTTGCTAGTCGTGTTTCTGCAAGTCTTCTTAATGCAATCAATTTATCTGAATTGGTGACTACGAATTTACAGGAGTACGAAGCATTGGCAATCAGATTGGGATCAGACCCTAAGCGTATTGATGGCATTAAACGCAAATTAGCTAAAAACAGATTGTCTGCCCCTTTATTTGATACCCATAAATTTACCGAGGGATTTGAGCAAGGGCTGATAACTATGATGCATCGTTATCATCAAGATCTTGAACCAGACCATATTCTTATATCGTAGTAGCTTTTAGAGGGCCAGATAAGGGGGCACCAATTTGGACCAAAAAGATGCACAAGAAACTTGGTTTTCTAATAAAATTGGGCAACTTCTGTAAAGATTGTTTTAAATGCCCCAAATTAAAATACTGGTTACTAATCAAAAGGGCGGAGTTGGTAAAAGTACTCTCTCCGCAAACTTGGCGGGATACCTGTCCTTAGAAAAAAAATTAAGTGTCTCATTCATTGACTTTGATAAGCAGTCCACTTCATATAATTTAATCAAGAAATATTCAGACCACCAAATTGCGCCACATAAGGCTGGATTAATTTATCAGCAAAATTCAAACTTAACGTTGTTAGAGGCTCGCAGCATTATGCGAACCCGTTCTGGTCAGTCCGATGTTGTCATTGCGGATTTAACTTGGACCTTTGGTTTGCCAGATACCTTCTTGCTCGATTTTGATATTGTGATTGTGCCAAGTTCAAATAGCGTTGTTGAAGT
>JGI26470J50227_1001019_pt1 | contig 10467 bp, 13 predicted proteins | sample FreactTroBogLake_FD_50227 | JGI IMG/M metagenome (IMG submission 50227) | reverse complement strand
GGCAAAATGGGTAAAAACAAAAGCTTCAACACCATATTTTTTAATGGCTTTATGTATTAACTGTCCTTCATTAGCAAGACGATGTCGTTTCCATCGACGTTCCAAATCAGATGCAATGCCAATATATTGCTTGGCATTAATAGTATTTGTAATTATGTAAACAGAATACATGTTTAGCTATCCACAGCAACGGCTTGTCGGTCTCCAACTCTAGCAACATCCTCAGTTTTCAGTGACTGAATTGCTTCAGTGTACTTCTGTTGGAATATCTGTCGTTGGTCGTTTTTAAGGAAAGGCATCGCTTGCAACAATGTTCCAAAGAGCATCGCTGTTGGGGCGTTTTGGGTCAACCAGTTGGTCTGATTGGTCGAGCTGAGAGGTGCAATACGCTCGTAGTACAACACCTCAAATGTGTAGTTCTGGTCTGGGGTAGGGGCGATATACCAGTGATCCCAGTCAGTGTCTGAGTAAAAGAGGGGCTTGTCAGTCAGTGCGTTGTCTGGCCAATAATTCGTCAAGTACTCGTATTTACGAAGCAATACAGGCGTTTTGTTGCCGACGCTGTCAGTGATATTCATCGACACTGTTTTACGCCACCGAGCGGGCTTTTGGAGCACTGGGTTGCCAGTTACCATCGATGACTCAACGATCTGCAATTGACCCAAAGTCTTGATCTCTTGGGCGATCTCAAACTCAGCCAAGGTAATGAAGGTGGGGATAGCGTTGATCGTAGCTTGATCAGACCGTTCTAAGTACTGTAGAACAATCGCATTCAAGCTGTCATAGGTCATTACCCAAGAAGGTGTGTTACTCATATTTTCCCCATTATTGGCTCTATTTTCCCATTGACCTTGATCATATACAAGGGCACTTTAAGCACCCAAAACCTGTTCAACTTGATGCATGACAGCGACTCGTTGTTCTGCACCGAATAAGCCCCCATTGATGACCTTGGTGAGCCCGTTGTAGTCTTTGGCATCTGCTAATCGGTTACATCCATGGGTAGACCAGAACCATCCACCGATTGGGGCTGCCCACTTGGGTGTCCGAGCCAAGTCTGGGTTTCTCACCAGATCGATACCGAGAGCGACCCCTGCGTGGTAGAAGTTGTCATGCCCAGTCAATTGGCAGATCGCTGATCCCCTAAACCTCCAACCGTCGCCAGATGCCTCGTCTCGGTTTCCCATACGAAGTTGGTAAATGTGGTTGGCTATTTTTTCAGGCTGATGGGCGTACTTCATAGCCTCTTCCATCGTTGGGAAGCGGTTATGCCATAGTTGCATGAGCGTCTCAGGACGATAGTTCAGGTTCTCCTCTAAGCTCCTGAAGTGATTAGACTCGTATGAGAACTGCCCAATAAAGCAAGCTTGCTCCTCGGTCGTGGTGATCTTGTACCGATCAAAAGTATCGTTCAGAGGGTCAACCCAAACAGGTGCGATACCCAGTCTTTGAAGTTGGTCAGCAGTAATCATTTGACCCCCTTGTTAACGATGTCCCTTACTTGGTTGTACTGGGAGATGCAACTGTTGAGGGCGATGATTGCTGTGTCACCGTCGCTTGCGATGGAGATAAGCTCTTTGACAGTCTGTCGCTCAGATTCGGATTCATGGGTTGAATTTCTGGTGACAGCGGTGGCATCTGAATCGGTTTGTACACCACAGGTGGATGGGAGGCGCAACTCGCCAGAATCAGCGAGAGCATTGAGATTAGACTGCTTGGTTTTAACATCATCTTTTGCCTTTTTCAGTGCTGTATCAGCAACTGCCAATTTTTGGTTTAGCTCGACTTCTTTTGCCCGAGCTTCGCCATTAAGTCGCTCAATTTCGACTTGATCTTCTGCAACACGTCTTTGATAACCTTGGTGATCTGCGACATAGTAACTACCTCCTATTGTTAAGATAACTCCGAAAACTTGCATGACCAAAGCGTAAGCACCCAACATAGGCAAGAATTTGGTCACATAACTCAAGCCATACAAAGCCACTCCCACCACTACAGCGAGAATAGCAATATAGTAAAACAGATTCCCAAAGAATAGACTAAGCACGAGTGCTCTCCCTTGCTGTAGCTGTTCTTAGTCTCTCCTCGTCATTCTCCAGTGTTGGAGGCGTTGTGGGAGGAGTAGGGGGAGTCCATGAAGGATTTGATCCACCACCCGACATCACGACCACAGGAGTGGGGGGAGGGGGTGGAGGTGCCACATAAGCATCTTTGTTCGCCTTGGCAGCGTTCATCATGTTGGTGGCTTCGTTTGTAAGCCCCTTGGTCAAGATACCACCGATACCACCCACAATGAGCAATACGATGTCATTGAGCATCTTGGTATAAGCTTGGTCGATGGGAGCCATTTGCTTGATAGGCTGAGTGACAAAGGTCACTGAATACAGCAAAGCAAAGGTAATGAACGCAAAGATTAGCGTCACCATGACGATCACAAAAGCCCTGACTCGGACTTCTATTTCATCGGCAGACAGTCGTGGCTGATCCGACTTGTTGGATAGGAGGGCTAACAATAGTTCCTTCAACTTTTTTCTCCAAGATTGGGGCTACAAGATATTCTGGGCAAGTTTGGTCAAACTCGCAACGAGGCTTTTGGCACTGAGCCTTGTTAAAGTTGTCAGGATTCTGGCAAAAATAACGGTACTGGTCTCCGCACCCCACTAACAACAAAGTCAATAAAACGCATGTTCTCATTTGCTCTCAATTCTTTTAAGTGCTCGATCTACTCGAATTTCCATCGCCCTTATGTCTACATACATCCACGCCATTACTGGCAAAAACACTAGAAGGATCACAAGCAAAACAATAATCAATATTGTGGCGTATGCGTTAGTGCTATCACTAGTCCCCATCCCCACATTATTATTACTAGGGTAACTGTTATAGTCAGGAACTGGTCTTTGATTTGGTCTTCCACCTGTTTTCGTCGCCATTCGTCATTCCGTTTCCTAACTAGTTCTTCTTGCCTAGCAACTGCTTGTTGGTTTGCTACCTCCTCTAACATTTCATTGACTCTTGAATACAGATTTTTCATCTCTGGAGGAACGTGATAAATCATGTACTCCCTCAGATCAACATTCATCTGCTCCATCTGCAAGTTTGCCAATGTCAACTTAATCGCAATATCGTTTGCCTCGTCTAAGTTGTCAATAACATGCCTTGTCTTTTCCTCCTCTTCACTGATGAACATTGCCAAAGCATTTCGAGCTTTGAAAAAGTCCATCAAACTCTGCCCTACCTGAGAAAATATTGCTGACTCATCAAACTCAGGTTCTGCTTTATTTTTGCTTCCAGTAGCTTTTGGAGCCACTTTTTGCACATTTTCTGCATTTTTCTCATTTATTTTCGGCTTAGAACCAAAGATAGATGACAAAAAGCCAAAGATGCCTTGAACGTCTTTTTGGACATCCTTGACATCTTTGACGACTCCCTTTACATCACTGACGACCTCTTTGACGATTGAACGTCCCTCTTTGTACATCTCACAAGACTCTTTGATGAGCTTGAGTGCTCCAGATGCAAGGGCGACAAGGGTAAAAGGATCAATTACATCACCTCATGATGAGTGTTTTGAGTATCTCTAAAGCGTTCTGAGCCCCTACCAAAGAAAGACCTGCGATCAAATACAGCAAGTATTCGATGCGTCGCATCCTCTTTGATCCGTCGTCAAAACGCTTTTGAATCTCAGCATAACGCTGTGCACAGACCGCCTCGTGAACCGCAAGGCGTTTGTCAGTTTCGTTGGCAAGATCGTGCACATCGCCCATCACTGTGCCTCTGGAGTACTAATCGGATTAGTATTTTGAGCTTGAGCTTGAGCCTTAGCTTCAGCTTGCAAAGCTTCTACCAGTTGAAAAACCTCTTGGTATGGGCGTGTACCTAGGTACCCCATAACTTGGTTCATCAGTTGAATTGATAAAGTGATTTTTTCCATTGCAGTTTCCTTCTTCAAAAAATCCCGCTGTTAGGGTCAGCGGTTTAACCCTTTTTTAATTATGCCTGTGGAGCGGCGTTAGATGCCAGTCTTGCTTGTTGAGCATCAATCATTGCTTTATAAGCAGAAACAACTTCAGGTGTCCAAGTAGCATTAGCAATTGCAACTACTTTAGATTCTTGACCAGTCAAGTCATCACCGGGGGACAAAGACCAACGATGATAAGACGCTGACAACTCTTTGCCATCTTCCATCACACGAGTGATTTCACGCACTTGAATGCTTCCGTTTTCCAACACTTCAATCTTGTCAATTGCTACTTCTTTTGTTAAAGCCATTTTGCTTCTCCTTTGGTTAAAAAATCTGTCCGACTAAGCCATCCGACCTAGTTACGATTAAAACTGCGCTTGATACCAAATGTTCATAATCAACTGTGCAGAAGTTGTTAAAAAATTTACATTAATATTTGCTTCAGTTGTTGTGTTTGACAAATAATACAATTCCATAAAATTGTTTCCACCTGTAAAACGACCATAAGTTGGAGCGGCAGTTGACCAACCACTACTTGGGTAAGCCAAACTCAATGCACCAAAATTGTTGCTTGCTGTGCTACATAAAAAAGGCATCCCTCTAATAACTAACTGACCACTTCCACCAGAAATGCTTGAAATACCTAATCTAAATGTTAGGTAAACCATGTTTCCGATTTTGGTGTAATAACCACTTTGAGTGCTATAAGTAATAGTTGGATTAGAACCCAATCCGTTCCAAACAGGTGTCCAAGTACCAGTCTCATAATCATTCAGCGTGGAGTTGGTTAGTGCTGATGAGTTGTTGAATATGATTCCATTAGTCCCAGATGCAAAGGTTAAATTGCCACTCAGTTGACCACCTGCACTAGTGAATCCTGATACCCATCCACTAGCGGTATACATATCAAAGTTACCAGTAGTCGTGTTGTAACCCATCTGACCAACAGCAGGGCTTGCAGGTCTAGTAGCCGTAGTCCACGACGGAAATGTTTCCCCGTTTGTACCATCCAAAATTAGGCTCATGGCAATGTCTCCAAGAATGTTTTAATCTGTTCTGCTGTCATTGCAGTACCTGTAGCGTCTTTTAAAGACGCACCCTCAGCAAGTTCGTTTTTTACATTGATAAAATCAGTATTTGTAGGGTCAATGATAGGCACAGACCAAGTTCTTCCTGAGCCATCATCAAAAAGAATGCTTGTGATGTTATTAGAAATTGTTTGTAATCTGTAATTTTTCATTTATAACTCCGCACTTGCTACAGGACTTATTCCTGCATTTGTGATTTGACCAACATAAGCATATGAAAGACTTGCTCCAAGCCCGCTAATATCCCATTTAAAGCCGTTAATACCTTCTCCAACAGGTTGCCCATAACTGCTAGAAGTGAATGTTCCAGCCCCCATAAGGTCTACACTAACAGTGCCTGAGGCAGAGCAAGAAGGCGTTGCTCTCATTGTAGTTATTAAAGGAAAATGCGAATACAAAATTGCACCGCCACTCCCATTAGTACCGCCAATTGCTCTAGAGTAAAACCCAGTTTGATAATATCTTTGGCACAAAATTAACTCACGACCAATATCACGATATTCAAATCCTGTAGCGTATGAGCCTACTTCAAATTGAATACCAGTGATATAAACATAATTTGATGTAGATGACAAGAATGTATTTGACATTCCTGTTCCACCTAAATAGTTTCCACCACTCCATGTTGTGGGAGTTCCTTGATAATTAGAACCAATTTCTAATCCAAAAACAACATAAATTGAAGCCCCTGTTCCATTCAAAGTCCAAGAACCTGAAGTATCTCCCGGTACTGTAATTGTAATTTTTTGCCAAGTATTGGATGATGCTACTGTATAAACAAAAGGATAGGAGCGAGTTTGTGAGGCGTTTTGCACAGAGCCACCAAATGTTCCTGTTGTATTTGAGTAAACCCAAAAAGACAAAGTCATGCTTATAGCATTTGCAGTACCCCACTGAATATCGGATACATTGTTTGCCTCAATCTTTTGCCACATTCCAAAGTAGTCACTTGCACCTAAAGTTGCAGTTGCTCCGCAAGTGAATGCTAGATAGTTTTGAAATCCACCGGGTGGCGTTACAGCACCTGTGTTGTAACCCGCATATAACTTGCTTGCTTGGCTGACAATAGATTGAAATCTATCTACTAAGTAGTAACCACTAGAACCTAAAGCAGTTGCAGTGCTTGATAAAGCATATTGATTTATGTTCATCGCACCATTGATGATGCGATTCTTAAAGTTGGTCGCATTCCCTGCCCCAAGCGTATAGCCTGTGGTGTTCTGTATTTGGTCTGCTAAGACTGTTCCGTATGTCATGTTAGATACCTACCTTTGCTTTGAGGGCTGTAACTTCTGCTGATAATTCTTGAATTGATTTAATTAAAACTGCAGTTAGTTTATCGTAGTTAACATAATCAGCTAATCCATCTTTATTTTTACCAACTACTTCAGGAATTACGTTTATCATTTCTTCTGCAATTACACCAATATCAGCAACCTTGTCGGAGATATGATCAAAATTAACAGCTCTCATTTTTAATACATCAGCTAAACCGTATTTAATATCTTGTACATTTTCTTTATACCTAAGTGAAGATGTACTGTATGAGACTAATCCTGTTGAGGTATTAAAAACCATTGTTGAACCAGAACCAGAATTTAATCCGTTGGTTATATAAAAATTACCTGGCAAACATCTGATTTCAAATGGTACGTTTGCGCCATTTGTATTATTAATAAAATTAAAACACAAAGCTCCTGATATAGAACCAGTAGATGCGCCCATAGATAAATTAATATTATTAGCCGCCCTTATTGCAAATTTTCCACTTGCAGGATCGCTTGTTGAACCAACAAACAAATTACCACTATTATCTAGTGTCATTGCTTGTGTCCAACTAATTGTTCCTCCAGCAGAACCACTTGGACTTACAAGCCATTGATGTTGACCATTTACATTTGTTGCATAGGCTGTTGCTGTTGCACCGCTTCCATATTTAAAAAGCCAATTTGTGCCGTTGTAATAAGCATTAGATGTTATCCACCCTTGAATATTGCCACTATTTAAAAAAGATATTGTGTTTAATGCAGTCCCACCTAATTCGATGGCTTTTCCGCCACCTGTGCTACTAGGAGTAACTCCTACACCTAAGTTGCCGTTAGTGTCTATAAAAAGCGTATTTGTGCCATTGGTTTGAAATTGCGTATTACCTGTCAAATCTGAACTAAATGTCAGACCTGAAGATGTTGATGCGTTAATGATGTTTGCCATGTCTTATCCTTATAGAACAACCCAACGGCTACCCGATGGAACTGTAACTGTTTGACCTGTTGCCACGCTTACAGGGCCAACGCTGAATGCACTCGCACCTGTTGGGATGGTGTAACTCGTTGACACAGTCAGACTGTTGACTGTCAAGCCATTGCTTGAATATAGCTGAGGTGCTTGTAAGTTACCAGTGCTTGGATTGTATGTGTAGTTGGGGCTTGATGTGTAGATTGTTAATGCAGTACCAGAGGTAGCATTAGCAAATAGTGGATAGTAGGTGGCATTGTTGGTGACGTTGCTGATCGCTGCTCCACCAACAGATGCCCATGCTGATCCGTTGTAACCCTCAAACTGAGATGTTTGACTGTTGAAACGCAACATACCTGCAACTGCGCTCGGTTGTTGTGAAGTTGTTCCACTTGGTAAAGTAATCGCACCAGTACCGGGGAACGCCACCAATCCAGTCGAGCCAGACACAACCATTGAGTCAGTTGTGCTGTTGTTGACATTTAAACGTAGGCTGTTGGTCGAATATGTACCAATGACCATGTCTGAACTGTAAGAGTAGAGATAGCCATTGTTTGGTTGGTTGAACGAGCCAGCTACCTGAGCTGTGATAGTTGTTCCGTTGCTAACTGTTTGAGCAGAGCTCAGGGTATATGTACCAACTCCACCTTGTAGGTAGAAGTTGTATGTTCCACTTGCAGTTGTCGTCAGATTGACAGAAGCAAAAGATGAATTGACCAAGTTGATTTGCAGTGGGTTTGATGTCCCAAAGCTACCAACAAATGTGCCTGATGGAATACCTGTACCTGAAATCAATTGACCGATTGCAATACCTGTATTGGCAGACACAGTAATGACAGATGTGCCACTTGTACCAGTAGCTGTGGGCGATGCCACAGGCGTGCCTGTTGCTGTCAACTGAGTGGTAATTGTTGGCGAACCAGAAATACCAGTACCAGAAACCACAGCACCGTAAAGCAAGTTACCACTTGATACAGCAGAAATTGTCAGCGTTGTGCTTGATGTACCACCAGTTCCACCAGTACCGCTAAAGGCACCGTATCCAGAGCTGTTGATACCTACGTTGACATAATTCGTGCCGTTATTGTTGTTGTAGATTGCAAAGTCAGTTGATGCAAATCCACCAGAGCTTTGATTTTGAACAGCTAAATATCCGTAACCATTGATGGTGGTTGCAAATGTTCCGAAAAGCCCAGTGTCGTAGTAATTCAAACTACCAAAGGAATATGCACCCACGTTCGTAGGGTTGCTAATCGTAGCTGTGCTTAAATAATTGGGTGCTGAAAGCGTGGTACCGTTAAATGTAAAGCCTGATGAGCTGTTGAAAGCTGCTGTACCGTTACCGTAAGGAATATAGTTGGAGGTCAGAGAATTTAGACCAGTACCACCTGATGCCACGCCCAGAGTACCTGCCAACGTCACAGCACCTGTTGTCGCTGTGGATGGAGTCAGACCAGACAACGATGTCTGAAAAGTGTTGGAGGCAGAAGCCTTGGATGCCAATACCTGAACAGTACCTGAATTGTCTTTGTAGTAAAGCTTACCGTCTGTGTAGTTCAGAGCCAGTTCAGCACCAGATGAGGAGCTTGTCAGGTTGGTGGCTGATGGCACATTAGAAGCTGTACCACTAGCGTAAATTAGTATCGGTGTATATCCGCTTTGTGCCATGTTTTTTCCTTAGAATGCTCCACCTGCAATGCCACCCGTTATTGTGCCATTGACTGCGTTACAAGTTATTGACGAGTTTACCAATTCTGGCAAGTTTCCACTAGTAGCTGTCTTGAAGACTAGATAGTTTGTAGCTCCAGTTGTGGTAGCTGTAGTGCCAGTGTTTACAGAGTTTGTCGCTGTCAAGTTTGCCACTGTGGTGGTCGATGCGACTGTGAATGGAGCTGTACCAGTTGCAACAGTCGAAGTGATCACCCCAGACGCTGAAATGGTCGTAAACGCTCCAGTTGTAGGCGTTGTAGCACCTACAGTACCGTTAATGTTGATTGACGCTGTACCAGTCAGATTAGTAACTGTTCCGCTACTTGGCGTGCCTAAAGCTCCACCGTTGACGACAAACGCACCTGCGGTACCCACCCCAACTGCCAAAGCAGTCGCTACGCCAGTACCTAGACCAGTGATGGAGCCGACCGCAGGGGTCACTGTCGTGTTACCTACCAAGGTCAGTTGACCCTGAGCATTGACAGTAAACGTGCCCACTTGGGTTGCTGAACCGTAGGAGCCTGCTGTCACCGCTGTGTTGGTAATGCTGAACTGGGTGCCAGTGAGGGTCAGTCCTGTGCCTGCTGTATAGGTACCTGCACCCGAAAATTGAACCCAAGTGACCGCTGTGGTACCCAAAGTACCGCCCGGATCGACCGTACAGACCCATCCAGTATCAGCTTGTAGCGTTCCTTCCTCTACCCATACATAGGCAGAGATCAGTTGATTCCATGTGTTGGCATCTGTAGTACGAGTCCATGCACCAGAACCAGATAGATAGATACCGTTTTGTGAAGCTGTGGTTTGATTCTTGACCAAAACACGACTTGCAGAAGTTGCGATTCCATCAATTGTTTGTTCGCCTGAAAGCGTGATATTCGCTGTTGTAGCAACTAATACAGGGGTTTTGGTGTTCAAACCTTGTGCAACAGAGTCAACATACTGCTTGGTTGCCAGTTGTAGAGCACTTACAGGGTCTTGGGTGACTGTGACTGAGGTTAGACCTGCTAACGTCAAGCTTGTCGCACCTAGAGCAATAGAAGTTGATCCTACAGTGACTGAAGAGTTAGTCAATCCACTGTTGGGAATATTTGTGAATGTGTTGGTTGAGCCACTGATTGACTTGTTGGTCAGGGTCTGTGTGCCAGTCAAAGTCGCAACAGTTGAGTCAATTGCGATGGTTACTGGGGATGAACCATTAAAACTAGTACCAGTCAAGCCTGTGCCAATTGTCAATGTGCTTGTGGTGCTTGCTGAGATAGTTACGCTACCACCTAGACTGACACTTGAACCATTGATTGTGACTGCACTATTAGCCAACTGACCATTGGTCACTGTGCCACTCAAAGCAGTCGTAGGTATCGTGGTCGAGGCTGTCATGACACCTGTGCCATTACCATAGACGTACCCTGTTAAGGTACCTCCAACGCCTGTACCACCTGATGAGGCATTCAAAATACCTGCCAAGAT
>JGI26470J50227_1001018_pt1 | contig 10473 bp, 11 predicted proteins | sample FreactTroBogLake_FD_50227 | JGI IMG/M metagenome (IMG submission 50227) | reverse complement strand
ATGAGACTACTTACTTTCCCGCCGCTACTTCACAACTCACACAATCTCAATCCGAGTACCTAATATGTCGAGTCTCGCAACTGCCGCGAATGTCGGGCTGTCGAAATCCGCCGAAGTGATCGTTCCCGTCATGGTCCCGAGCGCCGGGATCGTGGCCTATGTGAAATCACTTCCCGCCGCGTCTCTCAATTTGCTGATGAACAACATCAAGCAACTTCCGGCGTCGGAACGCAAAGGCGCGATGATCGCGGGGTGTTCGTGCTGGGGGAACGGGACGCCGGTTGACCCGACGAACACCGAATACGCCGCGCTCCTGGCGAAGGCAAAGCCGACCGAACTGGCGAGCCTGTTTCGCACGGCATGTCACGTCAACGGTTATGCCGAACTTGAGTTCCTGAAGGTGACTTCGCCCGACCCGACGGCCCCGAGTTCCATTCCCGCCGCAGAAGCGCCGCAGGCAAGCTGATATCGTTCACCGCTGTTGATTCCTCACGGTGACAACTCGCTGTCACCGTCTTTCATTCACCTACTCAGAATGGTTTTCACAATGGATAAGGCTGCAATTCTCGACTTGTGCGCGAAGCCTCTTGAGCCTGTCAAAGTCGAGACGCCGCACGGCACGTTTCACGTTGCCAAGATGACCGCCGGGCAACTGTCGCGGTTCTTCGCCGAAGTGAATGAAGCTCCGGATTCAAAATCGAAGGCAGTCGAGTTGTCACACATTTTGGTCAACGAGTTCGGGGTTCGGATGTTCGGGCCGGAAGATGTCACCGCCCTGGATTCCCTTCCCGCCGAAATCGCCTCGCCGTGTTCAGTCGCGTTCCGCACCGCGAACGGCATGACCCCAAAAGGCTAAGCGAGGCCGAACTATTCGCGTTCGACCTCGCGTTACACCTGGGATACGCCGACCCCGAAAAGATGCTCGCCGATATGGACGCCGAGACGTTTATGAAGTGGCAACAATACGCCGCGCAAAGACCTTTCGGGTTCGTTCGTGACAGTCGGTTGTCAGCGCGTCTTTGCACAGTTGTTGCGAACTTTCGACCGCTGGGCGGCGGGAAGCCAATCGGGGAAGACAAATTCCTTTGGAAGCCTGCGACCGTTTTGCGGCGGGAAAAGTCTGGTGACGGTGGAGAGTCACCGATAGCAGCGAATAAGGCCGGGACTGTGATCGACGTTCGGAAACCTCGCAAACGAGAGGAGTAGACACCATGTCAACGAAGATCGGCGATATGGCCGTCTACCTGTCGGCGAATACCGCTCCGCTTGCGAAAGACCTCGCGTCGGCCGCAAAGATGATTGGTGGTTTCGCCGGTGGCGTGAAGGACCGTATTTCAAGCCTTGCGAGTGGTTTCGCGAGCCTCACGAAAGAAATGATTGCGGTTGCCGGGGGGAATATCCTCGCGAGTGGAATCAAATCGGCGGCGGCTGGTATCGGCGGGCTGGTTGCTGAAAGCGTTGGCTTGGCGGCGGAAATGGAAAAGAACATTGCCGCGTTTGAAGTGCTAACAGGATCGGCGGAAAAAACGAAAGTCTTGATGAAGGACATCAAAGACTATGCCGCTGCTAGTCCGCTTTCGTTGGCACAATCGACAAGCCAAGTCAAGAAACTCATTGCCGCCGGAATCACGCCGGATCAGGCCGTTCCTACTCTATCGCGTTTGTCCGATGCCGCGATGGGAGACCCCGCGACTATCGAGCGACTTGCATACGCCTATGGTCAAGTTAACGCGGCGGGAAGGTTGTACGGAACTGAACTGAAACAGTTCACCGAAACCGGCATTCCGCTTATCGAGCAACTTTCAAAGGTTCTCGGGAAGCCCAAAGACCAGATCAAGCACTTGGTTGAAGAAGGGCGCGTAGGGTTTTATGAACTGCAATTGGCAATCAAAGGACTGACGGACGAAGGCGGGATTTTCTACGGGCAGAGCGAGAAATACGCGCAGACCCTCGCCGGACGATGGGACAAGGCCGTTGATGCGTTTGAAGAAGTGAAGCGAGCGTTCGGTAGCGCGATCATTGAAGAAGTGGGATTAAAGGAAGCCGCCGGGGACGTGGAGAATTTTGCAGACAACTTGAAACCGATGGTCGAAGCTCTTCGCCCTGTGATCCGATTTGTTGGCGACCTGGGTAAAGGGTTGGCTCAACTTGGCGCGGAAAGCGGAAAGGCCGCGTTTCAATTGCTTGATGGCGTTCTTGGAAAGATCGGGAAATCATTTCCTGAAACTGCGAAATGGATTCGCAGCACGATTGACGATTTGAAGAATTTCAAAATCGATTCTGAAGGCATAGCCCAATTTGCAGATTACGTCAGTGAAGAGTTTGTAAAGGCTATTAAGTACATCGAACCCTATTGGGATTCTTTGGTTCAAGATTTTGTTGACCCTATTCGAGATGTCATCAAGTCAATCAAAGACCTTCTCGCGTCGAGACCTCTTACGAAAATTGGTGCGGCGTTGACGGGCAATCTTGACACCGTTCGGAAAGGTGACCAGGCGGCGAAAGACATTGCCACTCAAGAATGGCGCGCCAACCTGAACATGGAAAAGCATGGTATTGACAAGTTCACTGCATACCAATTGGCCGAATATGTAGATTTGAACGCCGAGTACAAACAGAAGATTGCCGAACTCACGGCGACCGCAGCAAAGTATCGCAGTGAGGGTGCGGCGAATCCAAATCCCGTACTCCGAGATGATTTTTATGCTTCGGCTGCTCGCCGAGATCAGGAAGCGAAAGAGTACGGAGCGTTGGCGGACAAGGCGCAAGCTAAAGTCATCGAAATGCTTTCTCGGGGAAGTCCTGAAAAAGCTGCAAATTACGAGCAGATCAGAGCAGAGAAACGGCGGAAACTGGAAGAAGACGAATATGAAAAGATGCTTGCGAAGATTTACAAAGATGCTGGGTTCGACAACATAGATTTCAACGGAAGGTTCAAGCCGCCGAAACCAGAGCTTGACCCGCGATTGGTTGAACTGAGTCAGAAACTTGAAACCAAGTTTATCGACCCTCTTATTAAATTTGCCAACGACGTTACAGACCTTGACAAGATCAAAGCAGCCGGGCGTATCGACGCGCGCGGTTACGCTCTTGCGTTTTCCGACTTGGTTTCTGACCTCGCGAAAAACAATCATTTAGGACCGACGCAACTTGCACCGGGTCTTGAACTCGGATCGTCTCAACTCGCGTCCGTGATCGCGCAGGCTTCGGCGGGAAATGAAGCAAACTCGGTCGAAGGTATCTTGAAATCGATCAAGTTGATTCAAGACGAACAACTGAAAGCCGCAAAAGAACTGGTAACGCAGGGCAGGCAACCGCCAGTCGTTTTCAATCCCTCGCCGTAAGGTGAACCGTGCCAGTAATCGCCGTACCTGACTACAACTATTCAACTCCGCTCAATACTACTCTAACCGTCGTTGCGGTTGATGGAGTGCTGGCGAACGACTATAGCACCGACGGCGGAACTCTCACGGCGTCCTACGTCTCGGGAAGTGCGACCGGCGGAACAGTCACTCTCAATACCGACGGGTCTTTCACTTTCGTTCCGACTTCGAATTTTATCGGGGTTGCTCGCTTCCTTTACAAAGCGGTCGAAGCCGCAACCGGCGAGACTTCAGACGAAACGATTGTCGAAGTCACTGTTTCCGATCCTCTCGTTTTTGCTCACTTGGTAAGCCAGTCGGAAGGACAAGCCGAGATCGACGGCAAAAAGTCGTCTCGCACTGTTTGGAGTGTCCGCGCCGACACTGGCAACCGGACCGCGCCGGAAATCTGCCTCTCGCCGAAAATCCCTCGCCGTGGTGATCCATTGCGACGGTTCAAAATGTCATCGGGAACGTATTCGATCATCAACAGCTACACCCAGGATGGCGGCGATGTTGACACGTCGGTTGTCGTCGTGCTGATTGAATCGCATCAAGAGGAAGGCAATCCGTATCTGTGGCGAGTGACGGTGAGCTACGAAGGGGTAAGTGATCCGACCGCCGAACCGCCGGACGTGCAAAGCACCTTCACCGAATACCAAGACTTCCGAACGGTCGATGTTTTCGGGCGTCCGATCACAAACAGCGCCCTTGATCCAATTTTGGGCGGGATGCCGGTTGATGGTTCGATTCGGTCAATCACGATCACGCGAAACCTTCCGTATGACGCCTGGGATATGGAGAGGGGAGGCGAATACGAAAACACGTTGAACATGCTTCCGTTCCCGCTGTCGGGTCAGTTTCGAAACGGATCGCAGGTCTACTATCCGAGTGGCACGGTTCGCCTTAAGCGAATCTCGGAACAAAGGCTAGTCAGATCGCGGAACATGAACGCGAGCCTCGCGCAGTTTTACTGGAAAGTCACGGCTGAGCTTGTGGTTGATTTGCGGAAGTATCGACCGTCGGCAGGCGCGGCGGAAGAATATGTTTGTCACCGTTGGGTACAAGCCGACGCCGGATTCAACACCCTGACAAACGGAACAAAGGCACCGATCACGATTTTGACTCAGCCGCCGACCGAACCGCAGTTGCTAAACGGCAAAGGCGGGTTGCTTGCGAACTCAAGCAATATATTCCCGCCGACATTGCCCGGACCTGTTTCGGGCGCGTTCTGTGCTGCCTACTCGAATAGCTACGCAACGACGATGAATACAACGCTAGTCGTGGACGCGGCGCATGGAGTTCTGGCGAACGATGTTTGTTTGATCGCGGGCGCGACAAAATCGGCAGTGATTCAGACTGCAATGGATTCCTCACAAGGAACTGTCACGCTCAACTCTGACGGCTCTTTCACCTACGTTCCGGCGACTAACTTTGTCGGATATGCTTGGTTTACTTACTACTTCAATACGAGCGCAGCCTACCAAAGTAATACCGCAACTGTCGTCATATTCGTTGGCGCAATCCCTGTGATGAATGCATACGAGCGCTACGAATATGACATGTGGTCTCCCGACCTCGATAACATCCTTTTCGGATGGTGAGCAATCATGAATCCGATGGGAATAACTCAGAACGCCGCGCGCCGATTGGCCGAAGCAATTCGGTCTACGGAACGTCTTGACCGTCACGGGATCAACAACGGCGCGCCCTGGGATTGGTCCGTTCAGCCGAGCGAAAAAGGTTGGCCGATCAAGATCACCGGGAAGACTTCCGGCGGAAACTACACGGGCAAAATCCAGTATTACGACGCGATGGGCTGGCATGATTGGCCGACGAATCCCCAATGTGTAGTTGTCCCGAATAACGGCGGCGCGCTGACGACCGGCGACATCTACAACGGGCTGTTCGTCAACATCATCTCGGGGAGTCCGTATTACGCTGTGGACTCGGGAGACTATGCGACTGGCGGGAGCGGAAGCGGGGCATCGGGCGCGTTCGGGAGTCGATCCGGCGGGAGTGGAGTCGGCCCAACACTGACTTGTGTTGCGGATGTCGGATGTACTCCCGGCGGGAGTGGAACTCGGGTTACATATCAAGTCGTGAGTCTGACGACTGGCGCTATCTTGTCCATGTGGTATGTCGATAAGGGTTGCTGTAATTGCGGAACGACGACGCCAATTCCGAGCGGGTTTTACAGTAGCGGCGCAATCCCAACCGTGATGACTTTCTGTTGTCCGAATGCAATCCCGGCGACTATTTACGCAACCGTTTTGGGAGTCGGATCGTATCCGCTGACTTACGATTCCGTTTTCGGCGGCTGGAAAAATAACGCGCTGGTTTTGCCTGGGTGCGGATCGACGTTCCTTGACGTGACGTGCCTGAGCGATGGCGCGGGCGGATACACCTGGACCATGAATTCCGGCGGCGTGGCAGGCCTGGGAGTTGAGTCGGCGTCTTGTTCGCCCTTTCAACTTGTGTTCAGTGGCCCGTTGTATTCGAGCGGAAGTTGCACCGGGACTTACACAATCACCGTCACCGAATGATTGCCATGATTGCCAACATGACCACGAAAACCAATGTCGCCGAAAGACCATGCGCGGGGGATCACCCGAACCCCCGAGAGACGCGGGACAACTGCCGACTATGCAGACTGTACGTCACCGATTACCGATACCGCGAGTTGTGGGGCGGCGACCCGTCGGAGACCGAAGATTCATTCCCGCCGCATGGCCCGCCGCAGGCGCTGCAACCCCGACCCCGCGCCGCCGTTCGCTCGCTGCCTTGCGTCTCGGAGGGCCAAGTTATCGAGTATTGCAAGTCGTTCACCGGGAACCAGGCCGAAGCGAGACACGTCCGGGATTGTGACGTTCACGAGCGCGCGACCCGGCAATTCATGTCACCGTTGACGAAAAACTGCGCCGAATGCAAGGATTACGGGATCGCGTTTCGGCATTCACAAGGCGGACTCGGAGACGCCGTTGTCGCGTACTACACTGCTTGCGGGTTGGCTAATGCTGGGTATCGAGTTCACTTTCACACGTTTCACCCGGAATGGTTCGCGTTCTTCGATCATCCGGGCGTTACCGTCATGCGAAATGCCGACCATGTGATTGATTGCTGTGGGGAATACGATCAGCAATTACAAGCCGTCGCCGAACGGAAACGGTTCACCCGCGGGCAATGGTACGCCGATCAAATCGCAATGCGCGCCGAGATCAACCGATTCGCACCGGCGCGCCCGAAGACTTTCGCGCCTACGGCGAGTCCAGTCACGGCGGGAAAGGTATTTGTTTCTCCCTTCTCCGCCGATCAAGCCCGAACGTATCCGGCGTTTCGGTGGCGCGAGATTGTTCGCAAGCTGACTGCCGCCGGGCTTGATGTCGTCGCTCTGGGTGCGGCGAATGACGTCGGCAAACTACACGAGATGTTTCACGACTTGTCGGTAACGTGGTATTACGGCCAGTCGGCAACATGGGTTATGAGCGCGCTGGCATCCGCGAAGCTGGTAATCGGAAACGACTCGGGGATAACTCACTGCGCCGGGTTGGCCGGAGTCCCGACGATTGCGATCATGGCGCAGTTCACGCCGGAAGTCGTCTTCGGCGACGCGCCGTCAGTTCGCGGGGTTGTTCCTGGGGGCTGGGCGTGCTGTGGATGCGCGGGGAAAGCGCCGCGATATAGGGGCGATCCGTGCGCGGTTCGATGTGATGCGCTGTTCTCAGTTGAACCCGCTGCCGTGCTGTCGGCAGTTGAAGGAATGTTTCCCGGAATCTTCCGGGAAATGGCTTCCTCATAGCGCGATTTTCCGGGGAAAAGTAGATACACTTCCGAGATTTGTAACCGACGTTGCGCGATTTGCGGCGGGAATAAAACGCTAGGATTTCTAGGTATTTTTTCGTGATGCAGTAGCTAAAAATGTAGTGCGAAATCGTTCTTGTAATGCACCAGGGCATTTGTCAATGTCGGTTAGCATGGTTTTCATTTCTCTCTAGAATTCCAAGTAAAAACTAGCTGAATCCTTCGCGGCGCGATAGAAACCACTTTGGCGAATTTCCCGGAAGTCTTCCGGGAAACTACCATTCTCCAATCCCACCAGGAGAGCGCAATCATGGGCAGACCTCGAAAGGGAGTCCCCACCTACCGACTTCACAAGCAATCAGGGCACGCGATCGTCACCGTCTACGACCGCGCCGGGAAGCCGCGCGACGTTCTTCTCGGGGCGTACGACTCGCCGCAGTCACGCGCCGAATACGCTCGCGTGCTGGCTCGCCTTGCGCCGGGGAACGTCTTGGATGAACTCCGATCCTTCGGCGCGACGGTCGAAGATGTCATTGCAGATTACTGGGAACACGCGAAGAACTACTACCGCGATCAGGACGGAAAGCCGACAAGCGAATTGCAGCAAATCAAATACTCGCTGCGACCGCTGCGAAAGCTGTTCGCTTCACTTCCCGCCGAAACGATGACGGCGAAGCATCTCGCGCAGGCCCGCGAAGAACTGGTGAGGGCGAAGAACTCGCGGAACGTCGTCAACGCGCGAGTGAACCGAATGCGCCGCGCGTTTCGCTGGGCGCTCGCGGAAGGTATCATTCCCGCCGCCGTGGTCGAAAGCCTGCGAGCGCTGGCACCGCTGAAAGTTGGCCGAACCGCCGCGCCGGAATGCGAGCCAGTGAAACCAGTCAGCGAGCGGGATTATCTCGAAACCTTGAAGCACCTTCCCGCGACTCCGCGGACGATCCTCGAATTGATGCGACTCACCGGAGCGAGGCCAGGCGAAGTAATTCGAATGAGTTGGAATGAGATAAGCGACCAGGGCAACGGAGTCTGGAAATACGAACTGCAAAGACACAAGAACGCCTACCGTGGAAAGCGCCGCGCAATCCTTCTCGGACCTCGCGCACAGTCGATACTGACAGCGTATTGTCAGCGTGGGAGCATCGGTGGAAGTGACCCGATATTTTGTTCCCGCCGCGACAAGCTCGCGCAGCGAACGCGATGCAAGACCCCCGGCCCGAACGCGAGGAAGCGGAAGCCGAAGAAACGAAAGGGCGCGCCGCGAGTCGTTGCGATTGGGTATCGGCGTGATTCGCTGCGCGGCGCGGTTGAACGAGCGGCAGATTTGGCGGGAGTGGCACACTGGCATCCGAATCAGTTACGGCACTTGGTGGCAACGGAAGTGAGAAGTAGATTCGGGCTGGACGGAGCGCAGGCGACCCTAGGACACGCAACGCCGGATATGACTTTGCATTATGCCGAGTTGAACGACAAGAAAGCCAGCGAGATAGCGGGGGAAATTGGGTGAGATGGTAGGAACTGGTTTTCGTTGCAAATCGTAAAGAAAACCGCAATAAAGTGATCAAAAACAGGGGGTCTGGTAGGAGTCGGTTTGTGATTGCTGTAACGAAAAAACGGCGGGAAAGGTCTGGAGTACCCTTCCCGCCGCCCCCACCGACCCGCACGAGATGTCCCACCTAAGAGACATCAGCACTTTACCGCCGCGCGTCCAACCGCGCCAGAATTCTCCGAAAAGCACGTCCAATATCATCGAATCATAGCAATTCAAGCGGCACCATCGTCAATCAGATTTTAATCCGCTCCGCCACTCTCGCAGCGTAAATTGACACAGCGAAATAACTGCCGATAGATGCAGTCAAAAGAGTGGTGAAGAAAATCGCAGCGATCCAAGCGAATTCAGAAGTTTTGCGGCGTGGTTTCTCGTCTTGAATTTGAACTCCAACTTCGGCTTTGCAATGTGGGCAAACGGTCGTGACTTGCATGTTTCACCTTTACGGCGGGAAAATAATTCTGTTCGGTGAACTATTCTAGTCGTGCCGGTTGTACAGTCTGCGCTCACTTGGATGATTTGCCTTTCCCGCCGCCAGTCTTCGCTGGATTCCGCGCGCGTATTTTCGCTTTCGGAAGGAACCGCCGCTCACCGTCCACAACGCCGATCATCACGCCGACGACTTGGAACGGTTCAGAGTGTTCAATTTCGGTCGGCGCGTCTTCGGTCGAACTGAACGAATAGAGCTTTCCGGCCCGACACCCTTTGATCGTGTAAGCGTTCCCTTGCCGAGCGATCACGAGCGCGCCGTCTTCGGGTTCGTCGGTCGGGCGCACTGCGATCACGTCACCGTCATGGACGCCGTATTTGTGGATGGAGCTTCCCGAGACCCGGAGCGCGAATGTATCGGCGGGAAAGCGACCTATCAGAGTGATCGTCTGACCTGGGGTTGGTTCGGGAACGTCTCGCGGAGGCGATCCCCAAACGAGACCGTAATCGGGGAGTGTCGTCCCGATGGAGTCGTGCGCGGGATGTCCGGCGGGAAGGTACTGAATCAACTCGCCGTCTTTCAGACGGAGACACTTCTCAATCGAGATGACCTTTGCTTTCGAGAGGGTATTACTCTTCCCAGACTCAACACGACCGATGGCGGACTGTTGCACGCCAATCATGACCGCTAGTTGATTCTGGGTCATCTTCGCGGCGCTTCGGAACTTTTTGAGAGCTTCTCCGAAAGTCATCTTTGCACCATTCGAGACAAAAATAACAAGTAGTACTTGACGCGCTAAGTACTGGCTGTTATAAATTCATCGTATGACTTGTCACGTTTTCCGCAATCCCCGAAAGGTGTACCGATGCGCTGGTTCCTTCTTGCAATCCGAATCGTCGTCGCGGTTGTCCTGGTCGTGACAATCCTCTGCGCTCCCGCCGGGCTGTCCTACCTTGCGTCCGGGATCAGTATCGGGATGTTCGTTGGTGACTTGACGCGCTGAGTTGAGACTTGAATAGAACCTGGGAGTCATCCGAAATGCACGAATCACAATTCCAAGCGACAAGGCTAGCAAGGCTTGTCCAAGCCGACTGGCACGAGGACAAAGGCGAGTCAATCAAGGCATCATGGCTGCGCGATGAGCTTACGTTGCCGCCGCGCGTTACGACTCTTGACGGGTACGGGTACGGGGATGGGTCCGGGTACGGGTCCGGGTACGGGGATGGGTACGGGTACGGGGACGGGTCCGGGTCCGGGTACGGGGATGGGGATGGGTACGGGCACGGGGACGGGTCCGGGTCCGGGGACGGGGATGGGTCCGGGTACGGGGATGG
>JGI26470J50227_1001017_pt1 | contig 10478 bp, 9 predicted proteins | sample FreactTroBogLake_FD_50227 | JGI IMG/M metagenome (IMG submission 50227) | reverse complement strand
GAAATCCCGTGGCGCTGGCCCGGCAATTGGCCGACCGCGGCCACAGCCGCGTCTACCTCGACGGCGGGCGGCTGATCCGCTCGTTCCTGGCAACGGGCTTGGTCACCGAACTCATCCTTTCGGTCGTGCCGGTGCTTCTGGGTTCGGGAATCCCTCTGTTCCGGGAGATCGGCAAGGAACCGGGGTACGGTGAACACGGGTTGAAGTTGGCGGGTTCGCAGTCGTACCCCACCGGTCTGGTTCAGCTGCGCTACCAGAAGGCCTAGGCGTTCAGTAACCGCTGGGCCAGCCTTCGCCCCGACCTCCAGGCGCCCTGAAGCCCGCCGTCGGGGTCGAACAGGTCACCGGCCAGGCCCCAACGCGCCCGGGAACCCGGCTTTTCCAACACCATCGGTCTGACGAGGTGGTCGGCGGCGGACAACCTTCCGTATTTCCACCGGTGGGCCTGGGTCGCGATGGGCCGACCGGCCCAATCTCCCCAAAGAACAGCCGCCTCGCCGAGCAATTCCCGCGACCAAGCCTCGCGGTCGGACTCCAACCGGGCCGCCGACCATCGCGGCCGGGCCTGAAACACCAGCTGGGGACCGCCGTTTTCTCCGTTGCGGCGTTTGGTCCCTTCGTTGGAAACCAAGAGCAGCGCGGAGGCCTCGGGGTAGGCGACGTCCCAGGCGGGAGGCACCACCTCCGGACCGTATTCGGCGAGGACCGTGAGGCACGGCAGGCTGGAGAATTGCCCCAACAGGACGTCGGCCGAACCGACCACCGGTATGGTCTGCCCCGCGTTCAGCGTCCCCAGCAGCCCCCGGGTCTGCTCCAGAGCTGTAGCGATCACCCCATGGCGCGCCGCATACCGCCGGTCGCCGCAGACCGCCTCGATTCCCGCGTCGCTCCAGGCCAAACGGTCGACGGCGACGCCGGTGACCACGTCCAGGCCTGGGGCCAGAGACTCGGCCAACCCACGGAGACCGGTCCTCAGGGCAAAGCGGCGTTGTAAGGGGTCGAAGGCCTGGGGTTGGCAGGGGGTTCCCGTGCCCTCGACGACACGGGGCCATCCGGGAATCAAACCCTCACCCAGCGACTCGATCCAACCCAGGAATTCCGGGTCGTCCCCATGGACGAACACGGGACCGAAGTCAACCGGCGAGCCTGCCCCCGGCGGTCGGGAAGCGCAGCGCCCTCCCACCGACCCGGATCGTTCCAGGACCCGGACCCGCTTTCCGGCGTCCACCAACGACCGGGCGCACGAGAGACCGGCCAGACCAGCGCCCACGATCAAGAAATCGATGTCGTCCATGAAGAAAGTTTACCACACTGCGGTTGTGGCAGTATCTTCTTCTTGCTAAGGAGCCCCCATGGAAACCCTGACTCTCCTCGACCTGGTCGAACACGACAAGAACCACGAATGCGAAGGCGTCGGCAAGGACCACATCTGCGTGAAAATCGCGGCCACCGCCCATCTGCCCAGCCGATTCGGCGACTTCCAGGTGGTCGGCTTCACGAACAACAAGGACGGCAAGGACCACGCGGCCTTCGTCCACGGCAACGTGGTGGGCAAGGAAGACGTGCCGATCCGGATGCACTCGGAGTGCCTGACCGGCGACGCCATCGGCAGCCTGCGGTGCGACTGCCGGGACCAGCTCGAGGCGGCGCTGACCGCCCTGGGCAAGATGGAATGCGGCATCCTGCTGTACCTGCGCCAGGAGGGACGGGGCATCGGCCTGACGAACAAGATCCGGGCCTACCAGCTCCAGGACCAGGGGATGGACACCGTGGAGGCCAACCACGCGTTGGGGTTCCGGGACGATGAGCGCGACTACTCGGTGGCGGCCCACATGCTGTTCAGCCTTCGGGTCAAGTCGGTGGCGCTGATGACGAACAACCCGAACAAACTCAAGGGGCTGGAGAGCCTGGGGGTGAAGGTCAGCCGCCGGATTCCCCACATCATGGTCCCCAACGAATTCAACGCGGCCTACCTCAAGACCAAACAGACCAAGAGCGGACACATGCTGGCCGAACAAGGCGAGGAGGTTTAGGCTGCCGCGCCTGCTGCGGGCCCGGTTGGCTTCGCCTCCTCTTTGTTCCGTGCTCACGTACCGAAGGGTACGCTCCGCGCGTCACTTCTTCGTCGGCTTCGCCCACCGGGCTCCTCGCGACAGCGGGTCAGCCTAAACAAGCTGCCGCGGCTGCCGCGGGCTTCTCGTTGCGGGCCGGGGNAAGAACCTTCGTGAAGGTTTGCTGGGCGTTGTCCCAAACCAGCTCGATGTCGTAGTCGGGAAGGAAATCCTGGAGGTCCGGGTTGTGCCAAGTGTCCAGGATGACCGACACGCCGGGCTTGTAGGCGTCGAGGGTGTACACGTCGGACATGTGCCCCATGGTCCACGACGGAGGAACCTGGGCTTGGCGTGCCGGGGCGTAGAAGTCCTTTCCGGTGACCTGAAGCAGGTGCGAGGGTTCCATCAGACCTTCGGCGTGGTAAAGCCACAACGAGAAGTCGTAGGTCTGTTCTTCCCAGTCCACCTCAGCGACCAGGGGCAACCCCCGGTACCGGCCCAGCACCTTGAGCCAGGTCCCCGAGTTCCCGTGGTCGGGGTCGCCCCGGGCTTCGAAGAAGTCCGCCGGGTGGGGGGAGGCCTTCCAGCGGTCCCGGAGTCGCCGGGCCTCGTCTCCGGGGTGGAGGAGGGGGTAGAAGTCCGCGGCCCCGGCCTTGCCCCCGGGGACGTCCGTCTGGTCGGCCCGGGCGGGTTGGACCGGGCCGAACCGGGCCTCGGCCGGGATCCAGGGGTACTCCAGGGCGTAGGGCTCCAACCGGGTGAGGTAGGCGTCGGACTCGCTGACGCCGTCCAGCGAGGCCTGGCGGGGGAGGAAGCGCACGGTGGTACCGTACTGGGGCAACTCCAGGGCCCAGGTCACGTTCGAGGTGTCCCCCGCCCCGAGGTAAGGTACCAGCGGCTTTTCGGAGACCGCGTCGAAGAGCTCACGATCGGGCACGACCCGCCAGTCACCCGCCCCGGCGTAGAACCGATGGAAGTCGTCGTCCTCCTCCATGGCCTCGTAGTGGAAGCTCAACGCCGGTATCTTGTCCTTCCGGGCGTTCTCGAAGTAGACGAACACGAGGCGGAACGGGTAGGGAGGGTGGAGTCCCTCGTGGACGCCGTCGACCCTCAGGTAGCCGTTCCTGGGGTCGATGACCACCGAGGTCACCCTCACCCCCGGGGCCGCCTCGCCCTTCACCAGGAGCCTCTGGCGGAACGCGGAGTCCCTGTCTCTCCGGGCCGGGTCCCTGTCGTGGGGATCGCCGAGGGCCACCTCGACCCCCTTCTGGCCTTCCTGGGACCGGGTGCCCACGTCGGGGCACCGCAGGAACAGGTCGACCACCGAGGAGGGCTCGGGCTGGGCGGAGAGCGCCGCGGTGAGCAGCAACCACGCCGTCAACGCGAGGAGAACCCTCACAGTTCGACCCCGTACCCCGGCGATCCGGTTTGCGACACCTGGGTAAACGTCGTTCCGTTCCAAAGCACCAGAAAGCCAAGTCGATTCATCGGTCCTCCTCAGGGATTTCAGGTCGGATTCTTGTATAGGCTGATCAGCTCGAAGCGGCTCTGCACTCCCAACTTGGGGAAGATCCGGCTCAGGTGGTTGCGCACCGTGGCAGAGGAAAGCGAGAGGTCCAAGGCGATGTCCTTGTTCGAAAGACCCCGGATCACCAGCGCCACGACTTCCTTCTCCCGGTCCGAGAGCCTGGTCTCGTCCCCCAGGGGACCCGGCGTGGGGTTAAGAGGGGAACTGGACACCTCGGCTCGGAATCCATCCCTCCCCAGAACGAAGACGCTCCCACCGCAGAACACGATGAGGTTGAGGTTTTCCAGAGACACGGGGTTGAGGGTGCCGTACCCCCAAAAGACGCGGTTTCCCACCGCCAGGACGAGTTCAACAACGGTCACGCCGAAATAGAGCCCGAGCAGCCGACGGGCCATTCCGGGAGCCAGCGTCCGCCACCGGGTCACCGTCATGGCCACCACGTAAGCCGCCAGCAGTCCGTCGACCCCCACGAGCCAAAGGCCTTGCTGGGTCCCGTCGAGTCCTGCTTGTGGGGTCCAGAACCCGGACAGGGCGACCGCCGCCGTCAAAACCGACACCGCGGCAAACACCCACCCCAGCCGGCGGAAGGGCAACCCCACCAGCAGGGTCACGTAGAACCCCAGGGCCAGCACGTCGAACGCTTGGGCCCCCAGATGGAGCGAAAGGAAGAGCCCAGGGTCCTGGAGCCCGCCGAACGCCCCCAGGTTGGCAACCAGGATCAGCATCGCATAGGCGACGATCTGGACCAGGAACGCGAGGAACAACCTCTCCCGACTCCTAAGGTACAGGAGCCCCGCGACGGTGAAGGCTGAGAATACCGCCGCCACGCTCAGGGCGAAGGTCACGATGGGAAGAAGGGGGCCGGCCAAGGGACCAGTCTAGAGGAGCCTGGCCCGCCTGCCTACCGCCTTTGTCCAGCCCGACTCCCCATCTCATTGGGAATTTCGGCTCAACGGGGAGGTGAGAAGCCCCCTCTCCCCGAAAACCGTTACTGGATCATTCGGATGGCATTGTTGCCCGTGTCTGACACAAAGAGTCGGGTCGAGTCACTGGCAGCTATGGTGACACCAAAAGCACCGTTGAAACTGGCGGCAACTCCCAACCCGTCTGAAAAACCAGCCGTCGTCGAACCAGCGAAAGTTGTCACAGTTCCCGTGGCGATCACTATTTTGCGGATCGTGTTGTTGCTACTGTCGGATACGTAAAGGGCGACTCCGTCTGTAGCTATTCCCCCTGGACCATGGAATCGGGCCGAGGTACCTGTGGAATCAACGTACCCAGAAGACGTCGAGCCAGCCAAGGTGGTCACGACCCCTGTGGCGATCACAATTTTCCGGATCATGTTGTTGCCAAAGTCTCCCACGTAAAGATTGACACCGTCCGTGGCCAGTCCCGTGGGTCCGTTGAAGCGGGCCGCCACGCCTGCGGCATCGACGTACCCGGAAGTCGTGGAACCCGCCAAAGTAGTCACGGTTCCACTGGAAAGGTCGATCTGTCGGATCATCTTGTTGCTATAGTCGCTCACGAACAACGAGGTCCCAGCGATGGCCAGGAAATAGGGGTTGTTGAAACTGGCTGCGGCGCCAACACCGTTGGCCGATCCGACGCTACCCGAACCGGCCAAGGTGGTCACGACTCCTGTAGCGATGACGATCTTTCGAATCGCTTCGTTTCCCTGGTCCGCAACGTACAGATTGGTCCCATCGGTAACGACACCCGCGGGCCCGCAGAATTGGGCGGCGGTTCCGGTTCCGTCGACCAGGGCGGAGTGCGTCGGCGAACCTGCCAAAGTGGTCACGACCTCCGTGGCGATGACAATTTTCCGAATATCGTTGTTGGAGTAATCTGCCACGTAAAGGTTGGTACCGTCGCTCACCAAGCCGATGGGGGAGGAGAAGGTAGCCGAGGTGCCCGTTCCGTTGGAGGCTCCAGCGGTGGCCGACCCGGCACCGGTGGAGACGGCGCCGCCGGCGTTTTGGGTCACAGAGACCGCGTAGCTGGCCGTCGAGCCGTCGGCGGCCGTGACCACGTATGAGACGGGGGTTGTGAAGTTATTGACCGTGGTGCCGCTGACCTGGGTGACCCCACCCACCGTGACGGAGGCGCCGGTGGAGGCAAAGGTCGCCACGAGGGAGGATGGCGCGAAGACAGTCAAGGCTGGGAATCCTACCGCAACGGTCTTGGCCGCTTCGTTGATGGTACCGCCGACCGCCGGGGTGACGAGAGCGAAGGAAGTCAGGGCCTTCGCGGTGTTCAGAGCGACAGTGACAGTGACGGTGACGGTGAAGGTCGCCGTCGAGCCGTCGGCGGCGGTGACTAGGTAGGCCACGGGGCTGGTGAAGTCGTTGGCCGTGGTGCCGCTGACTTGGTCCTTGCCCCCCACTTTCACGCTGGTCCCCGTCGTCGTGAACGTGGCCACCAGAGGCGAAACAGCGGTGCCGAAGGGAACCGTGACCGCCACGGCTGTGCCGGTGATGGTTCCAGTGGCCGCGGGGCTCTGGAAGGAAAACCCCGTCAGCGCCTTGGCTGTGTTGGTCGCTACCGTGACCGTGACGGTGAAGGTCGCCGTAGAGCCGTCCGCGGCGGTGACCAAGTAGGCCACGGGGCTGGTGAAGTCGTTGGCCGTGGTGCCGCTGACCTGGTCACGGCCCCCCACTTTCACGCTGGTCCCCGTCGTCGTGAACGTGGCCACCAGCGACGAAACCGCGGTGCCGAACGGAACCGTGACCGCCACGGCCGTGCCGGTGATGGTGCCGGTGGCCGCGGGGTTGGCCAGAACAAAGGCCGTCAAGGCCTTGGCCGAGCTTGCCGGGGCCGGGGTGGCGGCGGGGGACGCCGGGCTGCTGCATCCGGCCACCAGGACGAGGGTCAGGATGACCGGACCCCAAAATTTGTTGATAGGCATGAGTATTCTCCTGCCCCCAACCTACCGAGGCCCGGGTCCGTTCCCATGGGGACTTCTGTCCCAAGAGGGGGGAAGTTTGTCCTAACCGACCAGGGCGGACGTCCCGGAACGATCCAAACGCGCTGGCCCATCCCGAGGCCGCCCCCCATCCCCGTGCCACTGGGTTCATCCCTGTGCCTTCCCCTCTCTTGTGAGATCCGCTAGGGCAACCGCAGTCACCGCTGTCGGAAACGGAGTCACCGCACTCGCGAACAGCCTCGCAGCGGCGACTCCTTCCATGACGGCGGCGAGTCCGACGGTCGTTGCGGCCAGGCCGACCGCGACCGCGGAAGGGGAACGCCCCCCAGGGGGAGAAACGGCTCTAGGGCATGGACCTTTCGGGCTGGGTCGCCAGGGTCAGGACCCGGACCAACCCCGCCCGGCTCGTGATGCCCAGTTTTTTGTAGATGCGGTAGATGTGGTTCTTCACCGTCGTGTCGGCCAGGTTCAGGCGGACCGCCACTTCCTTGTTCACCAGGCCTTGGGCCAACCACCAGACGATTTCCTTCTCGCGGTCGGACAGACCCAGGGCCCCCAGGTCGGTCTGGGTGTGCAGGGTTCGGTTGGCTTGGGCGTTCAACGACGTGTTGAGGATCCGAAACCCCACGTTCAGGTTCCAGAACCCGAGGACCAACAATAGCACGCTCACCGAGAGCATGTACCAGATCGACTGGCCGAGCGAGTCGATGAGGCTGGGTCGAAAGACCCCCACCAGCGCCAACCCCACGATCAGTACCAGGTACAAGGCCATGCCCCACCCCAGGGACTGGTACGAGCGCCCCATGTAGTCGAACACCGCTTTCTTCCGGTTGCGGACCAACCGGACCATGGTCACCGTCGAGGCCACCAGGGTCATCAGGTTTCCCAGCGCGTACCAGATCCCGCGCCAGGCCACGTGGGCCGACGCGGGGGAGGCGCCGTAGAAAAGCAGGTTTACGACCCGCTCGCCGACCAGGAAGACGACCAGGAAGACTAACAGGGAGGCCAGGCGTCGGCGCCCGGCGCGGCCCCGAAGAGTCTTGGTCGACGTCAGCCCCGACAAGAGGATCAGATAGATTTCCCAAGCCAGCAGGAACCGCTCGGGAACGCTGATGACGGCGATCCACGGGGCCGAGGCGGGAAGCAGGAGCAGTTCGTTCATCTGGGTCGGATGGAGTTGGAGGGATCCCAGGAACTGCACCAGCGCCGAGAGGATCCAATGCGCCAGGATGACCCCCAGCAACAGCAGATAGATTTTTAGGGAGGGATGACGCAACCGAGTCCTTTCGACCAGGAACATCGTCGTACCGCCCACCAGGTAGAGAAAAACACAAAAAATGCTGAACCCAAAACACCACGCCATCCGGCGAGTATAGCGAGAAGACGCGGCCACGACACCACGACTCGCGGGTCTTGCCACCCCGGGGTCAAGCCGCTGGCACCCCATCCACAGGACAGTCTTCTCCTTTGTCGAAGCCGCAGCCCCCCTCCCCTGGAGAATTCACCGTCCGCCCTCGTCCATGGCCTTGCGCTTTTCGATCAGCAGGTCGACCACCCCGGGGTCGGCCAGCGTGCTGATATCGCCCAGATCGTTGAACTCGCCGGCGGCGATCTTGCGCAAGATGCGGCGCATGATCTTCCCCGACCGGGTCTTCGGAAGGCCGGGAGCCACGATGATGTGGTCGGGGATGGCGATGGGCCCGATGTGGTGGCGCACCTCGTTGCGCAGCTCACCCACCAGTTCCGCGGTCTCCTCCCACCGCTCCTTGAGGACGACAAACGCAAAGATCCCTTGCCCCTTGATCTCGTGGGGCACCGGCACCACGGCGGCCTCGGCGCAGCCGGGGTAGCTGACCAGGGCGCTCTCGCCAGGGCGCTCTCGCCCTCGGCGGTGCCCATCCGGTGGCCCGACACATTGATCACGTCGTCGACCCGGCCCGTGATCCAGTAGTAGCCGTCTTCGTCCCGGCGGCACCCGTCGCCGGTGAAGTACACGGCCTCGTAGGGCTTCAAGTAAGTCGTCATGTACCGCTGGTGGTCACCGTGGATGCTCCGGCTCATCCCCGGCCACGCCGACTTGATGGCGAGCAAGCCGCTGACGTTGTTGCCGTGGAGCTCGTGGCCCTTCTCGTCGAGGAGGATGGGTTCCACGCCGTAAAAGGGAAGCGTCGCCGACCCGGGTTTGAGCGGGGTGATGCCGGGGAGCGGCGTGATCATGATGCCGCCGGTCTCGGTCTGCCACCAGGTGTCGACGATGTCGCAGCGCCCCTCCCCCACCACCTCGTGGTACCACTTCCAGGCCTCGGGGTTGATCGGCTCGCCGACGCTGCCCAGCACCCGCAGGCTGGTGCGCTTGTGCCGGGTCACGAACTCGTTGCTTTCCCGGGCGATGGACCGGATGGCCGTCGGGGAGGTGTAGAACTGGGTGATCTGGAGGCGGTCGACCATCTCCCAGTACCGACCGGCGTCGGGGTAGGTGGGCACGCTCTCGAACAGGACGGTCGTGGCTCCGTTGGCCAGAGGCCCGTAGACCACGTAGGTGTGGCCGGTGACCCAGCCGATGTCGGCCACGCAGGCGTACACGTCGCCGGGCTTCCAGCCGAACACGTGCTGGTGGGTCATCTTCGCGTACAGGAGGTACCCCGCGGTGGTGTGGAGGATGCCCTTGGGTTTGCCCGTACTCCCCGAGGTGTAGAGCAGGAACAGCGGGTCCTCGCTGTCCATGGGGACGGCGGGGCAGTAAGGCCTCTGGGCCGCCGTCGCTTCGTCGAGCCAGACGTCCCGGGGCGGAAAGAAGGGCACCTTGTTCCCGGTCCGCTTGGCCACGAAGATCGTCTTCACGGAGGGGCAGGCCATGACGGCCTCGTCGACGGTGCGTTTCAACGGGATGGTCTTGCGCCCCCGGACGCCTTCGTCGGCGGTGATGACCGCCACGCAGCGGGCGTCGAGAATGCGGTCGCGCAGGCTTTCGGCCGAGAACCCGGCGAACACCACGCTGTGGACGGCGCCGATGCGCGTGCAGGCCAGCATGGAATACACGGCTTGGGGGATCATGGGCATGTAGAGCGCCACGGTGTCGCCCTTGCGGATGCCGGCGGCCAAGAGCGCGTTCGCCGTGCGGCAAACCTCCTGGTGGAGTTGCCGGTAGGTGATCCGCTCTTCTTCCCCGGGTTCGTCCTTTTCCCAGATGAGGGCCACTTGGTCGGGGCGGTCGACGAGGTGGCGGTCGACGCAGTTCTGGCTGACGTTGAGCGCTCCCCCCAGGAACCAGGTGGTCAGTCCCTCGGTCCAGTCGTGGTCGCTCACCCGTTCGAAGTCGCGGATCCAGGTCAACTCGCTCCGGGCGGCCTCACCCCAAAACGCGTCGGGCTCCCGGACGCTCCTCTCCCAGACTTGCCGGTATTGTTTCAGAGTGGTGCTGGGTTCCATGGGGCCCTCCTGGTATTTCCGACAGTTTATGTCGGGTTTACCGGGACGGCAAGCGATCCTTTTTCCCCGAAAGCCGCCTAGCTTTCCTTTTTGGGCTCTTCGAGGGCGGGCGTGGTGGCAGGCTGGGGAGCGGCTTCCTCGAGTTCCTTCTTCTTGGCTTCCTCGTCCTTGAGCCGCTTCTGCTCTTTGGTATACAGCGAGCGGTTCCAGACGAAAATCGCCGCGGCACCGAAGAAAATACCGTTGGGCACGTTCTGCTCGACCCAGGGACCGAAGTCGACTTTCCAGAGGAGCTTGACCACTCCGTACAGGATGAGGAGGCCTCCCAGGCACAAGATGGCGATCCTCAGGTGGGTTTGGGTGACTTTCAAAAGCTGCCTCCTCGGCGGGAGGGATTATAGCACAAGAATCGGTCGCCCAGACCCCTACTCTTCCTGGGTGAGGGCGATGTTCACCTCGAACCCGCCGATGGCCGACAGAAATCCCAGGGTGATGGTCGGCAACGCCAGGAAGTCGATGGACATGAACGAGCCGGTGAACACGGCGG
>JGI26470J50227_1001016_pt1 | contig 10493 bp, 5 predicted proteins | sample FreactTroBogLake_FD_50227 | JGI IMG/M metagenome (IMG submission 50227) | reverse complement strand
CCTGCCGCTTCGAAAGCGAATTCCGACGCCGTGAGTTCGTCAAACTTCGCCCCGGCCAGGGTGACGTCGACGTCGATCAGGGGGTACCCGAGCAGCACACCGCTGGTAAACGCACCCCTGACTCCCCGCTCCACCGCGTCCTGGAAGGTTTCGGGGAGAACGGCCTTGGAGATCCGGCTCCGGAAAACGTTGCCGGTTCCCCGGTCGCCGGGTTTGACCTCGAGGGTGACGACCGCATGGTTTTCTTTTCCGGCCAGCGTACGGTCGAAGATCTCGGTGTGGGTGACCGGAAGCGTGACCGTTTCGCGGTAGCTGACCTGGGGGTTTCCGATCCTGGCCTTGACCTTGTACTCCTTCGTGATCCGGGTCACCAGGACGTCGAGGTGAAGCTCCCCCATCCCCGAGATCAGGGTCTGACCGGTCTCCTTGTCGTCCTTGACGAGGAAGGTGGGGTCTTCGAGCATCAGGGTGGCGAGGACACTTGAGAGTTTTCCTGCTTCTTCGGTGCTTTGAGGCTCGATGGCCACGCTGATCACCGGTTGGGGAAACTGCATTTTTTCCAGGAGGACGGGGTAGTTGTCGAGGCCCAGGGTGTCTCCGGTTTGGCTTTCCTTCAACCCGACGATGACGCCGATGTCGCCGGCGCCGAGGCTGTCCACCGCCTCGGCGCGGTTGGCGTGCATCCGGAGCAACCGGTTGACCCTCTCACGCTTCTTCTTGCCGATGTTCAGCAGTTGGCTGCCGCTCCGGAGCGTGCCTGAATAGACCCTGACGTAGCTGTAGAGGCCCGCCTGCGGGTCGTTCTGGATCTTGAAGACCAGCGCCAGCAGGTTGCCGGAGGCCTCGGGCTTGACCTCGACGTCCTCCTCTTTCTTCATATGGAAGCCGTGGAAGGGAGGAAGCTCATCGGGGGAGGGCAGGTAGTCGACCACGCCGTCGAGGAGGGGCTGAACGCCGATGTTCCGCAGCGAGGCCCCCGCGAACACGGGAACGACCTTCCGGTCGAGGACGGCCCGGCGCATGACCTTCTTGATCAGGTCCACGGGAATTTCGGCTCCCTCGAGGTAGAGTTCCGTCATCTGGTCGTCGAAGGCAGAAAGGCCGTCGACCATCTTGTCCCGGGCCGCGTGGGCCTTCTCCTTCCAGACGTCGGAAAGCGGGGACGAGAGGATGTCGGAACCGTCGGCGCCGCCCCATCGAAGTTCCTGAAGGGAGAGCAGGTCGATCACGCCGACGAAGTCGTTTTCGGCTCCCATGGGCAGTTGGACGGCGAGGGGATGGGCCCCCAGCTTCTCCCGGATCTCGGAGAGGACCATTTCGAAATCGGCCCCGACTCGATCCATCTTGTTGACGTACGCGATCCGTGGAACCTTGTACCGGTCGGCCTGGTGCCAAACCGTTTCAGACTGGGGTTGGACACCGTCGACCGCCGAAAACACCCCGATGGCTCCGTCGAGCACCCGGAGCGAGCGTTCGACTTCTGCTGTGAAATCGACGTGTCCGGGGGTGTCGATCAAGTTGATCTGCCAATCGTGCCAGAGGCAGGTGGTGGCCGCGGAGGTGATCGTGATTCCCCGGTCCTGTTCCTGCTCCATCCAGTCCATGGTCGCGTTTCCGGTATCCACCTCGCCGATCCGGTGGGTCTTGCCCGTATAGAACAAGATCCGTTCCGATGTCGTCGTCTTGCCGGCGTCGATGTGGGCCATAATGCCGATGTTTCGCAAACCCTTGATGCTCAAAATTCCCTACTTTTGCCAATGATGGCACCAATGTATTTCCATACGCCGTATGAATCTGCATCCATCCCACGGTACAAGCACCTTTTGTCAGTGGGTGACTCGCATCTTCCGAAGGGATTCCAGATCCGCTCGATTGCGATCTTATCAAAAGCGCCATGCCCTTGGAAGAGGGGATCTGAGAAGCCAACACCGATGCACCAGGGAATGAGCCTGGAGGTTTGAAACCTTCAAGGCCCCTCATCGGGGGCGGGCTCCGGCACGTTCTCGATCTCGGAGATGCAGGTGTCCTCGTATTGGGAGCCCGGATAGACCGAAAGGATCTGGATGGCGACAAAACTGATATAAATCGGATCCTCGAGTGGTCTGCCGTTGGCATCTTTTTTGATGGTCTTGGGTCTGTAAGAGGGGATGGGAAGTGGTTGAGCGCCGTACGTGTCGGTCAACTCGACCTCCTGGGAAGCAACCACCGTTGGAAAATGGTACAAGACATGGTTTTCGTCGACCCTCAACCCCTTGTAGGTGGCCGAATTGACAACCATTTCCTTCCACTTTGGCTCGAGAACAGAAACCACAATCCGTCTCGGCCGGGAGTTTTTCTTGAAGAGCGCCAGGGACTTTTGAAAGCCCGAATAAATGATCACATCCTCCATCGTGTCGACCTTGACGATGAGGACCTCTCCGATTCCGTTCCCGCTCACGCCCCAGCAGGTGGTGGGGTCGCCGTCCTGAGCCTTCCGGGGTGCGTACATGCCTTGCCAATCGGTGTAGGCGTTGATCCTGGCCAGTTCCTGGTCGTAGGCCTTCTTGTCCCCGGCGTTGACGGCTTCCGTGTACTTTTCAAAGTCTGGCAACGGCGGTGCTTTCCCTTCCGCAGGATGGAAGGCACTGGCCCAGTTTTCCCTGTACTCGTTTTGATCGTCTCGGAGGTAGTCATCAAGAAACCCTGGTCCGATGTTTCGAAGCCACGGAAATCCGCCGCTCAAGAGGTGACGTTCACCGGGATCGGCGATGGCCGGGAAAGAGAGCAAGAGAGCGAAGCCCCACGGAAGGATTCGACGAAGCCAAGCGTGGTTCATGCCTGTTCCTCGACCCGTGGGCCCTCGGTTTGGTCTTTCGCGGTGAGGGGTACCCAAGACCAATTCCACCGTTGCTTCACCATCAGGGTGCCTTCCTCAACTCCCGTCTCCATCGTGAAGGCAATGGTCCCGTATTTGATCTTCTTGAGCCTTCCGTCCGTGAGCCTGATTTCAAGGTAGATGAAAACATCGTTGTGGCTGAAGTCGTCCTCGTCCTTGGTCCTGATGATCTTCTGAGTGACCTTCTCGACCCTTCCTTTTCCTTCGAAAAAGAGGAGCAAGAAGACCCGCCACCCGATGACGACGGTGACCACCCACTGGAAAAGAATGGAAACCAGATCGTTGGTTACGAACGTACCGGCGATCAGCCAAAGCACCCAAACGATGCCAACGGCGGCGAGGAAGCGGTTGAGTCGGCGAAGGCGTTTGGCTTTTGGGTCGAGCATAGGCACCCCCGACAACAATGTAGCGCAAGAAAGGGTCGCCGAACTCGATCGCGAAATCCCGATCCTACGACCGAGGCTGCGGCGCGTCGGTGTCCTTTTCAAGGTTTTCGAAGACCCGGGTGAAATTGTCGTCGGTCAACAGCTCGGGGAACAGGTAGACGGGTCTTCCCGGCCGGTACAGCGCGTAGACCGGTAACCCCGCCCGATTCACTCCGGTCAGCCAATCCCGGATCGCCGGGTCGGGCCTGGTGTAGTCGGCTCGAAGCCTGACGACGCCCTGACGCTCGAGAAGGGCCGTCACATCGGGCCTGTCGAGGACCGCCAATTCGTTGACCTGGCAGGTGGCGCACCAGGCCGCGGTCGCGTCGACCAAGACCGGGCGGCCGGCCTCCCTGGCTTGGTTCAGGGCTTGGAACGAAAAGGATTGCCAACCGTTCGTGGGGGAAACAGGGGTAGAGGAGGGGGTGGTCAGGGGAAAGGAAAGCCAGAGAAGCCCGGCACCCAAGACCATCCCCAGAACGCGGATGGGGACCGACGAAGGGAACCGGAAGACCAGGGCGAAGAGGCCCGCGATGGTCCCCAGGATCGTCAGGGCGAACCAAATCCTGTCGACGGAAGTCAGCTTCGTGAGGACCCAGAGCAGGTACAACACCGTCGCGGCCAGGAAGAAGCCCGCGATCCGTTCCAGGAGGACCATCCAGGGACCCGGTTTCGGCAAGAAATGGGCCCATCCCGGAAGGAATTGCAGGACAACGAGGGGGAGGACGAGGCCCAACCCGGCCATGGAGAAGAAGAGGGGAATCCACCCCGGCGGCTGGGCGAAGGCAAAGCCGAGGGCGGGACCCAGGAGAGGGGCGGTGCACGGTGCGGCCGCCAAGACCAGAAGCCCGCCACCGGCCAGAGATCGGATCCAACCCGGTTTTGTCGGAAGGGAAAAGGCGAAGGGAGAACCCCTCCAGGTCCAAACTCCCCAGAGTTGGAGCGTGAAAGCCCAAAACACGAGGACCAAGGCCCACACGAACCATGGTTCTTGAAACGTGAATCCCCAATCTAACCGCTGGCCGAAGGCCGAGAAACCGGCGGTGATTCCCCCCAGGAGCGTGAGGACTCCCCATCCTCCCGCCGCAAAGGCCAAGGCGTCCCGACGTCGCTCCCGCCGGGTTTCTCCGGAGGCCGAAGCGATTCCCACGGCCTTGAGCGCCAAGACCGGGAAGACGCAGGGCATGAGATTGAGCAGGAGTCCTCCCAGAAAGGCCCCCAGAAGCGCTCCCCAGAAATCGAGCCCCAGGGGCAACCTCGGGCCCCCTCCCGCCACCGTAGCTGCGGCCACCACCCTGACGGCCAGGGAAATCCGTTTTTCAGCCGGGAGAAGACAAATCCCGTCGGTCTGGCAAATTTGCCAACCGGTTTTCCAGGACAAGGTCGTCAGGCCGGCCGTGGTCGCCGGAAGAACAACGCTCCGGGTCAGCGTAAAGGTTCCGGTGAAGCTTTTCTTCCCGTCCCTTACGGTCGGTGCGCTCGAAGTCCGTTCCAGAACCCGGACGTCTCCGATGGGTTCGAACGCCAAAAACGCGGATTCGACGTCTTGGTAGTAGCCAGGAGGAAGGCTGACCCGGGCGGTGACGACAAACGGCGCACCGGCCTCCACGGGCTGGTCGGGAGCCGACAGCGCCCAGAGCGGTTCGGGAACACCGAAGTCCGCGGGAAACAGTTCTGGGGCCCCGCAGAGCCCCAGAAGAACAAGGATCAGCGCCCGTGGCACAGCTTGTATTTTTTTCCGCTGCCGCAGGGGCAGGGGTCGTTTCGTCCCACCTTGGGTTGGGAACGCTGAACGGTGACATGGTCGCCCTGGGCTTCCTTGCGTTCACCCTGTTGGGCCATGGCGCCGTAGCTCCCCATGGAAACATGGGTCTGCTTGACCTGGGCGGGAACGCGGTCTCTGACCACGGGCGCGGCGGGGGCCTGCTGGATGCGGATCTTGAACATCTTCTTGGCGATGCCGGTTTTGATCTCTTCGATGAGCTTGTCGAACTGCTGGAACCCTTCCACTTTGTACTCGAGGAGGGGATTCTTCTGGGCGTAGGCCCGGAGGTACACCGCGTCCCGCAGTTCTTCCATGCTTTCCAGGTGTTCTTGCCAAAGCGAGTCGATCCGCCTCAGGTACTCGGCTCGGATGAAGAAGTTCAACGGGTCGTGGCCGACCTGCCTCTCCTTGTCTGCCAAATCCTCTTCCAGGTACGCGAAGACCCGCTCTCGCATCTTCACGGGGGAGAGATGGGCCAGCTCGTCCAGTTCCTCGTCGGAAGGGGCGTAGAAGAAACTGTCCTTCAACGCCTCCAGCGCCTGCCCCAGATACTCGGCCATGATGTCGGCCTTGTGCCACTGTTCGAACATGTCCTCGAGGAGCTCGCCGCCGGCGTGGAGGACCCGAGCCTTCAGGTTGTCGTCGACGAGGATCGAATCCCGCTGCTCGTAGATGAAGGCCCGCTGGGCCGAGAGCACGTCGTCGTAGTCCAACAGGTGTTTGCGGATCTCGAAGTTCCTGTCTTCGACCTTCTTTTGCGCATTCTCCAGGCTTTTGGTCAGCCAGGGGTGGTTCAGGGGCTCGCCGCCGGCCATCCCCAGTTTACCCATCATGTTGCGCACGTTGTCGTTGGCGAACAGCCGCATGAGCTGGTCGTCGAGGCTGACAAAGAACAGGGATCGTCCAGGGTCGCCTTGGCGGCCGGACCGTCCCCGGAGCTGGTTGTCGATGCGCCGGCTCTCGTGGCGTTCGGTACCGATGACCAACAACCCCCCGAGGGATTTGACCTTCTCATAGTCCTTCCGGGTGATCTCCATTTCCTTGGCCAGCATCTGCTGGTAGACTTCGGGCTCGGCGTCGGTCCCTGCCTTCCTCCGGGCGCGGAACTCGGGGTTGCCACCGAGTTTGATGTCGGTTCCTCGGCCTGCCATGTTCGTGGCGATCGTCACCGAACCCTCGGCGCCGGCCTCGGCGATGATCAAGGCCTCGCGGGCGTGGTTTTTCGCGTTGAGGATTTCGTGCTGGACACCTTTCTTCGTGAGGAAGGCGGAGAGCTTCTCGCTCTTGTCGATGCTGACGGTGCCGACCAGGACCGGCTGCCCTTTCTTCTTTGCCTTCACGATCTCGTCGGTGATGGCGCCGAATTTGAACTCTTCATTGAAGTAGATGGTATCGTCGACGTCTTCCCGGGAAACGGGCCGGTTCGTGGGAATGACCACCACGTCGAGGTTGTAGATCTTCGCAAATTCCTTGGCCTCGGTGTCGGCGGTGCCCGTCATCCCGGACAGCTTCTTGTAGAGTCGGAAGTAGTTCTGGAACGTGATCGTGGCCACGGTCTTGTTGTGGTCGGCGATCCGGATCTTTTCCTTGGCCTCGATGGCCTGGTGGAGGCCTTCGGAATACCTTCGCCCGTGGAGGATGCGTCCGGTGAACTCGTCGACGATCTCCACCTTGTCCTCTTGAACCACGTAGTCGACTTCCTTGTGGAAGAGCTTGTGGGCCCGGAGCACCTGGGTGAAATAGTGGATGAATTCGAAGTTTTCGCTCGCGAAGAGGCTTCCCGTGATGAGTTTTCGTTGGTGGAGCAGGGTTTCGATCTTGTTCATGCCGGCGTCGGTGAACATGATCCGCTTGCCCTTCTCGTCGAGCTTGTAGTCGCCCTTGAGTTGGTCGGCTTCCTCGGGGTAGTCCCCGGTCTTGGGATCCTTCTCACAGGGAGTCAAGAATTCGACCAGGGGGTCGACGGCCTGGAAGTTTTTGGCCGTATCGTCCTCGACGGCCCCGGAAATGATCAGCGGCGTGCGGCTCTCGTCGATGAGGATCGAGTCGATTTCGTCGATGATGGCGTAGTTGGGGACCCGCTGAACTTTCTTCGAGAGGTCCCAGCGCATGTTGTCCCGAAGGTAGTCGAACCCGAGTTCGTTGTTGGTGGCGTAGGTGATGTCGGCGTTGTAGTGCGGTTGGCGGGCTTCGGGATCCATGGCGGAAAGGATCCAGCCGACGCTGACCCCCAGGTAGTCGTAGACGGGTTTCATCCATTTCGCGTCACGCTCGGCCAGGTAGTCGTTGACCGTGACCATGTGGACACCCAGGCCCGGAATGGAATTGAGGTACGCCGCGGAAACCGACGAGAGCGTTTTGCCCTCACCGGTCTTCATCTCCATGATCTTCCCCTGGTGGAGGACGACCCCGCCCAGAAGCTGAACGTCGTAGGGGCGTTCCCCCAGGGTCCGGCGAGCTGCTTCCCGCGCCAGGGCGAAGGCCTCCGGAAGCAACTGGTCGAGGGTCTCGCCCTTTTGGAAGCGGTCGCGGAACGATTGGGTCAAAACCGGAAATTCCTCGGCTTTCTTGGCGACGGCCCAGGCTTCCTTCGCGTTGATCGCATGGAGGATGGGCAGGAGTTGTTTTAAATCCCGCTCGAGTTTGGTGCCGAAAAAGACGCTCAGAAGGTTCATGAAACCAATGTAAAGGAAGGCCAACCCCCGGTCAACCGGCACCACCGGTCGGATCGACCGTTCTCCCCGGGGTTTCGTCCGGCGAAACTCGAAGGGGTTGGCCAACGACCGACCCCCTGGTATTCTGGGGCATGACGTTCCGCTCCCTGTCCGGCTTGGCCGGGGCCGTGTTGGCCCTGGCCGTTTCCTGTACCCCCGGGACACCCCAGCTCATGCCCAAAGAGACGCTGTTTTCTCTGGAACTGGGGGCACTGGAGGATCAGATCGATCTTTTCCAAAGGGCCGACCAACGGTCGCCGGAACGGAATAGGTTTCTGTTTTTCAACGGCCTGGTCCTGGTCTCCGACGGCAACGCCCGCAAGCTCATGGAGTTCTCCAGCTACGGCGACCTGCTGACCCTCTTCTACAACCCCGAGGACAACCCCGTGCCCGCTCTTCTTGGGAATTCCACGACGCCGGGCCAGGTGAAGAACCGCAGGGCCTTTGCCTATCCGTTCAACGAACTCGGGGAATTGGCGCTGACGACCCAAAACCAGTTGTACGTAGAGGACAGGGTTCCTGCGGAAAGAAGGGTCTACGACCCCGAGCTTTTGGTCGTCTTGGAGAGCCGGATCCTCCGGTTTGATCGCGACGGGAAATTTCTGGATTTCCTGGGTCAGGAGGGAATCGGCGGAACCCCGTTCCCCGTGGTCGAACGCCTGACGGTCTCCGGAAACGGCGAACTGTCGGTCATCTGTCGAACGGGAAAGGGGTGGGCCGTCTGGTGGTACGATGCCGCGGGCACTCCGGTGGACAAGACGCTCCTGACCTATTCGGGACTTCCTCAGCCCGAAGGCGCGGCGGTCGGGGCCTTCCTTCCCCAGTTGGAGACCGTCGTCGCCGACTGGCAGACCCGGAAACTGTTTGTGAAGGTCGACTACTACCAAGAAACCATGGACGCGACGACCCGGACCGCCTCGGGCATTCAGCAGGCCCAAAGCCGGATCTGGACCTACGATCTGGCGACGAAGTCCTACAAAAGGTCGTACGCCCTTCCCATCCTCAAACGGCAGAAGGTCAAGGGCGATCCGTCCGAACCCTTGGGCGACCGACCCTTCGAGTTTTTGGGAGTCAGCGACCTGGGTCTCGGGTTTTTCCTGAGCTCACCGGAGGGGGAGAGCCAACGTTTCCTGGTTTGCCGGCCCGACGGCTCGGTCCTCTTGGAAAGAAACATCGAGCTGGCGGGGACGAACACCCTGTTCTCGCAGTATGCGGTGACCAGGAGTGGCATCCTGGTGGGGTTCCTCAGCGATGGGAACCGGGTTCAATTGGCCTGGTGGCGAAGCGATAAGCTCTTGGGCACCTATGCGCAGACTGGTTTCTAGCCAAGCGGCGCTCGAAGCCGACCGGGTCGCCGAAACCGAGTTCGGCTACCCTTCCTGGATGCTGATGGAAGAGGCCGGAATCCGGCTTCAAGACCAGCTCGAGCGGCTGAAGAACGAAGGGGTTTTCGGAGAGGGTCCCGTGGTGTACCTCTCCGGGTCGGGGAACAACGGAGGCGACGCCCTGGTCATGGCCCGGCAGGCCTTCCTCAGGGGACACCGGGACCTCGCCATCGTCCGGGTGTTCCCTCCGAAGTCTGATTCCTGTCGAGGGCAGGACGCCCTGGTGCGGCTGTTAGGGATACCGGCGTTCGAGGGAACCTCCCCCGAAGCGGTGCGCGTCCTTTCCGAAGCTTCGGTCTGGGTCGATGGAATCTGGGGCACGGGGCTCCAAGGTCCGTTGAGGTCCGAGCGGCAAACCATCCTGAAGGACCTGGAAACCCTCCGTTCGCGACGGGGCAAGCCCTGCATCGCGATCGACGTTCCCAGTGGTCTGTGGGAAGGGTATTCGTCCACGGACCCCGTCCTGCGCGCCCGATGGACCCTGACCCCCGGCTGGCTGAAGGACTTTTGTTTCTACCCCGGGGCCCGGGAGGCCGTAGGGGTACCGGTGGAAGTTCCCTTGGCGTTCCCACGGCCGGCGGAGTCTGGTGCCGATCTGGTCGAAGCGAAGGACCTGGTTTCGTGGTTGCCGCCGGTCTCGCCGACCGACCACAAGGGAAAACGAGGTCACGTTCTGTTGGTGGGCGGAGCGCCGGGGATGACCGGTGCCCTGGTGTTGGCGGCCCGGTCGGCGGCCTCCTCCGGTGCCGGACTGGTCACCCTGGCCATCGACGCCGAGCTGACCGCTCTGGTCGCCCCCCAGGTACCGGCGTTTCAAGTGAGGTCGGCCTCCACGTGGGAAGCCTTGCTCTCCCGGTACGACTGCGCCGTCGTGGGCCCCGGATGGGGACGAACCCCAGACAGGCCGGGCCTCTTGAAGGAGCTCTGGGAAACGCCGTTGCCCCTGGTCATCGACGCCGACGGCCTGAGCGCCTGGACGGCGGCCACGCTCCCTGCCCGGAAGGCCCCCGTCGTCGTGACTCCCCACCCCGGTGAGTTCGCTCGGTTGGGGGCCCCTCCCTCGGCTCCGGTGGCAGCGGCCGCTTGGTTGGCCCGGGAGAGGAACGTCACGGTGGTCTTGAAGGGGGCGGTGACCTGGGTGCTGGCCCCCGATGGGCGCCGGGCCGTCTGGGACGGCGCGAACCCTGCGCTGGGCACGGGAGGAAGCGGGGATTGCCTGGCCGGCGTGGTCGGTGCCCTGCTGGCCCGGGGCCTCGACGGGTTTGAGGCCGCCCGGGCCGCCGTCGCGCTCCACGGCGAAGCGGGCCGGGAACTGGCCGCAAGGGGCGG
>JGI26470J50227_1001015_pt1 | contig 10517 bp, 9 predicted proteins | sample FreactTroBogLake_FD_50227 | JGI IMG/M metagenome (IMG submission 50227) | reverse complement strand
GGCCGCCGACCTTCCCCTGAAGATCGACCCCGCGACCCTGGAAGACAAGATCGGCGCCAAGCCGTGGCGCCACGAAGCGGCGTTGGCCGACAACCCTCCCGGCGTGGTGACGGGTCTGGCCTGGACCCCGGTGGGAGGCGACATCCTGTTCCTCGAAGCGGCCGCCATGCCCGGCACCGGTCAACTGATCCTCACCGGTCAGCTCGGCGACGTGATGAAGGAAAGCGCCAGGATCGCCCTGTCTCTGGTCCGGAGCCAGCTCGGCGTCGTCGCCTCGGGGTTTGACTTCAAGGCCGCCGACCTGCACGTCCACGTGCCTTCCGGATCGATTCCCAAGGACGGTCCCAGCGCCGGAACCGCGATGTTCACCACCTTGGCCAGTCTGGTCCTGGGTCGCAAGGTCGACCCGAAGTTGGCGATGACCGGCGAGGTGACCCTCCGGGGTGCGGTGATGCCCGTGGGCGGCATCAAGGAGAAGCTGATCGCGGCGCACCGGGCCGGCATCCGCAAGGTCTTGTTGCCGCGGCTGAACGAAAAGGACCTCAAGGAACTGCCGACCGAAGTGAGGGCCGACCTCGAGGTCAACCTCGTCGACGACGTCGCCGAGGTCCTGCGGTTGGTCTTCGGCATCGCCGGGGCTTCCACCACAAACCTCCCGTCGGGGCCGGTCGGAGGAGATCCCCGGGACAGGGCGTCGCTGGGGTGAACGGCTAGATAACAAAAGTTTCACAAAATGGAATCTTGCGTGGTTGCGGGGACGGCAGTACCATCCTTTATGGCACAAATGGATCTGTGCCATTTCCTAAAGGAGGAAGTATGAAGAAGACTCTGTTCACCATGCTCGTTGCCGGTGTGGTCGCGTTTTCGCTGATGTCCTGTGGTCCGGCCACCCCCCCGAAACCCAAGATCGGCGCCGTCATCTACAAGTACGACGATACTTTCATGTCCTACGTGCGCAACCAGATCGAAGCGGGTGCCACCGCCGCCGGTAAGGAAAAGCTTGACTTCACGATCAACGACGGACAGGGCGACCAGTCCAAGGTCAACGACATCATTGACCTGTACCTGACCCAGGGTTCCACCTCCTTGGCGATCAACATGGTCGAACCCGCCGCCGCCAACGTCGTGATCGGCAAGGCGTCCGCCAAGAAAGTTCCGATCGTGTTCTTCAACCGTGAACCCGACGCCGCCGAAATGGCCAAGTACGACGCCGCCTACTACGTCGGCGCCAAGGCCCAGGAATCCGGCACCATGGAAGGCCAGATCATCGCCGACTATTGGAAGGCCCACCCCGAAGCCGACAAGAACAAAGACGGCAAGCTTCAGTACGTGATGCTGCTGGGTGACCCCGCCAACACCGACGCCAAGTACCGCACCGAGTTCTCGATCAAGGCCGTGGAAGCCGCCGGGATCAAGACCGAGGCCCTAGCCCAGGACACCGCCATGTGGGAACGCGGACAGGCCCAGAACAAGATGCAGGCTTGGCTCGCCAAATTCGGCGACAAGATCGAGGTCGTGTTCGCCAACAACGACGACATGGCTCTGGGCGCCATCGAGGCCCTCAAGGCCGCCGGCTATTTCAAGGGCAAGAAGTTCATGCCCGTCGTGGGTGTCGATGCCACTCCTCCTGCCCTGGACGCCCTCGACCAGGGAACCCTCCTCGGCACCGTGTTGAACGATGCCAAGAACCAGGGCAAGGCCACGTTCGAGTTGGCCTACAGCTTGGCTCAGGCTCAGCCCGCCGCCACTTCGGTGGGAGCCCTCGCCAACGCCGAAGGCGCCGCCGACCCCAAGGGACACTACATCTGGGTCCCCTACGTGAAGGTGACCAAGGACAACTACAAGGACTTCAAGCAATAATCGAAAGGTCGATGATTTCTTGAACCGATTTTGATAGGACAGGGTGTATCCTCAGGTACACCCTGTTTTTTTTCATCGGAGGAATACCCATGTCTGACCGAGAGTTCATCCTGGAGATGAAAGGGATCTCCAAGAGTTTCCCCGGCGTGCGAGCCTTGCACCAGGTCGATCTCCGGGTGCGCCCGGGCACCGTCCATGCCCTGATGGGGGAAAATGGTGCCGGCAAATCGACGCTCATGAAATGCCTGTTCGGCATCTACGCCCCCGACGAGGGCGAGGTGTTCATCAACGGCGAACAGGTCGTCTTCCAGAAGGTCCACCAGGCTCTCCAGGCCGGCATCTCGATGATCCACCAGGAGTTGCTTCCCATTCCCTACCGAAGCGTGATGGAAAACGTCTGGCTGGGCCGGTACCCGACCTGGGGGATTGGCCCCTTCCGCCTCGTCGACCACAAAAAGATGCTCGCCGACACCAAGGCGCTTTTTGAGGAGTTGAAAATCGAAATCGACCCCAAGGTCTGGACGGTCAACCTTTCGGTTTCCAAGATCCAATCGATGGAGATCGCGAAGGCGGTCTCCTACCATTCCCAGATCATCATCATGGACGAACCCACCTCGTCCCTGACCGAGAAAGAGGTCAATCACCTCTTCGAGATCATTCGAAAGCTCCGCGACCAGGGGGTGGCCGTCATCTACATCTCGCACAAGATGGAGGAAATCCTCCAGATTTCCGACGAGGTGTCCATCATGCGGGACGGCAAGCTGGTGGGAACCTACCCCGCCAAACAGCTCACCACCGACCTCATCATCAGCAAGATGGTGGGTCGCGCGATGAACCAGCGGTTTCCGCCGCGGACCAACAAACCCGGTGGCGTCGTCCTCCAGGTGGAGGGCCTCACCTCGACGCTGGAAAAGTCGTTCAAGAACGTGAGCTTCAACCTCCGGGCCGGCGAGATTCTGGGGGTTTCCGGTCTGGTCGGCGCGCAACGCACGGAACTGATGGAGGCTCTGTTCGGCCTGCGCTCGATCAAGAGCGGCACCGTCACCATCGACGGAAAAAAACACCGCATCCGCAACCCCATCGAAGCCAAAAACCTCAAGATGGCGATGTTGACCGAGGAACGCCGGGTCACGGGCATCTACCCCATCCTTTCGGTGGGCGACAACACGCTCTCGGGAAACTGGGGCATGTACATCCAGAAGACGGGTCTTCTGAACCTTCGCCAGGCCCGGGCGGACACCGAGAAGTTCATCACCCAGCTGCGGGTGAAGACGCCTTCGACAAAAACGCTGATGCAGAACCTCTCGGGAGGGAACCAGCAGAAGGTCATCGTCGCCCGGTGGCTCCTGACCGACCCGGAGATCCTCATCCTGGATGAACCGACCCGCGGCATCGACGTCGGGGCCAAATTCGAGATCTATTCGATCATCGCCGAGCTGGCGTCCCGGGGAAAGAGCATCTTGATGATCTCCTCCGAAATGCCCGAGGTCTTGGGGATGAGCGACCGCATCATGGTGTTATGTGAGGGCCGGATGACCGGGATACTGGACGGCGCCACGGCCACCCAAGAAGAAATCATGCGTCTTGCGACGCAATTTATGTGAACAGGAGGTAGTCCATGTCATCGCCAGCCCCGCTCAAATCGGGAATCCGCCTGAACGAAGTCCTCGAGTTTGCGACCCAGAGGGCCATTCTCTTGGTCCTGTTGCTCGGCATCGTCGTCACGGCCATTCTTCAGCCCACGTTCCTGGGTATCGACAACCTGACGAACATTCTGATGATCGCCTCGGTCTACGTCATCATCTCGCTGGGAGAAGGACCGATCCTGCTGACCAAGGGCGTCGACTTGTCGGCGGGTCGGACCGTCGGTCTGACCGCCTGCATCGCGGCGTCCATGCTGCAGAGGGCCGACTACGCCAGCCGCATCTTTCCCGACTTTCCCTTCATGCCGCTGATCGCCCCCATCCTGCTGGCGGTCCTCGCCGGGGTGGTCGTCGGCGTCGTCAACGGAGCCATCGTCTCGTACCTGAAGGTTCCGCCGTTCATCACGACGCTGGGGACGATGGTCATCGTGTACGGAGCCACTTCGCTCTACGTCGACCGGCCTCCCCACGGCGCCTCGCCCATCGGCGGGCTCCGGGACGACTTCACGTTCATCGCCAACGGCAGGTTCCTGAACATCGACAGCATCGGGTTCCCGGGGATTCCCATCATCATCGCGATCGCCGCGGTGGTGATCTTCCTGATGTGGGTGCTACTCAACCATACCCGCCTGGGCAAGAACATCTACGCCATGGGGGCGAACCCCGACGCGGCGGTGGTTTCGGGGGTCAACACGAACCGCACGTTGATTTTCGTGTACATCATCGCGGGTTCGCTCTACGGTTTGGCCGGCGCCCTTCAGGCGGCGCGGCAGGGTAGCGCGACGAACAACCTGGGCTTCACCTGGGAACTCGACGCGATCGCGGCGTGTGTCATCGGTGGGGNTTCGACCAACGGCGGCGTCGGCACCGTCGGCGGCATCATCACCGGCGTGCTCATCATGCAGGTCATGAACAACGCCCTGGTCGTGTTGGGGGTCTCGGTGTACTGGCAGCAGATCATCAAGGGACTCATCATTGTGGCCGCGGTGGCCATCGACATTCGCAAGTACCTCCGCAAGCGCTGATCTCGGACTTTTGGCGTCGCCTCCGGGGGCTGCGGTGCTCGGCGTATCGTCAATACGCCTGCGGTCCTCGCTTCCCCCTCGGCTTAGCCAAAAGCGCCGATCTCAACGCTCGCGACGATCTGGTTGCAGAGGCTTCAATCCAGTCCGGGGACGGGGAACTGGGCGCACAACGCGGTGACCTCGGCGTTGATCTTCGCCAGGGCCGCGTCGTCGTTCACGGCCTTCACGGCGCGGTCCATCCACTCGGCGATCTTCTCCATCTCGGCGGGGCCGAAGCCCCGGCTGGTCACCGAGGGGGTTCCCAACCGGATGCCCGAAGGGTCGGAGGCTTTCCGGGTTTCGCCGGGAACCGTGTTGTAGTTCAGCACCACGCCTGCTTTTTCGAGGGCGACGGCGGCCACTTTTCCCGTGACGTTCTTGTTGGAGAGGTCGACGAGCATCAAGTGGTTGTCCGTGCCTCCGCTGACGAGGTGGAACCCGCGCTTGACCAGGGCGGCCGCCAGCACCTGGGCGTTCTTCACCACGTTCGCGGCGTAGGTCTTGAATTCGGGGAGGAGCGCTTCGCGAAGCGCCGTGGCGATCGCCGCGGTCGTCGCGTTGTGGGGTCCTCCCTGCAGGCCAGGGAAGACAGCCTTGTCGATGGCCTTGGCATGCTTTTCCTTGCACAGGATCATCGCACCCCGGGGGCCCCGGAGCGTCTTATGGGTGGTGGTGGTGACCACATCGGCGTAGGGAACCGGGTTCGGGTGGGCCCCTCCGGCGACCAGGCCTGCAAAGTGGGCCATGTCGACGAACAGGATGGCGCCGCACTCGTCGGCGATGGCCCGGAACTTCGCAAAATCCAGCTGCCGGGGGTAGGCCGAATGTCCGGCAACCAGCACCTTGGGTTTGTGTTCCAGGGCCAATTTGCGGATTTCGTCGTAGTCCAGAAGGCCGGTCTCGGCGTTCAGGCTGTAGTGGACGGCGTTGAGCCACTTGCCCGTCAGGCTGACCTTCGACCCGTGGGTGAGGTGACCGCCGTGGCTGAGGTTCAGGCCGAGGATGGTGTCCCCGGGTTGGCAAAACGCGAAATAAACCGCCAGGTTGGCCGGCGAACCCGAGTAGGGCTGGACGTTGACGTGCTCGGCCCCGAAGAGCTTTTTCGCCCGTTCGATGGCCAACAACTCAACGGTGTCGCAGTTGACCTGACCCTGGTAGTACCGGGCTCCGGGGTAGCCTTCGGAGTACTTGTTGGCGAACACCGTGCCGGAAGCCTCCAACACCGCCTTCGAAACGTAGTTCTCGCTGGCGATCAGTCGGATCGTGCTCTTCTGGTAGGCTTCTTCCGCCTGGACCATCTTGTAAAGATCGGGATCTTGGGTTGAAAGGGCGCTCATGGGGGCCTCCTGGATAGGTGTTGCCCAGACGCGCGGCATGGGGACACCCGACACGCGGGCTCCGGCCGCACTTCCCCGGGGTTCTCCCCGTTCACGTCAGTCATGCGGTTGGATGCATTATATCAACCCCGGGAACTCGGTCAAGGTCGGCCCGGGACGAACCGCTCATTCTTCCTTGGGAGAGTCGTCCAGGATCCTGGTCCTGCTGTTTTCAAGCACCTTCAAGAAGGCGTCCTTGGCCTCTTGGCTCACGACCATCGGCGCCTCGGCTTTTTCGGCGGCCTGGGCGCGCTGGGTCGCCTTTTTGACGGGGATCGAGAGGGTCTGGTTCAGGATCTCCAGTTCCAGCAACGCTTTGCGGCTGTGGTCTTCCAGATGTTTGAGCCTGTCGAGTTCTTCGGAACGACCCGAGTACCAGAGCCAAAAAGGCCGCATGAGCAGGGCCAGGACCAGGAGTGTGAAAGACAACACGACGCCGAAGACTCCGTAGCGGGTCAGCCAGGCGACGGCCTCGGGGGGAAAAACAAGCGACAAGTCCATGGAGCCTCACAAGACGGGGGTTTGGGGGACCAACGCTTCCAGGTAAACCGACCAGGCCTCGAGGGTCAAGGCGGGGGAGACATCGATCCGGCCCGGTTCCACCCATTCGGTGATCTCGGGGACGAAGGGGAGGGGGCCTGGGGCGTGGGTTTGGAGTTCGACCCCGGCCAGGACGCCCTCCTCGGACCACTCGAACCGAAAATGGTCGCTGCCGTGGTCCCCCCGGAAGTCCAAAAGCAGCAGGTCAAGGGTGATCAGGTTGCTTCCCAGGGGCGAGAAGTCCAGGAAATAGAGCCCCCGGTGGGGATCCCACTCGGCGAAACTGATCTTCGCCGAGGCGACGGCATCCTTGAGGCGGCGGTAGGACATGGGCAACGTTGACCGCCAAACACCCTCTTTCTGTTCAAAGGCGTCGAAAACGGCCATCAGAGTTTCTGCGGCGAGGGTCATAAAAGAAGTCTAGTGGATGGAGGAGCAGATCACAAGTTGTCTCGGATCGATTCAGACGGAAGTGAGCACCAACCAGCCCGCCGTCAGCGCGATGCTCCCGAGGGCCAGGGGGACTCCCACCTTCAGGTACTCTCCGAACCCGAGCTTGATTCCGTACCTTCGGGCCGACTCGGCGACGATGAGGTTGGCCACCGACCCGAAGAGGGTCAGGTTCCCCGCGAGGGTCGAGGCGGCGGCCAAGGCGATCCAGGCCCGGTGCGGATCGGCCAGCGCGGGGACCAAGGGTTTCAGGACCATGACGGCGGGAACGTTGCTGATCAGGTTGCTCAATCCGGCGGCGATCGCAGAAAATAGAAGCAAGTTTTGGTCCAAGAAAGGTCGGGACCATTCCAGGAGGGCCTGGAACCCGCCGGTGGCCTCGACGGCCCGGGTCACGATGAACAAACCGGCGAAGAGGAGCAACAACGACCCGTCGATCCTGGCCAGCACCTTCGAAGGTTTGACCCGGCGCGTGAACAGGAGCACCGCCGCCCCGGACAACGCGGCCAGGGCCAGGCTCCATCCCAGGGCAAAACCCGCCACCATGGCGGTCAGCGCGAGCCCACACTTGACCAGGAGCGCCCGGTGGATCCGGGGAGGTCGTGGCGGGAGAGCTTCCAGGTGTTTTCTGGTCCAGTCCCGGCGGTACACCACGACGATGAGCCCCCACGCCAACGCCAACGACGCCAGAGCCGGGATTGTCAGTGCCGAGGCGAACTCGCCGAACCCCAACCCCGAACTGGTAGCGATCAGGATGTTCTGAGGGTTGCCGATGGGGGTGACCATCGATCCGATGTTCGAACTGACGGCCAAACCGACCAGGAACGGTAGCGGGTTGAGCCCGGCCGCCAAGGTTACCTGGACCACCAGGGGTGTCAGCAGCAGAGCCACGGTGTCGTTGATGAAGAACGCCGACAACAACGCGCCTGCCAGAAGCAGGAAGAGCAAGAACAGCCAAGGGGACCGGCTCGACCGGGCCAGGGCCTGGCCCGCGAGGTCGAAGAATCCGGCCAGCCTGAGGTGGGTGGTGAACACCATCATGGAAAACAGCAGGGCCAGGGTGTTCCAATCGATGGCCGCGTAGGCGGTGGCCAGGGGCAGGATCCCCAGGACCAGAACCAGGATGGCGCCGACGAGGGCAAGCGTCGCCCGGTTGAACAGGAAGGGCGGGAACTCCCCGACGGCGATGGCGCCCAGCACGAGGGCGAGGAAGGCTTCTGTCATGGGGCGACCTTAGCAGACCTCGCCCAGGTCGGCAATCCGTGGTAGTGTCTTCGAGGAGGAACACGTGTACATCCCCAACGAAACCCGCTACCAAACCCTGGAATACCGCCGCTGCGGAAGCTCGGGTCTGAAGCTTCCCGCCCTTTCCCTCGGCCTCTGGCACAATTTCGGCGGCGTCACCACCCATGAGAACTCCCGGGCCCTCGCCCGGACCGCCTTCGACCTCGGCATCACCCATTTCGACCTGGCGAACAACTACGGTCCGCCCCCCGGCAGCGCCGAGGAAACCTTCGGCCGCATCCTGCGGAGCGATTTCGCCAGCCTGCGGGACGAGTTGATCATCAGCACCAAGGCCGGGTACACCATGGGCCCTGGGCCCTACCAGGACTGGGGAAGCCGCAAGTACCTCCTGTCCAGCCTCGACGCCAGCTTGAAACGGCTGGGCCTAGACTACGTCGACATTTTCTACCACCACCGGCCTGACCCTGAAACGCCCCTGGAGGAGACCATGGCCGCCCTCGACCAGGCCGTCCGGTCGGGGAAGGCGCTGTACGCCGCGGTGTCGAACTATCCCGCCGAGCGGTTGCGCCAGGCTGCAAAACTTCTGCGCGACCTGGGAACGCCCTGCCTCATCCACCAGCCCAAATACTCGATGTTCGAGCGCACCCCCGAGACCAGCGGTCTGTTCGACGCCTTGGGAGAAGAAGGCATCGGCAGCATCGTGTTCTCCCCCCTGGCCCAGGGGCTGCTCACCGACCGGTACCTGAACGGAATTCCCGCCGACAGCCGGGCGGCCGCTTCGGCCGTCTTCCTCAAGCCCGAGCACCTCACCGACGCCAAACTCGGCAAGGTACGGCGATTGAACGAGTTGGCCCAGGCCCGGGGACAGAGCCTGAGCCAGATGGCGCTGGCTTGGGTCCTGCGGCCCCAGGGAAAGCACCGGGTGACCAGCGCGCTGATCGGGGCCAGCAAACCCGAACAGATCGTCGAGAACGTCGGGGCCTTGAAGAACCTGGGGTTCGAGCCCGGGGAGTTGAAGGCCATCGAAACGATTTTGGCCGACTGACGAACCTGCCCAAGACTGATATGGTGCCTGCATGTCGTCTCTCCTCGCACTTCTCAACCGGGTTGGCTTGAGCGTTTTCTTCCTCCTGCTCGTCTCGATGATCTTCCTCGCCTGGCTGGCACCGGGTCCGGGCATGAAGGGAAGCCTTTTCCCCGTGTCCTGGATCGGCCAATACGGTCCGGCGCTCATCTTTTTCTTCTACGGGTTGAAGCTCAGCCCCGACGACCTCAAGGCCGGATTGAAGAACTGGCGCCTCCACGTGGCGATCCAGGCGACCACGTTCTTGGTTTTTCCTTTGTTCATCCTGGGCCTCCGGCTGGTCTTCGGATCCTGGGGTAACCCACAGCTCTGGTTGGGGACCTTCTACCTCGCGGCCCTGCCCAGTACGGTGTCGTCGTCGGTGGTTTTGGTTTCGATCGCCGGTGGTGACATTCCCCTCGCGGTGCTCAACGCCAGCCTGTCGAGCCTGCTCGGTATCCTGCTGACCCCCCTCTGGCTCAGTTTGTACTTGGTCCATGCCCAGGGGGCCCTGGACCTGGGTCCGACCATCCTGTCGTTGGCCTCACAGGTGCTCTTGCCCGTGGCAGCAGGGGTGGTGCTCCATCGGTTCTGGGGTCGATGGGCATCCCGGAACAAAAAGGTGCTTAAGCTTTCGGATCAGTTCGTGATCCTGATGATCGTGTACTGCGCCTTCTGTGAATCCTTTGGCACCCATCAGTTCGATGGGTTTTCCATCCTCTCGATCGCCGTTCTGGGAGCGTTGATGCTGGGGTTCTTTCTTGCCGTGTTTCTTGCTCTCGACGTGACGGCCCAGTGGACGGGGGTCGGCAGACCCCAGAGAATCGCCTTGCTGTTCTGCGGCTCGAAGAAGTCGCTGGTTCAGGGGGCGTCGATGTCTCCCGTGTTGTTTCCCGGGGCCGGCGGGGTCGTCCTGCTTCCTCTGATGCTCTACCACGCCCTCCAACTGATGGCCGGGAGCGTCATGGCCCAGAAGATGGGGCGGACCGGGCAGACAACGTAGCCATCCGGTGGATCTCCTGGGCCCATTGTTCTCGAAACGCGGGGGGGTGCCGGGCCTCGGCGTTCCCCCCAAAGGCCAGCACCCGGCCCAATAGTTCCCGAGCATCGACGACAGGGACGGTCCTGTCGAGCCAATCGCCTTCGGAGTCACGTCCCTTGCTGTCGCTTTGACCGGGGTGCCAGCGTTGGTCCGCGGCCAGCCTCAAGGCGGGACCGCGCAACCTGACCGTCGCGGGCTGGGTTTCTCTTCCGCTGAAGATCCCGAACCCCGAGG
>JGI26470J50227_1001014_pt1 | contig 10529 bp, 9 predicted proteins | sample FreactTroBogLake_FD_50227 | JGI IMG/M metagenome (IMG submission 50227) | reverse complement strand
GGAGCCGCCAGCACCGCTGTCACGATTTCGTCAACACGAACCGAGGCGGGTGCGGCCAGGGTCGTCTGCGCCGCGGCAACCTCCCCGGGGGACGCCTGCAACTGGAAGCTCTTGAGGTATTCGGATTCGGCGGACAAAATCGTCAAAAGGCGTCGGTAGGACTCGTCGGTGAACCGTCCCGCGGTGAGCACCTCGTTGAGGGTGGCCCGTTCTTGGCCGGCGCGTTCCTTGACCATCAGGAAGGAATAGTAGGCCGTCGCCTCCCGGACCGTCCCGGCCTGCTTCGCCTCCGAGGCCAACAGCGCCACCAGATCCAGGAACTTTTGGATGGCCGTGGTGTAGAAGCCGAACGACTGGGTCCCGGGCAATCCGAACGTGTCGATCCGGCTCCGAAGGTCAGCCAGCCCACTCAGGATGGTTTCGGTCGCCGGATACGCCAAGGCCAAGGCTTTCTGCGCCTCGTCGGTCTTTGGTCTCTGGGCCGGCACCTCTGTCGCGAATTGGACTCCGCGGGAGCTCAGGTACCCTGCCGAAAGGCCGCGTTCCAGTTGGAGGTTATGGATGAGCAGGCTCGCTTGGGCGGCCAACGTCGTCTGGGTTTCGGCCAACCGAGCACTTTGCCAGGTCTCAAAATCCGAGAACACTCGGACGAGGGAGAAGGACATCAGGCCGACCAGAGGCAAGAGCAAGATCCCGAGGAGCTTGGTTCGAAGCTTCATGGCCTCAAGTCTCAACCTTGGCCAGACCCCTGTCAAATTTATCGAAGGTTAGGGCCTTTTAGCGGTACCGGGCCAGCACCGTCGACACCTTGTGTGCCAACTCCTGATCGCTGATCGGTTTGATGAGCAAACCATCCGACCGAACCAAAGCGGCCCGGGCCAGGGTCTGCGGGTCGTTGGAGGCCGTCAGAAAGACCAGCGGGACGTCGGAAATCCGGCGGATCTGCACCGCGGCGTCGATGCCGTCCATGACCCCTCCGACTCGAATGTCCATGAGGACCAGGTCGGGACTGCAACGGGAAAAAGCCGCCAGCACATCCTCACCCCTGACGACCACCTCGGCCACACGGTACCCCTGGAGGGCGAGGCTTTCCTCGAGTTCCATGGCCACCAAGGCTTCGTCCTCGACCACCAGGATGGTCGCGGTCAACCCTTGCCCTCCCAAGGGATCCGGACTTCCATGGTCGTTCCACCCTCGGAACGCACGGTGAGCTCGGCCCGATACTTCTTGAGGATGGACCGGACGAGGTTGAGCCCCAAGGAGTTGCTTTCTTGGTGGGGAGGGACAAAGCCGTGGCCCGTGTCGCGGACCGAGAGGATGAGGAACGGTCCGTCGAAATGCATGCCAACGGTGACGACTCCACCTCCTTCCGGAACGATGCCGTGCTTGAGGGCGTTGGTCACCAATTCATGGATCACCAGACCGAAGTCCACGCTGAAATCGACGCCGCACTGAACAGGTTCCTCGCTCGCCGTGATTTCGATCCGGGCCTCCTGCTGGGTATAGAGACCCGCGATGCCTTGGACAAGCGTCTCGAGGTAATCCCTGAAATCGAGCCCGTTTCCGAAGTCCTTCCGATAGATGAGGTCATGGACGAGGCTGATCGACCGGATTCGGCCCTGGGTTGCTGCGAAGAGTTCGGCAACTTCCGACCCGCCCGGCAGGCGACGGGCCTGCAGGTTGATGAGGCTCGTAATGATTTGGAGGTTGTTCTTGACCCGGTGGTTCACTTCCTGGAGCAACAGTTGCTTTTCCTCAAGAAGGCCTTCGAGGCGGACCTGGGTTTCGCGATAGCGGACGACCTCCCCCTCGAGGTTCGTGTTGGCTTCGTGGAGAAGGGAGGTTCGTTCTTCGACCAGCGCCTCCAACCGGGACTGCTCTGCCTTGAGCGCCGTGATGTCGTGGAAAACCAGCGCCAAGGCCTCAAACCCAGACCGCTGATCTTGTGCCGGAGTTCCTTGAACGCGATATTCCCGCTCTGCCTCTCGAACCACCACTTCGCTTCCCTCCCGCAAGGAAACCAGCGAGATGTTCCACCCGGGAAACAGCTCGGGCAATCGGCGACCCGACGAAGAAAGGACGGGGAACGCCGCGAGGGCGGCGTGGTTGACCCAAACCGGCAACTGGGTGCTGTCCAGGACGACCACGGGTTCGGACATCCTTTGAACCAGAATTTCGTAGGCAAGGGGGACCGTCACGAACAAGCGACCACGCAGGATGGCCCAGAGGAAGAACGAGGCCGTGACGAGGATGGACCAGGGAACCAGGGCCACCCCTGGCACCGGGGATAGTTTGAAAACGTCGAGGATCCCCGCCACCATGGGGAAGACCACCCCCCAGAGGATCAGCGAGGCCTTCTTGTTGTCCAGGAGGGAGAAATACCTTCGCGATCGGACCAGAACACCGACGCCCCAGGCGAGGGAACCAAAGATGTCCGCGATGAACACCCAATACACGGGACCGTTGCTCCGGTAGAACGTCCACGACCCACTGGGAAGCTCGAGACTTCGGAAGAACCAGTGGCTCTGTCGATCGGACACCAGGACCGCGATGAACCCGAAGGCTGCCAGCACCAGGAACCCAATGGTAAGCACGCCCCCCAGGCCGCGGTTTCCCACGAGGCGGTAGCACGTGGAGACCCAAGCTGGCGGAACAAACGAAAGGAAAGCAAACCCCAGGTAGAAGAGCAGTTCCTTGAGGCCAGGGTCGCCGACGAAACCATGGGTCACGTTCGCCCAAATCCAACACACCACGGTCACCAGAAGAAGGAGGCTGGAAGCGTTGCGCTCGAACAACCGACTGAAGGAAAGAAAAGACACGACCAGGAGAAGGGCGAGGGCCGGCGACCACGATAACAAGTCACCGTAACGGTAGAGTTGGTCCATAGGACACCCCTTGGGAAGAGTATACCCGAAGGGGGCCTAGATTACCAAGAAAAATGGACACTTTGGAGTTTTATGCGGTGTTGGTGGGCTGCCACTACAGGCGTTTGGCCAACAATGCGTTCACGAGGGCCGGCGCGGCCCGGCCTCCGGTGGCCTGCATCACCTGCCCCACCAAGAACCCTTTCTGCCTGACGTCCCCCGCTTGGATGGCTTCCACCACGGCCGGGTGCTTGGCAAAGACCGCATCAAAAATGGGACCCAGTTGCTCCTCGGTGGTGATCGCTTCGAGCCCCTTTTCCTTCATGACGGCTTCGGGATCCTTGTCCTCTTCAAACACGGCGTCGAGGAGCTGTTTCGCGATCTTGATGTGGATGCGCCCCGAGTCGAGCAATTTCTGCAGCTCGGCCAGCCGGATCGCGGTGAGGGGACTGGCTTCGAGGGTGAGGCCGAAGTGGTTGAGTTCTTTCTGCACGTCGCCCATGAGCCAGTTCGCAATCGCCAAGCCGTTGCCCGACACCTTCGCCGCCTCTTCAAAGAAGTCGGCGAGGAACCGGCTTTCGGCGACGAAATCCCCTTGTTCCCGACTCAGGCCGAAGGCGGCGACGAGGCGCTGTCTCCGGGCCAGAGGGAGTTCGACCTGTCGGGCCTCGACGGCCTTCCAGAATTCCGCATCGGGGAGGAACGGTGGAATATCGGGCTCGGGAAAATACCTGTAGTCGAGGCTTCCTTCTTTGGTCCGCATGCTCTCGGTCACATCGCGGTTTTCGTTCCAGAGCCTGGTTTCCTGGACGACGCGCTGTTGGCCGTCCAAGGCGGTGGCCTGACGCTTGGTCTCAAACTCGATGGCCTTCTTGATGAACCGGGTGGAGTTCAGGTTCTTGATCTCGACCTTCGTCCCCAAACCCTCTCCGGCCTTCCGGATCGACACGTTCGTGTCGCATTTCATCGAACCCTCGTCCATGTTGCCGTCGGAGACGCCCAGGTACCTGACCATCCGCTGGAACGAGAGAAGGAAGGCCTCGGCGTCTTCGCCGCTGGTCAGGTCAGGCTCCGTGACGATTTCCAGGAGGGAATACCCGGCGCGGTTGTAGTCGCAAAGGGTCATGTCGCCCGCGTGGATCATCTTTCCGGCGTCTTCCTCGAGGTGCACGTCGTGGATGCGGAGGCTCTTGATCGTCCCGTCGGGGGCTTGAAACTCGATCTTGCCGTTCACGCCAACCGGGTCGTGGAACTGGGTGATCTGATAGTTCTTCGGCATGTCCGGATAGAAATAATTCTTGCGGTCGAAGAACGTGCGTTGGGAGAGTTCGCAGCCCAGGGCCCGGGCCACGGTGTATGCCTGAGAGAGAGCTTCGGCGTTCAGGACCGGCAGAACGCCGGGATACCCGAGGCAGACCGGGCAGACGTTCGTGTTCGGCTCGTCGCCGAATTCGGCCTTGCAACCGCAAAACGCCTTGGTTTTCGTATTCAGATGGATGTGGATCTCGAGGCCGACGACGGTCTGGTACATCACTTGCTCCATTCCAGGGATGATCCGGGGCAGGCGACGACCGGCACCCGGGTGGCGAAGGCGGCGGCCGCCTCGAAGAGTCTCGCCTCGCCGAACGCAGGAGCCGTGAACTGCATGCCCACCGGAAGGCCGCCGACCAGGCCCGCCGGGAAGGAAAGGGCCGGGACCCCGGCCAGGTTCGCCGTGACCGTGAACTTGTCGGCGAGTTTCTGCTGAAAATCGTTCATCGTCTTGTCCCCATGCACGAAGGCAGGCACCGGGAATGTCGGGCTGAGCAGCAGGTCAGCCTGGTCGAACACCTTCTGCAAGTCGTGGCGGATCAGCGTGCGGACCTTCTGCGCCTTGGTATAAAACTGATCCTGGAACCCCGACCTCAGCACGTAGGTGCCGACCATGATTCGGGTCTTCACCTCGTCGCCGAACCCGGCGGTCCGCGCCTGCCGCACCAAGTGCTCATGGTTCTCGGCGTACACGGGCCGATGACCGTAACGGATGCCGTTGAACCGGGCGAGGTTGGCGCTGGCCTCGGCGGTGGCGATGGTGTAGTAGGCGGGCACGGCGTACTCGAGGGTGGGCAGGGTCACCGGGACGATTTGGTAGCCGAGGGCCTTCAAGTGTTCCAGGGTCTGCTCATAAACAGCTTTCACCCCGGGGTCAAGGTCGGCCAGGTCGGCCAGCACCGCGATCTTCTTGACGGGTTTGGCGTCGAGGGCCACCGGATCGAGGGACGTCTGGTCGTGGATATCCCGTCCCTGGGCGACTTGGAAGACCGATTGCACCAAACCGAGGTCGAGGGCCAGGATTCCAGGAGTCTCTAGGGACGAGGCGTAGGCGGTGAGGCCGTAGCGGCTCATCACCCCGTAGGTGGGCTTGAACCCGTAGACCCCGCAGAAGGACGCCGGCTGGCGGACCGAACCGCCGGTATCGGTGCCCAAGGCAAAGGGAACCAGGCCCGCGGCCACGGAGGCGGCGCTTCCTCCCGAGGATCCGCCGGCCACCCGGGTGACGTCCCAGGGGTTGTGGGTCTTGCCCAAGGCCGAGTTGTCGGTGGAACTTCCCATGCCGAACTCGTCGAGGTTGGTTTTCCCGACGACGAAGGCCCCCGCGGCCTTGATCCGGGCCACCACGGTGGCATCGTAGGGGCTGACCACTTCGGCGAGCATCTTCGAGCCGCAGGTCAGGGGAAATCCCTCGACGGCGATGTTGTCTTTCACTCCGAAAGGCAGGCCGGCCAACGGACCGGTTCCAGGATCCGCCGGGGCCGAGGTTTCCGGCCGGAAGGTCAGGAAACTTCCGATCCTCTTCTCCCAGGTCCGGGCGTAAGGCAAATAGGTTTCTTTCTTGTTCTGGAACTGTTTCCAGCCGGTGGGGGCGCTCATCGCAGGCTCCTACAAAACATTGGGGATGACGAAGAAGCGGTCTTCCCGCTCGGGAGCCTGGTCGACCATGGCGTCGGCCAGTTGGCTGGGCACGACGGTGTCAGGCCGGACGCGGTTGTCTTTGACCAAGGCGTGGGTGGTCGGTTCGAGGCCCTCGGTGTCGAGGGCGTTCATTTTTTCAAAATAGGCCAACATTTGGGAGACGGCGTCCCCCAAGCGGGCCAAGTCACCCTCGCCCAGATCGATCTGAGCCAAGGCTGCGGTGATTTCGAGTTCCCGGGAATCCATAATCCGTCCATTAACCTAATTCCAGGGCGTGGTGTCAAGTTTGGCGCCGGGTCCGAACCTACCGGCGGGCCTGGGGGAGGCCGACTCCGGGAGCCGGCCGCTCCTGCAGAACGCTCCGCCGGAACCGGAACAGCGCTGCGGGGCGACCGAAGTTGGATGCGTCGCGGTGACCGGTTTCCTTCACCAAGCCCCCCTGGATCACCAGCCGCCGGAAATTCTGCTTGTGAAGGGGAACCCCCGACAGCGCTTCGGCGACCCTTTGAATCCTCAGGAGGGTGAATTCGGGGGGCATGAGTTCGAAGATCACGGGCCGGTAGCCGATTTTCCCCCGCAATCGGCCCAGGGACGAGGCCAGGATCCTTCGATGATCGTTGCCCATGGCCATCCCGGTTTGGGGGATCGCCGCCGCCAGGCAAGCGTCGCCCATGTCCTTTTGGGAAATCGGCAGCTCGCCCCTTTCGGATTCGGGCCGGGAGTCCCAGTCTCGGTGGCTTTCGGCCACCAGCCCCGCCTCGTAAAGCAGTTCGAACCGGGCCAGCACCTTCTCGGGATCCCAGGGAAACCTGCCGTGGCCGAACGCGACTCTGATCCGTTCCTCCCGGAGCTCAAACATTTCAGGGTCGGTTTCCTGTCGGGCCCACCGGTCGAGTTGGGGGAGAAGGAGCTCGTCGATGAGGGCGGGGCGACCTTGGCGGTGGTCTTCCCAGGGAAGGAAGGAATACCAGTCGGACCAGCGGCTGTGGGGCGCGGCCGGCGCCGCGGAGGGACCCAGAAGCGCCAGATATCCGATCGTGATCATCCGGGTCAAGTCGTCGTCGGCGGCGGCGCGGTGCCGGTTCCCGAAGGTGTAGAGTTGCTCGACGTACCCCAGGGAGAGTCCCGTCAACGCATCGACCCCCGAGCGGAGCGCCAGTTCCAGGGTCCGGTGCCGGGAAGGGTCGAATTCCCCGTAGGGAAGGAGGGGGTCCCCCTCGCCGACGGTCAACACCCCGGCGGTGGCATCGGGCACCGAGACCACGACGGCCGAGAGGCCCACTTTCACGTTCCAGCCTACCGAATCCATGGGTCCATTGTAACCAGTCAGCCGAAAACCGTCCACAGGAGCTTGATCAAGGTCGCTGCGACGACCAAGAGAAAGATACCGCGGATAAAGCCAGCGCCCCGGGTCAAAGCCAGCCGCGTTCCCACTTGAGCTCCTAGGAACTGAAAGGCCCCCATGAGGAGACCCAACGCCCAGAGAACCTGCCCCAACAGGGCGAACACCGCCAACGAAACCAGGTTCGAAGTGAAATTGGCGACCTTCGTTTGGGCCGTAGCCCGGATCAAACCATGACCGAGCAACCCCGTCAGGGCGACGGTCCAAAACGTGCCGGTGCCGGGACCGAGAAACCCGTCGTAAAACCCCAAGGCCAGGCCGAAGACCGCGTAGAACGGAATCCGAGACCACCGGGCAACCTGGGCCTCGACGCCCCAGCGGGGACGAAACAAAAGGAAGAGAAAAATTCCCGCCAGAATCAATGGAATCAGCCACGTCAGCCAGACGGTCGGGAGGAACCTGACGGTCATCGTTCCTATTCCGGCGCCCACCGCGGTGAAGACGACCGCAGGACCCACTTCTTCCCGGGGGACCAGACCGGCCCGGGCGTACCGAAGGAGGGCCGTGCCGCTCCCAAAACTGGCCTGGAGCTTGTTGGTCGCCAGCGCCTGGGCCGGGGGAAGGCCCGTGGCCAACAGGACCGGAACCGTGACTAAGCCACCTCCACCGGCGATGGAGTCCATGAGGCCTGCCGCGAAGGCGGCGGCCGCCAGGAAGGTGAGGGTCGCGGGGTCGGTGAGGACAAACCAGGAAGGCATGGGTTGCACCTTAGCCGGTTTGGATTATCCTTGAGAAGACCATGCGTTCCCTCAGGCTCGCGACCCGATCCGATCCCCCGTCTCCCGAGACCCTGTCCCGCTGGGCCGAAGCGGAGGCTTGGCTGGGTTCCTTTGGTTGGCCGACCCTGCCAACCACCGGTGGAAGCGACCTGTGGACCGACCCGGAATGGTGGCTGGTGGCCGATCCGACCGGGGGCACCCGGGCTGTGGACACCCTGCCCGAACTGATGGAAGCCCTGGTGCCTGGCCCCCGGCCCGAAGTTCGGGCCTGGTGGTCGATGAGCGACAACAGTCTGGTCTTGAACGCGCTGATCGACCGAAACCTTTGCCGGACCCTCCATGGCCACCCCCTCACCCTGGTGGGCCGGGACGCGATGGCCCAACGGGAACGGTTCGCCGCCTGGGGTGACGCGGTCCGCCGGGGCAACCCGTTTCCCTCGTCGCAACTGCCTCCCCTCGTCCCGCTCCGGGGGAATTGGCCGAACCAGTTTTCCGTGGTCGGTGGTAACCTCGGTGCCATGGAACGGCTGGGTCAAACACCCTGGCGCCCGTGGCCCAAGGGACGGATGCTTTTGCTCGAAAGCCTCTCCGCTTCGGCGTTTCATGCGGCAGGCCGGGTCGCCACCTTGGTGGAGGACCCCTGGTGGGCCGACATCGGCGGTCTCATCCTGGGCCGGTTCACCGCCGCCGACAGGGACGATCCCTCGTGGGTCGAGGGGTGCCTTTCCCTGCTCGCCCCCGACTTGCCGGTGGCTCGGTGGCCCTTGGTCGGGCATGGTTCCGACGGCTGGACCGTCCCCCTTGGCGAAGAGCTAACCTTCCTTTAGAACTATTCCATGCATCCCCAGCAACGAGAGAAATACGAAGCCGACAAACTGGCCAAAAAGCTACGCCACTACACGGGCGACGCCGTCCACGACTTCGCGATGATTGAACAGGGCGACAAGATCATGGTCTGCGTGTCGGGAGGGAAGGACAGCCTGGCCATGCTGGACATCCTGATGAGCCTCCAGCGCAACGCCCCCATCGATTTCGAATTGATCGCCGTCAACCTCGACCAAAAGCAGCCGGGGTTTCCCGCCCACATCCTGCCCGAGTATTTCGAAAAGCTCGGCGTTCCGTACAAGATCGTCGAGCGCGACACATACAGCATCGTCAAGCGACTGATCCCCGAAGGGGCGACCACCTGCAGCCTGTGTTCGCGGTTGCGGCGGGGCGTGTTGTACAGCACGGCCACGGAACTGGGCTGCACCAAGATCGCCCTCGGCCACCACCGCGACGACCTCATCGAAACCCTCTTTCTGAACATGTTCTACGGGGGAAAGCTCAAGTCGATGCCGCCCAAGCTGGTGAGCGACGACGGAAAACACATCGTGATCCGGCCTCTGGCCTATTGCCGGGAGAAGGACCTCGAGCGGTACGCGGCCATCAAGGAATTTCCGATCATCCCCTGCGACCTTTGCGGGAGCCAACCGAACCTCCAACGGAAGGTCATCAAGACCATGCTCGAAGAATGGGACCGCAAATTCCCCGGGAGTCGGGAGTCGATGCTCAGGGCGCTCCAGCACGTGGTCCCCAGCCATTTGGCCGACCACAGCCTCTACAACTTCAAGGATCTCAAGACCCAGGACACCCCGTTCGAGGATGGCGACACTGCGTTCGACGACGAGGATTGCGGCCTCGCCGGCCTGATCCGCCCCACCAGAAACGAGCCCGAGGAAGCCTTCGACCTCGTGAAAGCCAACCTCAGCTAGACGAGGAAGGGCTTGCGGGGGCCCGAGCTCAGGGCTCGGCGCGGGTCCATCCCCCCGGACCCGACAGCCACGTTCGTACGGCCTGGGGAAACCGTTCTTCCCAGGCCTTCAACTGGGGACCGTCGACCCAGACCCGTAGCTCGAGGTTCCCCTCGGGCAGAATTTTCAGGGCGCCGCGGGCTCCCAATCCTTCGATCGACCCACCGGCCACCACCGAAGCGTCCACGGGAGTTTCCCGAAACCAGACGGCAGGACCGACGGCAGGCCGTTGCCAAACGCTCGCCGCCTCCACGGCCCCCACGCCTCCGGCCAGGGTCACTCTGTCGGACCCGTACCCGAGGTGAACCTCCGCCGAACCGAGGGTGACCTGGGTTCTTACACCGCCCCTGCCGTCGGGTTTGTCTTGGTAAATCAGCGGCGTGTCCACATCGAGGGCCCATTCTGGAAAGTGTCTTTGAAGGTCTCCCCCGGCCACCAGGGTCTTGAGCGCTTGCCGAACCGCCTGGGGGTCTCGAGCCTCGACCGCCGCCGCCCAGGACCAACTTCCATCGGGGTGAGGCTGGGCCGCAACGGCCATCCGGGGTCCGACCAAGGGAGCCAGGGCGGCCCATCGTCGTGCCAGCGCCGGATCACCCCAGAGCGGGCCCAGGGACACCAGAACCGAGGCGGGAAAACTCACCGCCGCCCCCAACCCCTGGGTCAAGGGCAAGAGTCCCGTCCAAAGCGACAGGTCGGCGGGGCTTCCGGCCCTTTTCAAGACAACGGAGGGGGCGGCACCGGGTTTCCAATCGGTGGCCAACCTCACTTCCAACCCACCGTCTCGGGCCGAGAACCCCAG
>JGI26470J50227_1001012_pt1 | contig 10534 bp, 12 predicted proteins | sample FreactTroBogLake_FD_50227 | JGI IMG/M metagenome (IMG submission 50227) | reverse complement strand
GAACCGATCAAGGCCAGCGGCTCGACGCCGGGGGCCGGGTGGAACGCCCCGAAGCCGCCGTTCACCCTCACGAGGTCGCCTGGCTTCAGGAGCGACAGCCTTGAGGTGAAGTCCCCCAGGGCCCGGACGGCGAATTTGACCTCGGGTTCGAACCGGGCGCTCATAAAGCTGAAAGGATGCTCCTCCCCCCTGAGCTCGGGGTGGGGGAACCGCAGAAAGGCGAACTGGCCCGACCTGTAGCGCAGTCGCGGATCGTTCGCCAACACCAGCCTGACGATGCCGCCTTCGGTGTGGACCGATTTCACGGTCAGGGCCGGCAGCGTCAGGTTCTGCAGCCTGGTCCAGAGAAACACTCCGGCGGTGACCACGAACAGAGCCTGAAACGTGAAGCTGGAAAGCGGTGACGCCACTCCGATGAGCTTGGCCCCCAACACGTGAACGTAGGTCAGCCCGGCCACGGTAAAAAACAAAACCTTATGGCTGGCCTTGAGCCAGTCGTACGAGCGCAACGCTCCGCGTCCGTCCGAACCCAGAAGCCTTCGCCTCAGGGTCTTCAAGCCGGGAACCGGAATCCACCACAGCGACAACGCCACCAGGACGACGAAGACCCCCATCAGACTCCAGGTCACCCCGTCGATGAACTTCACGTTGACGACGAGGTAATACACCGAATGCCACGCCAGAAACACGGTCGCGACGACGGTGGTCCAGACATGAACCCGAATTCTCCAGTCGTAGGGGAAGGTGGATTGGAAGAGGGGAACCTTCAGCCCGACGAGCACGGTCAGAAGCAACCAGTCGTACGCCAAGATCGACGCGGCGAAGTTCAGGTTGGCGAGGGCGTCCGCGAAGGGCTGGGCGGCCCAGTAGTCGGCCACCTGGGCCAGCGGGAGCACCAGGTAGAAGAAGGCCATCACCCCGAAAGCGCGGACGCGGTTCAATCAGGGGCGTCCCAGAAACTTGACCAATTCTTTGATCCAGGCGAGGTGCATTTCCTGAACTCCTGAGTTGCTGCCGAAGGGGTGCATCCAGGTCGAGGCGGCGGTGACCCCGTCGACCCCATCCGAGTTCGACGAGGCCGTGAACGTGGTCACCGTCACCGGCGACTGTCCTTTGAACAGGTTCACCAGGAAGAGGCTCTTCTTGTCGCCAAACCCACCGATGAATTTCTGCAAAACGGGGTCGAGCCCCGAGGCCGTGCCCGTGTTCAGAACGACAACGGTCTTGTACTGGCCAGCCTTCACGGACGAGGGATCGAGGGTGGCGGTGGTTGTGTATTTGATGTTGTTGGCTTGGAAGGTCTTGCGGATGTAGTTGTACGCTTCGCGGTTGACCTCGGTGTTTCCGTTGACGACCACCATGACGTCGGCAGCAGCCGCGAAGGTGGAAAGGGGAACCAGCAACGAGAACAGGGCGATCAGGACCAATGGGGTCGGGGCTTTCATGGAGAACTCCTTGTACCGTAATCTAAGCAAGGGCCATGCCAAGAGCAAGAATTGCCGGAAGATCTCTCCGAAGCCGAAGCTAACTCGTTGATCGGTAGAAGGATGCGTTGATGAAACCGATCAACTCAGTCCCCGAGGAAGGAACACCGCACGCTCACGATCCGGGAAGATTTTGCCCAGCCCCGAGGGAAGGTGGGAAAGGATTTCACCCCATGACCTTCTCGAAGAAGCTGGAAAGGACCTCGAGAGCCCTTTGGTTCAGGCCGCCTTCGGGGATGATCAAGTCGGCGAAGGCCTTCGTCGGCTCGATGAACTGGTAGTGCCCGGGTCGGACGACTTCCAGGTACTGCTGGACCACCGAATCGACGGTCCGACCCCGATCGGCGATGTCGCGCTTCATGCGACGAATGAACCGGATGTCGTCGGGTGTGTCGACGTAGATCGACAGGTCGAGAAGGTCTCGGATGCGCTTCTCCGCCAGAATCAGGATGCCTTCGAGGACCACCAGCCGTCCCGGGACCATGCGGATGGTCTCGGCGGTCCGGCAGTTCCCCACAAAATCGTACGTCGGCATGGGGACGGGCTCCCCCCGTTTCAAGGCGGTCAGCTGCTCGAACAACAGGTCGGTGTCGAAGGCCGAAGGGTGGTCGAAGTTGAACGCCGTGATGTTCTGGTTGTTCACGAACGTCGCGCTTTTGTAATAGTTGTCCTGGGGGACGACCAGGAAGTCCCCGGCAACTTCGCTCAGCTTGCGGACAATCGTGGTTTTGCCGCTTCCGGAGCCGCCTGAAATACCGATCAACTTCGCCATGAAACGGATGTGGACTATTCTTTCTTTTCTTCGGGAACCTTCGCAGGGGCGGCCTTCGCGGCGGGTTTCTTCTTCTTCTTTCCGAGGAAGACCTTGTCACCGGGCATGGCGGCGTGGAAGAGGCTGGAACCCCATTTTCCCAGGACGGAGGCGGCGATCAAAGACAGGAACGCGGTCACCGTGTACCCGATCCAAATTCCTGTGAAACCGGCACCGAACGGCGCGACCGACACGAGCACCGCCTGAACCACCGAGGCTACGATGAACAGCGAGCCCACGAAGATCTTCCGGAGCAGGAGCGGCGTCGAGACCTTCCGGTACCGAACCTTGCCGTCGACCAAACCGGAGAGGAAGCCTCCCACCACGGTCAAGGGGAAAATCCACGACAACAGTTGCAGGACGGGCCAGAGGTAGGCGTTCTGGGCGGGGAGGAGGGCATACGCGAGGGCCACGAGGAGCAAAACCGGGGCGAAGGAGTTGGGGAGGTGCACGACGATGGGGTGGACGTGCAAGTCGAGGTAGAACCGTCGCGCGGCTCCGACCTTGTCTTCCCAGGGTTCGAACATTTCCTTCTTGACCCCACACGCGGGACAAACGTCGCTGAGGGAATCCTTTTCCATGATGTAGCCACAGGCCTTGCATCGCACCATATCTTTCATAGTTGCTCCTTAGATTCGACCGCATCCCCTGCTGCGGCGGGCATCCGTCCTCGCGACGGGGCTCCGGTCGAAACAATTGATTCACACGCTCCCCGGCGACCAAGGAAAGCCGGGCCGCTTGGGACAAAAAAGGGCCGGCCCTTTTGGGGACCGACCCTTTTGGTATATCAAACTCTACGCGATTGGAAAAGGACGTTCAAGAACCTTCCTCAGTAGTGCAGGTGGCTCTTGTGGTCGACCTTACCCTTGAACAGCCGGTAAACCAGGATGGTGTAAACGGCGGTGATCGCCAGGGCCACGGTTCCGATGATTCCGATGAGCATCAGGCTGTTGATCGGGTTGGAAACCCCATCCTTGAAAATGGTCAGGGAGAAGCTTGGATCGATGGTCGACCGGATCAGGTTCGGGAACTGGACGCCGCAGACCAGGACCATGGTTCCGGCGATCACGGCGCTGCTGAACCAGTAGGCCGCGCCTTCGGGGCTCTTCTCGTCCCGGTGAAGCCAGACCCCCGCCAGACCGCCGAGGATGAACACGAGGCCAACGATGATGCCGACCACGGCGAGGGGCTTCCCGTCGAGGAGGCCGGGGCTCAGCAGAGCCACGACCAGGACGAGCACCAGAGTGACGGCGGCGAAGATCGTGCGCGGGGTCAGGTCTTTCCGGGCCTGGGCTTGGAGGTCGCCCGAGGTCTTCTTGACCAGGTAGGCGCTGCCCTGCAGCAGGGTCAGGCCCACGACGGCCAAGCCACACAATACCGAAAGGGGGCTCAGCGCCTCCCAGAATCCGTGTCCGTGGTCCCAGACCATCTGGGCGTTGATGGGCATTCCCGCAATCGTGGTTCCCAAGGCCACACCGGCGACGAAGGGAATCAGGAAGCTGCTGAGCGCGAAGGCCCAGGTCCAAACCGCCTTGTTTCCCGTTTCGTGGCTCCAGGCTTCAAAGGCGATGGGACGCAGCATGATGCCGATCAACAGGAGGACGACCCACGGGTACAGGCCCGAGAGCAGACTGGCGAACACCACGGGGAAGGTCGCGAAGATCGCGCCGCCGCCGATCAGACCGTAGAGCTCGTTGCCGTCCCAGACGGGCCAGATGACGTTGAGGGCCGAAAGCTGGTGTTCCTTGGTCTTCAGGAACGGAAGGCTCATGCCGATGCCGAGGTCGAAACCGTCCAGCCAGAGGAACAGGAAGATGGCCGCGCCGATGACGACGAACCAGAACGCTTGCCAAACTTGGATGTTGTTGAGGAAGTCCATGAGTTACTCCTTGGCCTTGCCGTGGACGGCGGGTTGGGGATCGAGGCCCTTCTTCACGATGACGGGCAGGAAGCGCAGGAACACGACGGTACAGATGGCGTAGACGGCAAAGTAGGCGATCAGGCTGAACCAGACCATCCAGGGGGCCAGGTTCCTGGTCAGCGCATCGGCCGTCGAGAGACCGGGGTACTTCATCGATTCGACGGGGTAGATCACCCAGGGCTGGCGGCCGATCTCGGCGGTAAACCAGCCGGTGACCACGGCCACGTAGGGGACGACCGCACAGTAAATCACGATGTTCAGCGACTTCTTCTTGCGCTGCAGGGTGCCTCGGAAATGGAAGATCATGGTCAGGAGGATGACCCCGATGCAGATCGACCCCGCCATGACCATCAGGCGGAACATCTGGAACGTGGCGTTGACCGGGGGGACGCCGTTCTTGTTGACTTCGGGGTTGTCGAGGCCCTTCACTTCGTAGTTGAAGTCGGCGGAGTAGAAGTAACTCAGCATCCCCGGGAGCGCGATGCCGTCGACCTTCTTGTTCTTCTCGTCGACCCAACCCAGCGCGAACAACGGTGCGTTCCTTTGGGTCAGGTACTGGCCCTCCATCGCAGCGCCCTTGGCCGGTTGGGTCTGTTCGATCTGCAGGGTCGACATGTGGCCGACGACGGGCTGGGCGACGGCCATGATCAGCGCGATCGTCCCGGCGAAGGTCATCAGTGTCTTGGCCAGCGAGGTGTCCTTGTCGTGCTTGAGAAACCAGGCGGCGCAGGCGACCAGCAGGAACGCGCCCACCATCCAGGCGGCGATCGCGACGTGCATGAACCGGATGCCGACGGACGTGTTGAAGTTGAACGCCCAGAAGTCGGTCATCAACATGCGGCCGGTGGCCGGGTCGATGCTGAAACCGCCGGGGGTCTGCATCCAGCTGTTGGCGGCGATGATGATGTACCCCGACAAATGGCTGCCGAAGAAGACAAGGAAGGCCGAGAGCCAGTACCAGAACGGCTTGATCTTCTCGCGGCCGAAGAACAGCACGCCGATGAAGACCGATTCGATCGTGAACGCCACGGTGGCCTCGACGGCGAGCTGAACGCCGAAGAGCGCACCGGCATGTTTGGCAAACTCGGCCCAGTTCATCCCGAACATGAAGGGGAGGAGCAGCCCGGTCGCGACGCCGAGGGCGAAGACCAGGGTGAGGATCCGGACGGCAAAGGAGGAGAGTTTTCGAAAAGCCTCCTTCTTGGTCGCCAGGTGGAAGCTCTCCGCCAGGAAGATGAAGAACGCCAGACCCAGGGTGGTCGGCGGGAAGATGAAGTGGTACCCGGCCGACATGGCGAACTGGATCCGTGAGAGGATCAAAGACATTTCGTCCATACAGTAACCTCGCTTTTTTTAAGTTTCAGCCCTTACGGCCAGAAATCCAAGAGGAAAAAAAGATTCATCAAGCCCGAAGCCAACGCGTTCAGACCCATCGTTCGGCGAAAATCCGCGCGGGAGGGGTCCGTCCAGACGCCCCAGGCCCACCAAAGGAAGTAAACCAGGGTCGGGGTCTGGAGACCGGCGAAGAGCAGCGCCGTCGGCCATCCCTTTTCCAGGACGAAGAGGGTGACGAAGGACGCCACCGCCAGGGCCAAGAAGACCGCCGAAAGGATGAAGGTTCCGCGAATTCCCACCAGGCGGCTGATCGTCAAGTCGCCGTGGAGGGCGTCTTCCTCGTGCTGGTACACCTGGGTCATCGGGTAGACCCCCCAAAGGAAGAGGGCAGCGGTGGCGGTGCTGGTCCAGAGCAGGGGGTCGCTCCACGCCCGGGGCTCCCCGAGGCCTTGGACCACCGCCAGAAAGGTCAGCGAACCCTGGACGATGCCCACCCCGAGCCAGCCGGCGACGGGGCGTTTCTTGAGCCGCGTGACCTTCCAGCTGTACAGTTTGGACCCCAGAGTGTAGAGCACCAGGCAGGAAAAGAAAAACCAGCCGAGGAACCAGGCGCATCCCAAAGCCAGTGCGTCGAGGATCCAGGCCGTCCAGACCAGGCTGGGGTGGACGGGGGGCGGGACGGATAGCACGCCGATCGGCTGCTCGTCCTTGTCGTACCAAGTGTTGAACGCGTGGCTGGCCGGATATAAGAGAAAATGGATGATGAAGAATGCCGCCCAGGCCCGCAAGGGATCGATGGCGACGGTTTCATGCAACCCGAACAGGAAAATCGGTAAGAGAAACAACGAGAACGGGAGCCTCAGATGAAGGAAGGTCGAGCGGAACGCAGGGACTGGCATCGGAACCAGTGTAGTAGTGGAACTGCGGCTTGGGAAGCCGGAAAATTTGACTGAGTCTAAATTTACGGTGATAATAGATGACTGAAACAATCATGAAACTACCCGTCACTTTGCTCTCCGGCTTCCTCGGCTCCGGTAAAACGAGCCTTCTCAACCACCTTCTTTCCCAGCCCGGGGGGCGGCGGATCGGTGTCATTGTCAACGATTTGAGCGCCGTCAACATCGACGCCGGCCTGATCGTCCGGACCGACCGCGAGTTGGTGGAGCTGTCGAACGGCTGCATCTGTTGCACCCTCCGCGACGAACTGGTCGCCCAAGTGGTCCGCCTGTCCCAGACCGGTTCCCTCGACTGGCTGATCATCGAGAGCACGGGGGTTTCCGAACCTCTTCCCGTGGCGCAGGGGTTTGTCCTGGAGTCGGGAGGCGTGCCTTTGCGCGAGGTGGCCCGGCTCGACGCCCTGGTCACCGTCGTGGATGCGTCCACGTTCCTAAGCGATTTTGCTTCGCTCGACAGGGTCGAGGACAGGGATCGGGACACTCCGGCAGAAGACCGCAGGAACATCGTCGACCTTCTGGTGGACCAGATCGAATTCGCCGATGTGCTCGTCGTCAATAAGTCAGATCTGGTCAAAGCCAAGGATTTAGCGGTGATCCGGGCCCGGTTGGTGGCTTTGAACCCTCTGGCCAAGATCGTCGAAACGAGCTTCGGCAGGGTAGACCCGACCGAGGTGCTTGAGACCGGGCTCTTTGATTATGACAAATCCATGGCGCTTCCGGCCTGGGAGCGAGAGCTGGTGCGGCCCCACGTGCCCGAAACCATCGAGTACGGGATCTCGCACTTCTCGGTGGTAGCGGACCGGCCCTTCCACCCCGAGAGGCTCTACCAGTACTTCTTGAAAAAGCGCCCCGAGCTTTTGCGGGCCAAGGGTTGGTTCACTCTGGCCACCCAGCCTGGAGCCAGATGGGTCTTTCATTTGTCGGGGAACAAGAAGAAGATTGAATTCGGGGGTTGGAAGGGTGACGCTACCGGTCCTTCCCGGGAGGTCGAGATGGTGTTCATCGGATTGCTGGGGAACAAGGCCCATCGTTGGAAGCAAGATCTTGAAAAGTGCCTGATCCGTCCTGGGGAAAAGGCCGAGGCCCACCGGGACCCCTTCGCCGCGTATCTGAAACGGGTGACCGGATGAACAGCCCGGTTTGGTTGGTGACGGGTGCCGGGAGCGGTGTCGGAAGGACCCTGGCGGTCGCGTTGGCGTCGACGGGGGCTGAGGTGATTTTGGCAGGCCGGCGAAGGGAACGGTTGGAAGACACGGCCCGGTGGTGTTGGGCCCCCTCGGTGGTGGCCCCGGTCGACCTTTCCGATCCGGCTTCGGTGGAAGCGTTGGCCGTCACGGTGACCAACCATTTGGAGGGAAGGCTTTTGGCCGGTATCGTCCACGCCGCGGGGGTCATGGCGTGGAATAGTTTCGCCACCGGGTCCGGATGGTCCCAGGTTCCCCAGGTGAACGCCGTGGCGCCCTGGCGCTTGACCCAGGCCTTGGAACCCTCCTTGTTGAAGGAACCGGGAGGCAGGGTTCTGCTGGTGGCCGGAGCCCCCGTCACGCTGAAAGGAATCAGGCCCGACCCGTCCCGCTGGAGGGGCGATCAAAAGGGGAGGGGGATGACGCTGGCGCTCGAAGCGGCGGCGGCCAAAGTCTGGATGGCCCGGTGCCTCCATCGCCGATGGGGTGGCCAGACTTCGGCCTTTGCCTTCCACCCTGGGTTCGTGAAATCGCACCTGGCCGACGGCTTGCCGTTTCCTTTGAATCTTCTGGGTTGCGTGGCCCAGCCGTTTCTGGCGACCCGGTGCCTGTCGGGAGAGTTCCTGGCTCTGGACCCGGCGGCGCCGGCTTTGTCAGGAACCTTGGTCAGCGGTCGTCGTTCGGCGGTAAACTGTCCATTCCCCGAGGAACCGACCGCCGAAGACGCCTTGATTTCAGCGATCAGCTGAGGATCGAGAGGACCCGCAAGATACCCCAGGTCAGGAAACCGATTCCTCCGGCAGCGACGACCATGCCGCTTACCCACAGCCAGCGTCGGCGGGTGAGCGCCGAGATGGCCGAGATGCCGATGGCGACCTGAAGGAACGTCACGGCGTACGAAAGGCTCGAATGCGACCGGAGCGCCTTGGCGCTCTCGTCCTGCTCCTGGGTCGCTTCCTTCGAGATCTCGTCCTGTTCCTTCTTGTATTTTTCCCGGGCAGCCTTCATCGCCTCGAGCTTGACTTGGTCCTTGAACCCCTGGGCTTCCAGGAGGACGATCTGGGTATCCAGAACGTTGTGCTTGATTCCCTTGGCCTGATAGTAGGCCCATTGGTCCGAAGCCTTGAGCTGGGCCAGCATGGCTTCGTTGGACTGGTGTTCCGAGAGCATCGACGCCACCGCCGCCAAGACGGCGATCAGGGCGGCCGTCAGCGCGATCAGCATGATGCCCTTGTCCTTGGTGTGGTGGGCTTCCTCGATGAGATGGTCGCCGATTTCTTTGGTAGGTTCTTCCATAGGACAGGAAAATACCGAAGAACCAGACCTCGGATCAAGCCGAAAAAGATGAGAATCTTAAGAAATCGAAGTTGATTGCCGTTGTTTGCCATTAGAATCTACCGAGGGGGACTTCATGAACCGGATTCTCTTGATCCTCATCTTCCCAGGGTTGGTGGTTGGCTCGTTCGCGGGGGGGCTGGGTGATCCGTCCCCACCGGTCACCAAACACATCGAGATCGCGGGTACCCTGACCATCGGCGACGGCGGTGACCTGATTCTGAAATCCAACGGGCACGAATACCTCCTCACCCTCGATCCGGCGGAACCCGGCGTGGCGTCCTTGAAGAAAGGCATGGCGCTGATTGTGAAAGGAACCGTCACCATTACCGACGGCACGGGAACCGAGAAGGTCCGGACTCTCCGTCCCGACGAAATCATCCTCCGAGGCCGGAGCTTTCTGTATTCTGACCCCCCGGCGCCCTAACCAAGCCGACGCTTCCTTCCGATAGGGAAAGCAGGAGCGTGCGCATGAAACTTGGGGAAGATCTGAATTGGGAATCAATGGACCTGGAAGAACTGATTTCCCGGGGAAGAGGGCAGACGGGCAACCTGACGTTTTACAAGCTTGTCTTCAATTCCTTCGACCAGTTGGCCCGGGAAAACGCCGGCGACGATGAGGTCTACCGACGGTCGCTGCTGGCGTTGGTCTCCGGGTTCCTGTCGGTGGTGAGACCAGAATTCTTGCCCCAGGCGGTGGCCGCAAAGAATCTTCTGGTGAAGAAAGTCGCATTCTGACGTTTCAAGGAGGCTCCTATGATCGACCAAACCATCCAGGAAATCGAGGCACGGATCCATTCCGCCAAGCATCTGTCCTTCGTCCAGAGAAAGGAACTCCAGAGTCTGGTGGCTGACCTCAAAGAAGAGGTCCTCAGGTTGTCCCAAACCCATCAGGAGGACGCCGACAGCATCGTCCGGTTCGCCCGACTGACCGCCGACGAGGGGTTGAAAGAGAAGACCAATCCGAAACTGTTGAAGATCGCGGTCGACGGCGTCCGGGCGTCGGTGGAGAAATTCGAGAAGACGCACCCCGGGCTGACCCTGACGGTCAACGGCATCAGCACGTTCTTCTCGAACATCGGTATCTAGAGGGTCACTCGAAAAGCGCCAGTTTTTCCCAGAAATCGGGAAAGCTCTTGGCGACGCAACCGGGGTTTTCCACGGTTTGGCCTCCCACGGCCAGGCCGGCCACCGCGAGGCTCATGGCGATCCTGTGGTCGTTGTAGGTGGCCACCGAGGCACCGTGAATGCGTGAACGGTTCCCCGTCACGGTCATCGTTTCGGCGTCGTGGCGGGCCTCGACCCCCATTTTCTTCAATTCGGTTTCCATCGCGACGACGCGGTTGGATTCCTTGTGGACGAGGTGCCCGACCCGGGTGAAGCGGGTGTCGCCTGAAGCAAAGGCGGCAGCCACGGCCAGGGGAGGGACCAAGTCGGGAACATCGCTCATGTCTTCCTCGATGCCGACCAGGTTGCCTCCGGTCACCTCGACCGTCGTCCCCTTCCAG
>JGI26470J50227_1001011_pt1 | contig 10543 bp, 5 predicted proteins | sample FreactTroBogLake_FD_50227 | JGI IMG/M metagenome (IMG submission 50227) | reverse complement strand
ACTGGTTCGGGATTTGGATTTGGATTAGGTGCCGGTACTGGTTCGGGATTTGGATTTGGATTAGGTGCCGGTACTGGTTCGGGATTTGGTGCTGGAGCAGGTTCAGGATTGGGTGCTGGAGCAGGTTCAGGATTGGGATTATATCCTGATGTTTCCGCGGCATCAGCTGGACTAAAACCTAATTCAATTAGGGCATTATATTGATCTTCTTCTGANACATCNCCTTTGCCACCACCTACTATTATTGTACCAAGTGGATTTTCTGGATTAACTACACCTGCGGCTTTTTCAGATGTATATGTTGCCATTGCTTGTCCAAACTTCTGTGCTTGGTCTAGTGTTAAATCTGGTTGATTGCTACCTAATGGATTTATATAACCGGTAATTTTTCCTTGATCATCAAATATTGGATGAAGTTCAGGAGTTCCCAAAGCATTTACAAATCCACCATTAGGTGTACTATTAATTGCTGATTGAATCTGTTGAATTGTATAGCCTTGATTTAAAGCCTGCTGTATATTGTTTAAATTCAAACCATTGGCTTGTCCTGCGTAATTTTCAGTACTTAACTGTCTTATTGTGTTGACATCAACTCCATCATCAATTAAATTTTGTGCTGATTTGAATTCATTTGCTCCATTTAACGCCATCTGTGATATTTGTGATGATGAAAAACCTTCATTGGTTAAGTTTTGAATTTGACTTAACAAGGTAGGAGTAATAGGATTTTGTCCAGGTCCCATACTTAAAGTATTTTGTATTTGTTCTAAATCAACTGTACTAAATCCCTGTTTGGCTAAATCTGATATTTGACTGGCATTTAAACCGGCAATTCTATCTGAAGGAGACATAGCTTCGGCAATGTTACTTAAACTGGCATTGCTGGATAATATACTTTGAGTGGGATTTGGACTAGATAGCAACTGTTCTATTTGACTTTGGCTAGCAACATTTTGTGGAATACTAGCAGGATTAATTGGTGAATTTGGTGGTAAATCAATTGTGCCATCTCTGTTGTCTGTTATAGAGCCATTGTTTAAATCTGCTATAACTTGTTCTGGAGTCATACCGCTTTGTATTAAGGATGAAATTTGTTGTGGGCTGACTCCACCATTTTCTGGACTAACAGCTTGAATATCCAAAACTTCTGGAGCAGTAAGACCTGACTTAGCCATTGTCATCAAACCAACATTGTCATAACCATTTAATGTGGCTTTACCATCCATGGCCTTGGCAATATTTTCTAANTTAGCTCCTGAATTTAATATGTCTTCGTCTGATGCTCCCGACTTTAATAATTCTGATATAGCTTCTGTATCTGCGGTACTGGAAGCAGCATCAATAATAGTACCTATGTTAACACCAGCATTGTAAATCCCTGAAATACTAGCACCAGCAGACAGTAATTTAGCAATTTGTGGCTGTCCTAATAGACCTGCAGCCACAGCTCCTGACCCCAATATACCTGCTATAGAAACTTGTCCGGTACTTAATAAACTATCTATACCAACACCTGCTGACAGTAATTGTATAATTGGAGTTTTAGCTCCTAACAAACTAGCTACACTGGCACCTGCTGTTAATAAATTTCCAACGGTAACACCACTGGCTATCATATCCGTTATGGCAGCACCACCAGATAGTAGTGCTCCAATCGGAGTACCTGCCGCTACTAGATTAGCTACACTAGCACCACCTGACAGTAAATTGCCCACCAAGGCCGGTGTCATGTTGTTGGTGCCTATTGCGGCAACTATGTCACCAACTTTAGTACCACCAGCCAATAAATTATTCATAACAGTTCCGGTGTTTCCGGTAGTTTCTGAATATTCTATAATTGAACTTAAATCTGTACCATTTTTAGCTACAGTAGATAAATTTGATAATTCTGCGTCTGTTACACCTTTACTGGCTAATTCATCAGCAGTTAAAGTGCCATCTTCAGCACTGGCTAATAATTCTGGATCGTATATACCCGCTGCCATTAAAGCGGCAGCACCTAATGTTAACCAACCACCAGGAATACTATTTCGTACAGTTTGGTCTATTTTAGCAACTTGGTCACTGACTTTACCTATAACGGGAACATTGCTGATGTCAATATAGTGAAAAGGATTTAAATCTCCCAAACCAAAATATTCAGGTAAACCTGTTTTGGGATTACGGGTACCACTACCACCTAACTGTTGTAATAATTCAGCTTCTTGTGGATTAATATGTGCTAGTATTGTATCGCCATTGCGACCTAATTTAGCTAATTCTTCTATACCTTTGGATTTTAGTGGTTTTTTCATTGTAATATATTTATCATTGCTTAAATTTCAATAAACTTAGCCGGTGAAATCAAGACTAAATTACTGTTTAATTACCTGGACAGTTGCGCTTCTCGGTCCAGATAATGTTACTGAATTAACTACTGCATATATTGTGGGAGTATTAATAGCTATTTCCGTTATATACCAATAGTAATTTAATGGAGGTTTATCTAATACTGTAGAAAATATAATATTGTTAAAAGTTACATCATGTATGCCATTAGGCAAAACAGGTGAATTTAAAACAATTTGACTAACTGTTTTATCAAAAGTAAACAAGTATTCATTATTATTGGGATTAGCCGTGTCTAAAAATCCCTTATATCTATTCACTGCTACAATAAGATCAAAACCTTCTGGTTCCGTTTCAACTTGATAGTTAACTGTTAAATTACTAAATTGACTAGTGGAAAAGACTGTATCAGTTCCGCCATAAACTTTTACTCTAGCATTACAGTCAGTAGAATTAAATGACAAATTATTAGAATTATAATCAGCGGGATCAACTCCAGAAGTCTGTAAACTGGTTCTAATATTACCGCCACTAACATAAGTGGGCCAAACATATTTTCCACCTGTTGCTAATATACAATAATTTACATCGCAATATTGTACACCTGGTTGGCTATAATTTCCATTATAAAAACCAGAATAAGCATTGTCAACAACATCGATTATTTTAACAGCTTGTCCAACTAAAAATGGAGGAGAAGATTGAGGAGTAAAAAATACCTGTATGTAACGAGTTTGTCCAGCAGCATCAACTTCAATAGGGTTAATTTCTGTAATTGATATAGGAAAAACTGTCCATAAAGGCACTGCTGATGTTGTAGGCAAAGAAAATGGCGCACGGAAAAATCCTGTAACATAAACAGAATCATAAGCACTGTAACCTTGAAAGTTTTGCCCAAGTCCTCCGGGACCACTTAAGAGATAGTTTACGCCTTTTATGGCGTTTTCCATAGTGGTAATTGGATATCCTGGCATTATCTGTCGTCCTGAGTTTGTTTGTATTGCCAACTAGCAGCACTACACATCCAAACATTAGAATTACTGGTATTGGATAAAATTAAACTGTTAACACGATAAGCATTTTGATTAATCTGTGCCCAGGGATTGTTAGTATTAATAGGAATGGTTACCGTAGATGACTGTACAGGATCTTGACCAACACTGTTAGCACCTTCTACTGTTACAGTTATATTACCAGTAGATTCGGTTACAGTATTGTAATTATCAAGATTAACTACTTCAGGCAAAATACGATGTACTAGTAAATGTCCTGAATAGTCTTTTAATAGTTTAATATTATCTCTTCTAAACACGCTGGATATGGCATTGCCTAAAAAACTAGTTCCTTGATCCTTTTGTACTAATTGAGCATCTGGTAGACCTTGAGCATAAACAACTCCTCTTGATCCATAATTATATTGCCAATTAGAACCATTATAATTCCAAACAGGACTTTCACAACTAAGTGTGGCATTCTGCATGTCTCTTGGTGCGTTAAATGCCTGTAAATCATAACGATAACTTAGCATTTTGTTACAAGTTCCATTGGTGCTAGTTAAGTCTGGATAATAAATTTCAATTTGACTTTTTTTACTGTTATTAAGCATCCATACTCTATCTACATAATTGGGATTTAGATTTTGATAAAAATAATTTTTAACAACTTGATTACCTAATCCTGAAAATGACTGACCATTGAATACCCAAATATCTCTAGCATCAACTCCATACACTACATTGTCCACAGCGGCCCAGCAGTTGCTGCTGAGTAGGCCTCTACCTTGACTGGCTAAACTTACGCCTAAAATAGGAGCAGATGTTGTGGAATAGTTAATGGGTGAAAATACCACTGTGTCCCAATAGCTACAGAGATAAAATTGTCCCTGACATCCAAATCCATCCAAAGCTGGACCACGAAGCGGAACTTCTAATTGGTTAGCCACATTGGTTATGGTTGGTGTCCAAGTTTGTGGAGCTTGATCTAGTCCAAATGCCTGACTCCATTGTATAGTAACAGGATAAGTCAGTGTTTTGCCATCACCGCCCTGTTGTACAGGTATATCTTGAGCAGTTAAGTTTCCGGCAATTAAAATTGATCCCACATTGGGCGTGTTATAGATACGCATAAATGCCGCGGAAACACTGGACCAAGCGGGATTGTAATTCCAAGTATATAAAGGAGCTACAGTAGCACCGCCTGAATAAATGTAATTGGCACTGTCTAAGTAAGTTACACTGATTTGATCACAGTCTGTAACTGTAAAAGTACCATTAAAATATGACGGATCACTGCCACCGATAATAACTTGACTGCCTACACTAAATGGAGCGACAGCAACTGTAGTGCCTTCCATGGTTACTCCACCAACTGCTTGCCCTATATTAACTTGCCAAGTTGAACCATTGCCAGTACCTGAAATATTTGACACAATATAAGTTCCCGCAGCCACACCAGGACCAACTATGTAATTGCCAATTGAAACAGTTTCTGAAGAATAATCACTGGTATTAATTGTACCTATTGTAAGGGTTGTTCCTGAAATAGTACAGTCAGTGGCTTGCCAAGAATAAAAATAAGCTGTATTATGGGTTAGGTCTGGACTGGTGATATTGGCTACGGTCAAGGGAATTTGATTACTGTAGGGAGTAATTTTAACCGCAGGATAATCAGGTAAAAACATAGGTGGATTTAAACTGTCGTTTATAAACAACACAGTTCCATTCCAACTGCCAATAATATTTGTTGCTAAATTATAGCCGGAATAAGGACCATTAGACGGAGTAATATTAATCCAAGCATCGCCCTTACTCATCCAGTAATTGCCTTCTGTGGTAGCTACTATAAACCAAAAATTACCATCTCCTCGATAATTTCCCGTAATAAATGTTGGTTGACCAGGAACTGATTGTAGTATAGCTTGATCTCCTGCTACACTTCTTATGCCTCTTACATCTGTTTCAACATTTTCGCCTGAATTATATTCATTGGGCTGTAGTGCTGTACTTGGTACATCTGGTGTAAAAGCCATATTGGCTAGGGGTATTCTTACTTCTGAAAATGTTGCCATTAATTAGCTCCAGTAGATGATTTCTGATGTTGTAGGATTATAAGCCATAAAATAAAATCCAGTTGGTAAAGTATGTGTGGGCGTTGACCAAGCATTAGTACTGGTTACACTTCTAATAGGAGCAACTGTAAATGTATTGGCTACATTGGCATTGACAATGTTACCAGTGGCATTTAACACTATACTGTTATTAGCTTGACCGTAGTATCCGGATAATTTTCCTATAGCAATACTGTTGCGCCCTTGAGCTTGAGCTCCGGCTTCATAACCAACAGCTACAGCATAATCGCCTTGAATCAAACCACCAGCAAAAGCTCCTACTGTCACTACACCATTGCCCATTCCACCACTACCACCTGCTAGATAACCTACAGCAACAATATTATTACCTGAAGTTTGAGCAGCTTCTGCTCCTATTATTACCGAATTGGCCGTCTGTAGCGTATTAGCACCAAAATTAATACTATTCAAATTTATATTGCCTGCTGGAATATTACCTACAGTAAATTGAATATTACCACCAGCAGAAGGAATTATAACACTGGTATTGCCATTTATTAAATTTCCTGCCGAAGAAGGATTAATACCAGTCAGCAGACTACCGTTGCCTTTAAAATAACTGGCTGTGACATTACCTGTTGTTGAAATTGCTGATGTCAAAGTCTGTAGATAACTGGCAACATTGGCATTGCCATAAGTGGCTAAACCAGTAAGCTGACTACCATTTCCCAGTATATAACTGCCGATAACATTTCCTGTTGTTGAAACATTACTGGTTAAAACCTGTAGATAACTGGCAACATTGGTATTGCCATAAGTGGCTAAACCAGTAAGCTGACTACCATTTCCCAGTATATAACTGCCGGTAACATTTCCTGTTGTTGAAATTGCTGATGTCAAAGTCTGTAGATATGCGGCAACATTGGCATTGCCATAAGTGGCTAAACCAGTAAGCTGACTACCATTTCCCAGTATATAACTGCCGGTAACATTACCTGTTGTTGAAACATTACTGGTTAAAACCTGTAGATAACTAGCAACATTGGTATTGCTGTAATTTGGAGATACATTAGTTAATTGACTACCATCACCAATAAAGGCCTGAGCTTTGACATTGCCCACAGCTGATACTGAACCTTGACTAATTGCGATTTGACTTATACCATTAACAGCCATTGAGATTGATCCAGCCGGACTTGCTATAGAAACATTACTGTTGCCATTTTGTATACTGCTACCTGTAGTGGTTATACCAGTTAATCCTGCGCCATTACCAAAAAATGCCGTTCCAGAAATTGAACCAGTTGTTGAAATATTTGAACCTAAAACCTGTAGATAACTAGAAACATTTGAATTACTGTAATTGGTTGTTATACCTGTCAGTTGACTACCATTTCCCAAAACATAATTGCCTGTGATATTTCCTGTAACACTGACAGTATTAGCTGTGATATTACCTGTAGATTGAATATTGCCCACTGCGGTAAAATCGCCGGAATATATGGGCAAATATGCCGCTACATTGGCATTGCTGTAACTGGCTGGTAGGCCTGTGATATAAGCACCATTACCAAACAAATAACTGCCTAATATATTGCCCGAAGCCGCAATATTGCTGTAAGAAATAACCGTGCCAACACTGCTTAGTGGTCCAGCATAAGTTGGCAAAAATTCAGCAACATTGGTGTTACCATATCCAACATTACTGACATAACTTACTATTTCACTGCTGGTTACTGTGTAGTTGTGTCCGGAGTCTACAACTGGTATAATTGTGTTTGCTGTTATGTTTGCTAAATTTGGCAATGCACTAAAAGGTATATTGCTCATGGATTATTCCTCTATAAAATATTCATTAGTTTGGCTTACTAAAAAGTCACCACCATCTAATACTTCTGTTACAAAATATACTACAGGTGGAGTACCGCCACCAATAAAAATACCCTGTGTTATTGTAATACCTTCTGTTATTAATATGCCTTCTGCCATTATGTATTATCGTCTATGATATTTTGACTTAAATTAGCCTGATCAAAATGTAACAGCAAACAGGTATTGCCATCATCTATAAATGGTTGATTACTGACTGTGAAATTACCTGTATATCTCGCTATATTACTGATACGCAATTCATCAATATAGCCATTTAAAGGTGTACCACCGGCAGAATAATCATCGCTGCCAATTATTAATCTACTGGCTGAATAACTGGTACCATCAACATAAGTATTGCCGGTTTTTGTACCATTAACATACATAGTGGTATTGCCGCTGTTCTTACATAAGGCAAAATTTACCCAAGTATTGGTTACAAAAGCATTAGCATAAGAAGCTATTCTCGAAGCCGATGAATAAAAATCAAATTGATAAGATGCGGGATAATTTGCCACTATTGAAATATAAGGGCCATTAGTACCCTGTGGTCTGAAACCTAAGATGCCCTGTTGAATAACACTACTAGTGTAATACCAAAATTCTATTGTCCAATTACCTGTTCCAAAGACAAAATTTGTAATGGGAGTAACATTGGCATAGGCGTTAGTAATACCGATATTGTGTAAACTACTACCACCAAAATAACTTTGTGTGGTACTGATACTTAAATTACTAGCATTACCTGAATTTGAACCTTGAAGTGTTGATATTTCTCCAGGGCGTATTCCGGCATGTATTCCTGGTGCGGCTATTAACATTAACTATATCCTCTAGTTAAGGCCGCATAGTAAGTTGATCCATCATACCACATGGTAGCTATATCTACAGCATTGGCTGTGGTTGACAGTGTTTTAAATCCACCGGCCCATTTCATTGTACTGGTTAACAGTCTGTTGCCTGTACTATCTTGTATTAATTTTAATACTAGACTTTGACCAGCTTGAACTGTATTGGCATTGAAAGCATTTATTGTTACATTACCTGTTAATGTTACAGTTTGTATTGATCCCTGACTGACATCAGGTGTTAGTGTTGAAGCATAACTTAATGAATAAACTGTGTCTTTGTAATTGACTAATTGTGTAGCGGATGTATTACCTACATTACCTAAAACTGACGCTGATATGTTTCCGTTAACAGTCAACGCTGTTAGGTTGTTAATAAAATAACCATTAGCTAATAAATTGCCAGCTAAATTTCCAGAAACTGCGCTACCGGATATACCTGTTAATTGACTACCATTACCTATAAAATAATTGCCGGTAATGTTACCTGTCGCACTGACCAATCCGGTTGTTAATATTAAATTACCTATGATAGCATTTCCAGTAATATTACCTGTCGCACTGACCAATCCGGTTGTTAATATTAAATTACCTATGATAGCATTTCCAGTAATATTACCTGTGCTACTTATAACACTAGTTGTAGTAATATTACCTGCTTGTAAATTACCATAAATTCCAGTTGTCTGATAAGTTATAATAACAGCTCCTGGTTGTCCTGTTGTACCTACTTGTGCAGGACCTGTTCCAGCTCCGCCTTTACCGCCTGAACCATAAGTTATAGCGGCAGATCCGCTGCTACCTCCTCCACCTCCACCTATTGAATAAGTAACACTTGATCCAGAAATACTGCTGGTTAATCCAGTACCCCCAGTTCCACCTAGACCTGCAGATGTTCCACAGGCGGAACCTCCTCCACCTCCACCTCCAAAGTTTCCTCCTGAATAACCCTGACCTGCCGTTCCACTTCCTCCAGAACCACCTCCACCGGAATTGGATGAACCTCCACCGCCACCGCTTCCACCAGGTTGTCCTGATCCAGCTGAACCACCTGTGGGTCGACCATTACCGCCAGCACCTCCACCTATACTTGTATAACCAAATGCCGAAGTATTTCCTCCGTTAACACCTGCGGTGCCACCGACACCAATAACAATTGTATAAGGTGTTCCAGCTGTTACTGAAATATTATTTTGTACTAAAATACCACCAGCACCTCCACCACCACCGACGGTAGTACCTAAAGTATCGGTATTTCCATAACCGCCACCAGCACCACCTCCTATGATTACCGCGTTAATACTGGTTACACCAACAGGAATTGTAAATGTTGTATTTGAGGTAAATGTTTGTATTGTATTAGGTAAAGCTGTGTTTAATGCTAAATTACCTATATTACCATTATAAGTTGGTAAAAATGCTGTTACATTGGCATTGCTGTAATTAGTGATTATACCTGTTAATTGACTACCATTACCAATAAAATAACTGTTAGTGGAAATGTTACCTGTCACACTGACAAATCCGGTTATTGTGGTATTACCCGCAGAAATGTTTCCACCTATTAAATTACCGGCAGCGGATATATTAGTACCACCCAATATGTTACCACCTGCTGATATTACACCATTTGTTTGAATTACTAGTGAACTACCATTGGATATAATATTACCAGTTACACTGATATTTCCTGCTGAAAGATTACCGGAATATGTGGGCAAATAAGCTGCCACATTGGCATTACTGTAAGTTGAATTGGCTACTATGCCAGTTAATTGACTACCATTACCTATAAAATAATTACCAGCAACATTACCAGATGCTGTTATACTTGATAGTGAGATGATATTGCCTGAGGCGCTGACTGTCGTAAACGAACCAGTAGCACCCACTTGTAAATTGTTGTTGACAATGACATTTCCGCCAGCACTAATATTGGCCTGACCTATAATAGTACCTGACACTGTTAAACTGGTTAATGTACCTACAGAAGTAATATTGGGTTGACTATTGGTAGTGACTGTACCGGCAGTAACAGCAGTTGTGGCATTTGCCACAGTGCCAGTGACATTAGCGCCAGTAATACTGCTTAATTGGCTACCGTTACCTGAAATATAACTGCCAGAAATATTACCTGCTGCGGTTATTGAATTAGCAGTTAATAAATTAGTAACATTTATGTTTCCACTATAAACATTAGCCGAACCTGCTCTAATATTGCCTGTTGTACTAATAGTATTTGCTGTTATGTTGCCTGTGTATGTAGGCAAGTATGCTGCCACATTGGCATTGCTGTAATTGCCTGTAACACCAGTTAATTGACTACCATTACCTATAAAATAATTACCGGTAATGTTACCAATTGCGGATACTATGCCAGTAGTTAAGATATTTCCTGACTGTGCTGTACCACTAACTGTTAAACTGG
>JGI26470J50227_1001010_pt1 | contig 10545 bp, 23 predicted proteins | sample FreactTroBogLake_FD_50227 | JGI IMG/M metagenome (IMG submission 50227) | reverse complement strand
TATTATGGTGTCCGTTGCCTACACAATAGGTAGACACCCAACAAAGCCTCACACGGAATCAACATGAGGGGGCAACAGGATGCGCCGCCAGCGACAGACCACCAGCCATTGTCCTGCATTAGCGTAGACTACTCAAGCTACAAGAACACCCAAGCGAGGCAGCCATGTAGCAAATCACGCATTGCCCTACAAGGAATATTTTGTTGGGCAATAATTACCACAGGGGTATCAGTTAGGGGCGGTGTATAGCACTAAGTGATACAGGGGTGGGATTTATACCAAAGTACAACAGGGAAGGGGGTGATTATACCAAACAGGGGGTTAGGTATAGTCAAAGGGGTTTGGGGGGTATACGGGATTGCGTATAAGCGAGGGATATACGGGAGGGCGTATATCGTCCAGTATAGTGAACACAAGCAGGGTTAACGTGCAGGATAGTGGACAGTAAGTACTCATGCGGGTGGGGCGCTACTCCCACTGGAACCTCAACGATCTATGGTAATTGCCATCCGCCATAACATAGCTTTACCATTAGCCGTATGGACTTGGGACGTGTAGGCGCTCGTAACTGGTTCCTGTTTACCTACAAATTGTTGCGTGTCTGCTTCCACGCCGCCGCATGAGTAAGTCCCATATAGGGATGTTTGCGTGAGATGTAAAGAGGGGGTTTAGGGGAATTTTGGGGATGTCTGTAGAATGTACGGGCGCATCCGTATCCGGGCCTCGCCCAATAGCGGGGGGTGCCGCCACCCCCACCGGCCCCCATGTTCATGGTTTGTTCTGGGTTTGTTCACGGTTTGTTCCTCCGCGTTCTCCGGTGATAACAAAAGGTGAACAAAGCACAAACGCTGACGTTNCGGTTACGTAAGCTTGACCATACAGTAACGTAAGCTTCAGCATGACCATTGGTAAGCACAAGCATGANGCCTTGGGTTTCCGTTACTGTTGCGTAAGCTTTACCATGCTGTAACGTAAGCACTAGCATGACGCACGTAAGCTTGACCATACTGTAACGTAAGCTTGACCATACGTAGCTTCAGCATGACGCACGTAAGCTGTAGCATGACGCATGGTAATGCTTGCATGCTCGTGCTTGCGTGGTGAAGCTTATATTCCTATTATGGAAACGGAACAAAAGGTGAAAACGTCACCAGCGGCAAACATCAGCATGTGGTGATACAAGGTAGCCCAGAACAAGCAAGGCCTGTGTGCGGGCTTCTCTGTGGCTTCTAGAGGTCGTCTTCCTCAGGGCTAGGCAAGGCAATCTGCTCAAGCATCACCTGTAACTGCTCTCTCTGGTCATAGTCTAACTGGCCAATGTCAACAGGCTTAAGGTCAACCTGCCCAGAGATTTGCACCTGCTGCTTGTCGCTATAGTATTGATTCCACTTACCAATCAGCCTTATGCGCGCGTCTATCATGATGCGCTTGTCAGCAGGGTCCAGTTCAGGATCGTCAGCAATCCCAATGCATTGGTCAGCCAAGTAGTGCGTGCCAATTTCGCGTGCGTGCGCGGTGGCTTCAGCAAAATCGCTGTGGCGCATAATCCACTTCCAAACTGTGTCAAAGCTTGGCATGTTCTCAATCTGACATATGTCAACCATTGGTATGCCATTTGCGAGCAGTATGCAGATAAAGTCCCGCATGTTCTCGCTGTACATTGTTGGCCTGCCTTTTCCTCGTGGTCCTTGCAACTCTGGCTTGGTCCAATCCATGAGATGCATGAGCGAGTTAATGACGGCCTGCCTTTGCGCTTGCAGTTTTGTGTGAGCGTTGGCCTTGCGCTCCTGCAACTCAGCGTCTCTGTCTTCCTTGCTTTTTTTCTCTGCTTTGGCCATGCGTGTTCTTTACTATTGTGCTTGTGGTTACTGGGAAGGTGAAGCTTGCTTGCGTTAGGTAAGCTTAAGCTGCACTGTCTGGGTCTTCATCGTCTTCCTCATCTGTGAGGCTTTCCCAATCCTCAGTCTCCATCATGTCTTCAACGTAGACCAATGTCTCGTCTAGGACATCCATTGCTTGGAGTAGTATGCTTTGTTGTTCTGTCCACTCTAACAGGTCAAACTCGTCAGCCCAATCAACCGTCACAATCACTTCATCGTCAGCATCTTTGTGAATGCTGAAAGTAAGCATAGGCACTGCATCATCTGCTACTTCACTCATGGCATTTCCCTCAAGTTCTTCAGGTGGATCACGTTACTAGCTTCAGCATCAACCTCGTATTCAACGACTTCCTCGCCCACGATCTCTTGCACTAAGTCAGCAATGGCCCCCAACAAGTTAGCCTTCACATCATCAGACCACTCAGTTGGCTCCCCGCGAAATTTCATGGAAACAGACCCATCTACGTTACTGCTGAACCACAAAAATTGCATTTGCCTGCCTGAAATATGAAAATCATGTGACGAATCAATCACATAGTCAATCTACCACGACTCACAATATCAGCCAAGCTTAGCCATGCGTTTTAGACATACCAGATATGCTAAAGTTTATGTTGCAATAAGCATCAGCATGTGAGATAACAACATCACTGAAGCAAACAACACGGAGCAAACAAAATGTTTAACCTCACTGCAAAAGCCAAGCGCATTAAGCAAGCCATCAAAGAGACAGAAAGCGTTTTACAGCAACAAATGAACTATTCTGCAGATTTGCAAAATGTTGCGCTGATTAAAGAATACCGTAATCACCTTGTTTACCTGCAAGGCATGCTTCTCAATGAAATTTTAGGGTAAAGTTATCCACAGGCTTCAGCATGTGGTTGACATATGCTGAAGCTTCCTCTACAGTGTTTATATCAACAACGGAGATAACAACATGACAACGACATACAATGTAGCAGATTACGCAATGCACACTGGAACACAGCTTGTTATCATCCTTGACCACCTCTCATGGTCTCCTGACAATGTTTGGGTTCACTTTGTCCACAACAATGGCGACCACAATGGCCTGATGCGCCTCGTGCGCAAGGCAGACTTGTCAAACTACCGCACTGCAGACCTGTTGGCATAAGGAGACTTACCATGCGTCAGATCGTAAAAGATATGCTCAAATGCGAAGAACTCTTCCACGTCTTCAACAATCAGCTATGCGTGGACGACAACAAAACACCTGACGAGTACTCTGATCAGGACATCATTGAAGAGGCCAAGTATCAGCTATCCCTTTATTACGAGAGCGGCACGACCAACAACGAGATGTTCACAGGCGAGTGGAGCGCAGACGAGCAAGCACAGGCAAAGCGCGAAGTCCAACAGATCAAACGCTTCCTTGCAAAATACGCATAACAGGTATGCAAACAAACATTCTAAAGCTTGTTGACACTTAGCAAGCTTTAGCATACAACAAAGACATCAACAACGGAGATAACAAATGCAAATCAACCTTAACGAACTCAACATCATCCGCCTTGCTCTTAATCACCACGCGTCAAGCTTTGCAGAAGAAATGTATCTTACGGATAGCAAGGTCTGGGCAAATTCCTTGAAAAATAAAATTGACGAAATTCTTGCAGTTCGCGCAAAAATTAATGACGCAATCTCTGAGCAATATTGCGCCCAGTATGAACAACAAAATGCCGCAATCAGCAAAGTGTTTGCTCAAACGCTTGAAGCAAAGGTGTCAGCATGATCAAGATAGAAAAACTCGCGCCACGCATGTGGGCAGGCAATGGCTTTGGTTACACGTCAGCTTGGTGGGGTGTTAAAAACCGCACTGACATTAAGGTGACCAACAAGGACCAGCAGTGGAAGGCATACATCAAGCGCAACGACGACCGCTACGATGTCTTCAAAGCAGCAACCCGCCTTGAACTGCAAGCCATGTTAAATATGCATAACAGCCATGCATAAATAAGCTTGACCATAACAAAGCTTTAGCATACAACAAAGACATCAACAACAGCCCACGGGCAATCAAACGGAGACGACGACATGACGAAGCTTTACTCAATTGTTTATCGTACTGGCGGAACACAGAACTGCAAATGGACACGAGTGCTTGATGCCTATCCATTAGATCGTGCTAAGGAAAAGGCCAGTGAAATTGAGCGCATGGGTTATCGCACAGTCATGCATGACACTGACACCTTGCGCGCTCTTGGTTTGCCAATTGGCTGGGAGCCAGAAAGCGTTGATTGGGTAAACGACCACATTGTCGTTGATAGCTACCAAACCCATCACATAAGGGGATTATGAGCATGATCCGCGCAATAATTGACGACCTCATTGCCATTGTTTGCCTGTCAGCTTTTTTGATGTGCATTTACGTATGGTCAACTGAAATAGGCGCATTCTTCTACGATTGAGCCATGCAATAAAACATAGCAGGCATGCAAAAATATGCTTGCAACATGCTAAAGCTTATGCGACAAATAATCACCAACAACGGAGAAAACTTATGGACGCATACTTTCCCAATTCAGCAGAACGCGCAGACTTCCACGCTTGGCTTCGCGCCATCTTGCGTAACCCAGACGGTTACATTGTACGGTGGGCAAACTTCTTAATCATTCAACATGACTGGTCATCAAGCAAGCGCATTGAAATCAGCCGTCACCAAACCAAAAGCGGCAACCCAGAATTTTACACTTTCTAACGGAGCAAACAAATGTACATCCTCACTGACGTATCATTACCACAAGCCAACGTAATCCTTGCAGAAACCTCCTCTGTGGCGGATGCCATCGCTGCGGCCTCAGAGTTTGGCAAGATTTACCTTGTGGAGGAAGACGAAGCCTACCCTGACCACTACGACCTGATCTCATGGAAGGGTAATCTGTTCACCATTCAACCAAAGAAAATGCGCTAACATGAACCAAGACCTTGATCCCCTTGATCCTACTGGCCTTACCTTTGATGGACACGGATCACGATACGGCCACCGGACCCGTCAATTCACCGTTACAGGGTTTCGCGACCGTGACCACGCAGTTGCATGGTCAGAGGCTTATTACAAGCGCGCAATGGGCTATGGTCCTTCCATGCGCATCCAAGACACGGAAGACGGTTACATAATTGATGTTAATGAAATGACATCCTGCGACTAAATGACGCTTGACACAAGCTTCAGCATTTGCAATAACACTCATACCAACAACGCAAACAACGGAGACAACACATGATCCCTTCAGTAGACTTCATTGGCATGTCAGATGCCGCACTCGTTGACGAAGCAGCCAAACTCAATGCCCTTGCTGATGCCATCAAGGTTAAGCTTGACGAGGCCAAGGCTATCCTGCGCTCGCGTGGTGCNGGTGACATTTTTGGTGACGCATACAAAGCCACCATTGGCAAGGAAAGCGTGTCTTGGCTGCTTAACAAAGACCTGATCACGGAAAACATGGGCAAAGCTTGGGTAATCAAGCATTCCAAGCAAGTGGTCAGCGCAGGCCGCGTGACCTTCAAGCCTCACGTCACTTTGGGCGACATCAAGGTAGCATGATCCTACCTTGGCCCACCAAAAAGAAGAAAGCGCGAGACCTTAGCGGGCCTCGCGTTCGCATGTGGCTCATGATGCGTGACCCACCTGTTGCGTGTAACCCTGCCACTCTCGTCGTTATTAACATCACAAAGGATAATACAAATGGCTATCAAGACAGCACCAATTGAACCAATCGCACCCGTAACCAAGCAACCCCGTAAAGCCACAAAGAAGGCCTCTGAGGCCGCTCCTGCAAGCATAAGCATACCAAGTAGCCCAGAGCCTGTTGTGGACGCTGTGGAGGCTCCCAGTGGCCGCAAGCGTTCTGGCTTTGCTTCAATGTCTAAGGATGTCCATCGTCAGGCCTCCGCAAGGGGTGGCGCAGCACAGCCCGCAGACAAGCGTTACTTTGCAATGAACAAAGACGCAGCCCGCCTTGCCGGATCAAAGGGTGGCAAGCACAGCCCAAAAAAGGATGCCGCACAATGACTGGCTATCAAAGCAAAAAGAAAAGCGCACAGGTCCGGTGGCTTGGCCCATATGCGCCTAATGAGCGTCATGCTGATGATGTTACGCTTGAACACATTCTTGCGTTGCGTAATAAGGTTTCCATGCTTGAAGATGCCTTGCGTCAGGCTACTGTCCAGTTAAGTGAAGCCACGATGAAAGGCATTGTTCTTAAAAAAGGCATTCAAGACATCATGGACTTTTATTACACTCAAGACCCCAGTAGCCTGAACAACATAGAAACCATCCTGCGCTTGCGTGGTGCGATAGATGCAATGAGGCAAACCCCATGACGGAAATAAGGAAACCAATAAAAGCAGGTCCGTATATGGCACGTTCTGCATCAGATAAGACAGAGGATTATCCCCTTTGGTATATTGCCGGACCAGACGGAATACAAAACTATTTAACTGATCTTGGTGGCTGGAGAGAGGATAGGTCATCGCCCATGTTTGTCTCAAAAGAATTTGCTATTGCGCTTGCGGATAAATGGAATACCACATTAAAGGAGGGTGAGTGATGGGAAACGAAGATTTAATTAAACGCGTGACCGGTTTATCTCACGATTTAGAGAACCCGCAACAGGTCATCACCCTCATGATGGTGCTTGATGAACTGGACCGCCTTTACAAAGTTGAACGAGGCGTTTGCCCCTGCAAGAGGCGTGACGCTGAATTGGAACAGATGTTCGCCTATTTTGAGGAAGAACGCTCATGCTGATGCCGCGAGCCTTTAGCAAGCGTGAGCATGAGGAATTGCTGCGCATGTGGCAGGAGGGTGTTCCTGCGTCCACCATTGCCGCGACACTGGGCGAGGGCAGGACACGCAACAGCATCTTGGGCTACGTTTACCGTCTCAGGCGGACCATGCCGGAATTGCAACGCATGCCCACCCCAAAGCGCACACGGTCTGGCAATCCTGCAGCGCCCCGCGCACCAAAGCCACAGAGGCCCAAGCCAATCCCTGTGGTCCAGACCAATCTCTTCACCCCTATTGTTGAAGAGCCACCTCCAGAGGGCGGGGTTCCCTACTTTGAGACCCGCCTATTCCAGTGCAAGTACATCCTCAACACCTCAAAGGATGCCCACAACATTAAATGCTGTGGAGGTGTCGTTCACAAAGGCTCGTCATGGTGTCGAAAGCATTACGAGGAAGTCTTCACAGGACGTATTGACCACGAAACACAGGCCGTCCGTTTATTGTCTGGCAAAATTCCGGTGGCATCAAAGTTCCAGTTTCGTCGAATGTAAGGACGACGAAGCCCTGATGCGCACGATTTGGCGCACCCTCACCGTATTGGAAAGCTTTGTGGTTAGGGTCGCCAAGCATGCCAGTTTCCACACCCCAATGCGATCCACGACGATTGCGCACTGCCGTTAGCTGTTGGGCGTGTGTGTGGTTGGTTACAGTAGTCCAACCCGATACCTGCGCATTGTTGTAAGCCGCGTGAATACCCGCGCGAAACCTGTGCCGGATTTCCACATCGTCATTCAAATGAAGCGAATAAGAAAATTCCCACATTGGGAAACGGTCAGCCAAGCGACCTGCATACTCTTCCAATTCAGCCGCCTGATTTGCGAGATAGTTATCGACCCGCATGTCATGATTACCTATGGTAAAGATGCGGCGCCTGCATTGAGGGAATTGATCCATCCACTTTTTGGCGGCGTCAATCTCAGCAGAGACTTTGGGGGCGGCTGACCCTAACGTAGCCCCGTGGCGGCTTACTCTGGCCCCGTCAATAATATCGCCATTGAGGCAAATGATTTGAGGCTTTAATTGCTTTGCAAGCTTAATGAAAGCTTTCATCATAACAGTTTCAACACCCGGCCAAATATGGGCATCTCCGCCAATAATGATACAACCGTCAATAATTTCATCCGTCAAAACTTGCGCGTATAGCCATTGAGAACCTACACCGTCATTTTCTTTTTCATATCTTTCCCACAACTCTGGGAAACGTCTTTGGATCATATCTAATCTGGCTTGAACTGTTGAGGCGGGCATGGTCAGCACTCGCCCCGTGGCCCTAACAACTTTATTTTGGCGATAATATTCTTTTAATGTTTCTTCTAACACTTCTTTGGATAGTGCAGGCATTGCCATTTTTAAACATCCTCATTTGACGTTGGACGCAAAATACACAATATCAGCGTTATGACAAGGGTTTGACGAAACAGGGTTAATGACATGACTGCTGATGAATTTACTGCGTTTGTGAATTACGTGAAGGAAGAGTTTGGCGCTTGGGAATACCAACTCGCCAAATCAATGGGCGTGACGCGCCAGACAGTTGCGCAATGGAAGCTTAAGGGGTCACCCGCTTGGGCTGACCTTGTGGCGGCTGCCGTGGTCAACGGGCTTGATCCTTGGAGACCTGAGCCAGAACATCTGCCCAATCCTGCCCTACGGTCTCAGGGAACATAACCGTCACATCAAGTTTGCGCTGAAGCTTCAAACGTCTTGCCAGTGAATACGATGCGGCATGGCCCGTGAAGCTTTCGTCGTTGTCACCAAAAACTATAACACTGCGTGTTACAGGCGGTGGTTCCCACTTGGCTAAGTTGTGGGCGTTAATCGCTGACCACACGGGTATGCCATGCATCACGGAGGCTGCTATAGCTGTCTCAATGCCTTCAGCAATGCCCATGATCTCATCTGCCGGAGCAAGCCTGATGGCAGACCCCGCAGGCACCTTGCCGGACATGATCCGCTTGGGCGTGTCAATTTTGGCACGAAAGCCATTGTGGTCCAAATAGGTGAGGTGGACGTTGTGAGCCTTGTTGTCTGGCCCCACAATCTGGCTGACCATCAGGCAGTGGTTCCGGCCAATAAACTCCCTGACCGATTTAGAAGCCCACACAAGGCCAAGGCGCCTCTGTAGGTACTTCGCCACTGGCCCATCCTTGGAAGGCCTCCCAGAGGTCTCCCAAATGCGTTTAATGGCCTGACGGTGGACTTCCTCCTGCTCCCTGTCTTTGGGGGATAGGACAGGCCTTTCGCCCATGATGGATGCCACCTGCTTTGCAACCTGAGCAAAAGTCTGCCCAGTCACCATTTGCGCAAGCTTGAACCCATCATTGGAACCGCACACGGAACAGATGTAAACCCCATCTCCGTTGCGGTCTGTAAACCGGAAACGATCCTTGCCTCCACACATTGGGCAAGGGGTATGCTTACCCGTCAGATACTTTGCATCAACGCCAAGCTGCGGAAGAAGTTCCCGCCAATGGCCCCGCGCTATATCCGCTGTTTGTCGTTCTTGATTGTTTTTCACGTTGCTTTGCCTTCACAATGTTGCGGTGCCTAATCCAACTCAACGTAGCCGCAGACGGCGAGAGGGCGATGCCCTTGAACGAGTTGGCGGGTCCAACGCCAAATTTATCCTTGTAGGCCCAATAAGCCCACCCGTCTTTAAATCCTTTTGTAACCGCGTAGCCACGCAGTTCTCCGTAGAATGTTTCCTTTTCCTTCGTGGTGTAAGCTGAGACTTGCTTTTTTCCGTCTCTACTAAGTTCAGCGAGTGTACCTGTAACACTTGCAACCTTATCAACAGCCTCAGCCTTGAAACCACATGCAGGGCATGTCTGCGTGCGCGGTGGCTTGAGGAATGTGCATTTTGGGCAAGCCTTGGGAAGGGGGATGGCTTTTTCACGTTGCGCTGTACCACGTCCGGCTCCGTCATCAAGTTTGTCGTAAATGATATCCGTAACAAAGCCCAACCTAAGCGTAGTATCGCTGTGGTCAAGCACAAGGCAGTGATCCTTGCCCTCAGCCGTCCGCAAGCCACGGCCAATCATTTGCGTGTACAAAATTTCAGACTTGGTTGGGCGGGCCAGAATGATGCAACGCACATCCCAATCCACACCCGTGGTTAACACGCCCACGTTGCAGACCACCCGTAAATCGCCGTCCGCGAATTGTTTGGCGATTATTGCGCGTTCATCCAAATCTGTGTAGGCATCCATATATCCCGTTGGAACGCCCGCCTCCAAAAACAAGTTTTGAATGTGCTTTGCGTGGGTGCGGTTGACTGCAAAGCAAATCGTTGACCTGTTATCGCCTTTCTCCATCCATGTTGACACGATGTCAGCCACGAGCGGCGCCTTGTCCATTGCCTTGCCAAGCTGATGCTTGTTGTANTCACCCGCCACAGTGCCAACACCNGACAGGTCAGGCGATGCCGGAGCAAACACCTTGAAGTCAGACAGGTGCTTCAAATCAATCAATTCTTGAGTCGTGGTGCCAATGATCAAATCATCATACAGGCGCCCCATGCCTTTGGCCCACGGTGTGGCCGTCAAACCTACAACTGGAACGTCTTTCCATTCCTCACTGTTAAACCACGTTTCGTAAAACTTAAACAGGATGTGGCACTCGTCCACGATAACCAAATCCGCTGCAGGAATTTTCCGGCGGGCCAAAGTCTGCACAGAACAAACCTGAACAGGCTGACTGGCATCCGTCCGCTCATGCATNGCCTGAATGACGCCAATTTCCCAAATGTCGTGCCGCTCAAACTTCTCAACCGTCTGGTCAATCAAGCTGATGCTTGGTACGCAAAACAGGACGCGATTTCCTTTTGCCCTCGCCATACGCACGATTTCAGCCGCC
>JGI26470J50227_1001009_pt1 | contig 10546 bp, 7 predicted proteins | sample FreactTroBogLake_FD_50227 | JGI IMG/M metagenome (IMG submission 50227) | reverse complement strand
CTGCCGCTCACCGCTCCAGGTTTTCGCGGTTCCACGGCAGACTGGCAACGTCCGTAGGGATGAAATCCGCTGCCGCTCACCGCTCCAGGTTTTCGCGGTTCGGGTACAAACCAAGGACAAAGCCGGTATCGGAAACCCTTCACGGATGTCGGAAACCGGGGCATGCTGACCCATCTCTGTAGAAAAGGAGTCCTCATGCGAATTTCACGGATCGTCTCCCGGGCCCTGATGGGCCTCGGCCTCTTGATTTTGACCAGCGTCGCCTTCGGCCAGAACATCACCCTCGGGTCGTGGCGCACCGACGACGTGGCCAAATGGGCCAACATCATCGCCGCGTTCAACAAGGCCAACCCCAACATCGCGGTCAAGTTTGACCCGACGAACCCGCCCGACTACAACGCGACTCTGCGGCTTCAGCTCGAGAACGGCAACGGACCCGACCTGTACTTCAGCCGCTCGTTCGGCGTGGGCAAGGAACTCTTCACCGCCGGGTTCGACCTCGACCTGAGTGACTTCCCGGCCATCAAACAGGCGTTCGCCCCCGGCTCGCTCCTGGCCTGGACCGCCGACAACGGCAAGGTCTTCGCGCAGCCCCTGGGTGCCGTTAGCCACGGGATCTACTTCAACAAGGACCTCTTCGCCAAGAACGGTATCGCGGTGCCCAAGACCTGGGAAGACCTAATCGCTGCCGCCAAGAAGCTGAAGGCCGCCGGAATCACCCCCTTCGCCAACGGCATCGCCGACCAGTGGGACATCTACGAGATCGTGCTTTCGGGCATTCTGGCGAACAACACCGGTGGTGCCGCCGGACGGCTGGCCTACGAAGCCGGCAAGCGGCCCTTCAACGACGCCGCCATCGTCAGCTCGTTCACCCAGCTCAAGGACCTCGCACCCTACCTTCCCAAGGGCTTCGAGGCCATGACCTACACCGACGCCGAGAACCTGTTCAAGCTCGGTACCGCCGCCATGCTGTTCGACGGTTCCTGGGAACTCCCCGACATCCAGGCCAACGTGAGCTTCGGCTGGTCGGCGTTCGCCATTCCCCCTCCGGCCGGAAAGCCCGGGTTCGTCGTCTTCTTCCCCGACTCGGCGATCGCGATCAACGCCAAGAGCAAGAACATCCCCGCCGCCAAGACCTTCCTGACCTGGCTTTCCAGCCCCGCCGGAGCCAAGGCCATCGGTGACAACCTCGTCGGCTTCTTCCCCATGAGCAAGGCAGCGGTCAAACTCGACAACGAGTACGCCAACACCTTCCTGGGCTTCAACAAGGGAACCGGCCAAGACATCCGCTTCACCTGGTCGAAACTCGACGCCGGAAAGCCCACCGCGTACAGCCTCCTGGTCGACAACGCGAACAACGTGCTCAAGGGAACCGTGACCCCCAAGCAGGCCGCCGACAACCTGGCCACGGGTCTCGCCTGGTACAAGCCCAGCATGTGATCTTGGTTTCTCGATCCTGCGGGAGGATCTGGCCTCGTCGAGCCCTCGCTTCTTGCGTCCGGTTCGACTCGTCAGATCCTCCCCTGGTTCCGCGATCCGCCAAGATCCGGGTTGGCGAGAGTCCTGAACTTCCTCTCGCCAGCCTCCTTTCCCTGTGTCCATCCAGCCTCATAAAGGATCCACCATGGCATCGAAAAAGTCTCTCGAGATCGACCGCACCCTCGTCTGGCTCTGGTGGATTCTGCCAGCCTTGGCCGTGTACGTGGTGTTCATGGCCTGGCCGCTGTTCAACTCGTTGAGGCTGAGCTTCTACACCGGTTCGGGGTTCAAGCTCGACAACTTCATCGGGTTCGACAACTACAAACGCCTGTTCGGCGGCGGGGAGGATTCCACCAGGTTTCTGGGTGCGTTCCGGAACACCTTTGTGTTCTTCGCCGTCCACATGGTGGTTCAGAACAGCCTGGGCCTGGCCTTCGCCCTCCTGCTTTCGCGCAAGTCGATGCGGGGCACCTCGTTCTTCCGCACCGTCATCTTCGTGCCCGCCACCCTGGCCATCGTCGTCACGGGATTCCTGTGGAAGCTTCTGCTCAACCCGCAGTGGGGTCCCGTCAATCTGCTGCTCACGAAGATCGGCCTGGGGGACTGGGCCCTGCCGTGGCTGGGAGAAACCAACCTGGCGCTCATCGTCGTCAGTCTGGTCTCGAGCTGGCAGTGGGTGGGCATCCCGACCATGATCTTCCTCGCCGCGCTCCAGGGCATCAGCGAGGACTATTTCGAGGCCGCGGCCATGGACGGCGCCACCCCTTGGCAAGTGCTCTGGAACATCAAGTTGCCGCTGATGCGGCCCATCATGGGGGTGGTCGCCATCCTCACGTTCACCGGCAACTTCAACGCCTTCGACGTGGTCTTCGCGATGGAGGGGCCCAACGGCCCGCCGGCGTACACCACCGACATCCTGGGCACGTACTTCTACCGTACCGGCATCGCCGGCCAACACCCGGTCGGCATCCCCGACATGGGACTGGGGGCCGCCGTCTCGACCATCACCTTCGTCGTTCTTCTGGTCGGGGTGCTCTCCATGCAGTACCTCAGCCGCGACACCCAAGGAGTCCGGAAATGACCCCCCAGACCCGACCCCGCTTCCGGGCCGCCGACCTGCCCGGCTACCTCCTCCTCGGTTTCTGGACCCTCATGGTCCTCATCCCGCTTTGGGTCATGGTGATCAACTCGCTCAAGCCGTCCCTCGACATCTTTCGGGATCCGTTCGGACTTCCTCCGAGGCTGAGCACCGAGGGCTACGCGGCGCTGGCCGTCGGTGGCGGGTTCGTCACCTACTTCTTGAACAGCCTGATCATCACCACGACCTCCATCCTCGGGGTGCTCGCGCTGGCCTCGGCGGCCGCCTACGGTCTGGCCAACTGGACCAGCCGGGCCAGCAAGTACCTGTTGCTGGTGTTTCTGGCCGGCATGATGATCCCCATCCGCATCGCTAGCATCAACCTGCTTGGGCTGGTCAAAGACCTGGGCCTGATGGACAAGCTGGGAGGCCTGTTTCCCATCTACGTGGCCATGGGGCTCCCGATGGGCGTGTTCGTCCTCACCGAGTTCATCAAGAGCGTCCCCAAGGAGATCCTGAACGCCGCCCGCATCGACGGCGCCGGCAGCGTGCGCATCTTTGTCCGAATCATCGTCCCATTGATCCGTCCGGCCTTGGCCACCGTCGCCATCTTCAACCTGGTGAACCTCTGGAACGACCTGTGGTTTCCTTTGATCATCATCCGCAGCGACGACCAGAGGACGCTGATGCTCGGGGTCACCCGGCTGTTCGGCCAGTACCAGACCGACTGGAACAAGGTGCTCGCGGTCCTCACCTCGGCCTCGGTACCCATCATTTTGCTCTACCTTTTGCTCTCGAAGCAGTTCATCCAGGGGCTGACCGCCGGTGCCGTGAAAGAATGAAAAATGGACAAAGGAATTAAGTGGGATTAGAGTTGTCAGGAATCGAGGAGGTGATCCTGGAACATTCCTGGCCCCGACCCTCAGAGGCATCGCCGGAGTTGTCGAGCGGGCCCGCTCCCTAGGGTTTCTTTCCTTCGGACTTCGGGAATTCGTCCGGGTTTTCGAAAGAAAGGAGGAACACGTGTCCAAAACTTCTTGGGGAAAGGCTGTCCTTTCCTTGTTCGTGGTGCTTTCCAGTCAACCCTTGACGGCCCAGGACCCCTGGGTGGTGGGCACCGACCCCACCTACGCTCCCTTTGTATCGCTCTCCCCGGCGGGGGAGATCGTTGGTGTCGATATCGAGCTGATGAAGGCCATCGCCGCGAACCAAAAAGCCGAGGTCGTCGTCAGGAACGTTCCCTGGGACGACCTGGTACCCTACCTGGCGGCGCACAAGATCGACGCGGTGGTCAGCGGCCTCACCGTCCTCGACTGGCGCAAGACGTCAATGGATTTCAGCACACCGTATTACGCCGAGACCCAGGTGGTGGTCGTCGGTCCGTCCCTGGACGCGGTGAAGGAATTCAGCGACCTCCAGGGCGCAACCGTGGGCGTGCTAGAGGGCTCGAGAACGGCGAAGGCGTTGGCCGAGGAAAGCCAGGGTCTGGGCCTGAGCGTGAAGACGTTCACCGAAACCCAGACCATGTACGAGGCTCTCAAGGGTGGGGTGCTTTCCGCCTTTTTCCTCGACAGGCATCTGGCCGAGCAGTGGAAACTCAACCCCAAGAGCCGTGACGTGATCCGCATTGCGTTTTCGACGGACTTCGTCGAGGATTACGCTATTGCGGTCGCAAAGGGAAATCAAGAACTGCTCGAAACGGTCAACCGAGGGTTGGCGGGCGTCAGGGCCTCCGGCGAATGGGCGGCGATCATTTCTCCCCTCGACCCTTGAAAGCGGCGGGGATGGAATTCTCGGAACCCGTGCTACGATGGTGTCCACAAGGAGCCCTGGATGAAAGAACGGACGCAAGGGTCCAGACTCCGGTTCGGGTTCTTCAACAACCAGATCAAGGGTGATTGGTCCGAACGGCCCTGGCACGGCATGTGTCGGGCGGCCCAGGAGCTGGGCGTCGATTTGTTCACCTTCGACGGGAACCACCTGCGCGACCCGTTCGAGCACGTCTCGTTGGCGAACGTCCTCTACGAAATCGCCGCCGCGGGAGGGCTCGACGGCGTGATCATCTGGAACCACGTGTTGCGCAACTACCTCTCCGAGCTCGAGGTTTCGTCGTTTCTGGGGACGTGGCACGTTCCCCTGGTCCTCATCGAAGGAGACTTCCCCGGGTGTCCTCGGATCGACATCGCGGGGGCCCAAGGGGTCCTCGAAACGGTGGCGCATCTGATCGTCCACCATCGATTCACGAAGATCGGCTACCTGGGAATCATCGCCGAACATGCAGGGTTCAAGATCCGGTACCAAGCCTTCGTCCAGGCCATGGCCGACCACGACCTGACCCTCTACCCCCGGATGACCCGCCCGTTCTGGGATCCGGAGGACCTGTTGGGTTCGGGGACCATCCGGAAGTCTGCGTTGAAGGAATTCCTGTCCCACGCCGTAGAGGCGGGGATGGAGGCCCTGGTCTGTGTGTCCGACGATTTGGCGATGCAGTGCCTCGAAGTCTTCGCCTCCCTGGGGGTCAGGGTTCCCCTCGACGTGGCGTTGACGGGGTTCGACGGAGTCTGGGAGGGCGCCATCCTTTCTCCTCCTTTGACCACCGCCCTGCCCGATTGGGAGGGGTTGGGGGACCAGGCGCTCCGGATTCTGGTCGACAAGGTCCAGGGGCGCGAGGTTCGGGCCTCGACCGAAGTGGAGGTGAGGCTCCAGGTGAGGCAGTCCTGCGGCTGTCCGCCTTCGGACCTTGCCTTCGCGGCCGCGGCACCGGGGTCTTCTCCCTCGTCGCTCAGGGAGCGCCTCGAGGCTTGCCAGGGCGGGCCTTCGGTGTCCGAGGATCTGGAGAGCCTGATCGGGTTCTTCGGAACACCCGGACAGGCGGGGAAGGTTTCCTTCCTCTCGCTCTGGGAGTCGATGCTGGAGAAGGCCGCGATCCGGGGAAGCGACGTGCTGAGCTGGAACAACATCCTGACGGTCCTGGAGGGCGAACCCCTCCCGTACCCTCTTCCCGACCGGCGTCTGGTCCAAGCAAGGATCATGGTGGGCAACCATGCCCAACACGCCGAGGCGGCCCGTCGGTTGGAGTACCACCACCGGGTGGCCCTGGAGCGGGACCTCAAGCTTCAGCTGGTCTCCTCGTTCGGACTGGACCGGTTGACCGAGCTGCTGGCCCGGAAGCTCCCGGACCTCGGAATCCCAGGAGCATGGCTGGTCTTGTACGAGGATCCACCGGACTATACTTTTCCCGGCGGGTTCCCGGAATGCTCGCGGCTGGTGATGGCCCACGACCCCACGAGACCCCTTCCCAGGGGTGGCCTGCGGTTCCCGACGGCCGAGTTGATTCCCCGTTCGTACCGGCAGAAAATACGCGGGCAGAGTTATCTGGTCCACTCGCTGCATTTCGACACCCGTTTGCTCGGCTACATCGTGTTCCTGGCGGGAAACCCCCACGGTGAGCTCTACCAAACCCTCCGGGATCTGATCGCGGTTTCCCTCAATGGGACTCTGCTCTTGAGGAAGGTCAACGACCACGCCGGGCAGCTCTCGGCCAGCCTCGACGCGCTGCACCGAACCCAGGAAAAACTGGTGCTTTCGGAACGGATGGCGGTGTTGGGGCAACTGACGGCCACCGTCGCCCACGAGCTCAACACCCCGCTGGGGGCGATCCGGTCCGCGGCCACGTTTCTTCGCCAAGGGGTGATGTCGTTGCCCGGGGAGTACCTCGAATTCATCCGGGGGCTCGACCCCGAGTCCTTCGAATGGTTCAAGGGGTTGATCACCAAGCCCTCGGCTCGTCCTGTGGTCTCGGCGTCCGAGGATAGGAACCGGCGCAAGGCCCTGGAATCCAGACTCCTCGATTTGGGGGTTCCCGGCGCCGAGGAGCTCGCCCACGACATCGCCTTCCTGGCCGGTCCCCTGGAAGAATTGGTCCTGGTCAATGCCGCCGTCGCCGGAAGGGGCGAACTCATCGCGGAGGCAGCCCGGACGCTGGAACTGCTCCGGGCGAGCGCCATCGTGTTGGAGGCCTCCGACCGGGTGGCGACCACCGTCTCCACGTTGGTCAGGTTCTCGTCGCAGTCCGAAGTGGGAGAGATGCGCAGAATCGATCCGGCCGTCGATCTGAAGGCCATCCTGCTGATGTGCCTTCCGGCCACCGGCGGGGCCGTCGAAGTGGTCCAAGAACTGGAACCCGGCCTGAGCTTCCTCGGCGACGGCAACCAGATGAACCGCGTGTGGATGGATCTGGTCACGTATTCGCTCCAATCGATGCGCAACCGGGGCCGGTTGCTCTTGCGGACGGCAACCCGGGATGATGCCGTCGAGATCGCCGTGGGGAACGACGGTCCTCCTCTGTCTCCGGGCCAATGGGAGAAGCTTTTTCTGCCCAGCTTTGGAAATACCGACAATCCGGCGGATCCCAACCTGGCGCTTCCCATCAGCCGCCGCATCGTCGAGGCCCACGGGGGAACGCTGACCGTGGATCGGGAAGGACCGATGAGCGTCTTGACGGTCAGGTTTCCCTTGCCCCGATGACTACCCGAGGCTGAACGCTTCGTAGTGGATCTTCCGAGGCTTCACGCCCAGAGATTTCAGGCTGCCCACCACCGTGGCCCGTACTTGATCGTTGGAACACACGAAATACCGGAACCGTTTCGGGTCAGGAACCTCCCGGGCAAACAGTTCGGGGACGAAGACGGGACGCCCCTCCTGGGATTGAAACACCTTGAGTTTCAGCCGGGGCATGGCCATCTTGAGCGCGACCATGGTCTCGGGTTCGAGCATCTGGGACCGGTCTTTTACCGACAACAGCACCACCACCTCCCGGCCTGGTTCTTTCCGGGCGACTTCCTTCAAGATGCTGATCAGCGGCGCGGCGCCGACCCCTGATCCGACCAAGGCCAGTGGTTCGTGGCCCGAGGCCGGGTGGAACGCCCCGAAGCCGCCGTTGACCTTCACCTTGTCGCCGGGCTGCAGAGCAGCGAGTTTCCTTGTGAAGTCCCCCGTCTCCCTCATCGCGAAGCTGACCACCTCTTCATGCTGGGCGGAAGTGAAGCTGAACGGGTGCTCTTCCCCCCGGAGGTCGGGGTGGTCGAACCGCAGGTACGCGAATTGGCCGGCCCGGTAGTTCAGTCGCGGGTGGGACGAAAGCGCCAGCCTGACGATGCCACCGGCGGTGGCCACCGACTTCACCACGAGCGTGGGCAGGGTCAGGTTCTGGATCCGGGTCCACAGGAACAGCCCGGCGGTGACCAGGAACAGCAGCTGGTAGGCCAGGGCCGACACCGGGGGGACGAGTCCCAGGACGCCGGCCTGGACGACGTGCACGTAGGTGAGTCCCGCCAGCGCGACGAACAGCACCTTGTGGGCGGCCTTGAGTCCGTCGTAGCTCTTCAGGAACCCGAACCGGAGCGCGGCGACGAGCCGGGCCCTCAGTTTCTTCAACCCGGGGAGGGGAATCCACAGCATCGAGAGTGCCATCATGGCGGTGAAGATGCCCAACAGGGACCAACTCACCACGTCGATCAGCTTCGCCTTGAGGAAGATGCCGTAGACGGCGTGGAAGGTCAGGAACGCGATCAGGCCCAGCGTCGTCCAGATGTGCAACCGGATGCGCAGGTCGTAGGGGAGGGCGTTCTGGAGCACGGGAACCTTCAACCCCAGGATCACGTTCGCCAGGAGCCAGTGGTAGGCGACGATGGACGCTGTGAAGTTCACCACGTCGACGGGGTCGGCGAAGGGCAGACCCGCGATGTAGAACCAGGCCTGAACGGCGGGAAGGACGAGGTAGAGGAAGGCCAGGACGGCGAGGCCGCGGGTTTTCATGGAAGGCTCCTTGTGTGGACAACAAGCAACAACCATGCCAGGGTTTCCTGGGCTCCTGGTCCCCTTCGGACGGGAAGTTTTTTCCCGGTGGGAAAATTCCGGTATACTGGGACCAGGAGTGATGCCATGAAGATGGGTTTCGTGAGCGCCATATTGGGCGATTTGAGTTTCGAGGACGTGGTGGCTTTCGCCGCCGACCAGGGGTTCGACTGCGTCGAGATGATGTGCTGGCCAAGGCCCCTGCATGGGCCGGGCAAGGCCGAACGCCGGTACGCCGGGGTCACCCACGTCGATGTCACCGATTTCACCGCCGAGAAGGCCGCGAAGGTCCAAGGGCTCCTCAAGGCGAAGAAGGTCGAGATCTCGTCGCTGGGGTACTACCCCAACCCCCTCGACCCCGACCCCGAGAAGAGGAAGGTCTACGCCGACCACATCCTGGCGCTGATCGACGCGTCGGCGTTGCTCGGCATCCACCTCGTGACGACGTTCATCGGCCGCGACAAGAATAAGTCGGTGGACGAGAACCTCGCCGAATTCAAAACGGTCTGGACGCCCATCCTCGCCCACGCCGAGAAGAAGAAGGTCCGGGTGGCGATCGAGAACTGCCCGATGTTCTTCAGCGCCGACGAGTGGCCCGGCGGGCTCAACCTGGCCACCACACCTGCCATCTGGCGAAAGATGTTCGCCGCCCTCCCCAGCCCCTTCTTCGGCCTGAACTACGACCCCTCGCACTTGGTTTGGCAGCAGATGGACTACGTGAAACCGATCTACGAGTTCAAGGACCGCCTCTTCCACGTGCACTACAAGGACGTGAGGGTTTACCAGGACAAGCTCGACGAGGTGGGCATCATGGCCGCCCCGCTGACCTACATGGCGCCGAAGCTTCCCGGTCTAGGCGACATCGACTGGGGATCGTTCGTCGCGGCCTTGAACGACGTGGGGTTCCACGGTTGCGCGTGCATCGAGGTCGAGGACAAGGCGTTCGAGCACACCCTCGAAGACCGCAAGAACGCGACGATCCTGAGCCGCCGGTACCTGAAGCAATTCACAATCTGACCCGGCGTTGGTGAAGAAGTGACAAGATCCTCCTTTTGGAGTGTTCTATGAGAGAGCACTCGAAAGGAGATTTCCATGAAACGCATTGTTCTCTTGACCGTTCTGACGCTGGTCGCCGCGGCGGTCTTTGCCTTCCCTGGGTTTGAGCCCATCTACTTCCCGGCCGAAGTGAAGGCCGTCGGCGCCACGCTGGGAGACAAGACCGTCGGGGACCTGAAGGTGTCGGAGCTGATTCCCATCGCCGAGCGCCTCGACATCGCCCGGCAGAAAGACGGGTACGTGATGCTGGCCAGCGGCCTTTCCCTAGCTTGGCCCGGGGCCGGCCAGTACATGACCGGCGACTGGATGGGCGGGACCCTGTTCACGGGGCTCCACGTCGGCATCACCGCCGGCTCGTTGCTCTGGGCGCATGCCCTGCTCCCGTCCGACCTTCAATGGTCGAACCTCGACTACTTCGGGTCGCCCCACTCCCGGATCGATTCCCGGTGGAGCAACCACAGCCTCAACGATTTTTGGCCCAGCATCGGCGCCCTGGCGGTGGGCGGCGTGGCCGATTTTGCGCTGAGGGCCTGGTCGGCCCGGAACGCCCGCGACGAGGCCAAGGCCAAGATCGACGACGGCAAGATGACCTTCGAACCCCGGTTCGAAGGCGGAAGGATGGGGTGGGGCATGGGCATGGGGATGCGCTGGTANCCCGCCAGTGACCGGGCCTTGGCACCTCGGCACGATGGCCGGTTCTCGGCTACCATCGCGAACATGAAATTGTGGGTGTTGGTTTTGGGGTTGTCGCTGGTTCCTGGTTTCCTGCAGGCCGAGGCGCGGAAGGACTACCGGGCGGTGTCGGGGGAGTTGTCCGACGGGTTGGTGGCCTGGCGGGCCTGGACCCAGGCCGAGGGGCCCCGGTTGCTGGTGGTGGACCCCAAGACGCTGGTGGTCTCCGTGGTTCCCGGAACTCCAGCCGAGTTGAAGCCCCGGGTCGGCGGTGACACGGCGCTGGACCGATGGCGCGCGGTGGCGGCCGGACACCGGGAAGGATTGCAGAACGCGGGGGTTCGGCGGGCGCATCCGGCCCGGACGGGAGCCTGGCTTACGTTCGACCTCTGCCCGTCGACCAAG
>JGI26470J50227_1001006_pt1 | contig 10549 bp, 18 predicted proteins | sample FreactTroBogLake_FD_50227 | JGI IMG/M metagenome (IMG submission 50227) | reverse complement strand
AAGCGTGGTGCCCTCCGGGGTACGTAAGAAGCATCGGGAACCGTCGCTCTCCGAGAGTAAGCCCTCTTCGGAGGAGCCCAACCCGCTAGACTACTACGACGTCGTCTGCGACGAGAAAGTGAGCCCCGAGCCCGTAGAGCATCGGGCACTAACGGCGTGTGTGCCGTACGTGGCCGTGAAGGTCGAAGTTACGCCGCCAGAGCCGGCGCCCGCAGTTACGCGACCTAGTAGGCCGCGTCGGTCGCGCGTAGAGCCCGCAGTCGACGCTCGTGCGCCTACTGCGCACGAGAGCCGCGTAGCAGACTCTCTGCTGGTAGAGGTAGATTCTCTTCCCGGAGACGACGAGAATCGTCTGGCCCTACTTAAAAAGAACTTCCCCAACGCGGTGAACTTGTTTCGCGCGCGCATGACGGGCCCGTCGGGGGGCAGAGTAAACCAGTGCCGTACGCCGCTGTGGAACCTAAGCGCAGACTGCCTCGCGCGCTACCCGAAGCACCGTATCCGGTACGACGAATCGTACAAGGATGCGTCGCGCTACGTCTGCGGTAACCCGACCGACAGCGCCGAGATATACGTCTGCTCGACGTGTCGCTCGTCTCTCGGCGGGGGCGCGTCTGGCCTATCCGCCTCGTTCTTCAAGGGGCGCCGTAACGGTACAGTAAGGAGGACGGCATGATTGTACGTGTGTGGGGCGCGTGCCATCTATCTGAAGATCAGTCGGCACTGGACCGGGTGGCCGCACGAAGGCTTATTCTAGCCGCCGTGTACGCGCGAACTGTTCCCGCAGGACTTAAGTTGTCGCGTCGATCGCGCAGGCGCTGGCGCGGTACCGGCGGACGATGGGCTTACCCGCCCGCGATAGAGACTAGTATGCGAGAACTGGGCATCAACCTAACTTGAGGACGACATGACGGTACTTTCTGCGCAGTCTATCAAGAGGCTCTGCGAGCACCACGGGATGATACGCCCGTTCTTCGCCGACAAAATCGTCACCGAGGGCCGAAGCTACGGCCTGTCTGGCGCGTCTTACGACGTGCGCCTGGCGCAGACTATGTGGCTGTGGCCGTTCTGGGGACGCTTGGCGTCTACGATCGAGCACTTCAACATACCAGACAACGTCGCCGCCGAGGTAAAAGATAAGAGCAGCAACGCGCGACGCTTCGTACTCGTACAGAACACGTGGGTAGACCCCGGGTTCCGCGGGTACCTCACTCTCGAGCTTACTCGGCTACTCCCGTGGCCGGTTCGCCTCAAGGCAGGCACACCCATATGCCAGTTCGTATTCAGCTGGCTCGACGAGACTACTACGCGCCCGTACAGGGGCAAGTACCAAGACCAGCTTGCAGGCGCTCAGCCCGCGATTCACGAGAAGAGCTAGATCGTGCCAGAATCTTGGGCACTGTACGTCGTGTCTGTTGCCGTGAGCTTCGTCAGCGTCGCTCTGAAGGGCTTCCAGCACAAGAACGTGATCGGCAACCACGTGCGAAGCGTCTTCTTTACGTCGTACCTCATGGCCGCGTTCGACGTCGCGGCCGTGTACATCATCGTCCGCGGCAGTTGGGCCATAGCTCTTACGTCGGGTACGGGCGCGGCGTTCGGCATGGTGTTCGCGATGAAGCTGCACGACAGGCTGTACGGCGACAAGAAGTAGCAGGCGCGTCGCAGAGAGCACACCCGCCCGGGTCACAGAGACTGCAGCTCTGCCGGGTCGTTTCTTGGATAAGGCTCGTTGGCTGTGTAGGTAGCTGCTTCGGCCAAAGCGGGGTGTGTTCTCTGCGACTCGTCGGCGCAGAGTAAAGAAAACAGACCAGGAGATAGTCATGCGAGTACGGGGCGTCGCGTTCTGCGGAGTAGCGGGTGTAGGGAAGAGCACGGCGGCGTCGTTCGCTCGAGACGCCCTACTCGGCAAGTCTTACCACGTCAAAGACGTCTTGGGAGAGTGCGTCGCGCCCCTGCTGTTGAGGCTAGGGGTACCCCTAGACGAACTCGAGAGGCGCATCTACGGCGACCTCAAGGACGCGCCGCTGCCGCTCGCCCCCAACCTCTCGACTACGAAGCTGCTACAGGCGCAGGGTAACGGCTTCCTCAAAGACTGCGGCGACGAGCTGCTAGCGCAGCGCCTCGCCATCGCCCGTTTCCAGCCGGGCACTATCTTGATCAACGAGAGCGTGCGCTTCGCTCGAGAAGTACCGTTCCTGCGCGAGCAGGGGTTTCGCCTGGTGCGCATCACGCGCCCGGGATACGAGGGCAAGGCTACGCTAGACGGTGTAGTGCACGAGAGCGAGCGCGACCAGACGTTCGACGTAGACTTCGAGATACAGAACACGGGGAGCCTCGTAGACTTGAACCGAGCAGTACACAGGGCGCTGTCCGACTTCGGTTTGCGCATGTATACCTCTCGCGGCCAGCTGCAGCTAGGTCACCTCGTACTAGTCAACGGCAAGCCCCGCGCCGGCAAAGATTCTTTCTGCGACGCCGCGACTGCCTACGCCGCCGAGAGGTACGGCGTGCCCGCATCAGCCTTCTCTACGATAGACGGCGTGCGCAAGATGCTCACTGACGCCGGCATCGACGTGTCGGCTAAGACGCCCGCAGACCGCCGTCTGCTGTCTGTGGTCGGCGAGGAAGCAGAGCTTCACTCTAGCTTCAAGACGGTCGGCGTGATACGTCAGGCGCGAGAGTGCCTGATGCGGGGTATCGCGTTCGTGCACGTAAGAGAGCCGCACACGATGGATCGACTGAGCGAGCTCGCGCGTGAGGTGTTCGGCGCCGTGTGGTGTCGCCGGCTGTGGCTAGCTCGACCGAACCACGACCCTGGAGTCGCGAGCAACGCGAGCGATGCCGTAGACGGCACAGAAGTCTCTTACGATTTCTCGCTCGTCAACGACGGTAGCCTGTCCGACTTGGCGTGCTCTGCGGCAGACTTCGTAGACGCGCTGTTGACGGGTGCCGGCGCCGGTCACTTCTCTTCTGCCGGAAAAGCGCCGCGGAGCACTTAGATGTTCGTCTATCTCGATTCTAGGCCCGTAGATTGCACGCGCGTAGAGACTGTAGCGTTCGTCAACTCTTACGAACGCCCCGCGGGTGCGCCGTCGTTCACGTCGTTCGTAGTACAGGCAGAAGACGGTTCGCTGCCGACCGTGTCTGTGCAAGACGCTCTGGGCATAGAGCCGCTACTGGCTCGCGGTGAGTGCGTGACGTACTCGGTAGGCCAGTCCGACCGAGCGTACGCTACGCTCAAGTCTCACGCACTTCGTTTCGGCTACAAGATCGCAGTTCTAGTAGACGACAACGCAGAGAGCGCCGACGACGCACTAGACTTGCTGCAAGACGTCGGCATGCCGACGTCGTCGTTCGTGACGAGCGCGAAGCGCTCTCTCCTGTGGCAGCGCCTGAATAGGCCGCACCTGGCCGAGCGCGTGATCGCCGTTTTCCCTTCCGAGCTACGCGTCACCGTGTACAGCTCTGATGTAGGTCGTAGGGTTACTTTTCCCATGCGAACCGCCCCGTACGCGGCAGGTAGATTGGCATACCTACGCGGAGAAGATTTTAGGTTCTATGATGCTCAGTCGCCCGTCGCGGTAGGCAAGTTCGACTTGCTAGATGTGCAGAACGAACTGTCTCGCGAAGACGACTGGCTCGCTCGACCCTTGGGTATACAAGGTGCTCGCCTCTTGCCCGACGAGCGCAATGCAGTGCTAGACCTTGGCTTCAGCGTAGTAGACGAGTACCTTTCCTCGGGCATAGTCTTGTTTCGCGGCGGCGACGCGCCTAGAAAGTGGGGTCCGCGTTTTCACCCCAGCCTGTTGGCCAAGATTCGAGGCTTCGATCACGAACAGAAGGGATAAACAATGAGCACCAAGCTGAAAGTAACGATAGAGGGTATCGGAGGTTCCGGCAAGACTACGCTAGCGGCGTTCTTCGTGAAGAAGCTCGCGCAGCTAGACGACTCTGTAGAGATCATCGTAGACGATGCCGGCATCGACCAAGACCAGTTCACGCGGCTAGCGCGCGTCGCGGAGCAGCGCCTCGTCGACTTGCTCGACAGGCACGACGGCCTAGAAGTCACGTTCACCGAGAAGCAATCGTGACTAGTGCAGCCATCGTAAAGATCGTGCTCGCCTTTGGGTTGGCTGCTTCGGTACTAGGGGCGCTATTCTCGCCGTCTGCCCCGACGCGGCCAGAAGACTTCGAGCTATACCGCTACGGCAGCGCACCGTGGCAGATGCAGAGAGACGGTCTGAGATGAAGATGAAACTATCGTTCACCGAGAACGTTAAGCACGAGGTAGAAGTCGAGGTACCCCCGTTCCCGCTGTACATCAAGTACGACGGCACGTACGATTCCGACTCTTGGGTCGAGTACACCGTGATAAAGAAGGTGTACGGCGACGGTGGGTACCACAATCGAACCTTCGTAGAGCTACGAGCTCAGCAGGGGTTCGGTGGCAACGACGCAGAGTTTGCGGTCAGGGTAGGGTCGTACCATAATCTAGATAATTTAGGTCTAGGGCGTTACCTAAAGCCATCCGAATCTGCGTACAGCATGAGCACCGAAGAAGAGTTCGAGGCGATGCGTAAGCGTATTCTTTCCGCGCTGGGAGTCTATACGTGAACGGCAGCTTCGACTACGACGCACACAACCGCACGACGCGTGAGATCGAAGACTCGATCTACGCAGATATCGTATCGAACGTAGAGCGGGCCCTAGTCGTAGAGATGTGGGCTTCGGGGATACCCGAAGGGCGGGAGGGCTACGAAGAACGCGAGGTACGCAAGTACCTCATGGAGCGAGCGTGTGCCGAGGAAGACGCACGCATAGAGAGCATCCTTCGCGGCCTGTCGCCGCGTACGATAGCGGGAGAGTAGAAGTGAGCTACATCAGAATTATCGTAGAGGGTGAAGACCCAGAGCTAGCGAGCGACGCCGGAGCCGTCTTGGCTTCGGCTCTATCGAGCGTCAACCCCGACGTTCCCTGCCAGAAGGGTACAGAGACTCCCGCGCAGCGCATGGCGCGGTTCTTCGCAGCGCTGCCCGAAGTAGAGATCGTATTCGGCAACTCATTTCCCTCGTGGGAGACTGAAGCGATCGACGAGGCACGCGAGTGCGCCCGGCGCTGCGCCACGCTCAAGGCGCTCCCTAACGTCACGTTCTTCTTCACCGTCATCGTGAAGACGGATGCGGCGGCCGCCAGCCTGTGCTCGGCCGTTCGCACGCACCTGCCAGAAGCTTGCGTGGGCGAGGCCGACTGCGACGGCAAGTTCGTAGTAGAGGTGGTCACCGAACTGTTCGCCAGAGCGAACCCGCGTACTATGCGCAGTAAGACGCGCGCGGGTGTCCTCCTGGCTCCAGAAGTATCGCTGAGCAGCACCTTAAAAACGCTGCTAGAGCGCTCTCTAGTCACGTGCGCCGACGCGTACGGCACTCTGGGAGAGTTTCGCACCATGACTGGGGGCGCTCGCAAGCGTGCCCCCAAGAAGCCAGCGTACGACGAAGACGACGAATAAATAGAGGGCAAGCCGATGAACACTTACGAGCAGCAGTACCTAGACCTCCTCGATAACATCATGACTCGCGGCGTCGACAAGAAAGACCGCACCGGCGTCGGCACGAAATCTCTCTTCGGTGCGACGATGCGCTTCGACGTAGGCAAAGAGTTCCCGCTCCTCACGACGAAGCGCATGTTCACGAAGGGCATATGGGTCGAGCTCGAATGGTTGCTCAAAGGACGCACCGATCTGCGCTTCTTGGTAGAGCGCGGCTGTAGCATATGGACCGACTGGCCTCTCGCGACGTATCGCAAAATGACGGGGCGAGAAATTACACGCGAAGAGTTTGAGCGTAAGATCATTAAATCGGACGAGTTCTCGGATCGGTGGGGAAGCCTCGGACCGATCTACGGCAAGCAGTGGCGTGACTGGACGTCTATGACGAATGATACAATGCGTATGGCTCCACACGTCGAACGCAAATCGAACTCGCAAACGAGTGAATGGGTGAATTACTGTGCTCCGGGTAAAAATACTGTAACTGTGGCGGTTATGGATCATTACGATCAGATTGCCGAGGCTCTTCGCCTTTTGAAGACCGACCCGTTCTCTCGACGCAACGTAGTCACGGCGTGGAACCCCGCCGAGAACGACGACATGGCCCTGCACCCGTGCCACTGCCTGTTCCAGTTCAACTGTCGCCCCATGACGGTGAAGCAGCGATTCGCACGAGGAGGCTACGGCGATGGGCTGTTCTCGGAATTCCACGTGTCGAAGATGATCACTCCCGATTCCGACAACGAAGATCCAGCCGTACACGCAGTCCTCGACGCCAACGCTGCGCCGAAATTCTACGTCGACGTGCACCTGTACCAGCGGTCGGCAGACACATTCCTCGGAGTTCCTTTTAACATGGCGTCGTACGCCATGTTGCTCAAGATCATGGTCGACGGCGCTGGGCCCGACTACGCCGTCGGAGAGCTCGTCCACACATTCGGCGACGTCCACGTGTACAACAACCAACGCGAGCAGGTGAAGCTGCAGCTGTCTCGCAAGCCGCGGCGCGCTCCTCGCGTTCATCTAGACCTACCCATAGGTGCGCAGCCGTGGGATTTTACGGCAAAATGCGTCGAGATAGACGCGTACTATCCGTGGCCGGCGATCAAGGCCGAGGTAGCGGTGTGATGTCCAAGTCGACTATCACAATGACTGGTGTCGGAGGGGTGTGGAAACCACCCTTCGACGCGCTATATGGTGTCGTGGGGGAGACGAGTCTCTTATAAGGACGGCATCGCCACTATCGAGACGAACCGCTACGTAATACTAGTGCGTGCGTCTGCCGAAGACGTACGCCTGCTGGCTGAATGCTCACCGCCGTCATCAACAGTGGAGACGCTGTGAATGTATCATTGCTCTTGGTCCAGCCACAACACCGAGATTCGCGGCCTCAACGGGCGCGACTGATACCAGACTCTCGCCGACTTCTTGTTCGAAGATTTCCTCGGTACGCTGGAACCCGATTACAAAGACGTGCCGTCGAACTTTAGGTGGCGTTGGTGCGCCGACACTAACGCTGGCCTGCCGAAGCATTGGCAAGCGGAGTACTACCCCAGGGGCGTAGCGTTCGCCGAGCGCTTAATCGTGACAAATCTACACCCTTGGGCTAACTATTCCGTAGCCCCCCGAATGGGAACAAAGAAAGGTACTGCAGTGTCGGAAGATAGAGGATCGTGGGTAGTGCAGAACATGCTCAAGGCCGCCGCGTGGGAGCGAGCCAAGGGCGCGCTACGAGAAGTAGTGGCGTTGCAGGGCTGCTACGCGCCAGGCGAAAACACTGAGAAGTGCGACGACGTCAACGAGCGCGTAGCGAGCTTCATCAAGAGCATAGAAGAAGACGGGCTGCACGAGTAGCCTGCGGAAGTCGAGCATGAGCAAGTACACTGACGTGATCATCACACACCGGGAGGAAGACGGCTCCGAGGTACTGCAGTTCGTAGACGTGCTGCACCTGCTGTACAGAGTCTACAACGCGTACAAGTTCGGCAGCACGAGCGTAATCACCTGCGTAGGCAGCAACGCGTCGTATAGGCGTTTCGTAGCTAAGTTGCGCGAGTACCCGTGGCGGCAGCCCGACTACGCGGTAGTCACCGTGTACGACGAAGACTTGGAGGGCGCGTGTAGCACGTGCATGGCCGAGGAGCAGACTGACGATCCCAGTAGCCCTTGGTACGTAGAACCCGACGATAGCTGTCGATACCGAATCCGGAGGTAGCCGTGTCTTACATAAAATTCAACCCGAGCAACCCAGACCACCGCAACCTAACGCTGAACTGGAAGTGCCTCTACTCTGAGTGCGGCCACGAGTTCAAGAGCTCGATGCACGGGTACCGCAAAGAGGATAGGTGGGTCTGGTGCCCTAAGTGCGGTGCATCCGCTCGCGTGCGTTGCGACGCTCTCGTAGACGGCGACGGCCGAGAAGACGATCGTTTGCTCCAGATGCTAAGGAGCATGAGACGCTTCTGCGTCGACGTGAAGCACGCCCTAGTGGAGCACGCAGATCGCCGTCCCGACTCTCGCGGCTGCTGGCCTCCGATGACTAAGCTCTATCGCGACGCAGTAACCGAAATAGCTGCGCTCGACGAACACCTGGGTACGGGGGATTCTTGATGGACGTACCGGGGTACATCTCGAGCGCAGAGCTATTTCGAGCGTCGCGGGCTGCAGACTACAGCGTAGCACGTCTGGCGCAGATGTACCGCAAGAGGTTACTCGCCGTACGATGTGGTTACGACGTAGTGACGCAGGGTTGGCAGCTTCGCGTGTGCGTAGTGCTGCGCCCCGACCTTATGGACCTAGAGCTAGACGCGGGCAGACCCTGGTTAGTCGGGTGGTCGGCCTATTTCTGGTGTTGTCGCTCGCTGGGCAGGCACATCGTAGATTGGTGGACGCGGTACAAGTCGCGTCCGTTCGGCGTCTACTTCCATAGTGACGCGAGAGAGATAGCCCAGCGTATAGAGGCGAGGGCGAAGCAGGAGAACGTAGACGTGGCAGAGGTAAAATTTTCCGACATGACCGTAGGCGACACGGTGTCTTTCCGGCGCACGCCCAAGGTAGGTGCGCCCCTTACGGGCGTCGTCACGGCGCTCACGAACGCAGAGTTCACGTACGAGCACGCGGGCGTGCGTGTGTCGCTGCGACGCAACAGCGTGATCGCGCACAGCCGTCGACGGCGAGACGCCAAGGTCCACTGGGAGTTCGAGTGAAGCGCGTAGTAGTAGTAGTCGGCGAAGCGCCCGGCAAGAGAGACACTACGTCGCGAACGCCGCTGTGGGGGATCAGGCGCGGGTCTGCGGGCCAGCGCCTGATGAGCATGAGCGGGCTTAGCCGAGCAGCGTGGCACAGGCGCGTGCCGCGCTTCAACGTAATCCCGTTCTACCCCGGTGGCGAATGGCCGCGAGAGCTTGCGGAGAAGTGTGCGCAGAACTTGTCGTCTTCTCTGCTCCGCGACTGCGTGCTAGTGCTCTGCGGCCGTAAGGTGGCGCGTGCGTTCGGAGTCCCTAGCCGCCACCCGTGGCTAGAGCCAGTGCGCTGCGCCTGGGGACCACTAGTGTACGTGATACCGCACCCGTCGGGTCTGACGCGAGAATACAACGACCCGGCGTTCGCGAAGAAGACTAAGCGCCTGCTCAAGAAACTGCTCGTGCAGTACGGAGACGAAGATGTTCGGCTGGGGGATCGTCAAGAGAAGAGACTACGCTCGGCTCGTAGCCGCACACGACGACGCTAAGCGCGAGCTGGCTAACGTCAAGGCAGAGCGCCTGTGCGACTTGCTGAAGATGGCGGCGGCGCGCGGTGCTGGCGTAGTCGAGAAGGGCACGTTCGAGTGGGCTCTATTCCAGATGAAACAGGGCGCCAGAGTGCGCGCGCCCGAGTGGCCACAACATACGCACCTTCGCATAGATCGCGTGGGCGACGAGAGCCTACTCATAATCTCGGGAGTATACCACGGCCTCCCGCGCGTAGGCGAGTACGCGCTCGACAGGAAAGCCATCCTCTACGAGAAGTGGGAGTTGGCGGCATAGGCAGAGTAAATCTCTCACGACTCAACAGAGGAAAAGAGAACATGGCGAAAGACGCGAAGAAGGTGAAGACGAAGAGCGCCGACCCGAAGATACTGTCGGACTTGAAGGCCGCCGCGTACAACCCGAGGTCTATCACCGATAGACAGCTAGACGCCATGGTGAAGTCGTACTTCAAGTTCGGCGACCTATCGGGCGTAGTGTACAACGTTCGCACCGACCGTCTCATCGGGGGCCACCAGCGCACCCGTATCTTCAAGAAGTACGGCAAGAAGTCGGCCATCGTCAAGAAGCCGTACAGCGACAAGTACGGTACGACGTCGCTCGGTTACGTCGACGTCGTAGTCGCCGACGGGAAGAGCAAGAGCGTAGTGCGCATCCCGTACCGCGAAGTTCGGTGGGACGCAGACACGGAGAAGGCGGCGAACATCGCGGCGAACGCAGCCGGCGGCGAGTTCGACCTCGTAAAGCTCGGCAAGATCTTGAAAGAACTCGAAGATCGCAAGTTCGATATCGAGGGCGCCGTCCCGATCGACCCCTGGATGCACCGCAAGTCTATATCGATGTTCGAGTCCGACGCCCGCCGCACCGCAGAGGGCGTCGACGAGGGCGGCGAGTTTCCCGTGATCAACCCCGACGACGTCGAGGCTAGCCTCGAGCACACTTGCCCTCGCTGCGGGCATCGCTGGTCGGGCGTCACGAAGCCGTCGAAGAACAAGATGGGCGGGCACGGCCACAAGGGCAAGTCTACCCGGGTTGCCGTCGAGAAGAAGGGGAAGGTGATCGGCGCCAAGAAGTCGGGCAAGGCAGACAAGTCGAAGGTGAAGAGCGCCAAGACCGCGACGAAGAAAAAGAAGACGAAGCGGTAGGGCGTCGGTCGGTGCTTGCGCGCCCAGACGTGCGTGCCCCCGGAGCACGACTGCAGACGTTCGACTCGCTGTTCGTACACGGTCGAAACGCGGCCGCCGTAGCGGCCGGCGTT
>JGI26470J50227_1001003_pt1 | contig 10566 bp, 6 predicted proteins | sample FreactTroBogLake_FD_50227 | JGI IMG/M metagenome (IMG submission 50227) | reverse complement strand
CGCGGCCAGGGCCCGGGCGACCGGTTCGGTGTAGACCGGGCCGACGAACTTCGTCGGCTCCGTGAAGGCGGGGTCCCCGGCCCGCACCTCGGTCTGGCAGACCAGGCTCGCAACCGTCCGCCCGGGCAGGGCGTTCTCCAGCGCCTGCAGGAAGAAGTAGCCGATCATCCCCTGGGACTCGGCGCCCAGCACATCGAGCGGATACGGGCCGGGCAGGTCGGGGTCCCGCGCGCTCTCGACGGCCAGGATGCCGACCTGGGGGCCGTTGCCGTGGGTGACGACCAGCTCGTGGTCGGCCGCCAGTCGGGCCAGGCCGCGGACCGCCACCGCCACATGGTCCTCCTGGATCCGCACCAGCGGGACCTCGCCCCGTTCCAGGAGGGCGTTGCCGCCCACCGCCACCACGAGCCGCATCCCCGGCCGACCCTCAGGCCCCGTCGCGCAGGATGGGACAGGTCATGCACCGCGGACCGCCCCGGCCCCGGCCGAGCTCGCTGCCGGCGATGCTGACGACCTCGATGCCGTGCTTGCGGAGCATGGTGTTTGTGGCCACGTTCCGTTCGTAGCCGAAGACCACCCCGGGCGCCACGGCCAGGAAGTTGGTGCCGTCGTCCCACTGTTCGCGCTGGGCGGCCCGCACGTCCTCGTCGGTGGTGAGCACGGTCACCTCGTCGACCTCGAGGATGTCCGCCAGTGTCGCCCACAGGTCGTCGTTGCGGGCGACCGTCAGCGCGTCGTCGGTGTCGCCCGGCATCACCGTCCAACTCCGCAGGTTCCGGTCGAAGAACGGATACAGGACGAACGTGTCGTGGTCGACCATCGACATGACGGTGTCGAGGTGCATGAAGGCGTGGCTGTGCGGCAGCTCCACCGCCACCACCGTGGTCGCCTGGCCCGCAGCGAACAGGGCGCGTGCCACCGCCTCGACGGCCATCGGGGTCGTGCGCTCGCCCATGCCGATGAGCACCGCACCGTGACCGATGACGTGGACGTCCCCGCCTTCCAGGCTGGCCGGCTGGTAGTCGTGGTCCTCGCCCCCGTAGTAGACGGTGACCGGCTCGGTGGCGAACAGCGGGTGGTGGGCGTAGATGGCCCGGGTGTGGAGCGACTCCCGGCGGCGGGCCGGCTTGGCCATCGGGTTCACGGTCACGCCTCCGTAGATCCAGCAGGAGTTGTCCCGTTGGAACAGGTGGTTGGGCAGCGGGGGCAGGACGAAGTCGTCGGCCCGGAGCATCTCCCAGGTGAGGCTGCGGGCCCGCAGGGGTGACAGGTCCGCCTTCAGGACCCCGCCCACCAGGTACTCGGCCAGCGTGGCCCCGTCGAGGTCCTCGAACATCCGGCGCACCGGCCCGACGAGGGACCGGCCCAGCAGCTCCGGCGTGCAGAGCCGGTCGAGCACGAAGCTCCGCCCGTCCGCCAGTTCGAGCGTCTCGGCCAGCAGCTGGCCGTAGTAGTGCACCGTGACCCCCTTGTCCCGCAGGGCCTGGGCGAAGGCGTCGTGTTCGACCTTCGCCTTGGCCGCCCACAGCACGTCGTCGAACAGCAGCCCGCCGATGTTCTCCGGGGTGAGCCGCGACAGCTCGAGCCCGGGCCGGTGGACGATGACCTCGTGGAGAGGGCCGATCTCGGAATTGACGCTGAATCGCATGACGGTGCCTCGCACTCCTCGGAGGGGGTCGTCGCTCAGACGGCCGTGACGTGGTCGACCGACAGGTCGCCCTCGGGGAGGTCGACCGGCTCGGCCACCTCGCCCATCCGCTGGCGCCGGGCGTTGAGGAAGGCGTAGAGGACGAGTCCGGCCAGGATCACCACGAGTGCCTGGTAGACGACCTGGTAGCCCGAGGCGAACGTGACCCACATGGAGAACAGCACGCTCGCCCCTGCGACGCACAGGTCACGGGCCAGCTGCCAGCCCTGCACCCGGCGCCGGCGGGACACCAAATAGGTGAGCTGGGCGATGGCCGACATGAAGTACGGGATGGCGACCGTCACGACGGTCAGGTCGACCAGGTAGGTGAAGACGGTCAGTCCGGCGCTGGTGTTGTAGCGCCAGAGCATCAGCAGCGACGGCAGCGCGGTCCCCACCACGATGCCGAACCAGGCCGTCCCCTTCCGGTCGGTCCACGCGAAGGGGCGCGGGAAGAGGTCGTCCTGGGCGATGGCCCGGGACGTCTCGGTCACGATGAGCGTCCACCCGTTGAGGGCGCCGATGCCCGAGACCACGGCGACGGCCGCGATGAACTTCCCGGCCCAGGTGCTGTGGGGGAACATGGCGTCGAAGGCGTTCACGAACGGCGACCCGGTGCCGACCAGGGTGTGATGGGCCACCAGTCCCATCACCACCGCCGTCACGAGCACGTAGAGGACCGCGCTGAGTGCGGTCCCGAGCACCGACGCCCGCTCGACGTTGACCCGGGGGTTCCGCACCCGCTTGGCCGTGACCGCCGCCGCCTCCACACCGATGAAGGAGAACAGGGCGACGCCCGCAGCGATGCCGATGCCGCTGTACAGTCTGCCGCCCGAGGCGTTGAAGGGACCGAAGTGGGCCGCGGTCACGAAGAACCAGCCGACGATCCCGACGAAGAGCAGGGGGAGGAACTTGAGCACCACGGTGACGTTCTGGAACCAGGCCATCTGGCGGATGCCGGCCAGGTTCACGAGTGCCGGCACCCACAGGCCGACCATGGCGATCGTCCAGTTCTGCATGCCCGAGGGATGCGCCCACCCGAAGAGAGCGTCGACGTAGAAGACCCACGACGACACGATGGCGGCGTTGCCCGCCCACGACTGGATCCAGTAGCACCACCCCACCAGGTACCCGGCGAAATCCCCGAACTCGTGGCGCGCGTAGGCGTAGAGGCCGCCGTCGCTGTTCGGGATGCGCCGGGTCAGCTGGCCGAAGAGGACGGCGAGCAGCATCGCGCCCACGGCGATGACGCCGAGCACGATGATCCCCATGGTGCCCGCCCCGGCGATGACGGCCGGCATGGTGAACACCCCGGTGCCCACGATGCTGCCGATCACCAGCCCGGTGGCCGAGGTGAGTCCGAGCGCATGCGCCTTCTCGCGGTTGCGCGGGGACAGCTGCTCGACGGAGCCGGTGGACTCGGTGACGTCGGATCTTCCGGTGGCCAGTGTCATGGCTGCTCCTTCGCCCGCATCTCGTGGGACGAGCCGTGCCCGCCCATGTGTCCACTGTGTCCGCGCCCTGGGCGGGACCACAGAGGCCAAAGGCCCGATCCATAGGCCCCCTGTGCCCGGTGCACGGCGTGGCCGCGGGAGGTCACCCCGACGTCACACTCCGGGGCCCGGGAGGCCCGACGGGAGCGGTCGGTGGTGGCTCCACCGTGACGCCACGCGGTTGATGCGGTGGGCCCGTCCACGGCGGAGGGGCCGGTCGTTGGTGACGGCGACCGTGCGGTAGAAGGCGTACTTGGCCGCCTCCACGCACACCAGGTACACCACGACGAACGCGACCAGCACCCCGAAGAACGCCGGCGGCAGGGGTGCGAACCCGAGGGCGTGGTTGACGGGACTCTGCGGGATGAGCGTCCCGACCACCACCACGGCGAACACGGAGAGCAGCAGGGGACGGGACGGCCGGCTGCGCAGGAACGGGACCCGGCGCGTGCGGATCACGAAGACGATCAGGGTCTGGGTAGCGAGCGACTCCACGAACCATCCCGAGCGGAACTCGGGCGCCTTGGCGTGGAACACCCCCAGCATCACCGCGAAGGTGGCGAAGTCGAAGACCGAGCTGATCGGTCCGAACCGGACCATGAACCGGCGGATGAACCCGATGTCCCAGTGGGACGGGCGAGCCAGCTGCTCCTCGTCGACCCGGTCCGTCGGGATGGTCATCTGGCTGGCGTCGTACAGCAGGTTGTTGAGCAGGATCTGGAACGGGAGCATGGGCAGGAACGGCAGGAACGCCGCGGCCACGGTGACGCTGAACATGTTCCCGAAGTTGGACGACGTCCCCATCAGGACGTACTTGATGGTGTTGGCGAAGATGCGGCGTCCTTCGGCGACCCCGTCGGCCAGCACGTCGAGGTCGCGCTCCAACAGGATGATGTCGGCCGCGTCCTTGGCCACGTCGGTCGCCGAGTCCACCGAGATGCCCACGTCGGCATGGTGGAGCGCCAGGGCGTCGTTGACGCCGTCGCCGAGGAAGGCCACCGCCGAACCGGCCCGACGCTGGGCGCGCAGGATCCGCGCCTTCTGCTCGGGGCCGATCCTGGCGAAGATGGTGGTCCGGGCGACCAGGTCGGTGAGCGCGTCGTCGTCCAGGGCGTCGAGCTGGGAGCCGTTGGCGGTGCCGAGGGATGCCACCCCCAGCTCCCGGCACACCGTCTCGGCGACGGTGGCATTGTCCCCGGTCACGATCTTGACGGTGATCCCGAGGTCGGCCAGTCGGGCGATCGCGGCACCCGCCGACGGCTTGGGCTGGTCGAGGAAGACCAGGAACCCCGCCAGGACCAGGTCGTGCTCGTCGTCGACCGACAACGACTCCAGCCCGGATGCCTCACGGGTGGCGAGCGCGACCACCCGGTTGCCCGCCTGGAACTCCCCGTCGAGGATGCCGCGGGCGGCGTCCGGCACCGTCGCGCATCGGTCGAGCACCGCCTCCGGCGCACCCTTGGTCACGAGGAGCCGGTGTCCGTCGCGGTCGACCAGCACGGACACGCAGCGGCGGTCGTGGTCGAACGGCGCGACGTCGACCCGGTCGAATCCGGTGGTGCGGGTCGGGTCTCCGCCGACCGCGTCCCACAGCGCGATGTCGAGCGGGCTGCCGCCCACGGCGGTGCCGCCCGAGGGGGCCGCCTCGTTGCAGACCAGTCCGAGGGTCAGGACCTCGTCACTGGACGTCCCGGTGCCGTCCACCGCGCGCTCGAAGCTGATGTGTCCGTCGGTCAGGGTCCCGGTCTTGTCGGTGAAGAGCACGTCGATGTCTCCCAGGTCCTCGATGCACACGAGGCGCTTCACCAGGACCTTCTGCTCCGCCAGGCGACGGGAGCCGGTCGCCAGGCCCGTCGACACGACCGCCGGCAGCAGCTGCGGGGTGATCCCGACGGCGACCGCCAGGGAGAACAGCAGGGCGTCGATGACAGGCCGGCCGAGGGCGACGTTGATCACGAAGATGGCGACCGACAGGATCCCGCCGACCTTCGCCAGCAGGCCGGAGAACCTGGTCAGCCCGATCTGGAACTCGGTCTGGGGGTGCTGTTCGCCGAGTCCGACGGCGATGCGGCCGAACTGGGTCGACGCGCCGATCGCCACCACGACGGCGTCCGCCGTCCCGGCGTGCACCACGGTGCCCATGAACAGGCAGGACGCCAGGTCGGCCACGGGCGACCCGTCGGGCACCGGGTCGGCGGCCTTGTCCGCAGGCACCGACTCGCCGGTCAGGATCGACTCGTCACACTCCAGTCCGGTGGCCTGCAGGATCCGCAGGTCGGCGGGGACGATGGATCCGATGCCGAGGTGCACGAGGTCCCCGGGCACCAGGTGGGTCACCTCCACGCTTGCCGCTCCTCCGTCGCGGGTGACCGCCACCTCGTGCCGGATCTCGGAGTGCATCGCCTCGGCCGCCCGCTCGGCGCGGTACTCGTTGAAGAACCCGAGCCCCACCGATGCGGCGATGATCAGGGCGATGATCAGGGCGTCGAGGCCCTCCCCGACGAACGCCGACACCGATGCCGCCCCCAGCAGCAGCCAGAGCAAGGGGCTGCGCAGCTGACGGGCGAGCACCGACCACGCCCGCACGTGGTGGGACCGGACGGCGTTCGGCCCCCACGCCGCGGCCCGGGCGGTCGCCTCCCCGGAGGTCAGCCCGTCCGGCCCGGTCCCGAGCGCGTCGAGCACCGAGTCGGCCGGCATCGACGCGGCCGCCCCGATCGGCAGGCTGGCGCCGCGTTCCCCTGCAGGAGCGGTGTTGACCACGCCCAAGTATGCGGTGTGCGGCCGCGCCCCGGCGACGCGGCCGTGCATCGGGCGCCACGAGGCACGGCTGCGCCGACCTGCAGCGGGGCATCCTCGGCGGGAGCGTGGATCCGGACCAGACTCGGACCATGCAGGGCACCCTCGTCGTCGACGGCGCCGCCTCCGACGCCACGCCCGGCGCAGTGGCCGACCTGGTCGGGTCGGGGGCGACGTTCTGGTTGGACCTCGACGGCCTCGACGCCGAGGCCACGGGTCTGCTGGCCGACACCTTCCACCTCCACCCGCTGGCGATCGAGGACGCCGAGCACTTCGGCCAGCGTCCGAAGATCGACGAGTTCGACGACTTCACCTACTTCGTCGTCCACGGGGCGGTGCCCGAGGGCTTCGGGACCTCGGAGCTCCACATCTTCCTGCTGGAGCACAGCGTCATCACCGTCCACCACGGGAACTGCCCGGCGCTGGACGACGTCCACACCCGGATGGCCCGGCGCCACCTGATCCGTGATGTCTCGCCCCAGATGTTCCTGCTCTACGTCATCGTCGACAGCCTCATCGACTCGTTCTTCCCGGTGCTGAGCAAGTTCGACGACCGCATCGACGAGCTGGAGGACGACATCCTCCGCCAGCCGACCGAGGCGCAGCTGGGGGTGCTGTTCGACCTCAAGCGGTCACTCATCGCCATGCGCAAGGTGATCACGCCACAGCGCGACATGTTCGCCGCACTGGCGTCCGGCGTCGTCGACCTCCCGAGCATGACCGACGAGGGCATGCGCTACTTCCGGGACATCTACGATCACCTGATCCGGATCGCCGACGTGGTCGACGGCTACCGCGACCTGCTGTCGGGGGTCATGGACACCCACGTGTCGACCGTGTCCAACCGGCTGAACGGGGTGATGAAGCAGTTGACCATCATCGCCACGATCTTCCTGCCGCTCAGCTACCTCACCGGCTTCTTCGGGCAGAACTTCCCGTTCCTCATCGGCCACATCAGGGGCCAGGTCCCGTTCCTCGTCTTCGGGCTCGGGATCGAGGTGGTCACCGCCGTCGCCCTGGTCCTCTACTTCAAGCGGCGGGGCTGGATCGGCGGACCGACCACCTGACCCCGGTGGTCCCCCTACCCCGGATTTCCGACACGCTCCGCCCCGGTCGCCGTCGGTGCGGCTAGGAGCCGGCGGTGAACATGGCGGTCACCTGTCCGAGGTCGAAGTAGTCGCGCCAGGCGCAGATCTTGCCGTCACGGATCTCGAAGGTGCCCATGACCGGGAGCGGGGCGACCACGTCCCCGATGGTGAAGGTGTCGATCCGCTCGGTCAGGACCACGTCGCCCCGGACGGCCAGGTGCACGGTCTCGATGGTCATCGACTCGCACATGCCGAAGAACCCCTCGATGAAAGCGATCGTGGCGTCGATCCCCACGGCGGGATCCAACGGGATGTTGTGGTAGACGACGTCGTCGGTAAACCAGGGCCGCAGTGCCTCGGCGTTCTTCCCGTCGAATGCGTCGCAGAACGCCCGGACCACCTGTTCGGCGTCCTCAGCTGTGCCCATCGGGTCCTCCTCGCTCGCAGAGCCCACAGGCTAGCGAGGACGTCAACGCGACGGCGTGAAGACCAGGCACCCGTCGTCGAACCCGGCGACGGGCAGGACGTCCCGTTCCGCCCAGTAGTCGAGGCTGAGCTGCCACTCCGGCGTCGAACCCGACCGCGGGACCAGGTCCGCCGACCGGACCAGGTAGCCCGGGCTGAACTGGGCCGGGTCCACGAACGGGGTCAGCTCCATGTCGGCGTCCTGCGGACGCAGGCGGGGCACCACGCTGGTGGCGCCCTGCTCGTCCATGTGGGCGAGGAGGCGGCAGAGGTAGCGGCTCACCATCTCGACCCGCATGGTCCAACTGAGCCGCAGCGCGCCGAAGGACCAGGCCATGTTGGGCACACCCGAGAAGAGGATCCCCCGGTAGGTCACACACCCGGCGAAGTCGACGGGCCGCCCGTCCACGGTGAAGTCCACCTCGCCGAAGACCGACAGGTCGAAACCGGTGGCGGTGACGACCACGTCGGCCTCGATGTCCACGCCGCCCGCCGTGCGGATGCCCCGTGGCGTGAAGGTGTCGACCACGTCGGTCACCACGTCCACCGCTCCCGAGCTGATGGCGTCGAACAGGTCGCCGTCCAGGATCCGGCAGATCCGTTGGTCGCTCGGTCGGTGACGCGGGGTGAAGTGGGTCGCCACGTCGTAGCCGTCGGGGAGCTGGGCGGCGACCATCGCGACGAGGCCGTCCGTCGCCGCATCCGGGAAGTCCGCCTGGACCTGGGTCAGACCCTGCATCTGGTCGACGGCCTTGCGCCGCACGATGTGGTGGATCCAATCGGGCGGGGTGTCCAGCGCACGGAGCTCGTCAGCGAGCACATCCGCGTTCGGGCTCTGGAAGTAGTACGTCGGCGACCGCTGCAGCATGGTCACGTGCGCGCACTCGTCGGCAATGGCCGGAATCAGGGTGGCGGCCGTCGCGCCCGAACCGATCACGACGACCCGCTGGCCGGCCAGGTCGAGGTCGGCCGGCCATCGCTGCGGGTGGACCCAGGTGCCGGTGAACTCCTCCATGCCGGGCCACTCGGGGACGTGCGGCTCGTCGTGGCGGTAGTACCCGTGGCACATCCACAGGAACGACGCGGTCATGGTGACGACATCGGTCCGGTCCGTCCCCGGGTCCCCGGCCGCCGGTCGACGGACGGTCAGCGTCCACTGCTGGTCGTCCCCGGACCACGCCGCCGCGGTCAGGCGGTTCCGGTAGCGGATCCTGTCGGCGAGCCCCTCGTCGGCGATGACCGCACCCAGGTAGTCGTGGATCTCGGATCCCGAGGCATAGGGCGCGCCGGTCCACGGTCTGTGCTCGTACCCCAGGGTGAACACCTCGGTGTCCGAGCGCACCCCCGGGAACGAGTGGGTCCACCAGGTGCCGCCGAAGTTGTCGAGGGCGTCGAGCACCACGAACGACCGGCCGGGCAGTGTCGTCGCCAGGTGGTGGGCCGCGTTGATCCCGGCGATGCCGGCGCCCACCACCAGGACGTCGACGTGTTCCACCTCGGGGTCCGGCGTGGCTGTGGTCACGGTGCTCGCTCCAGTGCGGTCGACGTCGCATGCCCCGGGCCCGGTGGACGGTCGGCGCAATCTATCGACAGTCACACTGTCACTAGGAGCGGTGTCGGACAACATCGGACCGCACGGGCAGGTGCGGCCCGGCGGATCAGCGTCGGGCCATCCACTTCCGGGCGTGGGTGAGCCGGCGGTCCAACTGGTCCGCGGTGGCATCGCCGATCCGCTGCAGGCCGACCAGCCGGTTCAGCTCGGCGTTCACCTGCGCATGGGTCATGCCCGTCCAGCGGGCCAGGTCCCGGGCGAGCGACGTGTTGGTCGCACGGAGCCGGGCCTTCTGCTCCATCAGGGTCTCGCCGGGGGCGTCCACGACCGCCGAGGACCGGCCGCCCCCCGGGAGCAGCGGCGGCGCAGGGAGCTCGAGCACGAGTGCCGGGTCGGGATCGGCATCGACCGGCTCGTCGTGGGCCTCGTCATCGGGCATGACCGCATCGGTCGCCACCGCCGAGATGACTGCGAACAGCGACAGCTGCTCGCCGGCGTCCGGGTCGACCAGCTCGTCGAGGACAACGGCGTCCCGGTCGGCGAACCCGTCGTCGGCCTGGTCGGGGCGGTCCTCCCGACGGAGGCTGTGTCGCCGGTCGGCGGCGATGTCGACGGCGGCGGTGCGCAGACGGACGTCGTCGGGGATGAACAGGTGGGCCGACTGGCGGCCGATGCCGGGCTGCCAGCGCACGAACCGCCCGACCACCTGGCGGAAGAACAGCTCGGTGGTGGTCGTGGTGGCGAACACCCCGACCCGCAGCCGGGGGATGTCGACCCCCTCGGACACCATCCGGACGGCCACCAGCCACTGGTCGTCCGACGAGGTGAAGTCGAGGATCTTCTGCGAGGCCGTGGGGTCGTCGGACGTGGCGACCACGGCCCGGGCGCCGAGGCGGCGCCGGATCAGGTCGGCGATGCCGTGTGCGTGCTCCTGGTCGGTGGCAACCACCAGGCCGCCCGCCTCGGGATGGTGCTCGCGGACGGCGGTCAGGCGGGTGTGGGCGGTGCGCAGGACATCGGGCAGCCACNCCCCCTCAAGCGACAGCGCGGCCCGCAGGCGCTGGTTGGCCCGTGAGGTGTCGAGGGCGTCGTCGAAGCCGGCCGAGTGGACCGTGCCGTCGGGGGCGGACCACTCCATGTGCCCGTTGGTCCGGGGGAAGTAGATGGCGCGGACCACCCGGCGCTCGGCGAGGGCCGGCCCGTAGCCGTACTCGAAGTCCGGACGGGCCTCGTCGAGCTCGTAGCGCACGAAGGGGATCGACCGGGTGTCGGACCGGAACGGCGTACCCGACAGGGAGAGGCGGTGGCCGGCCCCGTCGAAGGCGGTCACCAGGGCATCGCCCCACGCCCGGTCGTCGCCCGCATGGTGGATCTCGTCCAGGATGACGAAGGCGCCCTCGGCCCGGCGGGCGAACGCGGCGGGCGCCGACGCCACCTGCTGGTAGGTGGTGACGATCCCGTGCATGTCGGCGGGGAACGGTC
>JGI26470J50227_1001001_pt1 | contig 10592 bp, 7 predicted proteins | sample FreactTroBogLake_FD_50227 | JGI IMG/M metagenome (IMG submission 50227) | reverse complement strand
TGGAGCAAGCTGGTGGTGCATCGACAAATGGCAAACAGGTGATTATGGATATTGAGCCGCAGGATTTACATGAGCGTGTATCTGTCATGCTGGGCTCTAAGCAAGAAGTCGAGAGACTACAGAGCTATCACGCCTGAACTTTTTGCTGAAGGTAGGCGAGCGATTCTTCGACTTGGTCGATGAGGATCAAGCAAATATCACCTGGCTCTAAATCATTCAGCGCAGTATCGATGGCCAAGAACTCGCCGTAAATCTCTTTGATTTGCTTGGCTTTCTTGGCACCTGACAAGCCATCTTGCAATAACTTCATCACTTCACCATCAGCACGTCCGCGCTGACATTGGTCTTCGTAGAGGATCACATTATCAAAATGATTTCCCAAGATGCGGGTGAGGTCGCGAATATCTTCATCGCGTCGATCGCCTGCACCGCTAATGACCACATGGCTCTTCTTGGGCTTCATCGCCTCGATGGCACTAGCTAAAGCACGCATAGCATCGGGATTGTGACCATAGTCTGCAATCACGGTAGCACCACGATGCTGGAATTGATTAAAGCGACCAGGCACCGCGTTGGCTGAACTCTCAAAGCTATTGAGGCCTCGAGCAATCTTCTCGGCATCCAAACCAAGCACCCAAGCAGCACCAATAGCAGCCATGGCGTTTTCAATCTGAAAACCCAGCACGCCATTTTGAGTCAGCGGAATTTCACTAACAGGGAAGCGATAAATCACTTTTGACCCTTTGGTGGCCACGATGTAGGTGCCATCACAAAAGATCACTTTTTTGTTCTTGGCGCGGTGCGCAGCGATAACGGGATGATGTTGATTTTGAGCAAAGAACACGACACGTCCCTTACAGATATCTCCCATTTTGGCGACGATGGGATCCGCGGCATTCAGGACCGCTGCACCAGTGGCGGCCACATTTTGAACCACAACGCGCTTCAAAATAGCCAAGTCTTCTACACTCGAAATAAAGTTCAAACCAAGGTGGTCGCCTTCACCGATATTCGTAACGACTGCGACTTCACAGCAGTCAAATCCCAGACCTTCGCGCAACATACCGCCACGTGCAGTTTCTAAAACGGCAGCATCAACGTCAGGATGCATGAGGACATTGCGGGCACTCTTGGGTCCGCTACAGTCGCCAGCATCAATTAAGCGATGATTGACATAGACACCATCAGTCGTGGTCATGCCCACGCGCAGACCGGTTTCACTGAGGAGGTGGGCAATCAGACGAACCGTTGTCGTTTTGCCATTAGTGCCTGTTACAGCAACTACTGGAATGCGACCGTCTTCACCTTGGGGGAACATCGTATCAATAATGTATTCACCAACGGGGCGACTTTTTCCGTAAGAGGGCTTGAGGTGCATCCTGAGTCCTGGTGCAGCATTGACTTCAACAATGCCGCCACCTTGAGCTTCCAAGGGCTTATAAATTTCTTCGCACAGGATATCTACACCCGCAATATCGAGACCAATCATTTGTGCAGCAGCAATCGCGCTAGCAGCAACATCGGGGTGAACATCGTCAGTAACATCAGTTGCAGTTCCACCAGTGCTCAGATTGGCGTTATTGCGTAAGAGTACCCGTTCTCCTTTTTTGGGGATATATCCCGGCGTGAGATTAGAGCTGGCTAAGTGCGCTAAAGCAATATCATCAAACCGAATTTTGGTAAGGGCAGTAGCATGGCCATCACCACGCAGCGGATTTTGATTTTCTATCTCAACCAATTGAGCAACGGTATGGCTGCCATCGCCAACCACTTGGGCGGGCTCGCGTCTTGCAGCGGCAGCGAGTCGGTTGCCAACCACCAAGAGACGATAGTCTTGCCCTGGTAGATAACGCTCCACAATCGTTTCATCACCAAAGGCCTGGGTAACCATAAAGCCAGCACGAATTTCTGCTTCAGTTTGAATATTGGCAACTACACCCTTACCTTGGTTGCCATCTTTGGGCTTCAGGACGACCGGGCCACCAATTTTTTGAGCCACGCGCCAAGCATCATCTGCCGTGGTAACAACATCACCAATCGGAACAGAAACACCAGCAGCTGCCAATAAGTTTTTGGTGAGCTCTTTATCTTGTGCAATCGCTTCAGCAATGGCGCTGGTATCGCTGGTCTCGGCAGCTTGAATACGCTTCTGTTTGCTACCCCAGCCAAACTGCACCATACTGCCTTCCGTCATGCGGCGGTAGGGGATATTGCGTTGGATTGCAGCATCGACGATTGAGCCTGTACTCGGGCCGAGACGGACATCTTCGTAGAGTGCCTCTAGCTCGGCAAGAGCCGCAGTCAGATCAAAAGGTCCATCATTGAGAGTGGCTTGCACTAAAGCAAAGGCGAAGTCGAAAGCCATGCGGGCAACCAACTCTTCGGTGTACTCGACAACCACTTGATAAACATCCGCTTCGATCGTTTGGACTGTTCTGCTAAAAGTAACAGGACAACCCGCCTGGGATTGAAGACCCAATGCAGCGTACTCTAAGACATGAGCTAAAGAGAGCACCTCGCTTTTGCCGCCCCTGCGCATATTGCCCAATTGTGGAAAGCGAGAGCGAATCTTGGATTCAAATTGAGGAATGAGATCAATGGAGCGCTCTGCAGGTTCGCAAGAAACGACTGCCTCTAAGGCGGTGTGACGTGACCATAAGTTGGGGCCACGCAGAATACGGATACGAGTGATTTCCAATTAAGCCTCGATTGGGTGAAGCGCATCAGGTACAAAAGTTTCTGTACCGGCCTCGATGACGTTAAAAGGGATGCCTAAACCCCAGGCGGCTGCAATAGCAGCGCCTAAATTCAGTGAATGCCACTGGGGATCGATAGCAGCAGGAGAAGGTGGTGGCACAGGAATATTCTTTTGATCCTTAAGCCCCCATTTTAGAGCGATCTGCTGTTGGCCAACGATGACTGCACGCCCACCATTCTGAAGGTGAGTATTGACCAATGCGGAGTTGTGATCCTGGGTAAAGAAAATCACTTCACCATCGGATAGCTCTGCCATCTTCGCAACCCACGCATCGTCTGCATTCAGGACCGCAACTCCAGTTGGCAAAACAACATCCACTTGCGTGCGCGTAATGCTGAAGACTTGGTCCTCATCATAGATCGCATATTGTGGAAAGTTAGCCTTGGGGTTGAGGTTAAGAACTACGCCGACCTGACAGCGGTCATAAGCCAATCCCTCTATCAACATAGAGAGCGCATTATTTTCTATCACGGCGGCTTCGACCGCACGATTCAATAATGTTCTTCTCGCATCTTCCCAATTCGCTGAATCCGTTCTTTGTACAGCGCGATTACCAAAATACAAACCTTTGCTACAAGCCAAGCCCACATTGACATTGGTTAGACGTAAGAAATAGGCAATCATTTCTGCTACAGAGGTTTTGCCTTTTTCGCCGGTGACGCCAACTAAAGGAATGCGGAAGTTCGCACCAGGAGGGAAGAGATGGTCTGTAATAGCTTTGCCAACAGGCTGAGGACTTCCGCTAGCAGGTTTCAGATGCATTAATAGGCCTGGGCCAGCATTGACCTCGACAATCGCAGCACCTTGTTCTGCTAGAGGTTTGCTGATGTCCTGAGCAACCAAGTCGACTCCTGCAATTTCTAGGCCAACAACGCGAGCAGCTAAGGCAACTTGGCTCGCTACATCTGGATGAACTTGATCAGTGACATCAAATGCGACATTGCCATTACTTTGTATCAGCACCTTTTGGTCAAGGTGAGGAATGCTATTGCCTGTGAGCTGTTGACGGGCTAACTCGAGTTCAACGGCAGAGTCTATTCGAACAGGATTCAGAGGACACTCTTCGGCAGTCCCGCGACGGGGATCCGTATTGATTTGAAGCTCAATCAATTCCTTGACCGTGTGTTTGTTATCGCCAGTAATCCAGACGGATTCACCTTTGGCGGCGGCAACCACCCGATTGCCAACCACGAGTAAGCGATGCTCATCGCCGATGATGTGTTTCTCAACCAGCACTTCGCTACCTTCGTTGATGGCGACTGCATAGGCCGCTTCAATCTCAGCTTGGGTATAAAGGTTAATGAAAACACCGCGACCATGATTGCCATCAATCGGTTTAACAACTACAGGCAGGCCGATATCTTCAGCAGCTTCCCAGGCGTCATCGGGGCTGGTCACGGTTCTACCTTCGGGGGTAGGAACGCCAGCACTGGCAAGCAAACTCTTGGTTAAGTCTTTATCACGAGAAATCGTTTCGGCAATGGCGCTAGTTTGATCGGTCTCAGCTGTCCAGATACGACGTTGCTTTGCTCCATAACCAAGTTGTACTAGATTTCCCGAGGACAAACGAATCGATGGAATGCCACGCTCTTCTGCGGCGTTGACGATACACGCTGTGCTGGGGCCCAACAATAGATCATCGCCGAGCTCGCGAAGATTTTGAATAATGGTTTTGACTTCAGCAACGGGATCTTTGGTGTCTTGCGCTAAGGCCAAGTACAAATCACGGGCATATTTCAGGGCAGTGAGCGTCACTTCTTCATTGATTGCACTGACGATCACTTTGTAGACGCTGCGACGATCACCATCACGTGCCTTGCCAAAGCCCCCAGGAATGCCTGCGAGGTTTTGCAGTTCTAGGGTCAGGTGTTCCAAAATATGGCCGGGCCAGGTGCCTTCTTCTACCCTTTTGAGAAAACCACCCGGTTCGCCATAGCTACAGCGATGCTCTTGCAGACTAGGCAGAGCTTTAACGAGGCGATCATAAAAGCCGGGAATGAGATTTGAGGGATAGTCCTCTAAATCTCCAATATCGATCCAAACCTCAATAACGGGGTGGTAGGTCCACATATTGGGACCTTTGAGATGCTTAACGCTCAGAATCTCAATGGATTTATCAAGTAATTGGGGCATCGTGGGGTATGGAGCTGGGCTTGAGAGGCTTAGCCTAGTCCGACTGTCTTCCTGTTTCTAGTTTTAATTAAATCCACAAAATCAGCAAAAATACACAAAACGGCTTAGTTGCCTAATTTAACGGCTTTAGGCTCTCTAAAGTTGACAATTGCGATAAATAGAAAAGACCCACGCTCCACTATACTTTTATAGTTAATGAAACCTGAAAATTCCCCTCAAACCCTGAAACTTCCCAATGATTGGGAGAGGGTGCTGGGCGAACTCCCATTTTCGATTACAGATTTTGGCCAATTACTAGCCTGGGCTGAGCTCGATCTAGACCAACATCTGCGCTTTGAAAAGAGTCTTTTGCTATTGCTGGAAAAAAGTCTGGTTTGGACTAATGGCAAGGAAGTTCTCCAATGGCCTATTACTGCTGAGTGCACTTTGGTCCATGGCGACCATGCTGGGGTAGGGCATCTCAAATTAGAAACTCTCCAACACCTTGAAAAGATTTGGTATTTCACTTTAGCCGTCAATCCGCATGTTCTGCGTTTGCAAGCCAGTTTCAAAAAGATGAATGCAGCGCATCATGTGCATGAAGAGCATATTGTTAATGAGTACGACAAACAAATATGCCCCGTTTGTTTAAGTCCAAAACCAGCCAACTCCGATTCATGCCCAACTTGTGATCCTGAAGATGACGCACCACCGTCTACTTGGACCTTATTTAAATTATGGCGCTTTGCTAAACCCTATAAAAACAAACTCCTCTTAGGATTTGTGCTAACGCTATTGTCGACGGGTGCCACTCTAGTGCCACCGTATCTCACGATGCCTTTGATGGATCATATTTTGATCCCTTATGAAAAAGGTCAACCCATTGATTTTCATTTGGCTAGCCTATATTTGCTGGCGCTCTTTGGTGCGGCCCTCTTGGCTTGGGGCTTAGGTTGGTGGAAAACCTATTTGCTGGCCTTGGTCAGCGAACGGATTGGTGCCGATCTCCGCAATACCACTTTCGAGCATTTGCTCAAATTGTCCTTAGAGTATTTTGGCGGCAAACGGACTGGCGACTTAATTGCACGGATTGGCGCTGAGACTGATCGTATCTGCGTTTTCTTGTCGCTGTATGCGCTCGATTTTGCAACCGATGTCTTGATGATTACGATGACTGCTGCCATCTTGGTTTCGATTGATCCATTATTGGCTTTGGTTACTTTAGCGCCCTTGCCTTTCATCGTTTGGATGATTCATGTGGTGCGCGATAGATTGCGCTTTGGCTTTGAGAAGATCGACCGGATTTGGTCTGAAGTGACCAATATTTTGGCTGACACGATTCCAGGTATTCGTGTAGTGAAAGCATTTGCGCAAGAGGATCGTGAACTCAAACGCTTTGTTGACTCGAATAAACACAATCTTCAAATCAATGATCGTGTCAATCGGATTTGGGGGTTATTTTCGCCAACCGTCACTCTGCTCACTGAAACAGGCCTGTTGGTAGTCTGGGGTTTTGGTATCTGGCAAGTTGCCCACCGCCATATCAGTGTGGGCGTCTTAATCGCTTTCTTGGCTTATATCGGCCGCTTTTATATCCGCCTAGATTCAATGAGTCGAATTGTTTCGCATACCCAGAAAGCGGCAGCTGGAGCTAAGCGTATCTTCGATATCTTGGATCACGTCTCGAGTGTTCCAGAGCCAATTAACCCAGCACCGCTTGCAGAGGTTCAGGGCCGCATCAGCCTGAAAGAAGTCGGTTTCCGTTACGGTAATCGCGCAGTGACCAAGGGGATCAACCTAGAAATTGCTCCCGGTGAAATGGTGGGTCTGGTTGGGCATAGTGGCTCAGGCAAAAGCACTCTCGTCAATTTGATTTGCCGTTTCTATGACGTGAGTGCTGGATCGATTGCGCTGGACGGCCGCGATATTCGTAGCATCGGGATTGCAGACTATCGCAAGTGCATTGGCCTAGTGTTACAAGAGCCTTTCTTGTTCTTCGGCACGATTGCCGAAAATATTGCCTATGGCAAACCTGATGCGACTCGTGAGGAAATCATTGAAGCTGCTAGAGCAGCCCATGCCCATGAATTTATTCTCCGTTTACCTCTGGGCTATGACTCCCTGGTAGGTGAACGTGGCCAGTCTTTATCGGGTGGCGAGCGTCAACGAATCTCGATTGCGCGAGCACTGCTCATTAATCCAGCCATTCTGATTTTGGATGAGGCTACCTCTTCGGTTGATACCACTACTGAAAAAGAAATTCAGAAGGCGCTCGATAACTTAGTCAAAGGCCGCACAACGATTGCGATTGCCCATCGTCTCTCTACCTTGCGCAAGGCAGATCGCTTAGTAGTGTTGGATAAAGGCGAGATTGTGGAGATCGGTACTCATGAGTCTTTGATGGATGCACAAGGTAGCTATTACCAACTCTATCAAGCTCAAATTCGTCAGGCTGCGGAGTTGGTGGAGGGTGGCGCCATAGGTGACACTGTTGAGGAAAACAACGATGTCCGCCAAGAAGAGTCCTTGCAAGTGATTGCAAAAAATCTCGGGGCAGGGGTGTGATGATGCATACACAGACGTATCAATTAGAGCGTGATGATCTCGGCAGATTAGTGTTCATAGATCAGTCAGGTAAACGCCATGTGGGAATTTACCCCGTGCGCGCTTTTCCGATTACCGCTATTGCGGCAGGAATCAGCCTGATGGATTCCTCTGGTAAGGAGTTGTGCTGGTTTACTGATACTGCATCTATTCCTCAAAACGAACTTGCACTGATTGAAGCGGAATTGGCGACCCGCGAATTTATGCCGGTGATTGAGAAAATTGTGAAGGTCTCTACTTTTGCTACTCCCAGCATCTGGGACATTGAAACTGACCGTGGTCCAACACGCATCCGACTGAAAGGCGAGGAAGATATTCGCCGGATTGCTGGCAATATTCTCTTGATCTCCGATGCCAATGGCTTGCAATTCCTCATCAAGGACTCAACCGCCTTGGATAAGGGTAGTAAAAAGCTTTTAGACCGCTTCCGTTAAAATCATTAGTTCAAATCGCCGCTTTAGCTCAGTTGGTAGAGCAGTTCATTCGTAATGAAAAGGTCGCCAGTTCGATTCCGGCAAGCGGCACCACCTAAAATAAGATAAATATTAATTAAATCAAGCACTTAAATGTTTGCGTGCACTCTCTTTTGGGAAATTCCCATGGATTGGCAGGGGAATTTTATTAGGGTTATAATCTAGGTATTAACCCTTAGGAGATTCGAAATGACCCAACTAATCAACATGATTAATCAACTTTTCACAGAAAAGACAGCAGCTGAAAAGCAAGCTCGTCATTATGATTTTGATGGCGCTTATCGCGGCATGTAATTGCTAGTCAAACTAGATTAATTAAAAGCCACCTTCGGGTGGCTTTTTTGTTGCCACTTTTTCTGTTGAGCGATCAAGGGTAATCACTAATCCTGAATTTGGTAATTCTTGATTACTGTCAATACTATCTAGGTTGGATTGATTGAGAATTCATCGTTGTCTTTTGAGTGGCTAGCCCCATTGGTAAAAGCTCTTATAAGTATTAACAGAATAAAAATAGAACATTAGAAGTTGCATAGAAGTAATCACAATTCATGGAGAACAACAAGTGACTAAACCTTGGCATAACCGCTGGGCACAGCTTTTTTTTGGCATCATCTGCATGGGCCTTGTCGCTAATTTGCAATACGCCTGGACTTTATTCGTTAACCCCATTCATGTGAAAACGGATTGGGCCCTTTCTGCAATTCAACTTTCATTCTCCATTTTCATTGTGGTTGAAACATGGCTAGTGCCAGTTGAAGGATGGATGGTAGACAAGTTTGGCCCCAAAATTGTGATCATGATTGGTGCGGTTTTTGCTGGCGCTGGTTGGGTCATGGATAGCATGGCAACTTCTTTAGAGATGCTCTATGCCGCTGCAGTGGTTGCAGGTATTGGCGCTGGTTGCGTTTATGGCACCTGCGTTGGTAATGCGCTCAAATGGTTTCCAGATAAGCGCGGTTTAGCTGCTGGTCTTACTGCCGCTGGTTTCGGTGCTGGTGCTGCAATCACCGTTATTCCCATTGGCAATATGATCATTGCTCAGGGATACGAGCAAGCCTTCTTCTTCTTTGGTATCGCTCAAGGTGTATTGATTTTCATCTTGGCTTTATTGATGACCAAGCCTACTCCACCAAAAGGCATTCAGGCTGCGCCACGTGTTGTTACTACTAAAGTGGATTACACCGCAGGTCAGATGATTAAAAAGCCATTGTTCTGGTTGATCTATGTAATCTTTGTGGTGGTTGCAGCTGGCGGATTGATGGCAACAGCCCAAATCGGCCCAATTGCAAAAGACTATGGCTTGGCTACTTTACCAATGATGCTCTTTGGTACAACCTTGCCTTTGCTCACCATGACCTTGTCGATCGACAATCTCTGCAATGGTTTCACACGTCCTCTGTGCGGATTTATCTCTGACAAGATTGGTCGTGAGAACACGATGTTTATCGTGTTCACTGGCGAAGGCTTAGCCATGCTCGGTTTGATGAACTATGGCCATGACCCAGTCCTATTCATGACCTTTGCAGCTCTGATCTTTTTGTTCTGGGGTGAGATTTTCTCCATCTTCCCAGCAATCTGCGCAGATACTTTTGGTGTTAAGAATGCGGCTGGTAATGCCGGCACTCTCTACACCGCCAAGGGAACAGCATCTTTAATCGTGCCGTTTGCTTCAGTACTTTCTGCTGGTGGCAACTGGAACACGGTCTTTATAGCGGGGGCAGTAGTGACTATCACCGCAGCCTTTACTGCCAAGTTCATTTTGGCACCAGCCCGCAAGCGCTTTATTGATGCCGCTAATGCACGTGGAACGCCTTAATTGCTTGATTGAGGGGTAAGTAATCAGCAATCAGGGGCCTACGGGCCCCTGATGCATTTTCGGATAAAATCTTGTCATCATGACATTCCGCAATCGCAAACTTGTTCACTGGATCGCTGCTGCATCGATTCTGATGGGTGCGCTTGCCCCTGCGATTTCTCAGGCGGCAGTCAACGATGTCAACGGATTTGCAATGGAAGTGTGCTCCAGCTCCGGCAGCAAGATGGTACAGATGCCGTCGGATGATTCTGGTAAAGCGGATATCAAAATGCAAGCTTGTCCCTACTGTCTTGCTCATGCCAGTATTACCCCATCATTTGAGAGCCACATCTCCGTTGATGCACCTCAAACTTACGCTGTATTTCCAGCGCTTTTCTATCAATCACCCAAGCCACTCGCGAATTGGGTTAGTCCTCCTTCAGCAGCTCCTCCAACACAAGCCTAATTTAGTCATTAGGGCATAGCGCTTGCTATGCATTGGGTAATTCTTGTTGGAGCAGTAAATGAAATTAAAAAAATTAATATTGGCAATGGCATTTCTTGCGCCAGCAGCAGAAGTGTTAGCTTGCGCTAGTTGTGGTTGTAGTCTGAATACCGATATTGGTACTCAGGGAATGGGCATGTCTGGTGGTTGGACTCTAGATGTGCGCTATGACGTACTGAATCAAAACAAGCTTTGGTCTGGTACTAAAAGCATTTCTCAGCAAGCTGTGAACGCTGCCAATCCCAGTGCTGAGGTTGAGAACTTTACTCAGAATAACTATCTAACGGCCTCTCTGGATTACAACGATGGGGAGAGTTGGGGTGCTACCGCTATTCTTCCCTACAT
>JGI26470J50227_1001000_pt1 | contig 10598 bp, 21 predicted proteins | sample FreactTroBogLake_FD_50227 | JGI IMG/M metagenome (IMG submission 50227) | reverse complement strand
GAAGGTGGTGAAGAAGAAGCACAAGACCGGAAACTCCTACGCAGCCGCTGGGGTCGGAGTCAAGTGCAGGCACTGCCGCCGCCGTAAGGTCAATCGCGCCCATGGATTGTGCTGGAAGTGTTCCCAGGACCCCAAAGTGAGATCGAAGTATGCGACCCAATCCAAGTATTACAAGAGACCCGGTCTCGACTACGCCGGCAAGACCGCTGGGGTCATTGCCCGAGCCACAGGCGATGGAATCTAGCGACGGCAGGCTGGTATACTGGTGGGTCGATGAGTTGTTTGCCCAGAGTTCCGCTGTAAAAGCTGACACAGACCCAGACTCACTCATCCGACACGATCTGTTCACCGCCATGCGAAACTCTCGCGAGTGGCCACCGGACATTGATGCGACATGCACAATTGGCTGGTACGACCACTCGCACGCTCTCCGTGCCGCAGAAGCAGTTGGAATCCTGATCGCGCCCTGGCAGTATAGCCCCCTGGAGTGACGACATGAAGGTCATCGTCAGTCTGGAGTACCCTCTTCAGCGCATGCGGCTTGGGTCGGCAGGCGTGTGCCGCGTCGGACTCGGTCGGGAATTGACAATCTTGCGAGGTCGAGAGAAATGCGATCCCCGCATCGAACTCGTCTTCATCGGCGAACACCGGCCTAATCCGAGTGAACATCCCACCAAGAGAAGAAAGGAGAGATCATGACTCTTACCCATGACGGATATGAGCTTGATGTCGGCGACAAGGTCTATCAGGTCTGCATGGTCGTCAACATCAATGGCGTCGATGTGTTTCGACCGAGCGTCCAGGAACACATCATTGTCTCCATCGGCAGGCTGGGAGGAAAGGTCATCTGCTGCCGCGACTGGTGCGGACACAGCCTCTATCCAATGACCCTGGGCTCTCTGTTTGGCAACAAACGCATTGCCGAGCGGGAAATGGAAAAACGGGCAGAACTACACAAGGGGACATGATGTTCTGGTTTTACACGGCTATCCCATTTATGGCATTTGCCACAGTGGGCTTTCTGGCCGGATCCGCAATCGCTTCACGCTGCTGGGCGGTCACACGGTCGTCGGATGGGTAGATACCTCGGCCGCGTGCATCGCCTACACCCACATTTCGGTGGATGATCCACAACGGCCACTGACCCGCGATGAGCGACTGGCGCGTCAGGCGGTCGAGCGGGCCGAGAAGAAAATGCGGCGAGAGATTGAACAGCAGGCGATGTTTGCTCTTGCGATGGAGAAGAAGCCGCCGGTGGTGTAGTTGTGGGCCTCATACTCGGAAGGAACCAAAGGAGGTGTCGCATGATCCGCGCGGTTTACAACAATGGCGAAGGCGAGGGCCAGGAGCGGGTCGATTACGTCATGGTGTCTGAAGAACGGGTCGTCATGACACTGAAGCGACACGGCGACTTTCTGGCTGTCAGCGGGCGAATTGTGGATTCGTTACTTGGTCGCCCCGAGTCATCGATCCCGATCTTCCAGACCCAGGACATCCTGACTGGCGCTTATTACGCCAGCGAGGTGATAGCTGATCACCTATCCGATTTGGCCGACGCGCTGGAAATGGCGGCGGCCCACGCGACCGGTCGCCAAGACGCGAGTGCTGCCGAGGATCTCAGCGATTTCGATCCCGTCGGCTGAAGCTGATTCCAGTTCCCTTCTTCACATCGGACGGTCGCAGGACCTTGGGCTGACCAAACCTTGACCCCTTGTAGCCATCACCCATGGTTCGAGGGGTCTTTGTAATGTCGATGGCCTTCGGTAGACCCACCCGACCAATTCGGCCGGTCAGTATCTGCGGCATGATGTGGACCGCCATCGTCAGGACGTCAGCCCTGTCGTCCAGCCCGCTGTTGGGCCGTCCGGTGAATCGCGTCAGTTCATCCAAAAGCCCAGGCACATCGAATCCCGCAACCAGACCGTTCTCCGGCAACCAGATCTTGCCCTGAGAGGCTTTGATGACCGCCGGCTGAGCGCGAACTAGCTTGTCCTGATTCGACTGGTACGGAATCGTGGTGAGGCCCAGCTTCTCGCTGAACTGATACATCGAGCGGTTGGCACCGACCGCCTCGATCACAATGAAATCGAACCGCCACCGCGCCCAGCATCCGCAAAGAAAAGCCTCATGCTTCGGTATGTCCACCTTGTCGCACGCCAGGTCGAGCCAGACAAGGTCTCCGCGAGGGGCGATGGTGAACACGCCGATGGCCGTGTTGTCAGCCGAGGATTTGGCCGATGCGTTGGCGTCGCACGAGGCATAGAGCATTGTGGCCGAGGCGTCGAAAGCATAGGTATCCTGGCCGTCGTCCAGCAAGATACGGCCCTGGCCGTCATATCGCCATCGCCGCTCGAAGAACTGTGGTTTGTAGACAGCATTCTCAACGTCGGTTGGGTCTTGCTGGTGCTTGGCGCGATAGGTTGGACTCTTCTTGAACTGTTTAACCTCTTCAGGACCGAATCGATCGGGCCGCAGAAGCTCCCCTTCTTCCTTGCGCGGGTCGGTCCATCCGATCGACGTGAAAATCCGTTTCTTTGGCTCGAATTCCTCGGGAATCATCAGCAGTTCGTAGCCGTGTTCCTTGATGCAGTGGTTGATGAGGTCGTTTCGGTGCGTCATCTGCGCCACGTTGACCCGACGACCTTTACGGAGGTTTGTCAGTCGGTCGTGGAAGGATCTGTCGTACCAACTGTTCACGCTATCTCGAATGACCTGGGAGTGAACTTGGTCGGCGTCGTTGCCGTCATCCACGACAAGTATGTCCCCTTTCTCTCCTGTAGTAATACCTCCCACAGATAGTGCCTTGCGGTGGCCCATCTGGGAAGTCTGATACCACGTCTTGACGTTCTGGTCGGTCGTGAGTCGCACCTGGTGGAAGTGCCGCTGATACCAGGGCGAGTTGATGATCTGGCGACACTTGAGTGAGGTATCGGTGGCCAGCGGTGCCGCGTTCGAGGTAAACAAGAACTGAAGCGATGGCTTGTTTGCCCACATCCACGCCGGCCACATCATACCGATCAGCACGGTCTTGGTGGATCCGGGCGGAACGGCTATGGCGAGATTTCGGATCTGACCAGCCGTGACCGCTTCAAGGTGCTCGCAGTTGTGGAGCAGCAAACCATTGGCGAAGTAGTTGTTGTTTCCCTCTACCTCGATGTTATACACGAAGTCTGGCACGGATACGCCAGAGACAATTTCGACGACAGTATCAAACTCGCTATCTGCCGATCCGCCTCGGTGCCACGCCTCTGCAATTCGTGGCACTGCTTGCACAGAGTTACGAGATTGTCGATTGAATTGTTCGACTTGTCCCAATCGATGTGATGGACCTCCAGATTTATCCTTGATCTCAGCTTCCCCTTCACGGCACCGACCGTCCCACAAAGGAAGCAGCAGTGGCCGTCCCTCGCCAGAACAGACTTCTTGACCCTCTTGAACTCCTTGGGATAGGACGGCTTGCTGCTCCCGGTTCGAAATGTTCCATTCTTTGGTCCGCGATAGTAGAGGCTGAAGCATTGGTGGTCGCAGAAAACACCGTGACTCCTCTTCGAAGCCTTCATCTGCGATGGGGTCCTCCAAACATCCTTGCTGCATTGGACACACGGGTAGAACGATCCCCTCTTCCTTCTGTCGGACTCCTCCTGGAGGTAGCACTTCCTGCATCGCGATGTGCCCCACCCCAAAGAGGCTCCACATTTGCAGAGCCTTTCCGGCGTGGTCTTCGCTTTCCCCCAGCATTGCAGGGAGCAGTATTTCTGGACCTTTCCAGACTGGACCATCTTCCTTTCCCCGCATAACTCGCACACGATCGCCTTGGTGTACTTCCCTGATTTCGACATACCCTCGGCCCTCAACGAAAACAGGATGTTCCGCAGTCGCGGAAACCTTTCTTCCGCCTGTGGTTTTCAGGGTAAATAAAGACTTTCCATCCCGCCTCATTTTAGCCAGGACCTTCCTTGGCTCCTGACGACCCGTGTTGTGATTGAAGCTGATTACAGATCCAGACCAGTCCGACTCGACGATGTCACGGATCTTGACCGCACCGTCTTCGGTCTCGATGAGCGTTTCTCCGGGTAGGCACATCGAGGTAATGTGCCAGTTCCACTCCAGTTTCACACCGGGGTTGATGATGGGCCATGCCGCCTTGGTGAAGTGTTCGAGCGACCTCCGAGCTAGTTCTGCCTGGATGATCTCCTTCTCGAACTCCTCTCGGCGGCGAGCCAATTCTACCTTGGCGATTTCTCTGGTGTCCATGGCGCAAGCTTAACGCCAACACCGCCTTGCGTTCGGCACCATCAGGGCCTGACTAATTGGGACGATGGTGTCTGTCTCCTATCGAAGCGGAAACAGGAGAGCAAGATGTCAAGTCAGCAGACCCGGATCGTTGTGTGTGGAGGGCGGAAGTTAGATGACCGCGCCCTGGTCAATCACATCTTGCTCGGATTGGACGCCATGAGTGGTGGTCTTATCCAAATCGCCCACGGGGACGCTCCTGGCGCAGACTCGCTGGCCGATGCGTGGTGCAAGCGAAACGCCGTCCCAGTCACCGTTTTCCCCGCTGACTGGGGTCGGCTTGGTCGTCCTGCTGGGCCAATCCGAAACGGCCAGATGTTGAGGTCTTTCAAGCCTCATCTCGTCGTTGCCTTTCCGGGCGTCAGTGGAACCCACGACTGCTGTAGCCAGGCGGAGGGCATGGGGATTCCCGTAGTTCAGGCGAATATCCACAGCCGACCATCTGAGCTCTGGAGCGAGTATCTCCGAAAAGTGGCGGAGCTGCGAAGCCGTTGGCAACATGGGGACAAAACGGAGGATTCGAAGTGAGCCTTGATATCTACTTGACTGACGTGAAGAAGATCATGGACACCGGTCTTGGTATCCGCAATGGTGACCGCGAACTGACAATCGGCGATGTTGTGTCTGCGTACCCCGACGTGGATATGGAGATACTCAAGTCTGGCCATCGCGGAAATGCCTGGAGTCGGAATATCACACACAACCTGAACGAGATGGCCAAAGAAGCCGGGTTGTACGGGCTGGTCTGGGAGCCGGAAGAAAACGGGGTCAAGCGGGCCGGCGATCTAATCTCACCTCTGACGTGGGGACTCCAGCGTCTGATTGATTCCCCAGAGAAATTCAAGCAGTTCAACCCTCGGAATGGGTGGGGCACTTACGAAGGACTCGTTCGGTTCGTTGAGGCTTATCTGGATGCCTGTTGCGAGTTCCCGGACGCTGAAGTCTATGCAGACCGGTGAGACATGGAAAAGTACGACTGGGAACTCGAATTGGAGTGGGATTACCCCACGCGGCACCGACTTGCTCAGTTCGATCTGGACTTGGGGAGCGAGTTGTGTGCGTGTGGGGTCTGTAATTGCTGTGGCATGACCAGTCCGATCAAGAATGCTGCTGCTGAGTTGTCGAAGAAGATGGGGAAAATCCCCGTGCATATGTTCGGACATAACACACCCGACGAGGAGAAGTGATGCGAATCGATGAGTTCCTGGGCAAGCTGTCCGTCCTCAAGGACGACTATCTTGCCGCCAATGGCAATACTCCAGCCAGTGTGAGTGATCTGCGTGATGAGATCGAACTCTGGATCGAGCGAGAGTTGGACGACGAGTTTGACGATTTCGATGACGATGATGACGACATCGATCTGTGGGACAGTGACCTGGACGACAGCGACCTCGACGATTCCTCATACTAACTAGGAGACCTCATGAGCGCCAAAGACGAGGCAGAACTGATGACCGGCGGAATGCGCGTGGCTTGCATTTGGCTTCATGGTGAGCCACTCGAACGGTGTATCGACAGCTATTACTGCTGCGGCCGGTGGGTTGATGTTCACTTTGCAGACATCGGCGTTGAACCCCTGTACGAGTTGGAGACCATCGCGTGATTACCGCATTCACAGTCTGGATTGTGATACTGATGTCCGTGATATGCCTGCGGAACCTCGCGAAGAAAGATCTTGGCAAGGTGTCGCTCCCTATGCACGGCATCGGCATCATCCTGGATTTCGCCATGGCTGGGTTCATTGGCTACACCTACTTCTACCTGATTCTCCCCAACTGTCCGTGAGGTCGATGTGAACCACACCGAACCTGAATCGCTTGAGCCTCCAGCCAGCCCTGGCCGATGCCATTTCAGCAGTCTGAAGGATCTGTGCGAGCCGGTCGAGGCGTGGATGGAAGAGAATTTGGGCGTTGTTGACCACGAGGACAGTTACAAATTCCTCCGTGTTTCTTACGGAGGAGTCTACGTCCGGGCCTTCGTCTATGGCGACTGTGTCCGGCCTTATGTCGAGTGGGGAGTCGGTATCAACGGCCGTCATTCCAAGTGCGGGCAGACTTGGTGTGGGTTGAACCTTGATAACGCCGCCCCTCCAGCGGTCATCATCGCTGGCCGACTAATGGACATGATGCGGCGGGAGGATTTCTGATGTCAATCGACCCTGTTGGGTGGGCACTTTCTGCTTGGCAACTGGCTGTGGCCGACCACAAGTCGTTGGGCTACACGAAGCATGGGAACATCTATCTTCCTACCAGAGTTGAGAGGGAAATCATAGCCCATAAGCGCGAAGAGGAGCGAGTGAAGCGAGAAGAGGAGATGAGGGCTTATTACGACAAACTCAAGGACGAACAAGAGTTCAATCAGTTCCTTCGCATCATTCAACTCTGTCTGAATGCTGACAGGCCGGAAATCGAGGAGCCAGGACATGGTCCTCGATACTACTCCGCAACCTGGGATCGCGATTTGCGATACGTCACCAAGATCATGATGTTTGACGAGCAGAATCGAAGATATGTCATCCCTGCCAGCGAGGGGCTGGCCATGAAGTGCGACCCCGAGCTTGAGCAATTGCGAATCGAGAAGTTCTGTCAGGGCCGCTCGCCTGAAGGCCGAGAGGAGATGTGGCAGATGGTGTTCTCGCACCCACGGAACTACTGGAAGGCGAACTGGACGGTTTTCCTGGACTTCCTGAGCGATGGTCACTGGGGCGAGAAATACCAGCGGTGGGCCAACACCTATCTCCGCGAGATGTCGATCGACTACCAGTGGCGAGTGGAGGTCGAGATCAAGACGTGAGCGAGTAAATAGGGAGACGGTTTTGGTAAGTGCTTGCAAGGGTGATATTCACGAGTGGGCGGGTATGGCGACCCGCGACCTTCGGACACGCCGCTATCAGGACTGGCACACACGGCGGGATGGTTGCCAGATACGGGGTTCAAATCCCCGACTCGTGAATAGTCGGGTTGGCGGCAGCGGGTAACTGCCACCTCACCGCGTTGGTGCCGGTTTCTGACAGTATGACCGGACCCGACTTTAATCCACGGTCGCCACTTCGCGATGTTGAGTTGTGAAGTGACGAGCTGCGAACCGGAGCCAGCAACGGTGTGGGACGGACTGCTGGTAGATTTTGGCCCCGTAGCTCAGTTGGTTAGAGCACACACGGCGGTACGAGACGTGTGAGTGCGATGGTTCGAGTCCATCCGGGGCCTTCTGCACGTAGCTCAGTTGGTTAGAGCGGGGGACTGTGAATCCCCAGGCGGGAGTTCGAATCTCCTCGTGCAGCTTTGGGCGAGTGACGGAATGGCAGACGTAGGTGGCTAAACGACTCTACTAACGGGTCGTGACACCGCCTGAGACCTGTTTAGGTTTCGTGTTGGTTCGAATCCAGCCTCGCCCGGACTAACGAGCCTGGGCCGTGTGGCGATCCTGGCGGACGCCAAATCTTCGTGATCACCTTGGGCGAGAAATTTGTTCCTCCGGAGGCCAAGTCATGATCGTTGTCGTCAATGGAAATCGAATTGAGGTTGCAGATGGATCTAACATCTCGATCAACAATAACACCGTAATGGTTGGTGGTAGGTCCATCAATGTCACCGCCGATAAGCAGATTACTGTGACGGTTAGCGGCGATTGCGGAAGGATTGAGACAGGTTCGGGAAAGGTCGATGTGAGCGGCAGGGTCAATGGCGACATTCGCACCGTCAGCGGCTCGGTTAGCTGTGGCGGCGTGAGTGGATCGATCAATACGGTCAGCGGGTCCGTCTTGGTCGGCGGGTCCGTCGGCGGAAGTGTCAGTTCGGTTTCTGGTTCGATCACCAAGTAAGGGAGATGGTCATGGCTGTTGGAAAACTGATGGAGTGCGGTTGTTGCATCGAGGGCCAGAAGAAGGTCCTGTGTCCGCGAATGCAGTCAATCCTGCGTGACCGCAAGCGGGTCGAGGAATCGCGGTCGAGGGGTTCGTGCCATCGCGATGATTCGCCTGACGCTTTTGCTCACACGTATTTGCACCAGTCGGCATCAAGCGGCCTCTTTGAATCATCCTCACCTCCCCCGCCTCCCACTTCCGATTCGTCCTCGTCGTCGATCTCAGGCGGCGACTGGAGTGATGGATCTGGAGGTGGTGGTGGCGGGGACTGGAGCAGCAGCACGAGTTTCGACTCGGGCGGCGGTGGCGGCGATTGGTGAGAGGAACACGGCCGGCAGCAGGCCCAAGAGGTGTGAACATAGGCGCACCAAGCTGTTACCGAGGGGCTAGTGGTACGGCGGGAATGCCATCTCGCCAACTGCCTCAACTGACCGCCCTTACAATTGGGGGATGGGTCAGTCGTTTCGGGATCGAACGTGATTGAGGACCCGCCCTAGTGCGGCGCACTCTCAGATCTCTGATTTGATGGCCAGGTGGCGGTGGTGCAGTAAGCGGCTCCACCAGCGGTTCGACTCCGCTCGTCAAACTCTCTCGCGATCCGGCCGGTCCTGGGGGCCACGTTAATTCGTATCTGCGACCAGTTGGGGTTCGACTCCCCGAGCGAGAGCTTGGTCGCGTCCTAGAAATCCGGCCGCAATCCGGTGGATAGTTCGGGTGTTGGGGTGGGGCTGGGGAACTCGGTTTCACCGGCACCCGTCGCGAAGCTCTGGGGTGCAATTCCCCAGGCGACCACTATATCCCAACGAGAATCCCATGTCAGATCTGCTGTTCTTCACCTCTGCCACACTCACACTTGTTTTCCTGACGCCAATGTCGCTCATGACCAGTGGCTACATCTACGCGCGGTGGCGTTGTGGTGAACTGGTCGACGTCAGTCCAGAGACTGTATTTGCTTCTGTTGTGTCGGTTGGCCTGTGGATCACCATGTTCGTCCTGATCGTCGTGCGGATCGTCAACTGCATCAACTACTGAGGACCTCCCCATGACCATCGATCAAGCACGCCGCCGGGCCGAAAAAGCCCTGGCAGACTTCGACCCGCTGAACCCGACGGCCGAATCTATCGCTCGGGTCGACCGCGCGGTCCATGAAGTCGACAAGTTGCAAGCCAAGTGCGAGCATCAGCATCAGTCGCACTCTCGTCGAGGCGAACTGAGATGTATGCGATGCGGTTTCGAAGTGGAGAACACCAATGAATGATACGTCAATCGCTATCGACAAACTCAACGAATGGACCAATCATGGTAGGTTCCGGTACTGGCAGATGGGCTATGGTTACGGCCTGTCGTCTGAGTTGTATGTCGAGATTGGCGAGTATGGGGCTGACGGCAAGAAGAACTGGGATATCGTCGAGATTCAGGGTGTGGATCTGACCGGAAAGAATCCAACTCCAACAATAGCCCAGGTTGTCGATGCGGCCCTTGCGGAATGGGCGGCGAGCTACAGCGACGTGGAGGACGAGTCCAATGCAAACTAAGATTACCGAGGAGTATCTACGGGAGAATGGCTGGGAGCAGGAGGAGGATTACGGCTACTTCTGGTTCTTCACCCACAGCGATTTGAATGTGGCATTCTCCCTCGGCTTCACCTGCGTCGATCGTCACGAAGGCTACATCGGCGATGAGAAGGATGGCGTTCTGTGGCCACATGACATCGTTTGCGTCGAGCAGCTGGAGTCGATTATCAAGGCTCTGACCGGAGGATGGTGAGCGTGACATTCTTCCCCGAGAAGCAAAAGACGATCATCTTCGAACCACTGAAAGTCCCGGATTCCTGCCGGGCTTTTCAGCTTCTGGAGGGTGGAGGCTGGGACGTGCGCGACGTGCGGGACACTCCACGGGAGATCCTGGCCGGCTGGCTTGAGGATCATGGTCACATCAAGGAAGCCGAGTCAGTGAAGCGTGGTGACGATTGGGGCTTCGTCTACTCCAGCAAGTTAACTCAGGTCGTACTTGGTGAATACATCGAACAACTCAATAGCGAGATCATGTCGCATCTCACAAAATGCCATCGACAAAACGTCAGCCCACCACCGGGGACAGTCAGTGATCTGTATACCGCTCGTGAAAGCGTACTCCGGGCTGCGTTCATGGCCTTTCAGGTCAGCGATTTGTACACTCGGAGAGTGGTCAACATCGGGCAAGAGGGGGATGCGGCGTGTCCAAGATAGAATTCCTGGATGAGCGACATAGGTTGACGCTTATTCGTTCGGCCATCCTGCACATCATCAACGCCGGGTGGCCATTGAGAGACATCGCCGCTCTCCCCTGGGAACCGATGGCTGGTTGGCTGGAAGACAATGGCTTGGTGGCCGAGTCCAGGGAACTCATGGCGGTCTGGCCGAGCTACATGAGTCCGAACTGCCGTGACGGACGCCGGGGTGTG
>JGI26470J50227_1000997_pt1 | contig 10603 bp, 10 predicted proteins | sample FreactTroBogLake_FD_50227 | JGI IMG/M metagenome (IMG submission 50227) | reverse complement strand
CCCGAGCCTACGAACGCGCGGGCGCGCGGGACCCGCTCCTGGCGGGAACCTGGGGCGATCCCAAGGCGTTCCCGGTTCCCGAGCTGATGTCGTGGCTGGGGATATCAGGTCTGTTTTTCCCGTTCACCGGCGAACCCTTGGTCAACCCGGGTCCCCGGGATTGGCAACTTCCGTTCACGGCTGCCCATGAGGCGGCCCATTTGAGGGGTTGGGCCCGGGAGGACGAAGCCAATTTTCTTGCATTTTGGGTCCTGCGGGACGACCCGAACCCGGCGATGGCGTATTCGGCCTGGGGATCGGCGCTCCTCTACGTGGCTTCGGCCCTCGAATCCGCGGGTCCCGAAGGGGCCCAGGCCTGGAGTCGGGTGGTCGTTCGCCTCGATGCGGCGGTCAGGGAAGACTGGACCCGTTCGTTCTCGTACTGGGACAAGTTCCGGGGCCCCGTCCGACAGGCTGCCCAAGCCGTCAACGATGCCTACCTCAAGTCCCAAGGACAAGCCGACGGCATCAAAAGCTACGGTCGGATGGTGGACCTTCTGTTGGTCGAGTCGGCCTGGGGAATTCGCTCCTGATCAGGACGACACAGGCCAGGGCGACCGCGCCCAGAACCAGGACGATGGCTCGGAACCCGAAAAAGTCCCCCAGGGCGCCCAGGGTCGGGGTCATCAGCACGGCGCCGGTCAGGTTGGCCACCAAGTACGCGTTGCTGTAGACGGCCTTCTGGTCTTCTCCCCCCACCTGGACAAAAAGGCTGTTCATCAAGGGGAACAGGATGGAGTGGCCCAGACCGTAGAACACGCCGGCGCAGGCGATCCAAACCCAGGCCGACGGCAGCCACAGGAAGCCCATCGCGACGAAGATCGAAAGGAACGAGAGGTAGAGGAACCTTCGGGGCAACCGCTTGTCCAGCTGCTTTCCCAGAAACAGCCGGATCACCAGCGCGATCACCGAGAACGGGACCAGGAACCAACTCAGGTTCGCCTCCCCCAAATCCAGTTTCGTATGGTGGGGCAGGAAGGAGGCGACGGCGGAATAGTAGATGCCGAAACAAAACGACAGGATCAGCAGGGTCCGGATCTGTTTACGGACCACCACCTGGCGAAAACTCAGGGGGTCCTCCCGGGCGATGCGGGCCAGGGGTTCCTTCAGCTGGAGCGACCACAACCACGCCGCGAGGCCGAACGCGGAGGCCAAAAGAAATAACCCCGGTCCTCCGGCCATCCGGAGGACCGCTTCGCCGACCAGCGACGTCACCGGGTTGGGAAGCATCCCGCCAATGCTGAACAGGGCCAGGCTTCCCGCCCGCTTTTCCGGGGGCGTGAGGTCGAACAGCACGCTCATCATCAGCGTCGAGGTGAACACCCAGCTAAGCGAACCGATGAGTTTGAAGACCGCCAGGAGGACCAGCGACCCGGCGAACACCCACGAAAGGAGGGAAGTCGTCAGCAGAAGAAGGAATCCCCACTTCAGCGTCCGAACCCGGGGCAGCCCCACCAGGGGGCGTCCGAAGAAGACCACGGCGCCGATGACCAACCAAGTCCCCAGGGTGTTGAAAAAACCGACAAAGGTTTGGGTCGCTCCCAGGGAAACCAAGTAGGTGGGCAACAGGGAGGTCGCGTTGAAGGCACAACCGAAGAGGAAGTTTTGGACGAAGAGAAGAACGAAAGGGGACAGGATGGACTCCGATACCCTTTCAGCATGCATGGAACCGCGAGAGGCGAAAAGCCCTTTTTGGTTACAAAGTCTTCATGAGTCCTTGGGCTGGCTCGACCCGAGGATCGACTGGATCAGGTGGTCGTTCGTCCTCCATTTCGGGTCGGCCTTGCACCGCAGGTCGAGGTGGATGCGTTGGCTGAAGACCTTGCCGAGTTCCTTTTGGGCCGCCTGGCGGATCTGTTTGATCTTCTCGCCGGCCTTGCCGACGACGATCCCCACCTGGCTTTCGCGTTCCACGATCAAGAAGACCCGGAGCCAAAGCGTCGGTTGGGGCTTGGCACCGTCGGCCGGCGGGGCTTCCCGCAGTTCCCTGTCGGCCACCTCGACGTACAGCGCGTGGGGAATCTCGTCGTTGAGCCGGTTGATGGCCTGTTCCCTCACGATCTCGGCGATCCGGAAGCTGGGGTCCTGGTCGGTGTAGAATTCCTCGGGATAGAACGCCTGTCCCTCGGGCGCATTCTCAAAAATGGCGTCGAAGAACGCGTCCAGCCCGACTTGGGCCAACGCGGAAATCCGCACGATGGCCTTGGGCGCCAGTTTCTCTTTCACCCAGGCTTCGAGCTCGTTGGCAAAGTTGGGTTTCAGCTCGGTCTTGTTGAGCGCGACGACCAGCGGCTTGCGCAGCGACACCAGCCTTTCCAACAGGCCTTCTTCCTCGGGACCCGCCCGGCGGCTGGCGTCGATCAAGTAGACCGCCACGTCGGCGTCGCTGATGGCTCTGGTGACGTTGTCCATCATGGATTTATTGAACTTTTTTTCACTGAGGTGGAACCCCGGGGTGTCGAGGAAGACGATTTGTCCTCGGTCGGGACGGTTGACGATGCCCCGGACTTGGTTACGGGTGGTCTGCGGAACGGGGCTGACGATGCTGACCTTGTGGCCGCACAAGGCGTTCATGAGCGTGGATTTGCCCGAGGAGGGCCGGCCGACGATGGCCGCAAAAGCGGATTTCATACCCTTGGTTGTACCATACCGTCGACCAGGAAGTCTTCCCGCTGGGGGGTGAACACGTCGAGCAGGACCCCGTCTTCGAGGGCCCGGATCCCATGGACCGCGTTCGGAGCGACGTAGTAGCTGTCCCCGGCGCCCAGGGGGGTGGTGACGCCTTCCAGGGTGAACTCAAAGCTTCCCGAAACGACGTAGCCGATCTGTTCGTGGGGATGCGAGTGGAGGGCCCCCACCGCTCCCGCGGCGAACCTCAGTTCGGCGGCCATCATGTGGCCTCCCCGGGCCCCAAGCTGGCGGCGAACGTCTTTTCCGGCTTCGACGGAGGTCTGGGGAGCGTTGTGGTGGATCATGGGATTCTCCTTGATCCGAGAGTCTGACCGCCGGGGAACGGGAGATCAAGGGGGTTCCCCGGGCGCACTTTCCCTTTCCTCGAAAAACCAGTATCCTTGGTTCCATGTTCCACTACGAAGACGAAGAAGAAGAAGACAAGAAAGAAGACTCCAAGGCTCCCGGTCCCGATGCTTCGGAGAAATTCCTGAAGACCCGGACCATCCTGCTTTCGGGCGAAGTGAACAAGGCCTTGGCCGAGCGGGTCATCCGCCAGCTTCTGCTCCTGGAAGCCGAGTCCTCTGACCCGATCAAGGTGATGATCGACAGCCCCGGCGGCGACGTGAACGCCGGCTACGCCATCTTCGACATGATCCGGTTCGTCAACGCCCCGGTGTACACGATCGGCATGGGCTTGGTCGCTTCCGCAGGTGCGCTGATCCTGCTCGCGGCCCCCAAGGATCGCCGGATCGGACTCCCCAACAGTGCCTACCTCATCCACCAGCCGCTTTCGGGCATGCGGGGTGTGGCGACGGAGATCGAGATCCATGCCAAGGAAATGGAGAAGCTTCGGATCAAGCTCAACCAGCTGATTGCCGATGAAACCGGTCAATCCATGGTCCAGGTTGAAAAGGACACCGACCGCGACTACTGGCTCGACGCGCCCGAAGCTGTCAAGTACGGGCTCCTCAGCCGGGTTGTTGGCAAGCGCGCCGACCTCGGGGTCTGACCGTTGGAGGCCTCTGTCTACCGGGGAAAGGTCCGGGACGTCGTCGACGCCGGCGACCGCCTCGTGATGGTGACCACCGACAGGATTTCGGCCTTCGACCGTCCCCTGGGAGAAATTCCGGGGAAGGGCGAGGTTTTGAACCAACTGGCGCTGTACTGGTTCGAGCAAACCTCCGACATCGTCGAAAACCACGTGGTCGAGCGCCTTGGGCCCCGGTCCACAGCGGTGAAAAAGGCCCAAATGATTCCGGTGGAGGTGGTCGTCCGGGGGTACCTCACGGGTTCCGCCTGGAAGACCTACGGCTCCGGCGGCCGTGTTCCGGGTTTGACGTTGCCTCCCGGGATGCGGGCCCACCAAAAGTTGGTCACCCCGCAGATCACTCCCACCACCAAAGAAGCCGTGGGCGACCACGACCAGCCGATCGACCGCGAGGGCATCCTCGCCCGGGGTTTGTGTCCCCCCGGTGTCTGGGCCCAGGTCGAAACCCTCGCGTTGTCTCTCTTTGCCCGGGGACAAAGCCTGCTCGCCCGCCACGGACTGATTCTGGTCGATACCAAATACGAGTTCGGGGTCTACGAAGGCAGGCTCATCCTGTGCGACGAGGTCCACACCCCCGACTGCAGTCGGTTCTGGTTCGCCGACGACTATCAGTCGGCCTTTGCCGCGGGCCGCGAGCCGAAGAAGCTCGACAAGGAGTACCTGCGCTCCTGGCTGGCCGGCCAGGGGTTCACCGGGGAAGGTCCGGTCCCTGCCATCCCACTCGAAGTCTTCGAGGAGACCAGGAAACGCTACGTCGAGGCCTTCGAGAGGATCACCGGAAGGGTTTTCACCTTTTCAGGGGAATCTTGTGAAGCGGAAACCCGAAGAATCGTGTCTTCCCTGAACGTCTGAGGTCGGGGCCTCCCGACCCGTTCAGGGGGCCGTTCCTGTGAAAAAACCGATCCGATTCGAGGTGGTCCTCGCCCTGCTGGTGGCATCCTCGTGTTCCATGCTCCCCGATCCCCGCCCGTCGTCCCGGCTGGTGTTGGCCACCTGGAACGTCGACAACCTTTTCGACGAGGTGCGGGACGGGGACGAATACCCGGAGTTCGACCCCGCCAAGGGGTGGACCCGAGCCCAGTTTTGGGGTCGGTGCGACGCCTTGTCGAAGGTGATCCGGACTCTGGGTCCTCCCGATATTCTTGTGTTGGAAGAAGTGGAGGGGGCGCATACCCTCGAGGTGCTCAATTCACGGTTCCTGGCCGACCTGGGGTATCGCCATCATTTCTTGGCGCCCTCATCGGTGCCAGGCGTGAAATCCGCGGTGTTGAGCCGGTACCCCCTGGTCAGAACCGGGTTGCTGTTCCCGCCGTCCCCGGACGCCTCCGACGTGCTCAGGCCGGTGGTCGAAGCGGAATTCGACCTAGGAGGAAGGGCACTGGTGGTTTTGGCGAACCATTGGAAAAGCCGAATTCCCCTCCCTCAGACCACCGAGAAGCTGAGGAGGGAGTCCGCCCGGGTGCTGGGTCGAAGGATCGCCGCGCTCGAGGCCCGGGACGACAGGCCCTTCGTCGTGGCCCTCGGCGATTTCAACACTTCGTTGGAGCTTTCCCGGTCTTGGCCCGACAAGGCCTTGGTCTCGGGTGGGACCGCTCAATCCGGCAGCGACGGACTGGTGGTCTTTCCCGGCCGCTCGTCGGCGGCCCAGACGCGGTTGCCCGGTGCCGTTTGGGACCCCTGGGAAACCGTGGCCGACCCCCCGGGGAGTTATTTCTACCAGGGGGATTGGAACCGTCTCGACCACGCTTTCGTCGCGGCCTCCAGCCTCAGGCTCGGCGATTGGGTGTTCGCTTCGTTCCGGGTGGTCGACTACGCTCCCCGACCCGTGGCGTACGGACCACAAAACCCCTCCGGGGTCTCTGACCATTTCCCCCTGGTTCTGACCCTCGAGCGGCGGGCGGGAACTTCTTCTCCTTGAGCTTTTGGGCGATATCCTTTAAAAAGAGGGAATGACTTACCAAAGCCGAGAGGACTACCTGACCGATCTTGAAAAGCGTTCGGCCTTGCCCCAGGGCTTCCGGACGGCAACGGTCGATCTGACGTTTCGGCCCGGAGAACGCCCCGTATCGTCGCCGCTGCCCATGCGGTTGAACCTGTTGGCCCTCGACGAGCCCACGGCTGCCTTTGCCGGGGTCTTCACCCGCAACGCCTTTCCGGGGGCCCCCGTGGTCCTGGGCCGGGAACTTCTGAACGAACCGCTCACGCGGGGCGTCCTGATCAACAACAAGATTGCCAACGTCGGGGGGCCTCGGGCCCTCGAGGACGCCCGGGAACTTCAAACCGCCGCGGCGGCGCTGTTGGGGTGCACCTCCGGTCAGGTCTTCGTGGCCAGCACCGGCATCATCGGATGGTCGCTTCCGGTGGCCGACATGAAGAAGGCGTTACCGAGCCTTCCGGGGGCCCTCCAGTCGAAGTCCGCGCTTCCCCTAGCCCGGGGCATCATGACCACCGACGCCTGGCCCAAGGTTCGGTCCAAGACCCTTTTCGGGGGCCGGATCGTCGCGGTGGCCAAGGGTGCCGGGATGATCGAGCCCAATCTGGCGACGATGCTGGTCTACATCATGACCGACCTCGAAATCAGCCGAAACGGCCTGCGCGAGGTTTTGCCCCGGGTGGTGGCCCAGAGTTTCAACGCGATCAGCATCGACAGCGACCAATCGACCAGCGACATGGCCCTGATCTTCTCGTCCCAGCGGGTCCCCTGTCCCGACCCCACGGCGTTTGAACGGGCTTTGGGCGAAGTCTGCCGGGAGTTGGCCCAGGACATCGTCCGAAACGGCGAGGGAACGGCCCACGTCATCGAGGTGCGGGTCTCCGGGGCCCCCGACGACGGCGCGGCCCGGTTGGCCGCCAAGGCCGTGGCAAACTCCCCGCTGGTCAAGACCGCGGTGTTTGGCAACGACCCCAACGTGGGGAGGGTACTGGCCAGCGTCGGCGACGCCTTCGGCAACGCCGGGTTGGCCTTGAACCTCAAGGTGCTCCGGCTCAGGATCGCCGGGGTCGCCGTGTTTGAAGGCGGTTCGTTCCGGCTGACCCCCGAGGTCGAGGCCCAACTGTCGAACGCCTTCGTCGCCGCGTCCCAGCCAGAAAAAAAAGAAGGATATCCCCGTCACGAAGAGAACATCGTGTTGTCTTTGGAGTTGGGCCTGGGAACCGCCGGGGCCACGGTTTGGGGCAGCGACCTCTCGTATGAATACGTGCGCGAAAACGCCGACTACCGCAGCTAGGAGAACCCATGGAACAGACCCGCGAGAAGAACATCCAAGAGTCGCTCAACCTGGTCCAGGTCGCCAAGCGCGAGCTGGGCAAGCGCATCATCGGTCAGGAGGCGCTCGTGGACGCGCTGCTGCGCGGGGTCGCCGCCGGTGGCCACATCCTTCTCGAGGGCGTCCCCGGCCTGGCCAAGACCCTGGCCGTGAAGACGCTGGCCGAGGTCATGGGTCTCGACTTCAAACGGATTCAGTTTACCCCCGACCTGCTCCCCGCCGACCTGGTGGGGACGATGGTCTATCGGCAGCAGTCAGGTGAGTTCAGCCCTCGGAAGGGACCGGTGTTCACCAACTTCATCCTGGCCGACGAGATCAACCGGGCGCCGGCGAAGGTGCAGTCGGCGCTCCTGGAGGCCATGGGGGAACAGCAGGTCACGATCGGCGAGCAGACCTTTCCTCTCCCCGACCCTTTCTTTGTTTTGGCCACCCAGAATCCCATCGAGCAGGAGGGCACCTATTCCCTTCCGGAAAGCCAGCTCGACCGGTTCATGATGAAGCTCGTCGTGTCGTACCCGACCCCCGAGGAAGAGCTCCACATCCTCAAGGTGATCGCCAGCCAGAAAGAGTCTTTGCCCCCGATCAACCGGGTCCTCGACGTCGGTGCGCTCAAGAGCCTCAAGGCCGCGATCGCCGGGGTCAGGGTGGACGAGCGGATCGAGACCTACATCGTCAGCATCGTCAGCGCCACCCGGGAAAAGGACCGCAAGAACTACGGCTTCACCCGGTTCATCGATTACGGCGCCAGCCCCCGGGCCTCGATCGCGCTCTACCGGCTGGCCCGCGTCAAGGCGTTGTTCGAGGGGCGTGGATTTGTTCTTCCCGAGGACGTGAAGGCGGTGGCGTTCGAGGTCCTTCGTCACCGCATCGTTCTGAGCTACGAGGCGGAGGCCGAGGAAATGAACGCCGATGACGTGATCCGCATCCTCCTTTCGGCCGTGACGATCCCGTGAGGACCGTGGGGTAAATGTTCGATTTTCAGGATTTCTACACCCGGATCCGCCAACTCAAGCTCCATTCTTCCCGGTTGGTGGAAGGCCTCTACTCGGGGAACTACCGGTCGGTGTTCCGAGGGCCGGGGTTGGAGTTCGACGAGGTTCGCGAGTACGACCCCCAGGACGACGCACGGTTCATCGACTGGAACGTCTCCAGCCGCCTCGGGGTTCCGTACACGAAGAAGTTCCGGGAGGAGAGGGAGCTGAGCCTCCACATCGTGGCCGACATCTCGCCTTCGATGAGCTCGGGGTCGGGGCGGTACAACAAGCGGGAAATCCTGAACAGCCTTTTCGCCAACCTTGCTTTCTCGGCCGTCTCCACCGAAGACCGGGTCGGTGCCGTCTTCTTCACCGACCGGATCGAGGGCTGGGTGTCGCCCCGGAAGGGAAAGACCCATGCCCTGAGTCTAGTCCAGGAATGCTTCATGACCGAGGCCGTCGGTCGGGGCTCCAACCTTGGCCTGGCCCTGCGGACCGCCCACGAGTCGATGAAGCGCCGGGGCGTCATCGTCATCCTGTCCGACTTCAAGACGGGCAATTTCTGGAAGGAACTGTCGCTGGTTTCCCGGCACCACGACGTGATTGCAATTCGGATTTCCGACCCCATCGACACCGAGTTTCCCGAGGGAGGCCTCATCGAGCTGATCGATCCCGAGACCGACCAGGTGGTCCTCGGGTTTGGAAACAGCCGGACGTTCCGCCGGGAATACCACGATTTCTGGACCCTTCAGTCGTTGTATTGGAAACGCGAATGCGCCCGCCGAGGGGTTCCGGTTCTGGAAGTCAGCACCGTGGACGACCCTTCGGCCCGGTTGGCGAGTTTCTTCAACCGCCGAAGGATCAAGAAGTGAGGCCACGGTTGTTCCGGCTTCTGGTTTGCTTCGCCCTCTGCTTCGCCCCCGTTTCGGCGACCCTCTGGGCCGACGAGACCCCGAGTCCCGTCACCGAGACCGTGTTCGTTCCACCGGTCTTCTACGTCGGTGACCAGGTGGAGGCGCGGTTGACCCTCCTGCTTCCTGAAAGCAAGTCCCTCCAGCCTCCCCTGAGCCTTCCGGCCCAGAGCTGGGTGCTGATCCGCGACGTTCAGGTGCGGCACGATCCGCCTTTCGAACGGGTCACCGTCAAATTCGTCCCTTTCGCGCCTGGGGTGAAGACCTTGCCACCGTTGGTCCTGGGGGATTTGACCCTCGCCGGGGTGAAAATTTCCACGAACAGCCTCCTCGACAAGGAGGCCCCTTCGGAGTTGCAACCGCCCCGGGACCAGTTGCTTCTCCCCCACACCGAACTCATGGTCTTCTTGTCCTTTTTGTTCTTGATCGTTTTCCCGTTGGTCCTGTTGCGGTTCCTCAAGCCGCTGATCGTCGTCCTGCGGGCTTTTTTGAAGCGATCGGACCGACACAAGGCGTGGCACCAGCTGAACAAGGAACTGAAGCGGCTCCAGTCCCGGGCCCTGGCCCTCTCCGGACCCGAGTTCTACACCGCGTTCAGCCATTTGCTCCGAAGCTACCTCGGGGGGCGTTTCGAAAGGGATTTCGGGACGTTGACGGCCTGGGAAGTTCGGGAGCTTCTGCTTTCCCTGCCTCCGGCCTGGACGGCAGAATGGGTGAGGCTCATCCATCGGGCCGACGTGGTCCGCTTCGACGCCCAGAACCCCCCCGACCGGGAAAAACTCGAGGATCTGGAGACCCTTCGCCTGGAAGCCGGGCGCCTGGAAGGAAAGGAGGCGTTCCGTGTTGACCTTTGAGGAACCCGCCTATTTCATCCTTCTGGCCCTGATCCCGGTGTTGGTGTTCCTCAAGTACCGCTGGAAGGGGAGGGGCGGCAGGCTGCCGTTTCCCCTGGGACTTTGGCAAGGACCCCGGTTCCGACCGGGGCTGGCGGGGATGCGGGTCGTCATGCACACGTCGAACTTCTGCCTCTGGGTGACGTTCCTTTTTCTGATCACTGCGCTGGCCGGTCCTTCGATGACCCGACAGGAGAAAGTTTACCTCAGCGCCGGGGCCGACATCTTCATCGTCCTCGACGAATCTCCCAGCATGGCGGCCCGGGATTTTCCACCCGACAACCGGTTCAGCGCCGCCAAAGACGTCATCCGCCGCTTCGTCAAAGGACGGCAAAACGACCAGATCGGGCTGGTCAGCTTCGGGAGGGACGCGGCGCTCCGGGTCCCGTTGACCCTGGACTACGAGTACCTCCTGAGTCGGCTGGACGACCTCCAGGTGATGAGCCTGGGCGACGGAACCGCCTTGGGGATGGGTCTGGCCCTGGCGACCCTCCACCTCCAGGACTCCAACGCTCCCCAGAAAGTCATCATCGTGCTCACCGACGGGGTCAACAATTCGGGAGAGATCCAGCCGTCCACCGCCGTCGAGCTGATCCGCTCGTTGAACATCCCGCTCTACCTGATCGGAATCGGAACCAACGCCGAGGTTCCCCTGGAGCTCGTCGACCCGAAGACGGGGGTCGCCTATTCGGGAACCATGGAAGGCGGGTTCAACGAAGACTTCCTCAAGGCGCTGGCGGTCCCGCCGCTGGGGGCCTATTTTTCGGCGGGTTCCTCGGGGAGCCTCGAGTCGATCTTT
>JGI26470J50227_1000996_pt1 | contig 10612 bp, 11 predicted proteins | sample FreactTroBogLake_FD_50227 | JGI IMG/M metagenome (IMG submission 50227) | reverse complement strand
TTGACCATGACCCTCGTCGCAAACGCGGCGACCCGGCGAGCCAGCCGCCGCGCCTGGGCCCCGTCGGCGGTGAGGGGTTTTTCGCAGACCACCACGGAAACCCCGGCCCCGCAGGCCAGCTCGACCAGCGCGGCGTGGCTGTCGGGGGGCGTGGCGATGACCAGGACGTCGGGACGCACCGCGGTCAGCAGGCCGGCCGCGTCGGGAAAGTCGGTGGAGACCGACCACCGCTGGGCAAACAGCGTTCGTCGCTCGGGTTCGGTGTCCCAGCCCCCGCACAGAACAGCGCCGGGAACCGACGAAAACGCCCCGGCGTGGCTGGCGGGTTTCTCGCGTTTGGTGTCGTCCTCCAACAGCGAGGCGATCCTTCCCAACCCCACAAAAGCGATGCGGACCTCGTTCACTTTCTTCCCTCCGAATCGACCCTGAGCAACTCCCGGCGGACCTTCTCGGGGTCGGCGGTGTAGACGACGAACTCCTGAAGGCTGACGTTCCCCCGGACCACGACCCTCAGCCCCCCGACCACGGTGTGGAACTTCACCCCCGGCTGGCCCTTTCCGATGTTCTTGATCAGGCCCAGCGAGATCTTGCTGACCTCGTCGCGACCCTGAAGGTAGTCGATCAGCGGGGCGGCCGCGTCGATGAGCGTGGTGTGGTTGCGGGTGAGCTTGCCGCCGGCGCGGTGGATGGGCATGGCCACACCCTACAGGAAAGTTGAGCCGTTTTCGAGTACCCTGCTGTACAATTCAAAAAGGGGAGCCCTTATGGAAAAAGACCAGAGGATCGTGTTCTTCTATTTCCTTTTCTCGTTGGCCTTCGGCATCGTGATGGGAGGGGTCTTCCCGATCTACGCTGGTTTCTTCGTCGACTACAAGAGCCCTGGCCACCAGCTGATCTTCACCTCGGGCTGCATCGTGGCCGGCATCTTGGTCGGCCTGGTCTCGTTCGCAATCGGAAGGGCGACGGTTCTCAGGGTCATCCGGTTGATCTCCAGGCGCCTTCAAGTGCTTTGCGACTCCGACGGTGACCTGAGCCAAGACATCGAAATCCGTTCTTCGGACTGCGTGGGGGAGCTGGTGGGCAATTTCAACCGCTTCCAAGGCAAACTGCGGCAGATGATCCAGCAGCTCAAGGAGCTGGCCGACCAGGTCCACACCGTCAGCCTGGCCCTGGGTTCCGCATCGGAGCAGTCGGCGGCGGCCATCGAAGAAATGTCGGCAACCTCGGCTCAGGTCGCCCGGTTCGCCGAGGGCCAGCAGACCCAGACGGCGGGGGCCGGGGACGAGATGGAACACATGGTCCACCGGATCGAGGAGTCGAACCAGCTGACCCAAGGAATGGCCACCCAGTTCTTCATGTTCAGCCAGTCGATGGAGGCCAACCGCCGTCGGATCCAAACCACGGCGGCCGAGGCCAGGATGCTGGGCAACCTGACCGAGGACTTGAACCGGACCGGCGAAGACGGCGAGCGGACGCTGGTCGCCCTCCGGCAGTCCATCGGTGGTGTGGTCAAACAAACGCAAGAAATCCAGGAGATCGTCCGGATCATCCTCGACATCGCCGACCGAACGAACCTGCTCTCCATGAACGCCGCCATCGAGGCGGCGCACGCAGGCCACTCGGGACGGGGGTTCGCCGTGGTGGCCGATGAGATCCGGAAACTGGCGGAAACCAGTTCGAAGCAGGCCCAGGGGATCCAGGCGCTGGTCAACGGGATCGCCGAGGCCGCCGGCAAGACCATGTCCCGGTCCGAAACGACGGGGATGAGCTTTCAAACCGTGCACCGGGACATCGTGGCGGTCAGGAACGCGACCCAGGCCATCGCCGGCCAGATGGCCGACCAGGAACTCGAGGACGGCAAATTGACCGACGGGCTGAACGAGTTTACGAAGTTCTACTCCGACCTTTCGTCTTCGATGGAGGTCCAGGTCGACCAGAGCGAGAAGGTCAGGAGGATTCTGACGGCGCTGGAAGACTCCAGCCGCGAGATCAGCGATTCCATGAGAGAGCAGAAGTTGGGGATGGAACAGTCGGCCGAAGCCGTCGTCCAGGTTCGGGACAACTCCGTTGCCATGACGGGAATTGTCGACGGTCTTCAGACACAAACGGGGAAGTTCAAACTCACGAGGTAAGAACGGTCCTTCGTGGCTCTTAAGGTTTTCTGAAGTCGCACCCCAAGGGATTCCCGTTCTCGGCGGAAAGGAGTCTCTTGAGAGATCGCTATGGACAACACCGATACCATTCCCGACCCGGGGCGCCTTTCGAGGGTGTTTCCGGCCCTGGGGCAACCCCGGTTCCGCGCTTTCTGGCTGGGACAGCTGGTTTCTCTGGTCGGCACCTGGATGCAGAACATCGGGCTGTCGTGGCTGGTCCTCCAACTCACCGGGTCGCCGTTTCTCCTGGGGCTGGTCACGGCCGTCCAGTTCGTCCCGGTGATGGTGTTCTCGGTGTTCGCGGGTCCTTTCGTCGACCGCTTTCCCAAACGCCGGATGCTGTTGGTCACCCAGACCAGCCTCCTGGTGCTGGCGGCCGTTCTGGCCCTGATCACCGGCCTCGGCGTGACGCAGTACTGGATGATCCTGGTGCTTTCGTTCGTGCTGGGCTGCGTGAACACCCTGGACATCCCCACCCGTCAATCGTTCATCATCGAGCTTTCCGGTCGGGAACACCTGGTCAACGCCATTTCGCTCAATTCCGCGGCCTTCAACGCCGCCCGGATCGTGGGCCCGGCGGTGGCGGGGGTGATGATCGGTCTGATCGGCATCGCCCCCTGTTTTCTCATCAACGCCTTCTCGTTCCTGGCCGTCATCGGGGCATTGCTTCTGATTCCGGCTTCCCCGTCTTCGCGGGCCAAGGAGCCCGCTTCGTTTCGCAGCGTCGGGCAGGGCGTCGGCGACGGGTTGGCGTACGTGGCCCAGAAGCCCGCGCTCCTGCTTCCCCTCCTGTTGATGGGTCTGCTGAGCACCTTCGTCATCAACTACAACGTCTTCGTCCCGATCTTCGCCCAGCAAAGGCTCGAGGGCGGCGCCCTCCACTTCGGGCTGCTGATGACCGCGATGGGCGCCGGATCGCTGGTGGCGGCCCTCCGGCTGGCCGTCCAGAGCAAGAAGGGACCGCAGGTTCGATCGATCGCCCTGGGAGCCGCCGGCATGTCGTTTTTCCTGTTGTTGACGGGCCTCCAGGGGAATTTCTGGATCAGCGCTGCCTTGATGGCGGCCACCGGCTACTGCACGATCACGTGCGCCGCCTCGACCAACTCCTGGTTGCAGCTCCACACCGAAGACCGGATGCGGGGCCGGGTCATGAGCCTCTACGCCCTGATGTTCGGCGGGGTGACTCCCCTGGGAAGCCTCTACGCCGGCCAGGCGATCGACGGCCTCGGCGCCGCCGGGGCCATGGTCTTGTCCGGCGGCCTGGGTCTGGTCTCCACCTTGGCCATCGGGATCGCCGCGGCCCGGCCGAAACCACCGGGACCGCCCTCGGTTTGACATCCGTGTTAACAGGGATGATACTGACCTGAGGCTCGTCGGAAAGCGACAAAAGCGAGGACAACCGTGTTTCTTGCCAGTGCACCCCCGGGGGACGTTTCCTCGGTTCTGCTCGAACACATCCTGGACAGCACCCTGCCCTTCGGCGTGGGGGTCCATTCCCTCATGGTCCTGATGGCCTTGGCCGTGATCCTCGGCGTTGGCCTCTGGGCCGTCAGAAAACCCACCTTGAAGCCCCGGGGTGTCACCCTGGTTCTCGAGATCGTGGTCCTGTTCATCCGCGATGACATCGTCTATCCCATCCTGGGAAACGAGCGCGGTCGCCGCTGGCTCCCCTTTTTCACCGGCCTTTTCGTGTTCATCTTGTTCCTGAACCTGATCGGCCTGGTGCCGGCCTTCAAGGCGGCCACGGGAAACATCGCCGTGACTTCGGCGCTGGCCGTGATCATCCTCGTCTTGATCTTCGGTGTGGGCCTGGCTCGCCTCGGACCGTGGGGATTCTTCAAGAACCTGTTCCCCAGCGGCACGCCGCTGGCCATTGGGCTCTTTGTCGCGGCGCTGGAATTCCTGGGAACCCTGATCAAGTGCGCGGTGTTGAGCCTCAGGCTTTTCGCGAACATGTTCGCCGGGCACCTCGCCATCCTTTCCTTCCTGGTCCTGATGATGACCGTCAGCCCGGCCTTCCTCGTGGTTTCGATCCCGTTCGCGGTGTTCACCTACGTTCTCGAGGTCTTGATCTCGCTCATCCAGGCGCTGGTCTTCACGCTTCTGAGTTGCCTGTTCATCCAGATGGCCAGCACGTCGCACGAAGAATCCCATGAATAACTACGGAGGTATCCCATGGACTTAACCATTTTGGCCCATTCGATCGCGGTCGTCGGTGCCGGCATTGCCGCGGCGGGCGGAGGGGTCGGCATCGGCCTGATCGGCGCCAAGGGCATGGAAGCCATGGCTCGGCAACCCGAGGAAAAAAAGGACATCCGGACGAACATGATCCTGATGGCCGCCTTGATCGAAGGTCTTGCCTTCTTTGCCGCTATCATCTCGTTGTTGGTGATCTTCAGCAAATAGGCCTCTCGGTCGGGAAAGGAGGACGAAGATGGACTTGTTCAGTCTGGATCCCGGACTCACGGTTTGGACGTGGATCGCCTTTGGCATCCTTTGCGTCATCCTCGCGAAATGGGTGTTCCCCCCCCTTCTGAAGAGCATCGAGACCCGGGAGAAGGCCATCGCCGCGTCGGTGGACCAGGCCGCCCTGATCGAAACCCGGCTCAAAAATCTGGAACAGGAACGACGGGACCTGCTGGCGCAGACCCAAGCCCAGGCCGAAGCGATTCTGTATCAAGCCCGGCAGGACGGCGCCCGGCTGCGGAAANCCCTGCTCGACAAGGCGGTTCTGGAAGCCGACGACATCGTCGTCCAGGGGCGGGCCCGGGCCGCCGAGGAACGCCAAGCGACGATCGAAGCGCTCCGGATGGAACTTGCCGAATTTGTTCTGGTCTGTGCCGGGACCATCGTGGGCTCGACCCTGACCGGCGAAAAAGAACGAGAGTGGTCGCGGCAATTGGTCAAGACGCTGTGAGCCTGCTCCAAGTCGTCCGACACTACGCCGACGCGCTCTACCAGATCGCCGAGGAAACGAACGCCGTTCCCGCCGTGCAGAAGGACATGGACACGCTGGCCAAGACCCTCCGGGAAATCCCCGAGGTGCTGGCTTGGTGTCAGAAGGGAAACGCCCACCCAGGGTCGGGGGAACGGTTCGTGGAGGCGGCCTTCGTCCCCTTGGTCGGACGGCTCACGGGCAACACGCTCAGGTTGGTCGCCCGCCACGACAGGCTGGCGGCGATTCCTTTCTTCCCGCAGGCGTTTCAGGCCGTCGTCGACAAGAACACCCGCACCGTGAGGGTCACCCTCGAGACGGTCCAGGAGCCCGACCAGACCTTGGTCGACGAGGTGAGGGCTGCCATGGCGTCCCGAACCGGAAGGCAAGTGGCCTTGGTGCACAGGGTCGATCCCGAGCTGGTCGCGGGGTTCCGGGTTCTTTGGGACGACAGGATGCTCGACCTCACGGCCCGGGCCCGGTTGCGGAACCTGAAAACACAACTGACCTCGGAATGAAGGGGAACACGATGAGAGACGACATCCGCCCTGCGGAAATCCTGGAAATCCTCAAAAGCAAGATCCGTGGTTTCGACACGAGCCTCCCCGAGGCCGAGGTGGGCCGGGTCATGCAGTCCGGTGACGGCATCGCCCAGGTTTGGGGCCTTCCCGACATCATGGCCAGCGAGCTGGTGGAAATCGAAACCTCCGAAGGGACCCTGGTCAACGGCATGGTCATGAACCTCGAGGAGGACACCGTCGGCATCATCTTGTTTGCCGACGCTGACTCGGTGAAAGAAGGGCAGTTGGTCCGCAGGACGAAGCGGGTCGTCGAGGTGCCCGTGGGTGAGGCTCTGCTCGGCCGGGTGGTCGACCCCTTCGGCGTCCCCCTGGACGGGAAGGGGCCGCTCCACTCCACTAGGTCCCGGCGCATCGAGGCCAAGGGCCCGGGCATCGTCGACCGAATGAACGTCTGCGAACCGTTGCAGACCGGAATCAAGGCCATCGATTCGATGATTCCCATCGGAAAAGGCCAACGGGAGCTGATCATCGGCGACCGTCGGACCGGCAAGACCACGATCGCGATCGACACCATCCTCAACCAGAAAAGCGTCTTCGGCGGGCCGAACCAGGTTCACTGCTTCTACGTGGCCATCGGTCAGAAACGCTCGTCGGTGGTCCGGCTGGTGGAGGTGCTGCAAAAGCACGGCGCGATGGACTACACGACGGTGGTGGCCGCCACGGCGTCGGACCCCGCCTCGATGCAGTACCTGGCGCCGTACGCGGCCACCGCCATGGCGGAGTTTTACAGGGACACAGGCCGCCACGCGTTGGTCGTGTTTGACGACCTGACCAAGCACGCCCAGGCCTACCGTGAGTTGTCGCTCCTGATGCGCCGCTCTCCCGGCCGGGAAGCGTTCCCCGGTGACATCTTTTACGTCCATTCCCGGCTCTTGGAGAGGGCCGCCAAGATGAGCGCCGCCCAGGGCGGGGGGTCACTGACGGCCCTGCCCATCGTCGAGACCCAGGAAGGCGACGTCGCCGCCTACATTCCGACGAACGTCATCTCGATCACCGATGGGCAGATTTTCTTGGCCGCCAACCTGTTCAACTCGGGACTGCGGCCCGCGGTCAACGTCGGCATCTCGGTTTCGCGGGTGGGCGGCGACGCCCAGATCAAGGCGATGAAGCAGGCCGCCGGATCGTTGCGGATCGACCTGGCTCAGTTCAGGGAACTGGCCGCGTTCATGCAGTTCTCCTCGGACCTCGACCCCGCGACCCGGAAGCAGCTCGACCGCGGGGAACGCCTGATGGAGATCCTGAAACAGAACCAATACTCCCCGCTGGAGATTTTCCACCAAGTGATGATCCTCAAGGCCGGGATTTCGGGACGGTTGGACCGGTACCCCATCGGAAAACTGCTTCCCTATCAGGAGCAGCTGTTTGCGTATCTGGACGAAAAATGCAGTTCCTTTCTGGCGCGCCTTCGGGTCACCGGACACTTTGACGAGCCGCTCTCCCGGGAGGCCGACGAGGTCTTCGACGCGTTTGAGTCGACCTTCCACCCGGACTCCATCACCGAGGGCATCGACGCCGGTTTCACCCTCAACCTCGCCTTGGCCATGAGTCAGGGCGGCACGGTGGGCAAGCACGAGACGTTGCACCTCGCCGAGAGGCTCACGGCCCGGGAACTGGCCACACCGCACCTGTCGAAAGAAATCGAGGAGATCATGAACGGCAACGACATCCGGGAGCGGGACAGGCTCGACCGGCTGTTCGAGACCTGTCCCATGATCGATTTCGAGGCCGGCACCGACCGCGACAGCGTCTTCCTCGAAGCGTCCCAGATTCTGGCACAGCGGCTCGGCGCCAAGCCCAAGAAACTCTTCCGCGAATTTGTGGAAAGGGAAACCTCGAGTTCCACCGCGATGCAGCCCTTCTTCGCCATCCCCCACGTCATCTCAGAAAAGAAGGGCTCGTTTGAACTCTTGATCGTCCGGTCCCGACAGGGGATCGTCTTCTCCGAAAAGGTTCCGAAGGTCCACACGATGTTCTTCCTCGCCGGAGCGATGGACCAGCGCCACTTCCATCTGGTGGTCATTTCGGCCCTCGCCCACCTGATCATGGACAAGTCGTTCAGCCACCACTGGATGGAAGCCTCCGACCCCGAAGAGCTCAGGGCGTTGATCCTGAACCTCAGGAAGAAGTAAGGCGGAGCCGCATGCCCAGCACCTTGGAAATCAACCAGAAGATTAACTCCCTGGGCAACATTCAGAAGGTGACCCGGGCCATGAACATGATCGCCAGCATCCGGCTCAGAAAACTGGCTTCCGCCCAAACCGCCCTGCACCTCTTCGAGGACGAACTGAACCAAATGGTTCAAACGGCCCTCCCCGTTCTCGACGAAGAGAGCGACCCGCTGGTGGTCGGCTTCGGTACGATCCGGAAGGTTCAGATCATCCTGTTCACCGCTGACCGCGGGCTTTGCGGCTCGCACAACCACTTCGTCCACAAGGCCCTCGACCGTCTTGCGGCGAACTTGGTGGCCGGTGGGAAGACCGTGGAAGTGACCTGCCTGGGGACCAAGGGGGGAAACTACGCCCGGCGCAAGGGCTACGAGGTCTTCCACCAGGCCGAAATCAAGGAAGTCCTTTCGCGGCCTTCCGAGTTGTCGGCCCTGGCGGACAAGGTGCTCCACAGGTTCATTTCGGAAGAAGTTCAGGCCGTGTTCCTGATCTTCAACAGGTTCCTTTCGACGATTCGCCAAGAGACGACCGAACTGCCGGTTCTGCCGTTTTCCCTCCTTGAAAAGCCAGAATCGCGCAAGGCATCGGTAAAACTCACCCTCGATCCTGGCGTGGAGCCGTTCTTGCTGGACGCGGGACCGCTCCTGTTCCGGTACTTCCTGGCCACCGCGTTGGCCCACTCGGCCATCGGCGAACAGGCGGCCCGGATGACGGCGATGGACAACGCCTCGAAGAATGCCAGGGAACTGACGAACCGGTCGATCAAGGAACGCAACCGCGTCCGACAGGCGGGGATCACGAACGAGCTCATCGAGATCATCTCGGGAAAAGAGGCCATGAAAAGGTAGGATGATATGAAACAACCCCTCGGCGTCGTGGTCCAGATCCTGGGTCCCGTCATCGACGTCCGCTTCCAGGAAAACGAGCTTCCCCCCATCCTGACCGCCCTTACGTTGACCAACCCGTCGATCAACGACCGCGAAGACAACCTGGTCCTCGAAGTCACCCAGCACATCGGCGACAGGCTGGTCCGGACGATCGCCATGGATTCGACAGACGGGTTGCGCCGGGGGGTGCCGGTCAGGTCGACCGGGGCGCCGATCACGGTGCCGGTGGGGAAGGCAACCCTGGGCCGGGTCATGAACGTCGTCGGCCAACCCGTGGACGAAGGAGGGCCCATCGACAGTCCCTTCCACTACCCCATCCACCGGGCCGCCCCCACCTTTGCTCAGCTGAGTACGACCAATGAGATCCTGGTCACCGGCATCAAGGTGATCGACCTTCTGGCTCCCTACATGAAGGGCGGCAAGATCGGCCTGTTCGGCGGGGCCGGGGTGGGCAAGACCGTTCTGGTCATGGAGTTGATCAACAACATCGCGAAGGAACACGGCGGCTTTTCCGTCTTCTGCGGCGTGGGGGAACGGTCCCGGGAGGGAACCGCGCTCTTGGGTGAGATGCGAGAATCCGGGGTCATCGACCGCACGGCCCTGGTGTTCGGCCAGATGAACGAACCCCCCGGCGCCCGGGCCCGGGTCGCGCTCACCGCCATGAGCGTCGCCGAGTACTTCCGGGATGAACAACAACAAGACGTGTTGCTGTTCATCGACAACATTTTCAGGTTTGTCCAGGCCGGTGCCGAGGTGTCCGCGCTCCTGGAAAGGATTCCTTCGGCCGTGGGCTACCAGCCGACGCTCGCCTCGGAACTGGGTCGGCTCCAGGAGAGGATCACTTCGACCAAGCAGGGGTCGGTCACCTCGGTTCAGGCGGTGTACGTGCCCGCCGACGACTACACCGACCCGGCTCCCGCGGTCACCTTCTCCCACCTCGACGCAACGACGAATTTGTCCCGGGCCATCGTCGAGGTCGGAATTTATCCGGCGGTGGACCCGTTGTCCTCGTCCTCGAGGATGCTTTCCCCCGACCTAGTCGGCACCCGACACTACAAAGTCGCCCGGCGCGTCCAGGAAGTCCTCCAGGTCTACAAGAACCTTCAGGACATCATCGCCATCATGGGAATGGACGAGTTGTCCGAGGAGGACCGCACCACCGTCGAGCGGGCTCGAAAGATCCAAAGGTTCCTGTCCCAACCGTTTTCTGTGGCCGAACACTTCACGGGCCTCAAGGGCGTCTTTGTCCCGTTGGAAGACTGCATCCGTTCCTTCGAAGAGATCCTCGACGGAAAGCACGACGACCTTCCCGAACAAGCGTTCTACATGGTCGGAACCATCGAACAGGCCCGCGAAAAGGCCCAAGAGATGGCGGGTCCGTGAACAGTTTCGACCTCACCATCGTGGCCGGGACGAAGGTCTGTTTCCGAGGTCAGGCCCGGATCTGCACGATCTTCAGCACCACGGGCGCGAGGAGCTTCGAAGCTCGCCACGAACCCTTCATGGCCGTTCTGGTTTCCCCTTCCGCGATCACGTTTCGCGAGGCCACGGGCCAAGAAAACCGGATCGAGGTGGCGGACGGCGTGGTGAGCTTCGTCCAGAACCGTTGTACCATCCTCGTCAGCCCGGGAGTTCCTTCTCCTCGATCAGATAGTTGATGCAGTCGCGGGCCTCGACCCGGAACGAGCGCTTGCCCTGCAACAACCTGGCCGAGAAGTGTCCCGCGCAACCGTCGGGGCACCGGGGCCCCCCGGCGGGCCGGGCGACCGATTCTCCGTTCAGCCGGGCGTGGATCCATTCCCGCGAATCGAAGGCCAGGTTCCCGGAAGTGGGCGTGGCCGACGGCGCCGCGGCCCCGAAACTGTTGCGAAGCATGCAAGCCCGGCTGGTG
>JGI26470J50227_1000994_pt1 | contig 10616 bp, 8 predicted proteins | sample FreactTroBogLake_FD_50227 | JGI IMG/M metagenome (IMG submission 50227) | reverse complement strand
TCCTTTGAAAAGAATCTTATTCAAAGGACTCTGCTGGAAGAACGAAACAACAAGACTCGCACCGCCGTCAAGCTTTCGATGAGCCGAGCCACTCTCTACAACAAAATGAGCAAGTATGGACTCGTCAATGACTAGGGAAGCACTGATTGAGCTTAAGAACGTTGACTTGTCTTTCGGCTACTCCAAGGTTCTCAACGGAATCGACCTTTCCTTGGGAGAGGGCGAAGTGCACGCGGTGGTCGGCGAGCACGGCGCTGGAAAGTCGTCTCTGGCACGTATCCTGGCGGGATTCCAGTCTCCCGATTCAGGGAGCCTCTTTTGGCGGGGTCGGGAACTGGCGCAAATCAACTACAAAACGGCAAGCAAACTCGGCATTGAGCTGGTTTCCCAAGAGAACGAAGTCTTCCCGCACCAGACTGTGGCGGAGAACCTTTTCGCCAATCGTAGAGACGTTTTCAGCGGCTTCTTTTATGACCCCAGGAAAATTCACTTGGAAGCCCAGAGATTTCTTGACTCCATGAAGGCAGGAATCAGCGCGAATGCGCTGATGAAGTCCCTTTCGTATCCTGAGAGGGTCTTCATTGACATCCTGCGTCACCTGAGGTCGCGTCCAAGACTCCTGATCCTTGATGAATCGTTGGAGCGTCTCACCTCCTCCGCCTTCCGGATCATCCGCGAGGCCATCCCTTCCCTGACCGAATCGGGTGGAACGGTGGTCTTCATCACGCATCGAATTGAAGACATCTACGAACTGGCTCAACGAGTGACCATTATTCGAAACGGGAAACGGCTGATAACCGACGATGTTTCAAGTATTGACATGGTGAGCCTGATAAAACTGGCGTACACCCAGATCTCCGCCAGAGCCAGGACTGGAGAGATCAATCAGGAGTTCTATCAGTTCCTGAAGTTCAACGAAGCGATTCTTGAACGGCTGCCCTTGAACTTGATTGTGGTTGATCGTTGGAAAGCCATCAAACTGATGAACAGCCAGGCGGCTTCGTTCTTTGATTCAGAAGTCGAGCTGTGGAAGAATGAGACTCTTGAAGTGCTCTTTGGCGACAATAATTCGTCCGTTTGGCGCGGAGTGTGCAGCGCCATCGATGACCAGCGGTCGGATATCCTGTACAACACCCAGATGCTTCTCCATGGGCAGGTGTGTCGGGTCGATATTGTGGTCAACCCTATTCTTGACGGTGCGACCTACATTGGCACCATGGTGATCATCAATGACCGGACGGATCAAGAAAACCTCATTAGCCAAATAGCCCTTTCGGAGAAGCTTGCATCCATTGGTCTATTGGCAGCCGGCGTGGCTCATGAAATCAACAATCCGCTGGCGACCATATACAATGATCTCGATTTCTTGCGACTGAAGGTGCAAGACCATCGCCTGTCGACCACGCTGAAGCGAATGGAGGAGGAAGTCAGCGGGATCGCCAGCATTGTCGACAACTTGGTAGTCTTTTCGGAGGGTGGCGCGGTGGAGGTCGAGCGGATTGACCTCGTCGAGCTCGTGCGGTCGCTCGCCACCCTGATCCGGCCGAATGCAAAGAAGCAAGGGGTGCAGTTTATCGTCCGCGAGAGGGTTCCCGCCCTGCTGATCGAAGCCAACAGGACGGAGATTAAACAGATCATACTTAACTTGACAAAGAACGCCTTTGACGTCATGCCCAACGGAGGTACGATCACCATCACGTTGAGTGCCTTGGAGGACGGGAGTTCCGCCCGGGCCGTGGTTCGTTTTGAAGATACCGGACAAGGGATAGCGCAGCACGAGATAGACAACATCTTCGTTCCATTCTATTCGACCAAGACCCACCTTCGTGGACACATGGGTCTGGGACTCCCTATCGTTTATGGGATTGTCACAAGGCTGCATGGGACCATAAAGACCGAGAACTTGCAGCCCAACGGCTGCTGTTTCACCTTGAGTTTCCCTCTGATCGCGTAGCCAACCCGCCTCCGTCGGACTCACCCGAAATCTTGAAGGTCTCAACGGCCGCGCTCAGGTCTTCCCCCACCCCCCCTATTTTGGCGGTCTGCGCAGACACTTGGTGGAAACTCTCCGTGATGGTCGTCATCCCTTGAACGATCTCGGTGATATTGGACGTCACTTCATTCGACACCCGATTGAGGTCGTCCATCACCTTTTGAATGTCCGCGACAGAGTGCTCAATTCTTCCCGACTCGCTTGTAATCTCTGAGGAGTTCTTCTTCAGGCTCTCCATTGATTCTAAGATTTGGTGGCTCCCGACCTGCATTCCGTTGACGTTTCCGTAGATCTCACCAACCGACTTTGAGACATCGCGAATTTGACTCGTGATTGTGTCGAACGTTTGGTTCGTAATGTCTCGCGTCTCGCCGGCCTCTTTGATTTTGACAATGATGTCGCGAATGTTGTGGGTGATTTCGTCGGAGCTCGTGGCGCTGGCGTCCGCGAGTCTTCGGATCTCCTCGGCGACCACAGCGAAACCCTTGCCATAATCGCCGGCATGTGCGGCCTCGATGGCTGCATTCATGGCCAGAATGCTGGTTTGGGCGGCAATTTCGGCCACCACCGCCGCCATCTCCTGAATCGCCGAAATGCTGCTGGCGATGTCCGCCACTTTTTGGGCCGAATCCTCAAAGACTTCTCGCCCGCGGTCGGACTCCTTGACCAGCGATTCCACAAGTCCTCTGTCATACTCGGCGATTCGGCCTATGTTGGCAATTGACTCCATCATTTCGGTGACGGACCCTACGGTCATTCCGACGTGATGGTTCTGGCTGCCCAGCTTCTGTTGAAAGGCAGCGATCGCCTCGACAACCGCGGAGATCTGCTTGCTAGCGTGAGTGACCATGCTGTCGGTGTTCTGCATCTGGTGCTGAATGGCCGCCGAGTTTGTTTCGATTTCATAGGACGAAGCGGCGGCCTCGTTGACAATCTCAACGAGCTCATCGCGCAGAACAAGGTTCTGAGCCGTGGCTACCCTGACTTTACCAAGGGCACCGTCGAGTGACTCCAGCAGTTTGTCCAGGTCTCGAGACAGATGCCCGACCTCGTTGCGAGTCCTTTGGTTCTGCCGTATCGTCAAATCGCCATCCCGAACAAGCCCGAGGTTCCTCTCTATTCTTGACATGGACCGGGCAATTCTTTGTGCCACAATCAGCGAGATGAACAGCGAAAGCAGGACTGACAGCACGATGATCAGCAACGCCACCAGCTTGCTGAACGACTCGATGTTCGCCATTTCGGCGGCAATCAAGTTGTCTTTCTCCTCGAGCACCGCCGAAATGGTTTTGAGAACCTCGCCCAAGGCGTTGACGTCGCCGCGAAAAGCGGCAAGCTGGTACCAGACAAGTAGCTTGCTGGTTTCCGCGCTGGTTCCGACCGTCCACACAAGGCGGGAATAGTCGGCTGGGTCGGTGTTGCTGCCACTGTTTGTTTGAGCATTCGGAAGGAACCTCTCAGCGAGCCGCTTGATGGTGGCGAATCTATCCGTGACCTTTTGCAAAGGGGTGTCGGCCAGCGCCTTGAGATTCGTTACCGACTTGAGAGCGTCACTGATTGCAGCGCTGGCTCTAGACAGGTAGACGATTTTGGTCATCGCATCGTTGGCCGCAGCGTAACGGTCCACAGAGGCCTGGAATACGGCGCCCTGGGTTTCGACGGGAGCGACAAGCAAGCGCGACGATTCCGTGTTGAGATCCGCGGTAGCCCGGGAAAGCTCAAGAATGTAGCCGTATTCGGTCTTCATTGGAGTCAGCGGCGCAAGGATCCAGAAGTACACGGCGACAGCGCTGAGGAAAATGGCGGCGCTTCCCAGAGAAAGGGCCAAGAGCTGGTAACGGATTCTCATGTTTGATCTCGACAACTCATAGGGTTGGCCTTCAATCGCCCCAGACTTCGAGGTCGTCCGGGCTGGGCAACTGCGGAAAGGGAGCTGTCGGGAGAGTCTGGTACCAGAAGGCCACGGACGCGATGTCATCTCGCCGTTGAAGGTACTTCTTCCCTGCCACCATCCAGCCAAGATCCTGAATTGTCAGTTTGAACCGGGACCTGAATCGGATCGGGTCCATGATATGCCAGCGGTAGAGCGAGAACCGCTGTTGATGGTGGTAGGGACTGCCCTGTTCCTCAATCATATGCATTCCCATGAACGGAGTAGAGTACGGGACATATTTTCCGTCGACCTCCCAGTCGTACGACCCGCCGAAGTAGTCTTCGGTTCCGGTATTGCAAATTGTGGGAAACTCCTCATCGTCGTCGAGGAAGAACTTGAGCTCACCCTCACCCCACCAGTTGCCCGCGCCGTTCAGCCCCACCGAGAGAACCGTACCAACGTAGGAACCGCGGGCGCTGACGCCGTCGAGAATGGTGTGGTCCTTGCCCGCTGTCATGGGAAAAGTCTGCCGGTACTGAGCGTGGAAATACGACGAGTTCTCAGGCACCTCTCCCAAGGCGTAGTTGATCTGAAAGTAGCAGGCATAGTCAACGTCGATCCGGTTCTCCAAGGTTACCCGGCAGTGCTTTCGAAACGGCATCGTCCAAAAGCAGTTGCAGCCCTTGTTGGGATTGACGGAGACCGGCAACGAGGTGACCTGGTAGAATGGTCCTTTAAAGGGGTTGTTCTTTGCCCGAGCCCAACCGTACGCAAAGAAATCGGTGATGGGACATTCCACGGAGGGAGTATCCTGTCCGTCCCAGTAGATCCGGAGGATCAGGTTCTTGCTGACGTTGCCTCCAAACCAAAAGCTCTGAAGGGCCCCCGGGCCGTCAATATCAGCTAGGGTCAACAGCTCCCCGGCAGGAATCAAGTAGTATGGAGAGACTTTCCAACCCCGCCCAAGGTCACGGGCGGCCGACAGGCCTGTGCCGCCGGTCGCGCGCCCGCCGCCTCCGGGCTTTCCGTTCGGGTTTTCAGGCGAGATCGAGCGTGAAACGCTGTTTGACAGCAAAGGAAGGGTACCAAGGCCCAAGCTCAAAGCAGTGTCACAATTCAAGTTCATCCCTTGACTCCCACGTATTTGTTGCTTGCAACGAGATTCTTCTGAATCACGGCGAAGATGATGATTGGCGGAAAAGAAGCAATACAAGAGGCTGCGAACAATGTCGGCCAGTCGGTCGTGTACGCACTTTTCAAGGCTGCGATAAACAGCTGCAGAACTGAGGTCTCTGGTCCCTGGGAGATCAGGAGCGGCCACAGGTAGGAGTTCCAGTTCCCCATGAAGATTGCCATCCCCAGGGCGACCATGATGGACTTTGTAAGGGGCAGCACCAGCGAGAAGAAGATACGGAAATACGAGGCTCCGTCGATCTTGCCCGATTCGATGATCTCTGTCGGAATCCCCAGCATGAACTGACGGAACAAGAAGATTCCGTAGGCCTGGGGAATGGCCGGCAGGATCATTCCCAAAAGGTTGTTCGAAAGCCCCATGGATCGCGCCATGAGGAACAACGGAAGCATGATGACCGCGAACGGCACCATCAGGGTGCTGAGAATCCAACCAAAAACGACATTGCGTCCAGCAAAACGAAGTTTGGCCAGAGCAAAACCAGACATGGAGTGAAACAGCAGACCAAAAACCGTGACCGACGCCGAGACAAGGAAGGAGTTCACCGCTGCGGTGGTGAACGAACCCGAGGCAAAAAGGTTGCGGTAGCTGTCCAGTGACATCGTCCCGAGCGACGGAAGGATCTGGTTGTTGAACATGTCCTTGACCGGTTTCAGCGTGGTGGTCAGCATCAATAGAATCGGGAAGAAGATGGCGGCTGCAAGCACGAAGCCGACGATGTAGAGGACTACCTGTCCGGGAATCTCGCGTTTGAACATGGGTCAGGCCTCATCCTTGGTCTTGCCACCGTTGAGCAGTCTGAACTGAAACAGTGTGAAGATCGATATCGCTATGAACAGCAGAACCGCGGTTGCCGAAGCGTAACCAAGCTGGCCCACCGTGAACCCCATCTTGTAGATGTAGTACACGGTGACGTTCGTTGCTTTGGCGGGGCCGCCGTCGGTCATGATCTTGATTTGGTCAAATACCTGCAAGGCGGCGATGGTCGACATGACGATGATGAACAGCGAGGTGTTCTTCAACATGGGCAGGGTGATGGTCTTGAACCTTTCGAAAAAGTTGGCACCATCGATCTCCGCAGCTTCGTAAAGCTCGGCCGGAACATCCTTGATGGCCGCCATGAANATGATCATGTTGTAGCCGAGGGTGGCCCAAAGGCTCACCGCAATGACCGAGAAGAGGGCCTGTTCGGGACTTCCCAGAAACAGCATCTTGTCCAGGCCGATGGACATCAGAAGGCTGTTGAAGTACCCCTTGGGGACCTGGTACAGGAAGGTCCAGACCATGGCCGCGATCACCGCCGATATGGCGTACGGCGTGAAGATCATCGTCCGATAGATCTCTTGGCCCATGCCCTTGACCGAGTTGATGATCAGGGCGCAGCAGAGAGACAATACTGTCATGGTGGCAACGAACACGGCGGCGTATTCGAGCGTGGTCAAGAGCGACTTGCCAAACTCAGCGTCCTGGAACAGGTCGGTGTAGTTCTTTAGTCCAACAAAGAGTTGTTGGGTGTACCCATTCCATTGGGTGAGACTGATGTATACAGCGAGGATGATGGGTACGAACGCAAACAAGATCAGGCCTGCGACGTCCGGGAGCAAGAAAAAGAAGGCGGAAAGCGACTCCTGCCGGCTGGACGTGCGCAAGAGACCTCTTCCTGGTGCTCGGGCGGGTTTCATTGGTTTACCTCTTCAAGAAATCCGCCCGGTTGCGGAAATCCGAACCGGGCGGAGGGAATCATGGATCAATGCAGTGCGGGGCCTTTGTACGTTTCCAAGAACTTGTTCAGCTTGGCGTCAGCAGCCTTGGCGATCTCGGCCGGGGTGGTTGAAGTGTCGTAGAGGGTCGCTTCAACCATGTCTCCGACGATCTTGGTGACCTCCGGAGGCCACTTGACCTCGGGGCGAGCGATGGCGGCGATGTTGTAGTTGAACACGTCGTCCCAGAGCGGTCCGGCAAGGATCTTCTTGGCAGCGGGCGAAGAGTTGATGGACTTCCTCAGAGAAAGGCTGGAGTCCAGGAAGGCGAGGTTCTCGGCCAGTTTCTGGTTGGTGAACGAAAACCACTTCGCGAACTTGATCGCCTGGTCCAGGTGCTTGCTCTTGGGATTGACGGCCATGCCCCAGCCGCCCGCGAACGAGACAAAGTGCTTGCCGTCGGGCGAAGGAACGGGAACGATGCCGATGTGGCGGTTAGGATAATCCTTCATCAAGCCGCCGATTCCCCAAATGCCGGTCACCTGCATCGACGTTTCGTCGTTGCCGATGAGACGGATTTCGGTACCGGCCAGGCTCGGTTTGGGGCTCATCGCACCGGACGACATCATTGTTCGGTAGAACGTGAGGGCCTTGATGACTTCGGGTGAGTTGAGAGCCGACTTCTTGCCATCCTTGGTGAAGTAGTCGCCGCCGGCCATCCAGATGAAGGGCGAGTAAGGCATGGGGGTGTGGGCGTCGTTGTTCACGTAGTTGATGAAACCGTAGTGATCCTTGGTCGTCAGCTTCTTGGCGGCCGCGAGCAGTTCGTCCCATGTTTTCGGCGGCTTCAAGCCGTTCTTGGCAAAGGCGTCCTTGTCGTAGTAGAGAACCTCGAAGGCCTGGGACCAGGGAAAGCGGTAGAGCTTGCCATCGATCGACGCGCCGTCGAGAACCCCGGGGTAGTAGTCAGCCTTCTCCTCGGGAGTCAGGTAGTTGTCCAGCGGAGCCACATTGCCGTTGGTGGCAAACTCAAGCAGCCAAGCGTTGGGGACCATAAAGACGTCTGGCCCGGCGCCCGCTGCGAACGACGAGCGAAGCTTGACGCCAACGTAGTCGTCCCAGGGGAGCGGAACATGTTTGACAGCTACGTCGGGAAACTGCTTGTTGTATTCGGCAATCCCGTCGGCAAAGGTCGCCGCCAGTCCGTGGCCTTCACCAACGAACGACCAGAATTGCAGTTCAGTCTTGTCAGCCGCAAAGGTACTCATTGCGAACAGACCCAGGAACACCGTGGTTGAGACGATCTTAACCATGCGGTGGATACTTCTTTTCCGATTCATTTTGACCTCCGTCATTCACTAGATACAATTTTCTCGAACTTAGGAAAGTTTAGAAAGTATGTTTATGTGGCTATCATACACCACCTCCTCTACCAGTCAATGCTTTTCGGTACCAAAACTCAGGACAGTCTCAAGCACAAGCGCAATGGCTCCCATCATGGGGGCGTCTTCTCCAAAGGAAGCCACCTGAATCACAGGTTTGACTTTGTTCGCGTCACCGACCCGCACCTCGATCACCTTTTGAATGGGCCTGGTAACGACGTCCTCGAGCAAGGCAATCCGACCAATGAGAACAATGGCTCCAGGATCAAAGAGGTTGATCAGGGTGATGATACCCAACGACAGGTAACCCATCGCTTCGTCGAGAATCTTGCAAGCCAGGGGATCATCTTCCTTCACCGCCCTGATGATCATTTCGACATCGACCCGGTCGAGATCTCCTTCGCACAAGGTCGTGAGAACCGAGGGGGCACCGGCCTTAATGGCCTTCACCGCGGTGCGGGTCATACCGCTGCCGGAACAGATGGCCTCAAGGCAGCCCCGGTTGCCGCAGTTGCACTCCCGATCATCCCCGTTGGCGACCACAATATGGCCGAACTCGCCCGCCATCGCGTTGCTTCCGTAGAACGGCTTTCCGTCGATGATGATTCCAGCGCCGATTCCGTAACCAATGTTGACGCATATGAAGTTTGAAAACTTGCGGCCGATACCAAACCGCAGCTCCCCCATGGCCGCAACCCGGGTAACGTTGTCGATCTTGACAGGCAGGCCCAGCCTTTGACTGAGGATGTGAGAAGCGTCGGGACTGGTCCAGTGGAGGGCCTTGATGAACTCAACCTTCTTGGTGTGCTTGTTGAACATTCCCCCGTAGGCCACGCCCACACCGACGATGGCCCTCCGGTCAACCCCAGATTTACGGACAAGTGTATCCACTAGGCTGATGAGGGCCTCGACCAAGCCCTCAAACTGGGTTTGTTCGTAGGTTGGCAGTTCGATCTTGTCGGCGATGACATTGGCGTCCAAGTCGGACAAGACCCCTCGAATGTGGCTTGATCCCACGTGGATGCCAATGATGAACCGTGATTCACTTGCCAATCTGACAAGATTCGGAGGACGGCCGCCTTCTGAGACCGTAACCCCGATATCAACAATGAGCCGATCCTCATTGATCAGCTCATTGATGATTTTCGTGACCGTCGGCTGGGAGATATTGGCTTCTCTCGAGATATCCGCCCGGGAGACCGCCCCCTTCTTCTGGATGACGCCGAGGATCTTGATCTTGTTGCTCTTCTTCAAGAAGGCGGCGTCGAACTTTTGGCTAACCATAGTTACTTTCCATTACTTAGAAAGTATTCCCAGTCCGGCAGTCTGTCAATCCTTTTTTTCCTCCACCCTACGCCGGCGTGATGACCCCGTTTACGTCCCACAGGTCTTCCCAGTCCTGCCCGTCTTTCCACAGGAACACCTGGCCCTTCACGAGCCGGCAGTTCCTGTCGATCTTACCCAGGGCAGCCATTTCGACGCCTGTGAGCAGCAGTTGGGAGGCCGCCTTCAGGTTGGCCACGAGGTTCCTTCGCTTCACCGAGAAGGGAATGGGGATCTGTCCCCGCTGGACTGCCCAGGCGATGCACACTGCCGCAGGGTGAACCCCATGGGCCTCGGCGATGCCGACAACGACGGGGTCTTCCATGTCGACGGTGTCATCGGCCGTCCTGTCGCGAAGCGGTCGGCCCGGGCTTCCCAGGGGACAGTATCCTACAGGGACGATCCCTCGGCTGCGCACGTATTCAAACAGGGCAGTCTGCTGGAAATGCGGATGCAGTTCCATCTCGTTGACGGCTGGCTTGATGGAGGCCTCGGGAAGAAACGCCTCAAGCTTGGGGATGGTCATGTTCGAGGTGCCGATGGCCCTGACCAGGCCCAGGCGTTGGAGGTCTTCGAGCTTCCTCCACGTCTTGAGGTAGTGCTCCAGGGCGAAGGACTTCGCATCGGCACTCCGCCAGCCAACGTCGGTCTTGGGCGGGTGGAAGTTCGGGAACGGCCAATGGACCAGGTACAGGTCGAGGTAGTCCAGCCCCAGGTCATTGAGGCTCTTCTCGAACGAAGGGATTACGTCCTTTTCGGCGTGCTTGTCGTTCCAAAGTTTTGAGGTGATCCAGAGGTGCTCTCGCCGAATGCCCTGGTCGCTCAGGGTCTTGATTGCCGCGCCGATCTCCTTTTCGTTGCCGTAAACAGACGCGCAGTCTATGTGCCGATACCCCAGGTGAACGGCCTCCACCACTGCGGCCGCTACGGCTTCGGGCGAAACGCTGTCGCTGCCGAATGTGCCCAGCCCGAGACCGGGAATCCTGAGCCCCTCGGAAGTGGTCAGATATGGCAGAGTGCCGGGATCGATGCCTTCGGGGTCGTGTTCAAAACCTTTCATTTCAGCTCCTCGTCGAAGACCACCGCGACCTTGCCGCACTTGCCGCTGGCCATGAGCGAGTAGGCGTCGCTCACCTGTCGAGGGCGANGCGGT
>JGI26470J50227_1000993_pt1 | contig 10623 bp, 6 predicted proteins | sample FreactTroBogLake_FD_50227 | JGI IMG/M metagenome (IMG submission 50227) | reverse complement strand
AACCGCTCCGCCAATGACGAATAGCCCAGCAGCCAAGCCCCCGACAGCAATAAGAGCGATGCGACCCGGCCCCACGTTAAAACTCCTCATGAAGCGATTGTTGCAGATGGTTAAAAATCGGTTCGAAACCCGTAATTAGGAATTTGAGTCGGAAATTTTTAGCACTCGGAAATCTGCGGGCTGCCGCCCATAAAGACCCTTCTTATATTCACCTTCACGATTCAGCAATCCAATTTCGATCATTTCGTGAAGTCTGTTCGAGCTGGTTTTTGCGCTCCAAGAAAATTCTTGCATTATGGCTTGGACGGCCTGGTCCCACGTAATAGGCCCATCAGCTCTCTGAGTGGCCCTGAGACAAATCAGGATCTGCGTGTAAGCGGCCCTATTCCCTTCAATGCTCACGACAATATCTAAGCATTCCCACGTCTAAAAAATCTGCTGGGGCGAAAGGGGCGAAATGAAGTGATCCGGAGGCAAAATGGGCAAACTCCTGTAAAAATTTATGCACTTGATTCAAAAAAAGTTTTATTAAGTTCATAATTTTTTTGTAGAGGTGAGTAGGGGTTACTGACTTTAAAAGCTTGCTCCATTATTGTTGATGAAATTTGTCCCCCGTGCACCAAGTCGCTTTTCGCCCCAAACTATTTTTGATTACTGTTTGTGTGGATTAATTCCACCGACCAGGGAGTAACTATGAAATTTCGTTCCGCAGCACTCGGCATAACAGCCGTTGCTCTCCTTTCAGTAACCGCGGCGCCTGTCTCTTTTGCCGACACAACTACCGCGACTACGACTCCAGCTCCTGCAGCGACCCCAGCTCCCGCAGCGCACGGATCTATCGATTATTCGACTGACCTGAGTCAGGTCAATGCATACTTCAAGAAATTAGGCTGCACGATTAAGGCCCATGCACAATGTGTTAGAAAGCAGTTGACACATCTTGATCTCTCAGGCTACGACCTTTCTTATGTGAACTTCTCTGGATCGAACCTGACCGGCACTACTTTTGCCGGAGCAAATCTGTCAAAGGCAAACTTCACTGGGGCAAACTTCACAGGTGATGACCTTACGGATGTAGACGGCGACGGCGCCAACTTCACCACGGCGATTTTCCGCGGTGCAAACTTGGCTGGTGCTAGTTTTGTAAAGGCGAATCTCACCAAGGCAAAGTTGTCACGCGCTACGCTCGACAACGTAGATTTCACCAGCTCTTCTGGCTTGAATGCTGATTTCACCTACGCCTCGATCTCAAGCACAACATTTGCTAGCGCCAACTTGCAGCATGCTGATTTCAGTCATGCGACAGGATCGGATGCAATATTTACAGACGCTCAGCTAATCTCTGCAAAGTTTGTAGCAGCCCCTATCAATTCACCTGATTTCAGTGGAGCCAATCTCACGAATGCGAATTTGGCGCAGTCTGACATTAGCTCTGATGACTTGAATGCTGCTGATTATTGCGGAGCAATCTTGGCAGACGGATTTAGCGCAGATAACTCAACCTGCAAGAATAACTAATTAGTCACGTTCGACAGTTAAGTCACACATGAGTACCGGTTCTGGAGATTCTCTGGAACCGGTATTTCATTGGAGAATGAATGGGGAACTTGGTGAGATTTAAGTACGGCGTTCCAACTCGCGTCGTCTTAATTCTCATGCTTGTAGCATCAAATCTGGCTTTTGCCTCTAGTCGTGGCGCATTTGCAGATAACCCACCAACCATCCCGGGCATCAACGGCGGCACGGCTTACTACCTCGCTTCTACCGGCCATTACTACCAGTACGTTCCCTCAACCGAGGACTGGAACACTGCAAATTCACACGCTCTAGCCGCACGCGCAAACGGTATGTATGGTTATTTAGCCACAATAACTACGTCGGACGAGAATAACCTCATAAAAGGACTCATTCCCGGTGGATGGACTTGGTTTGGTGGGAGCGACAACGCGAATGAAGGTTGTTGGGTGTACGCGACTGGTTCTTCGTCGGATGTCCAGGCGCCCTTTTACTCGATAAATAGTCCCTCAAATTGCAGCGTTCAAAGTAAATTCACGAACTGGTCCCCTGGGGAACCGAACAATGCGAATGGAAATGAAAATTTCAGCGTTGTGAATCACGATGGAAACTGGAACGATATTGCAAATAGTCAAACGGGCACTGACTGGGGTCCTTCCGGCTACCTAATCGAATACGGTGGACGTTCTGACGATCCGGGACCCGCTCACGTTCTCCAAGCGCAAGGTGCATTATCAATCGGGATAAGTGGTTCGTTGATGGTTGGCGCGAACGGAACAGCTACGATCTCGGGCGGATCTGGCACGGGAGCCGTAACTTTGACGTCCGGTTCAACGGGAGTTTGCACAGTTAATGGACTCATCATCACGCCAATTTCAGCTGGTTCATGCAATTTACAGGTTTCTAAGGCCGCTGATGCCAATTACCTAGCAGCCTCGGCAACCGCATCCTTCACGGTTGCCACAAGTTCAAACGCTCAAACGACTCAAGCGTCTCTCACGTTCTCGATATCTAATGCGCTACTGACACCCAGTCTGACTTCTATCATAACTGTACTTGGTGGTTCTGGAACAGGTTCCGTTACGCTCACATCAAACAACCCCCAGGTGTGTTCGATCTCTGGATCAGGAAACCCATTCACTCTTACGGCAATTTCAATTGGCGTTTGTAATTTCACCGCCATCAAAGCGGCGGATTCAAATTATTTTTCACAGACCAATTCGGGATCGCTCAATATTAGTGCCCCAGCGACTGCTTCGGCGACTCAACAAACCGTATTGCCTGTCAGTTCGGTCTACCTTGGAATTCCTCAAATTAATACGAATTCGGCACAGGTCACTGTTGGAAAATCGATCTACCTGCAATTTTCAGTTTGGTACTCCAATGGTTGTCCGACATTTTCTCCTCGCGTGTACGTAGGAACCGCCGCCAGTCCGAATTTGGTTAATGCCTACCAAGCTGGAGCGGCGGTTAGTTGCGCTCCGATTCCCCTTCCGGGCACATCTGCTGCGCAGCCCGAGGTAACTTATGTCGCTTCCATGGGCATTCCATTGTCAACAAACCCGGGAATTTACTCAATCTACGTTTCTATTCCAGATTCTACGGGTTCGTACTCGACAAGTAACAGCAGCTACCTCAACATTGGATCTCTTCAGGTAGTCCCGGTCTCTCTCTCGCAGCAAGCCCCACTGAATATCGTTAGCTCCAATAATTCAATCTCCCCAGGTCTCACGACGTCTATCTCAGTGACAGGCGGGTCAGGATCTGGGTCAATCTCGCTCAGTACGGGATCGCCTCAAATTTGCACAGTTACTGGGACGTCGAGTCCGTTTACTGTCAACGCACTGTCAGTAGGGATCTGCAACTTAACCGCAGCGAAGGCGGGAGATTCAACTTTTTCCGCAATAACCGCATCGACGAGTGTGACTGTTACGGTTGCAACCTCTGCTCCTACGGCAACAATCACGCCTCCCTCAGGAGCGTCTTCGATCTCCAGCACCTTCACCCTGACTGCTACTGGCGCTATCGGCAACGCTAATAGTGCCAGCATTAAATATGGATGTCTGACGTTAGATGGTTCGGCTTTTCGTGATCAGGCAACGGTTTCTGGATACACCAACGTCAGTGGCAATGGTGGGCCAGCAGGAAATTGTTATGCCAACTACAGCTCAAGCGGCTCAGCGAATTTCAATTGGAGCATTGATCCGACGACATGGGCAAATGGAACTCACACGTTCGCCTTCTATGTGATCGACTCCAACGGGAAGAATAGTCCAACTGTTTCTACTTCGATTACGGTGTTCATACCACTTCCTACCGCGACGTTGATACTTCCTACAGGATCAAATGCGCTGAGCGGGAAATTCGCGTTATCAGGGGCTGGACAATCGGCGAGTGGAACAAATACCTACTTGAATTATGCCTGCCTAACATTAGATGGCAGTTCTAGCATCTCCGGTGTCATGTCAACATCCGGTCTTTACGGCGGTGGATATGGGAATGGCGGATCATGCTGGAATCTATCTTCGCGTGGAACGTCGGCAAATTTTTCTTGGAATATTGACGCCACAAATTGGACAGTTGGAACACATACCTTCTCCCTTACGGTAATTGATGCTTCAGGAAAGCAAAGCCCCGTGTCAGCGGGCTCGGTCACGATCTTTAATCCATTGCCCACAATTTCGTTCACGAATTTGACCTCTGGTCAGACTATTAAAGGCAAAGCTAAAGTCTCTGTCTCGTTTGGATTTTCTGGTAACACATCGTTGTCGATTCGCAATATTGGAATTTCAGCCTCAAATGCGAACCCAGAGTTTTCGAGTTATTACACCTACTCAAGTAATCTGGGGTCAGGCATCAATGTTTACGCGGCTCCAAGTGCTGGAACCGCTACGTGGGACGTCGATACGACTCGACTTCCTATTGGGCCCTATGACTTGCGTGTAGGCGTGGAGGATTCTCAAGGACGAACTTCTTTTGCTGAGTTGAGTTTGCAGGTTGCGCGACCAGCACCCGCCATTTCTATAACTTCGCCGAGCGAGAATTCCTCAATTCCAGGCGATCTGAATATCCGACTACATGTAACTCCGGATTCAGAAAGCCAGGCGAATATCGTAGCGATCGGCGTGGACAATAAGAACTTAACGCCAACGTTTGCGGGCAGCTCCTACTATTCGAATAACAGCTTTCCAGTCGGTTACGCCAATTGGGGAGTTAATGATTTGCGTGACTTCAGCTTTAGTGAATCAGCAAAGTTGCTCAGCCCAGGTCCTTTGACCCTGCACTTCATTGTCTTGGATTCAGATGGGTACTCAACGAGTTCAACTCTAAATCTACAAGTCGTCTCGAGTAATCCAATTATTACCGCCCCTACAACTTCATCCGATGCGGTTCAAATTTCACCATTTAGCTATTCGATTAATGTGCAAGCCGCTAGTGGCTCGGGGGCCGTAATTCAGTACGTGGGAATTTTGGAAAACGGTGCCGTTCCTCTAACGCCAGGTGTCCCAGCCCAAGTTCAAAACGAACAACTTCCGAGCGGCGTTTCGCTTTATTCGGTTTCAAATGGAAATAGCTTTGGTTGGACACTTAACCCCAAGAACTGGGCGAGCGGCCTCCACACCATCTCTGTATACGCAATCGACAGCAATGGGCGGGTAGGTACGGCAAACACGACTTATTACGTCGCGCCGAAGGCGACCTGGAAATTAACGCAGCGAGAACCCGCAATTTTGGGCAAGTCTGTGCTGACGTCTGTTGCCATGTCGACCGACAACAATTGGCGCCAAGATCCACCAGTAGTGGTGCAAGTGCAGACTGGACCCAGCTCAACTGGACCATGGACAACACTCAATCCGCTCACTTTGGATTCAACGGGAGCCGGTGGGTTCCGAGTGACAATGGAGAACAGCGCTCTTTGGGTTCGGGTCCTTCACGACGTTCAAGATTCTGTCCAGACAGGTTTTAGTGCTCCAATTGAGCTCTTAACTGTGGCTGACACAGGTTCTCGAGGTTTGACTGCTCAGAACGGTACCCGCCTGGTTAATCCAGACGGAACAACCCCTAAAGTCGTCTGCCAATTGGCTAAGGGAGTCGGACAATTATCGTGCTCAGCCTCGAACGTGGAATCTTCAACTCAGCCAATAAGCCTTCAAGTACTTTCAGGCAAGCAATGGAATCCTGTTAAGTCCATATCGCTCTCCAACATTAAATCAATATCGCTTCCCTCGCCGGTGAGAGTTAAAGGTAAAGCGGTCAAATCTTCCTATCGACTTGTTGGGGCCGGCACCGACAATAATCAAAATGCCTTTATTCCCTGGACAAGCAACATCCTGCAGGCCTAAAGCTAAGGAGCGATGAAAATGAAACAACATCTAAGAGCTGCAGTTATCCTCGCGCTTGTCGTAAATGCGATGGGTGCAAGCGGGGCAAGCGCTGCGAGTCTGCCAATTTGGAAAACGAGTACAACAACCACTGAAGAATTAAACCTCCTGGACGGCGATACTTATGTTCCACAAGGGACTTCAAGTAACCCGATGGATGCTAGCTTCCAAATATCCAACATCCGAAAAGTAGGCTCGGGTGTTGCGATGACTTACTGCATGGATATAAACGTGTCGCTAAGCGGAAGTCCGATTGATCTGGCAAGCAATTTTCTCTCATCTGGAAGCACAGGAACGCAGTCACTGGTTTTCATGACGCCGTCTATTCGCGTAAACCTGCTAAATAATGGACAAGGTGGAGTTCGCCCATCCCTCGATTTATCGAAATTGCAAAAAGGCAACTTGACAGAGGTTTGGAAAAATCAATGTTTACTCGATTATTCCAAGGCTGGTGAGAACTGGAAGGTTCCACCATATTCACCAAAAATGAATATCCAGGCAGTCTTGCAAATTGATGCCAAGTACAAAGTAGAAAATGGATTCGTTACCGCCTCGATGACGGCCGGTGCGGGGGCGAGCTCCGATGACGGCGGATTTACAGGGACGATACTTGCCTTTTTGGCACCGAATCCATTGCTAGCGTCGAGCTCAGGATCAAAGGCCCCTACGGATCACACTGCAGGAAAGACATGTCCATACGTCGGAGAGCGTGTTCCAAGTAGCTCCGGGCCTTTAGTTTGCCAAATTGTTAGTGGCCGCCGGCTTTGGCAAGCAGATGGTTCAAGCTCCGGCTCGTCTGTTAGTAGCACTCAAAATTCTCAGTCATCCGCGGCGTCATCGTGTGCTGACGACGGGACTGGGTCAAATATTGATTTCGCCAGCGCTCATTTGCAGAATTCCCTACAGGGGCAATCAATTTTTGTAGCCAATACGTCACCATGCTTCGTTACGGTTTTGCTTACAGGATCGTTGACTTGCACGTATGGCAACTACAACCAAAACTCCGTTCCCGCCTCGGCAAACTTGTCCCTAAAGCCAGGTCAAAATGTTCGCCTAACGCCAGGCTCGAGCTTTCCTGGTGCGGCGGCTGCTTGCCACAGTATGGCAGGCAACCGGACATGGAGCCTTTCGCTCAACAATGGCTTTAATGACCAAATCCAATCAGTAAGGGGTAAATAAATGACAATCGAAAATCAACCTTCAGGCAGCAAGCTTCCTTGGTATAAAAATAAGAAGATTGTGGTACCGGTCGCGGTTTTTGTAGTCCTAACTGCGGTGGGGGCNGCCTCAAGCAATTCCTCATCCAACTCAAATTCGAGTNGTTCGAGTAGTTCTGGCGGCTCCAGTTCCTCCAGCGCGAATTCGAATAATGGTGGTTCGAGCGGCGATAACGGATCGGATTCAAGAATTAAAGTCGCGCTGGTTGGAACCTCGGACAAAGCTTTCACGAATCTCGGTGGAGGGATGCAATACAACGTATGGGGCATAATGGTTCAAGCCGAAAACATAACCCACGCACCAATTACGCTGAATGGCTCTAGCTACGTGGTTGATAGTCAAGGCAATACTTATACAGGAACTCAAGATGATGGTGCTGGTATTTGCGCTCGGGCTTTCACGGATTGGAGCGCAACACTTAATCCCAAGGCCGGAGTTACGATAAATGCTTGTTACGAAGTTCCCGACGGAACCAAGCTCGTCAAATTTGGAGCAAAGGATTCTGACACAGGGGCTCAAATGTTTTCTATACCGTTGAATCAAACGGTGAATAGCAATAGCGAATAATTTTCTCAACTAAATTCACAGGACTGAATATTGATTCAGCCAATTTAGCGGTGATAGTTGAGTTACTGCGCTTTTGGATCTTTCATGCCGAAAATTTTTCAATTGAACTGTTTTTTGGCGAAATAATCGTTTCCCCTTGATTAAAAGCTGAATCACGCCTGGCTAGGACGGATCGGTTAGGCGTGATTTTCCCTTTCGAAGTAGACGACCACAACTCGATAGACTCAAGCTCTAGCGTCTATTCGATGGAGCCTATTCATGAAACCAACTAGCGAGGGTTATGACCCTTCGAGCGTGGCTTCCATAATTGAATACGCTCAGGGACTAACCGGCAAATGCCTTGCAGATGTAGTGGAAATCCCCACAGACGAAGTTAATGTCCAGAATCGCGGAAATCTAGGATCACTAGTTGAGCGATATTTTTTCGAATTTTTGGCGAACAATTCGGACGGGCCGGATTTTCTCGAAGCAGGCGTAGAGCTCAAGGTGACGGGCGTGAAGCGCAATTCGCATGGCGATTTTCAGATGAAAGAACGTCTTGTTCTCTCAATGATCGATTATTCTCAAATAAGAAATGAGACTTGGGAAAGTTCAAAATTCTTACGCAAATGTAAAAATTTGTTAATTTTATTTTATCTTTACGATTCCAATTTGCCAGCTCAGAGGTTGAGGTTTGTTTTGGATCCCGTCCTATTTCAAATTAACGAGTCTAGTGATTCGCGCGCAATCCCCACGTCCGATCCTCGAATCATCGCAATTCACCCGGACGATTTGGCGCAGATCCGCCGGGACTGGGAATTCATCCGCGAAAAAGTTTCAGAGAATCGGGCACATGAACTTTCAGAGGGTGATACGTTTTATTTAGCTGCCTGCAGAAAAGGATCAGGTGGCCCAAAGGAGGTGCTGCGAGCGCAAGAAGACGGCGGGGTGCCAGCAAAGTCCAGGGCTTTCTCTTTCAAACAAGGATTTCTAAATAGGCTCCTTGCCAACCAGTTTTCCCAAGCGGCCTCTCTTGGCGTCGGCGAAATGACAACTTTCGAGTCAGCTACGAAGATGAAGTTTTCTCCATATCTGGGTAGGACCGCGGAGGACATTTCAGCAGAGCTTTCATTTTTCAAGTCGGGGACTAATCACAAAGCTTTTCACAGGGAGTTGGCCCTCCGCATATTGTCTGGCTCCTCCGAAAAGCCTCGAGAGTTAGTAAGTGCGGGTATCGAATTGAAAACTGTTCGATTAAATGGCAAGAAGTTTCCGCGTGAGCATATGTCATTTCCTGCCTTCAAGTACGTCGACATTGTCAGCGAAGAATGGGAAGAATCTGATTTCTGCCAAAAACTCGAAAGTAAGTTCTTGTTCGTTGTTTTTGACATAAATCATCTCGGCCAAGAAATTCTCTTCAAAGTGGGCTATTGGAACATGCCATACATGGATCGCATGGAGGCAAAGAAGGTTTGGGAGAGAACTAAGAGTTTGGTACAAAATGGCCTTGATAAATTTCCAACAGCTCGGGATAACAACGTTTCGCATGTGCGGCCCCACGCGCGGAACTCTGAGGATACTTACCTAACTCCCACCGGCGAAAGATGGGTCAAACGTTGTTTTTGGCTGAACAAGCAATACGTAGGCTCGGTTATTGCTGCTCTCTAGATATTTCAGCTGCTAGAACTTTTCCAACCTTTTCAATTAGTCCTATAACCAGCGCATTTCCCATAAAAAAGGCCCTCCGCACATCTGGCATCTGATTTCCATGCTCGTCGGTCGCCGTCCAGTTATCTGGAAATCCATTTAGTCGTTCTAGCTCAAGCGGCGTTAAACGACGGTAGCCCTTTTTGGTTTTGATTATGTGTTTGAAGCGAGAGGGCGAGGTCCCTCCTTCGCCGGTAAGAATTGTTCGGCTTGGATTAGTTAACAAATCAGGGAACGCCATTTTTCCCTCAGCATAGTTGTAAGTGGTGCCGCTGCCTTTATGGGTACGTTCAATGGACTTAGCTCCCTTGAGGTATTCCCATTCTTTGAGTCGCTTCCCTTCAATCCAGTACTCCTCAGGTATTTGCGCATCTGGTTGAAGTACGTCACCGAGAACGACGGGCTTTGCAAGAATCGCCTGGGTTTTATATGTGGTTACGACTCCATCGGCAAAGTAACCCGAGTTCAGGAAGGGGCTCTTGCCTGCGCCCCTGTTGAATTTTGTAGTGATTACGTCAGCTGAATCTTCAATATCGAAAGAGTCCTCGATTATTGGAGTCTTTTCCACGGGAAGTGCCCGGGCCAAAATGCCTGATTTAAGAATGACTTCGCGGGGCTCGCGCGATTTAAGTGCCTTGGTTGATTTAGTGGCAACAATAAAAACTCTGATTCGACGCTGCGGAAAGCCGTATTCTGCGGCGTTCACTACGCGCCATTCGATTACGTATCCCTGATCTCCGAGCGTTTTTAACATTACGGCGAAATCTCTGCCACGTTGCGTAGAAGGGGACTTAAGAAGACGATCTACATTTTCGAGAAAAATAAAACGTGGTTTGCGGCTCTCTACTAAGCGAAGGATTTCCCACCATAGGACACCCTTTTTACCCTTGAGTCCTTTGGAGGTATTCAATGTTTTTGCAACCGAATAATCCTGACATGGAAATCCTCCAACAAGTAAATCAACTTTTTGCGGAAGGTCATCAACCTTGGAAATATCTTCGTTGCTATGGCCGTCATCTCCGAAGCGAGCAACGTAAACATCGGATGCATGTTGAACTTTGGTGGAGGGTTCCCATTGATTAGAAAAAACAGTTTTCCAACCGGCTCGAGCGAGGCCAATGCGAAAGCCGCCGACGCCAGCAAAAAGCTCTGCAACGGTACCCACTGGGTTTGTAGGTTCGACGTACTTCTTTGATTTATAAGCCAAGTTGTTTTCCTCCGTTGCGAATCATACGGATCTCAACTGACATAGATC
>JGI26470J50227_1000992_pt1 | contig 10630 bp, 6 predicted proteins | sample FreactTroBogLake_FD_50227 | JGI IMG/M metagenome (IMG submission 50227) | reverse complement strand
CCAAGGCCCAGCTGGCCTGGGACGTGACGGCGTTGGTCCACGGAAAGGACGAGGCCGACCAGGCCCGGACGGCGGCTCAAGCCGCGTTCGGCGGTGCCGCTGCCGACCTGGGTTCGATTCCCCACGCCCCCCTGGGCCGGGACCGAATCGCCGCGGGCGTCACCTGGGTCGATCTGATCGCAGAATCGGGGTTGGCCCCGTCGAAACGCGAGGCCCGGCAGTTGGTGGTCCAAGGAGGCGCCTCGGTGAACGAGGTCAGGGTCGATTCCCCCGACGCCAAGGTCGACCTGGCCCAGCTCAAGGACGGAGCCTTCCTTGTCAAGGCGGGGAAGAAGCGCCTGTTCCGGTTCACGGTCGCTTGATGGGAGTTCCTCGGTTCGACGCCACCTCCCTGGCCGACTGGGAAATTGCCGAGGCCGCCGAGGCCGGGCTGCGTCCGATGGGCACCGTGGCGGCGGAGTTCGGGTTGACCGACCAGGAGTGGATCCCCTACGGTCGCCACGCGGCCAAGATCGACTTTGGTCCCCTGTTGAAGCGCCGGGCCGGGGTTCCCCAGGGAAAGTACGTGAACGTAACGGCGATCACGCCCACTCCCGCGGGGGAAGGGAAGAGCACCACGACCATCGGCCTGATCCAGGGGTTGGGGCTCCGGGGACGAAGGGTCAGCGGCGCGATCCGGCAACCTTCCAGCGGACCCACGTTCAACGTCAAGGGTTCGGCGGCGGGTGGAGGCTTGAGCCAGGTTCTTCCCCTGAATGAGTTTAGCCTCGGATTGACCGGCGACATCGACGCCGTGACGAACGCCCACAACCTGGCCATGGTCGCGCTGACCAGCCGGCTCCAGCACGAGTTCAACTCCAGCGATGCCTTCCTCGAAACCAAACACTTGAAACGCCTCGACATCGACCCCCGGCGGGTGAGTTGGGGCTGGGCCATGGACTTCTGCGCCCAGGCGTTGCGGAAGATCGTGCTGGGTTTGGGCGACAAGATGGACGGCCTTCTGATGGAAAGCCACTTCCAGATCACCGTCAGCAGCGAGGTCATGGCCATCCTGGCGGTCGCCTCGGACTGGGCCGACCTCAGGGCGCGGATGGGCCGGATCGTCGTCGCCCACGACAAACGCGGCAGACCCGTGACCACCGAGGACCTCGAGGTGGCCGGGGCGATGACGGCGCTGATGAGCAAGGCGTTGATGCCCAACCTCATGCAGACCCTGGAGGGGCAGCCGGTGCTCGTCCACGCGGGGCCTTTCGCGAACATCGCGATCGGCCAATCGAGCCTGTTGGCCGACCGGGTCGGGTTGGCGCTGAGCGACTACCACGTCACCGAGAGCGGCTTTGCCTCCGACATCGGGTTCGAGAAATTCTGGAATCTGAAATGCCGACTCGGCAACCTGGTCCCCCATTGTTCGGTCATCGTCGCCACGGTGCGCGCGTTGAAGATGCACGGTCAGGGCGACCTCGAGGCGGGACTGCCGAACCTGTTGGCCCACCTCGCGATCGTGAAGCTTTCCGGGGTCGCCCCGGTGGTCTGCCTGAACCATTTCCACGCCGACACCGACGAAGAGGTGTTGGTGGTCCGCCGCGCCGTCGAAGCCCAGGGGGCCCGGTTCGCTGTCAGCCGCCATTGGCTCCAGGGCGGCGAGGGCGCCCTCGAGTTGGCCGACGCGGTGGTCGAGGCCTGCGCCGAGCCCACCCACTTCCGATTCCTCTACGGGTTGGAGCTTCCGCACCGCGAAAGGGTCGAGGCCATCGCCACCCAAATCTACGGTGCCGAGGGGGTGAGCTGGACGGCCCACGCGGCCGAGAGACTGGCCCACATCCAGGCCGACCCGACCTTGGCGGGGTTGGGCACCTGCATGGTGAAGACCCACCTCAGCCTCAGCCACGACCCCGACCTCAAGGGACGGCCCACCGGGTTCACTCTCCCCGTCCGCGACGTCGTGGCCTTCCGGGGGGCCGGGTTTGTCGTCCCCATCGCCGGAGAGGTCAAGCTCATGCCCGGGACCGCCACCGATGCGGCGTACCGCAAGATCGACATCGACACCGCCACCGGAAGGGTTCGCGGTCTGTTCTGACAGGAGGCCACCGATGCGCTTCGAAATGATCTTCCTCTACCTCTACGATGTCGGGAGGTCGGTGGACCTCGAAGCCCTCGAGGTGGAATTCCAGAGGGAGACGGGCGGCAGGACCCCCAACCCCGTGGAGCGCCGCCTCGACACGCCCGAGTCGTTGCTGTTGCCGACTCCCTTGGTCCTCGAGCTGGAGGAACGCGAGGCCGGAGGCCAGGTGGACCCGGTGCTTCGCCGGGTGCGGTTCCAGGCCAAGATCTACGAGGAAGGCGTGGTCACCATCGAATGCAGGGCCGAAGCCCAGATCGAGTTGTCGCGGCTGCATACGGTGCGCTACCTCGAACTGGCCGACCGAGATGGCGCTGCCACCCTCGACGCCCTGGCCTCCCGGCATTTCGACAGGCTCATGGCCCGGATCCAGGACCATGTGAACCAGGACCAGTACCGATTCGACACAGGAAATCGGGAGGATTACCACCTGTTCTGCCTCCTGGACGCCGTCCCCGACCCCCAGGGTTTCCTCGACGCGAACAGCGACTACCTGGCCCGGTTCCTGCTCGGCGAGAACCCGCGGGTTCCCCTCCACTCCGGGCAGGTCTCGACCACGATGCGCCACCCGTTCTCGTTCACGAACCAGGACGTCGTGCTTTTCGACATGGACCGCGCCTTCCTCATCGCCCCGAACCGCGACTACGAGGACCTTCTGCTCATCGTTGAACACGCCAACTACCAGCTTCTGGAACTGCGGGCCCTCGACAAGCTCCTCGACAGGCTGCTGGACGACGCCGAGCGCGACGTGCGGGGAAGGAGCAAGCACGGGGTCCGGGGCAAGCGCTCGTTGGCCCGGGGACCCTGGATGCGCCGGTCGCTGTCCCAGAAGCTGGGCAACCTTCAACCGCTCCGGCTCGACGCGTTGTTCATCCTCGAGAACCTCGAGAACTCGTCCCGGATCATCGGCGACTATTACCTCGAACAGATCTACGACCACCTGTGCGGGTTGTTCAACACCCAGGGCTGGAAGCGCAACGTCGAGAAGCGCCTGGAAATTCTCCAGAGCATCTACACGCTGACCAAGAACGACAAGACCGACAGCACGATGGTTCTGCTCGAGTTCCTGGTCGTCATCATGATCGGGGTGGAGCTGGTGGCGTTGATCGTCCCTCTCCTGAAATGAGAAAGTTTTCGTTTCCTAAGTTTACCCCCATTGACTCTTTCGAGGAATCGGTAGGAAAATATCCCAAACTTAAGGAGACTCCGCCATGCGTTCCTCTCTGAAGGCCCGGTTCACTGTCGCGGCCCTGTTCGCCCTTGTCCTGTCGGCCCCGGCCTTCGCCGGTGAAGCCGACCTCGTCGTCCCACCGATGACGCCCGCCGTCTTTCCCTGGATGCTGGCCGGCTTGGCCGTCTGCGTCCTGGGTCTGGCGTTCGGCCTCTGGATTTTCCTCACCGAGAGGAGCCAGCCCGTCCACCGGTCCATGAAGGACATCGGCACGCTGATCTTCGAAACGTGCAAGACCTACCTGATCCAGCAGGGCAAGTTCCTGCTGATCCTGGAACTGTTCATCGGTTCCTGCATCGCGTTCTACTTCGGGTTCCTCCGCGGGTTTCCGCTCGAAAACGTCGTGATCATCCTCGGTTTCTCCATCGTCGGCATCTTGGGATCGTACGGGGTCGCCTGGTTCGGCATCCGGATGAACACCATCGCGAACGCCCGGACGGCCTTCGCCTCGCTGGAGCGCAAACCGCTGAAGGTCCTGACCATTCCGCTCCGGTCGGGGATGTCGATCGGCGTGCTCCTGGTCAGCGTCGAGCTGATCATCATGCTGTCGATCCTTTTGTTCGTCCCCGGCAACCTGGCCGGGTACTGCTTCATTGGCTTCGCGATCGGTGAGTCGCTGGGGGCCTCGGCGCTCCGGGTGGCCGGCGGCATCTTCACGAAGATCGCCGACATCGGCGCCGACCTCATGAAAATCATCTTCAAGATCAAAGAAGACGACCCACGGAACCCGGGTGTCATCGCCGACTGTACCGGCGACAACGCCGGCGACTCGGTGGGACCCTCGGCCGACGGTTTTGAAACCTACGGCGTCACCGGCGTCGCGCTGATCAGCTTCATCCTGCTGGGCATCCTTCCCGACTCCGGGCTGGCTTCCTCGCTGGCCGGAGCCGTGGGCATCACCCAGTCGGTGCTCCAGCTTCAACTGCTGACCTGGATCTTCGTCATGCGCGTGCTGATGATCGTCACCTCCATCGCGGCGTACGCGATCAACAACCGCCTCTCGGCCGCCCTGTACAGCCACAAGGACGAGTTCGACTTCGAACAGCCGCTGACGAACCTGATCTGGATCGCCGGCGTGTTGTCGATCGGCATGACCTTCGTCGTGAGCTGGTGGCAGCTGGGGAACCTCCCCGGCAACCTCTGGCTGGTCCTTTCGATCATCATCAGCTGCGGTACCGTCGGCGCCGTCCTGATCCCCGAGTTTACGAAGATCTTCACCAGCCCCAAGGCGGCTCACACCAAGGAAGTCGTCACGGCGTCCCGGGAGGGTGGAGCCTCGCTGAATATCCTGTCGGGCTTGGTTTCGGGCAACTTTTCGGCGTTTTGGATCGGCTTGCTGATCGTCGTGCTGATGTTTGCGGCCTACCTGGCTTCGGGGTTCGGACTCTCGGCGTTCATGGTCTACCCTGCCGTCTTTGCCTTCGGCCTGGTGGCCTTCGGCTTCCTGGGGATGGGGCCCGTGACCATCGCCGTCGACAGCTACGGCCCGGTCACCGACAATGCCCAGTCGGTCTACGAACTTTCTCTCATCGAGGAGACCCCCGGGGTGGCTGTGGAGATTGAGAAGGACTTCGGGTTCAAGCCCGACTTCGAGAAGGCAAAACACTACCTCGAAGCCAACGACGGCGCCGGAAACACGTTCAAAGCCACCGCCAAGCCCGTGCTCATCGCCACCGCCGTCGTCGGCGCCACGACGATGATCTTCTCACTCATCCTCGTCATCAAGGAACAGCTCGGGGTCGATCCGGCGCTGATCCTGAACCTCCTGAACCCGTTCACCATCCTCGGTCTGTTGGCCGGCGGCGCGGTGATCTACTGGTTCAGCGGGGCCTCGACCCAGGCGGTCATCACAGGGTCCTACCGAGCCGTGGAGTACATCAAGAAGCACATCAAGCTCGACCTGAACGCCGAGAAGAAGGCCGACACGGCCCAGAGCAAAGAAGTGGTGAAGATCTGCACCCAGTACGCGCAGAAAGGCATGGTCAACATCTTCGCGGTCGTGTTCTGCTTGGCGCTGGCGTTCGCGTTCTTCAGCGCCCCGGCCCACGGTCTGGACTCGGTGTCGTTCTTCATCAGCTACCTGATCGGCATCTCGCTGTTCGGGCTCTTCCAGGCCGTGTTCATGGCCAACGCCGGCGGCTGCTGGGACAACGCCAAGAAGATCGTCGAGGTCGACCTCCAGGAGAAGAACACCCCCCTCCACGAGGCCACCGTCATCGGCGACACCGTGGGCGACCCTTTCAAGGACACCAGTTCCGTGGCCATGAATCCCATCATCAAGTTCACGACGCTCTTCGGCCTCCTGGCCATGGAGATCGCGATTTCGAAGGCCTTCGTCGGCATCGCGCTCTGGGTGGGACTCGTGTTTTTCGCCGTCGCGCTGGTGTTCGTCTGGCGCTCGTTCTACGGCATGCGGATTCCCTTGCTCAAGGAAGAGACCGCCCAGGTCTAGTGGCTGGTCCGAAGGACCGACCGAAAGGACCTCGAAAAGAAAAACCCGTCCGAAAGGACGGGTTTTTTTGTGGGAGCGAAGCATCGTAGGCTGAACAGCCTATCTTCCGCCGAAGAGCCTCCGCAAGAAAGGAACCTTCAGGTCGATCGCTTTCTCCGGGCAAAGCTCCTGACAGCAGTAGCAGCGGATGCACCGCTCGTACCGATACGACGGGGGCAACGCCTTGTTTCCGTCGTGCCAATCGACGGCCTTGGGGTCCACCGGGCATACCCTGACGCAGGTGCCGCAGCGGGTGCACTTCTCGGCGTGGATGAAGGGACGGGGGACGAGGGCGTTGTTCGCGGCGCGAAAGAGTCCGCTCCCCCGGAAATTCGGCAACGGGCCGCGCTGGATGTCGAAGTCCGCCTTTCGGAACCAGTCGAACGGATCGCCGACCAGTTCGATCTCGTCGGTCCGGTAGGTGCCGCACCCCGCCTCGCTTCCCAGGACCGTGGTGGGAACCAACGCAGGGTCCACGTCCACCAGTCGGCAGACCGTGGCGTCGAGGGCCACGGGGTCGGTCGACAGGACCAGAAGGTGCATCGGCCGGGGGGAGCCGCCCCGGGGGCCGTTTCCCTCCATCGCGACGATGCCGTCCATGACGTAGAGCCGGGGCGACACCCAATGGTTGAGGTCGACGAGCATGCGAGCGAAGTCCCGGGCGTCGGGCATCTTCACATGAAACTCGCCTTTCAGGGTTCCGGGGACGCAACCGAACTGGTTCTTGATGCTCCCTGTGAATTTCATCAAACCGTGGGTCTTGAGCTTGGGGAGGGAAACCAAGCCGTCGCATTCGGCCACGGCCTTGGCGACCGTGAACCTCTTGTTCTGTCGTCCCGCCTCGAAGAACACGTCGACGGGGCTGACAAAATCGGCCAAGGGAATTCCCAGGACATCGCCGACCGCCTGAAAGCCGGTCTTCCGGGCCGCCAGCGCTGGAGCCTGGAACGCGGGCGAGTCGCCGTAGGACAGATGGGCGCCGACTTCCAGCAGCGCCTCGGCCACCGCCCGGAACACCGTCGGGTGGGTGGTCACACCGTCTTCCGGTGGGGCGGCGGCGAGCCAGTTGGGTTTGAGAACGATGTTTTCGCCCGGTTTCACGAAGGTCCGGGCGCCGCCCAGGAGGTCCAGGCCCCGGCGGACGGCGTGCCGGACCGCGTCCAGGTCGTAGGATTCACAGCGGATCAACACGACTTTGTTCATGGGGATAAGATTAGTCCCTAGGCTGGAATCCGGGCAAGCAAAAAAAAACCCGTCCTTTCGGGCGGGCCTTTCGCTATGGTCTTTAACACCGGCCAGTAGCACTGGTCGCTAGCGCTGGCCGGTTAGGCTGAACAGCCTAAACAGGGCGCGCGCAACCCCGGTTTAGCTCTTTTCGAGCATCAGCGTCTTGGTCGGTTGGTCGCAGACTTCGGCGGGGCCGTAGTACTGGATGGCGCCGGGAAACAGGTAGGCGGTCTCGATCGCCCAGGCGTCGCGGTGCTTCACCAATTCCTTGAACGGCTTGCCGTCGAGTTCGACCAGGGCCTTCTTGATCACGGGCTTGGGCTTTCCATGGCGCTGTTCCAGGTTCATCATCATCGTGATCGGCACTCCGCCGGCGGTCCACTGGTCGGCCGCCTTGTGGGTGTTCTTCACGCTCGAAAGGTACCCGGTCAGGCCGGCGTTGAACAAGACGAAGGCGTTGAAGCCCAGGCTGTAACAGTAGTCGGCGTCGAAGTTCGACGGGAACGCGCAACGGCCTTCGTAGCCGAAGAAGTGGCTCAGCGCGCTGAACTTGCCCTTGTACCTGCCTTCGGCGGCCCAGGTCTTCAGCTTTCTTTTCACCATCTCGATGACCAGCTTTTCGGTCTCGATGAGCGACACCTGAACGTTGCCGTGGCTGTCGCGGTCGAGGAAGAGTTGGCGCTGGATGTCATCGGGCAGGCTCTTGAGGACGGCGGTGTTGGGCGCCTTCAGGTGCTTGGCGAGCCAGGCGATCTGAGCGTCCAGGCCCGTCAACTTCTCGAATTCGTTGGTCCCATCGTGGTCGTGGGCGAGCACGTCGCTGAGCTCTCCGATCAAGGCGCCCACCTCGGGGATGAACTCGATGAGGCCTTCGGGGATCAGCACCACGCCGAAGTTGTTTCCCTGAGCAGCCCGGTCGGAGACGACCTTGGCGACTTGCTCGATGATCTGGTCCAGAGTGGACTTCTTGGCGGCCACTTCCTCCCCGATCAGGGTAAGGTTCGGTTGGGTCTGGAGCCCGCACTCGAGCGTGATGTGGCTGGCAGACCGACCCATGAGCTTGATGAAGTGCCAGTATTTCTTCGCGGAGTTGGCGTCCCGGCCGATGTTGCCGATCAGCTCGCTGTAGGTCTTGGCGGCGGTGTCGAACCCGAAACTGGTCTCGATGTGCTCGTTCTTGAGGTCGCCGTCGATGGTCTTGGGGCAGCCCACCACGTTGGCGGGAACTTTGTGGGCCTTGAAGTACTCGGCCAGGACCGCGGCGTTCGTGTTGCTGTCGTCGCCGCCGATGATGACCACGCCGTCGATGCCGTTCTTCTTGATCACGGCGACGACCTTCTCGAGGTCTTCGGCCTTCTCGATCTTGTCCCGGCCCGATCCGATCATATCGAATCCGCCGGTGTTCCGGTACTCGTCCATGAAGGCGTCGGTAATTTCGGCGAACTTGCCGTCGATCAGACCCTTGGGGCCTCCCTGGGCGCCCAAAAGCCGGCTGGCCTTGTTGCCCTTCTTCAGCCCGTCGTAGAGACCGGCGATCACATTGTGACCACCAGGGGCTTGACCGCCCGAAAGGACCACGGCGAGCGTGAGCTTCTTGCCGGCGTCGGGGTTCTTCCCGGCCGCCACGGTGGCGATGGGCGCCCCGTAGGTGTTCGGGAACAGCTGGCTCAATTCTTTCTGGTTGGCGACCGAAGTGGTGGCGGCGCCCAGAGCGACGGCGATCTGGTTCACGTCGCCGCGCAAGGCGGGGGGCAGTTTGGGTTGGTAGGCGTACCGGGCTTTCTGCAGGGCGGATAGGGCCATGGCGTTCTCCTCATAGTCGGGGGATCGGTAAAAGTCGAACTATTGTAAAGGGAGGGAGGGGGTGGGGTCAATCGTCCTCGACCTTGCTCCAAGGCCGCGAATCGTCCAAAATACGGGTATGGACTCCCCCTCCCGCGGTTCCCTTCGGATTTACGTCATCCTCGTGCTCCTGTTGGCCGCCGGGTTCGCCGCCACCAGCGTCGCCGGTTTCTTTTCCTCCCGCCAATCGATCCGGGACCAGATCGTCCTCCAGGAGCTTCCACTCACGGCAGACACCATCTATTCAGAAATCCAGAAGGACTTGATCCGGCCCGTGTTCGTTTCTTCGATGATGGCGACGGACACGTTCCTCCGCGACTGGGTGATCCAGGGAGAGAAGGATCCGACGCAGATCGCCCAGTATTTGAGGGACGTCCAAACGAGGTTCGGGGCGGTCACCGCCTTCTTCGTTTCGGACCTTACCCACCGCTACTACTATCCTGACGGGGTGCTGAAGACGGTTCGAATCGACGAGCCCCGGGACATTTGGTTCTGGCGAGTGAGGGACATGCGGACCCCGTACGAGACGAACGTCGACTTCGACATGGCCCACGGGGACGACCTGACGATCTTCATTAACTACAGGGTGTTCGACTTCCATGGAAAGTTCCTCGGGGCGGCGGGGATCGGCCTGACCGTCGCGATGGTGAAGGACTTTGTTCGGCGCTACGAGGCGCGGTACAACCGCCGGGTCTTCTTCGTGGATCCCCATGGGAAAGTCACCCTCTCAGCGGACAAGGACCGTCCGGCGGGGACGGATCTGGCCGCCTCGGGAGCCCTGCCCTGGGCCCGGGCGCAGGCTGCCACGGCCCAGTCGGTGGTTTCCCTGGACTATTTCCAAGGGAACGTCCACTACTGGTCCTCGGTGCGGTACTTGCCCGAACTGAAGTGGTTCCTGGTGGTTGAAAAGGACGAGGGCCCTTCCCTTGAGGGCATTCAGACTCTGCTTTGGCTGAACCTGGGGCTGTCCGTGGGGGTGGCCCTGGTCGTCGTGATCGTATTCTGGTTCACCACGGGAGGCTACCAGCGGAGGTTGGAACGCCTGGCCTGGACGGACCCGCTGACGGGGTTGGCGAACCGCCAAGCGCTCCAGGCGCGGCTCGAGTCGGTGGTGAAGCTTGCCCGGACCACCGGTGAGCCCTTGGTCCTGGGAATGGTCGACGCGGACCACTTCAAGGCGATCAACGACACCTATGGCCACGCCGCGGGCGACGAGACCCTCCGCAACCTCGCGGTGCTTCTCAAATCCGGGATCCGCGACGGTGACGTGGCCGGGCGCTGGGGAGGCGAGGAATTCCTGGTTCTCCTGCGCCGTTGCAGCCTCTCCGACGGTGAAGGGCGGTTCAGGACCCTGCTCCAGCGGGTCGACGATGGTCCTTGGGAACGTCCCGAAACCTCGGTGACCATCAGCGCCGGCGTCGCTTCCTTTGAGCCTGGAGACACCGTGGAGGGATGGATCGGACGGGCCGACGCCGCCCTGTACCGGGCCAAAGAAACCGGCCGCCACCGGGTGGAAATCCGCGGAGAGCCCCAGTGACACTTCACATCGACGGCGACAGTTGTCCGCGAACCGTCCGGGACCTCGCCGCCAAGGCGGGCCGACGGGAAGGGGTCGTGGTGGTCTGCTACGCGAACCGGCCCATCCCGTTCGAGGTCGGGTTGCCCGTGGAAATGGTGCTGGTGGAAACCACCGAAGGGGCCGCCGATCGGGCCTTGGTCG
>JGI26470J50227_1000991_pt1 | contig 10636 bp, 3 predicted proteins | sample FreactTroBogLake_FD_50227 | JGI IMG/M metagenome (IMG submission 50227) | reverse complement strand
CCGTTGCGGCTGTTCCCGGTGTTGTTCCCGGCCACCGAATGCTTGTCGTAGCCCAGGTGATCGGTCATCTCGCCCTGGAGGGCCCGTTCAACCAAGGACTTGGTCAGCTCCTTCAGGATTCCGTTCTCCCCGATCAAGTCCTCGGGTTTCTTGTAGTGCTTCATCAGCTCGTCGAGCAGTTCTTTGGGAATGGCCATGCGGCCTCCTCACGAAGAGAATAGGCCGTTTACACAGAACTTGTTACAGGCTCAATCAGAACGAGGAACTTTTCGGTCACTCCGCGGCGTGATACCATCAGCCGATTTGCGAAGGGACAACGAGTCGATTTCTTTTCTGACCTACCTCCTGCGAACGCCCACTATCCTCGGCTACAGGCTTTCCCCTTCTGGCTCCCCGATTCCGCACCGATCCAAGTAAGCCAAGAGGGCCCCTTGCATTGGTTACCTGAGGGTGCAAAGAAGGCTCCGCGCGGCGCGTATCTACTGTACAGTGAAGAGTCACCGCTTCAGATTCGACCGACAATATTCATTTGGGAAATGGGAGCGGAATTCCAAGGTACGTTGAGTGAAATGCAAGAAGTAAGTCGCGGGGATATCGTCAATGATCGACTAAGAAAGAGCTTAGGACGGACACAGAACTTCTCAGAGATTTCGCGCGAACTCTACCGCTGGGCGATCATCAAGCAGGCATCTGATCCCATGAACCCGGACTGGAATCGACTCTGGTTGCTTCTGGAACGATTTCAAATATTCGGTCACGGTTTTCTCTTTCAGTTTCAGGAAATAGCGCAGATGCTGCGCTTGGGAAACACTGACTCCGTTAAGGCTTTGCTAGCGCTTTTCTGGACGTTCGGTGCAGGCGCCCGACTCGGCGTTCCGGTAGACGCGGTCAAGAGAAGACTGGGCAGCTATCTTCGCTGGGTTGGTCCATTTCCGCAGGTTCCAATTCGACTGACTGACCTAACCGAAAGTCCCGAGCTCTTCGCAGGATTCCTGTCCGCAGTACCGTTAATCCCCGAAGCGTTACTTAGATCTCAAACGAGCTTAGCTCTGCTGCTAAATTCAGCAGAAGGGATGGTAAGTGAGTGAGTGAAGTGCTGGATTTTCCGCAGCAGCTTTCAAATGCGCTAATAGAGTCGATCTTGTCCGATTGGCAACTCCGGAGACAGGATATTAATGCATGGTTCAGAGAACACCTTTCACTAGGCGCAAAGGCAGAACTTGCCCTAATCAGGGACCCTATCGCGAAGGCAATCTTTCCGTATGAACCGTATCGCCATTCGATCAGAGACTTGGTCGAGAGCGGATTCCTTTGCCGATCCCTTTTCAACAAGGTTTCTCGCCTTCTTGGAAACTTGCCAAACGATAGTGCAGTGCCATATTCTCATCAGGGCGAAGCCTGGACTTCTCTATCTGACCCTGAAACCAAGGCCACGTTGCTCAGCGCAGGTACTGCATCTGGAAAGACGCAGGCGTTTATCGTGCCAATAGTCAATTCCCTTGTTCGGCAAGTTGAAGAACGAGGCGCTGTCGAAGAGGGTGTTCAGGCATTAATCTTGTACCCGCTTAACGCACTGATTGAGGACCAACAGGCCCGACTTCGCGCCTATCTTGAGCCATTTGAAGGGAAAGTCCAGTTTTGTCGCTGGAACGGGATGACCAAAGAACAAGTCACGGAAGCAGTCGCGGCGAGAGTCCCTTGGGAAGTACCAGATCGGCATCGGATGCGTAAACGTCCAGCTTCCATACTCATTACCAACATTACGATGTTGGAATACCTACTACTTCGGGACGCTGACGCACCAATCCTGTCGAAGTCACGGGGCAAACTCAGGTACATTATTGTCGATGAAGCTCACAACTACCAAGGTTCGCAAGCCGTTGAACTGGCCCTATTGCTGAGACGAGTCATGGATGCATTTGAAGTTTCACCGAATCGAGTCAACTTCGGCGCTTTCTCTGCCACAATCGGCGAAAGGGCTANGAGCGACGAACTTCGGGACTTTGTCCTTGGACTATCTGGCCGCACAGACGGAAGATACCAATTGATTCATGACTCCCCNCACCTTGTTGCTTCTAGTCTCGTGCCCGGCTCGCTGAACCATCGAATCGCGGCGGGATTTGAAAAGACCCAGGCCGGTACGATGTCGTTCCAAGAACTGAGGAGGGCCGCATTCCCCTCCGGCGAAGGAGACTTGGCCCAAGCCCTACAGATGTTTGTTTCTCCACGTCCGATCGGTTCCGGGCTGAGTATTCGGATCAATGCATTCGTTCGGACGCTGCCTGGGCTGTGGGCTTGTACAAACGCCAGGTGCCCCGAGAACCCCCAACTACCCTCATGGCACTATGGCCGGATTCTTGGAGAACGGCTAGAGCGTTGCCCAACTTGTGGATTCGTGACTGGACAGATTACGAAGTGTGAGACTTGCGGCGAACTTCACCTTGCGGTCGCCGAAAGGACCGAGAATGGATTCCCCTACATTTCCATTCCAAGCGGTGTACTAAAGGTCTATGATGACAATGACGAGCAAGATGAAGACGGTGGTCACGAACCTTCAGCTATCCGATATCTCGGAGCTGGTGGTGGTGCACAAAATCAATACTTGGACCTTGATGGAAGGCTTTGGGACGACGAAAAGAGAGGAAGTCCCATATCTCGTCGCTTGCGCCAGCTAGGCCGCCTGAGGGTTGCGCCGGAGTGCACCTCGTGTGGCGCCTACGGGTCTCATCGATTTGTACCCCTGAGGGCAGATGCCCCATTTATTCTTAACGTGCTACCTCCTGAGGTACTAAAGATGGCTTCGGTTGCGGACGGAAGTGACGGAGACGTGAAACTTCCGTTCCAGGGAAGGAAGGCAATCTCCTTCACCGACGCCCGCCAAAAGACTGCTAGGTACGCGCTGAACGCGCGTCTTGACGCGGAGCGCAATCTAGTTCGCCAATTCATAGTCGACTCTGTCCTCTCGACACACCGGAGCGTTCGGCAACTTACAACAAGACTTACGAACTGGCTAGAAGACGAACACCGAGCCTACTTAATCTCCTATTACAAACCCGCAGTTACGCGAGCTAAAGACGTCGCCCACATCTTAGTTCTCAGAGAGCTTGGTCGACGTGCGAGAAACTCTACAAGTCTTGAAGGGCTCGGCTTGGTCGACCTCTACTTCGAGGACATCATTGACTCGTCAGTTCCTCCCGTTGTACAAGACCTTGGTGTTAGCCAGGCAGGATGGGTCGCATTTCTGACTCTCTTCGCAAAAACAAAATTGAGGAACAACTGGTGGCTCGACTTAGATGACTGGCCAGACGCAAAGAATCTCCTTCATTCATATGTTCTCTTCAATCGTGATCGGCCAATACTCGGCTCTTTTACGGCAAATGATTGCAATCTATACAGTTCGTACACCGGTCGTGCCACTCAACTCGGCGTGACGTTGCTGGGTTCCCTCGCAGACCGACTCGAATCCCAAACGACCAGGCAACGTGTGGCCGAAGCCGTCTTTCAGTCGCTGGTCCCGGTTACAACCCGTGACCATGATGGTTCAAGACGACTCGATATTATGGCAGCTGCAAGGGTCAGAACTACGGACTCTTTCTTCTGCAGCGACGGTGTTGGCCAGAAAGTCACCGAGGCTGTAGATGGCAGACATCCTTTCTTTGGTCCAGCCGGTGGGACGAATATCGAATGGGAACTTGATTGGCTCAGCCTTCGAGAAGGTAGGCTTTCTGAGGAAGCAACTGAGCGCATTCGGTCCTTGCGAGCTCAGGGGCACTGGAATCGGCACCATGACAGAATCTTGTTTGGGGACCATGGTTATGTTGTCCAAGAACATAGCGCGCAGATCCAGCCCACGGAGTTGAAGAAAAGGAACGAAGACTTCAAGGCCGGAAGGATAAATTACCTTTTCTGTACAACGACGATGGAAATGGGTGTCGATATTGGTGACCTAAAAGCTGTTGTGATGAACAATGTTCCACCGTTACCAGGTAACTATCAACAGAGGGCCGGCCGAGCGGGCCGAGCGGGCCAGAAGTTTTCGCTGGCCGTCACTGTATGCCCCCCGCGACCTCTCAGTTTGGCAATGTTCAGAGACCCGCAACCGCTCTTCGGCCCGACTAGCGTTCCAACGGTCGCTTTCCTCTCGCGAGATGTGGTTTTTCGGCAACTACGGGCTCTGCTCTTGGGGATGTGGGTTCGCCTGACCTCGAGTAATACTCCATGGCGATCAGTTTCGCAGTTCATGGAATCGGAGGGCACTTCTGAAAGTCGATGTGAACGGTTTGTCNCTTGGTTGGGAGAACTCGACCCTGAAAATCTAGGCCACGTCGAGAACTTCTGTAGACACACTCCCTACTNTGATGAATGGGGTCTCGGAGTGGACGAGACAATTAACCTCATGATGACCCTTAGATTTGACTGGCTGGATACACAGGATCGCCTGAAGGAGGACTTGTTCTCGGCCCAGATCGAAGGGAGGGCACTTGCTGCTAACGCCATTACAGTCAGATTGAAAGCTCTTTCCGACGAGAACGTCATTACCTTCCTCTGTCGGCAACTCTTCTTGCCTACATATGGTTTTCCGACGCGCGTGGTCGAACTTGAGCTGCCTGAGGCCTACTATTCTGCACCTAGCTCTGGAAGCGAGGATTCTTTACGGGGTCCAAGTGGACCCAGTCGCGCGATGAGTGTTGCTATCCAGGAATACGCACCCAGTTCGTCGGTCTTGCTCGACCAACACAACTTTAGAGTGGCTGGCCTCCAACCTAAGCGTAGGAATCTCCCAGACAATCCAGTTCCAGTTGTTTCTAACTCAGTGTGGTTTTGTCGCCATTGTGGATCTGGCGGTACAGAATACTCACCCCACTGTCCTCGTTGCAAAGGCGCTGTCGAAGTAGTTCGGTACTTCGAACCTCACTCCTTCTCTGTTGATTTTGGGGATCCACTCCTTCCTCTCGATGAAGAGGGTGTCATTGGAGACATAGAACTAATCCCAATGCTACCGATCTCAGATGAGTTTAACTCCCAATATTCTGCTGGGTCTGGGCTGATTCAGTTGAGCCTATTCACGAGTGGCAGCGCAAGAATCTTCCATGCAAATCGTGGAATAAAAATAAGAAATCGACATCTCGGCTTCGCCCACTGTTTGAAATGCCATCGGACCTCGGCGCTGACTCCTGACGATAGCTGGAGAGACTATTTCTCCATGGACGGCTCGGGGAAACACCGCACACTATTCGAAGACGCAAGACAATGCTCGACGAATGAACAGGAAGTGTTGACCGACCATGCAATTGGTTTCACGATGAAAACGGACCTACTTATGATCGAGGGATCTACCTTGTGGGGCGACAACGAGATAGCTGCATGGACCATCGGGACCGGACTTCGAGAGATCGCGTCCGACCAACTCTCGGTTCTGGAAGACGACATTGGTATGACTGTTGCGAAATGGCGTGGTCACTTCACAGTCATTTTGTTTGACAGCCACGAGGGGTCATCTGGCCTTGTTGCCCGCATTCCCGAGATGTTTGCGAAGATCTGGGCTAGCGCGGTGAAACTCCTGGAGTGCAGGGATGCGGATAGTGCCGGCTGCGATCGGTACTGTCACTTCTGTCTTCTCTCATATGGCAGCCAGTCGATCGCCGACCGCGGGCTGCTTGATAGGAAGGAGGGCCAGCGTGTGTTGGCGGGCGTCCAAGTGGAAGAAGTAACATCCGAATGACAAACGGAACCGGCAACGCTCTACAAGCTTAAACGAGGTACGAATAACAACAGTAGAATGCAGTAATTGTCTCGCTGCAGACCCGCTGTCACCAACAAGGCGCATCGAGAATCTGCAAAATACGCCACATAGTCCTCGCATCTAGGTGCTCCATGTGTGCCAGCAGGTTTCGTGCTCTGCGCAGCGTGGAAACGGCTTCGGCCAAGGTCTCTGCGACGCGGAATTGCCTGGCTTGAATCTGTGAATGCAGATGGACTATCTCGATATCTTCTATTCTGGATACCAAATCGCCCATCGCGGTTCGATGAGGTAGCCTAAGTTGCCCTTCGAGAGACGTGGCAATTTGCCTAGTTGACTCCTGAATGAAAGGCATTAGTACGGCCAGTTCTGCTTTCCAGAGTCTTCGAAAGATTGACTGGAAGTCGGACTTCTGAACCAAGAGGCCGATGTGTTCTGAGATGACCCCGTTCACGCTCTCAATCAACCCCTCACCAAAGAGACGCGAGAAATCCTGCCCAGGAGCATTCTGGGAGTATATCGAACGAAGACATGATACCGGGTCTTCTACAATTCTGGTACCTTCATCAAGGATAATGTCGCAAGCAACTGGGTCCCAGAGTGCAAGCTGACACGCCATCTCAGCGATCAATTCAGAAAGAACAGTGGTACCTAGTGCAGTCCGAGTTCGGCGGTAGGCAGACGATCGCAAATCGCTAATTGATACTATGTCATCCCAAACCAGAGTCGATAAGCAGACGCCTGAATCTGGCCGAACACGGTCGAGGCTCCTCGTCATTTCGATTAGGAAGCAGATGCGATCGGAAGTCTGAACATCCCTGCAAGCCAATTCGTAAGTCTCGATGAACCTGATCCAAGGCTCAATTTGTACGCTGCTCAGGTCGACATGCAGAACCGACCCAGAGAGTGGCTCGAAGCCAGCCAGATCCCTGGCGAGCAGCCGTCTAGGTTCATCCACTGACAGTCCATAAACCTCCGCTAGAGTACTGAGTGGTGTCTCCGAACGGGCTACCACATCAGGGACCTCTCTCCACAAAAAGTTGTGATTGTTTCTCACAAGGCTGGAGACAAGGCGAACTAAGCCGCGCGAGACTGACAGCGGCCGATACATGAAAACCGACCGGCCTGAATCCAGAGTCTCAGCGACGGTGTTGGCAAATGCCTTGCCACCTGGAAGTTCAACTGCCTCGAGAGGCACCACTTACCCCTAGTACTTTAGCGACGTATGGATCGAGCTCGAGTTCCCTAATGGGAGCCGATCGAACGAATCCTATCAGCACTGCCCAGTTTAGTATATGTTTCAGCTTCCCACGGAGTTCCTGAGGCACAAGTGCGTCCAGCTGGTCAGCACTGTACTCGCCGTAATCGTTCATTTCCATAATCTTCTCGAGCACTCGGTAGCGATCAGTGCCCAACCGCAAACCAATTGCAGGGACATTGCCTCTTGCACCGCTTTTCAGATCCCTTGGGTTCGACCACATTGACTCGACACCTTCAAATTTCTTCTCTGCCGAAATGTAGTCCTTTCTAAATCTGTCCAGATTGGTGGGCCACGCGCCTGTCATCTGGATCATTCGCTTGCGTAGCTCGGGATCACGAAAGGACGAGAACTCGGGCTGCTCTTCGATCCAAAACCTTACAGCCTCGTCATGAGCAGGCAATGGACATATAACACCGTCGCCATCGGACTCAGACATCCTTTCAAAGAACTCCAGGTTGTCCTCCGTGAGCTGCCAGACCCGCTCGACATCTGCGACAAACAGAACGTGAACTGACCTCTCTTGATGTTGAATGCTCCTAGTCACCTGCTGTGCAAGCGCAACGTGCCGTTCACCCCAAGCAATGGTAGCATCGTACAGTACTAGTACTACCCCATCTGAAGCCGAAACCATCGCGTCCCTAAGGCCCCGGGTAAAAGAAGTCGGATCCTCAGAGAAGTAGCTAGAGCCGACGACGAGGCTCCCTCTAAACCACTTGTCAAGATATGCATAAAGTGTATTCTCCGAAGCCAGCGGTGTCGTGATGAGAAGATGAACGTCAGACCGCCTTCGCCGCAGTATGGCCTCCTGTTGAGTTGAGATCGTGGAGACCGANAATCGTCCATCCGCGAGCCGAATATCCCGCATTACCGCAGGTGTGAATTGGATTGGCGGCTCGCGACCCTGCATTTGCACGAGCATGTCACCAATTTGCTCAGTAGTCCCAATCAGCCGAAGGATGTTTGAGTTGCGGAATGAATATCGTCCCAAATTCTTTTTCAANATTCCGAGTCCGACCATCTCATCCGCTAGGACTTCCAAGTCCTGTGACGTGTCCCCTTCGAAGCCTTCATGCCACCAGTAGAAGCACAGGTCACGAATTTTCCCCACACCAAGTTCTAAGAAGTCAGAATGACTCTTGGATTCCTGATGCTCATAGGCCATCGCGTATGCGATAACCTCATATCTTGGGTCCAACTGCAACGTCCACACGAAACGATCGCGAATGGCCTGTCTAAGGTTCTCGTTTCGGTAGGCGTCCTCAATGTGCCGAGATGTGATGACGCGCGGGGGTCCGTCCTTTGTTGAGAAAAGTGTTCCGGCGCGGCTGGTAAGGTACTTAATGAGTTCCTGACAGAAAAGTTGGATGAGGCTCGGGTAGTAATTTGAAAGCGCTAACACTCTATAGACCAAATCCCTCTCGATTGAATAGCCGATCGCCTCGAGCGGGATCTTGACGAGCGCCTCTGCCTCCTTTGCTTCGTCATTCACAATGAGGGGACCAATGCATCTGGGAGTGCCCAGGTGCGCGAGAGGATGGTTCCCAAGCCTAGTCGTGCGCTGGACATTGTGTAAGCCGGAAAAGACCACCTTGAAACGGCGTTCGGTGGTTTCCATGATGCCCTTAAGGAAGGCAGAGTCCCTATAAGGTTCACCGCTGTCCTGGCGCGAGTTTCCATCTGATTCGAGAAATTTGTCGGCTTCATCAAGCATGAGCAGTATTGATCTCGTTGAGTCAGCTTCAAGCCATGAGATAATCCGGGCCCGAAGCTTGTCCGGTTTTGCTGATTGAGTCTCGTTAGGTGGAACAATCCCAAACTTGGAGAGTGCAACTGAGATACTAGACCAGATCTCGCTATTCACTCGACCGTAGCCAATTCCGTAATCTCGCAGATCCATCCAGACCGCGATTCTTCCCTCTTCAGGTGAGTGGTGAAGCCTTTCGACCTCCCGGAGCAGAACTGTCTTTCCCAGCTGGCGACCTCCAAATATGAAATTGGTACCCCTGGGATCTCGAACTGAGTCCATTTCTTCCTTTCTTCCGAAAAACATTTCCCTCGGTACCATACTCGAAGTGGGCATGTATGGCTCTGAGAAAGTAAAGGGAAGAGTAAGGCTAAACAGTGCCCTGAGGGGATTATCAGACGCTGAGAGCGAAACCGCTACCACTTCGTCTATCAAAAGGAAGCTTCGTCTCTTTTCAAGTGACAGAGCAGCAACATTACGCCTACGAGGCATTGAAAGACGGCGAAAGAAGAAGACCAGTATAGGCTGACGGTTTAGGGTGTCACCTACGGCCTCAAAGATTTGTGACTCTTCGAGCGCGTCGAAAATGCATAGCACTTGGTAGGACCCAGCCGCAAGAGAACCAAAAGCCGGCGACGTACAGATCTGTCGATCCGCAATGACCCGGGTCTGAACATTGAACCACGAATAGGGAGGTCGGGTCAGTTTCTCAGGCGGAGACAGTACCACAAAACCTAAAACNGTGAGAATCTTTGCGATCTGATCACNGGATGCCTTCCGAGAGGCGCGGATCTCCGACCACACGGAGATCGCCTCTGAATACCGGTCTGTAGTCGCACCACGAAGATTCTCAAAAGAAAGGCCACCAAAAGGCTTTCTGGATTTGATGAGTCGTGAAACTGCGGACAGATTTGTGTCTTCTAGTGTTTTCTCAAGAGGGAACAGAACATGGTCCACGACCTCGCCAAGTCCAGCTACCTCACTCTGTCGTTCAGGGATAGTGGTGCCCGCCAGCAAGCGGCCCAAGTAATCCTCTGCCGTAACGATATCGCGGGAATTCAGCAGCTCAAGAATCCGTTCTTTGCTCTGTTCATCGACGGCACCAAGTTGACCCAAGCGGTTTCTGACGGTGTCGAGCTGAGTATCAAAGGCGCTTGACACTGACTTCCTAACTTCTGCGATGCGATTCTGGGTGTCTGCAAAAGCAAACGGTCTTGAGGAGGTGAGTAAGTCGTCAATCGCCTGGAGCTTGCCCACGTATTCTGCCCGTACTGCCTCACGAAGCACATTGTTGATTACGGCTTCCTCAACTTCCCGTTGAGCCCTCCTTAAGTCGGACGCAAGTTGCTCGCGGGCGTCTGCCATCTCAGCGGTTCTCTGCCTATCAAGCTCTTCNAGGTATCTATTGTTAGAATCTTGCTTGGCGATACGATCAGATATCTTTTCGAGAAGGACGAAATCTGCATTGTGAAGTTGAAGTTCAAAGGCCTTCACGAGATCTAGAGGCTCACTCCCAAGGTTTTCTATTGTTCGCTTCAGCGCCAAGTCAAACCCTTCTGTCGCGGTTCCGACGAACGAGAATATCTGCCGATCGACGAAGAGTTCCGGCTCGAGGAGGTACCACTCCAGGTCTGCGTCACCGTCTTGATAGGGCGCCTCTGAGTCGCTAGAAAAAAGTGACATTAGCTCTTCAACAGCGCAGGCACAGGCCAGTGCGGCGTCAGCTTCGGACTGAGACTTTCTAGGAAAACTTGACAGCTCGTCCAGAGCCATTGCGCCAAATTGTTTTAAGTTGCGAATGAGTTCTGCTGTCTTTTTCGCCGCAAAACTCTCAGGCCTAGCAGTGTCTCCCTCGATGAAGTCGAGCCACAATTGCGCAATCCGAACGGCG